>Ga0255441_1093_pt1 | contig 13305 bp, 15 predicted proteins | sample ANMaggSeSYBR02C5_FD_182645 | JGI IMG/M metagenome (GOLD analysis project Ga0255441, IMG submission 182645) | Sediment cell enrichment communities from methane seep in Santa Monica Basin, California, United Staets - ANME aggregate JGI... | ecosystem: Environmental > Aquatic > Marine > Cold seeps >... | reverse complement strand
TCCCAAGTTCCCGAGCTACCCCTTTGAGCACATGCCCTGGTCTAAGACCCCTGTGGTGTCCTGATTACTTGCCATAGCGTAACCAGGACTGCTGCCTTCCGCTCAGTACAAAGCGTCGGCTTTTGCTACCGATTTCTCGGAAGCTTATCCAATGTCCACAACTATACATTTTTCGGGGCTCAATACAGAGCCTGTAACCTTGATCCGTCTGGCTTCGGACTTCCATTCCGGGTTCCCGTTCTGGTTTTGCCCGCAGACTTCACTACTAACCTGTTGGCTAAACTTCAGGTAGATGGGACTTGAGCTATTACGACTCTCACCCACTGGATAACATTAACCAATTTCATGGGATTTCTCCCAATTCCAAGGTTTCGGATTTATCTTGGCACGAGAATTGTCTGGTTTTTTTAGTCCAATTTTTTTTCAGCGCCGAAAGCTTCAGCAACAGCCTGGTAAATTATTTTTTCTTTATAGATATTGACTCCTTTTGCCAAAGATGGGTCAGCTTTAATTGCGGCTTCCGGCCTCATAAAATCATATTCTATAGGTTGTGGTTCTTTTACCTTTACAACAATCTGAGTGCTCCATGCTTCCAGCAATTCTAATTATGGATTTCAACAATATTTTTCAATCATTTCAAATAGTTGATAGTATGACAATTTTTTGTAAGCTTTAACTACGTTGCAAAAAACATAGAAAATTCGCAAAAATAAGAGAAAAACCGATTTGTCCAAATTTAATTAGAACTCATAACCTTAGGGAATTTCATTGAATATTCCATAATGAGAATTGCTGCCATGCTTCGGCACTGGTTGACACGATTTTGGCTCCGGAAGTTTCATATTCCGCATCTGAAAAACCGCTGCCTTCTCCTGCACCTATTTCGACAAGCACCTGATGCCCTGCCTGAACAAGCTGGCGCATACCTCCAGGTGTAATTCCCAACTCAGTATTCATTGTCTTTAATTTCCTTAGGTGTTCCAATGATCATCTTAATTCCTCCGTAGACGAAATTGGTTTTAATCATTGTGAATTGAAACAGGACGCCTCATCTTTTTTATTTTAGCCCGATGCTTTTTTGCTTCCAGGATACGTTTCTTTGATGCAAGAGATTCTTTAGTCTTGATCCGAATTTTGGGTTTTTCAGATGCTTTTCGGATTAATTTGATCAGACGATTAACCGCGTTTTTACGGTTTTGTTTCTGAGAGCGAAAACGTTTTGCCTCTATAATGAGAATTCCGTGTTCAGTAATTCTTCTACCGGCAAGGCAAATAAGGCGGTTGCGGACATCATCGGAAAAGGCAGGTGAATTTTTAGCATCAAAACGAAGCTGAACCGCTGTTGCTACTTTATTTACATTCTGCCCGCCAGGGCCCGATGCTCTTATGAAATCAAATTTGATTTCATTTTCTTTAATTTCAATTGCGGGAGTGATGTGGATCATTTCAAAAAATTTATCTCAACTGGCTCTAAGGTTTTTTGATTTAAAAAGTCGTTATTCCGAATTTTTTAAGACATTATCGTATAAAAGAACTTTCAGGTCAAAGAATTTTAAAGATAAAAAAAATATGTTGCTATTGTAAATAAAAGGGTTATTTTAATAAATTTACTGCTTAGGAACGGTGACGAAATAACTTCCCCAACTATGCATCACAGCTTCAAGCCATCTTTGCCCGATCTTAAATCCCAAAAATATCAAAATAGCCTGCTATTCTATCAACTTTTGTGATTTAAGATCGAACAAATCTGACCCAAATCTATGCGCCTACTTGGGGAAGTTATTTCATCCCCGTTCCTTAACGTCATGGTAGGAATTTCCCGTACACAGCATGAGACCTTTTGAAAAATGCTCAATTTTGTTCAAGTTCAAGGAAGGCGAAAATTTTAAATGTAGGAATACATTGAGTATTTCGAGGCTTAAAATTTGAGTTTGACGCTGAAATTGGGGAGGTATAGGGCCAATGACATTCAGTTAAGAAACGTACTCATTCACTTAAGGAATTGCCATTTTTCATTAAAAATATAGTTAGTTAGCTAATTCAGGTAATGTCACTTTTTTTACTTTACCTGGTCTCCATTTTTTTATCGGCTTCATTGATTTTCTCAAATAGGATCGATTGGGCCGAACTTTTTGGCGGTAACGAGAAATAGAACTAACTATTTGTTGAATTACGCCTTTCACACAATTTACAGGTACAAACATGATTTCTTCTAAATGTCTCGAAACTGTGGCTAAACAATTTTTGAAATTTACTTTCATCTTTGGTGTGCTTTCATCTTTTTTACTCAAAGGACTAAGCATTTTTGATATCTGATCTTCTGCTTTATTTGAACACAACCTGTTCATAGTTATAAGAACAAAATGGGCGAATAATTCTTGTTTGACCCCTCGTTCACTTTTTCCGTGAAAATCATGGCTACCAACGTAAGGCGGGACAGCCTGTAAATTCAATCAGTTATCAACTTCTCAGATTTTGCTTGATTGTGGAATCGCCATAGAACCAAAATGGCGAAAAGTGTTCCGCTTTAAGTTGGTAGCCAAATCAGCAATTCTCATTATGGAATTTAACAATATTTTTCAATTATTCTAAATAGTTGATAGCCTGGTAATTTTTTGCAGGCTCTATTCGCGTTTCAAAAAATACAGAAAATCCGCAAAAACAAGAGAAAATCCGACTTGCTTAAATTTAATTAAAACTCACAACCTTTTGAAATTCCATTAAATATTCCATAATGAGAATTGCTGTAGCCAAATTAACCAGCTTGACATTGTTGATATTTGGCGATATATTTTAGACAAATGTCAACAATGAGGTGTAATTATGCAATTAGCACAAGTCTGTGAAATTTTAGGTGGTGAGAAAATTCTAGGTAAAAAGCTCGAAAACAAAATGGATTTAGTCGAGCTTGGTAGTATTGGAATCACCAAAAATGCTGTATCACATTTGGCAAATTATCTCTCCTTGTCATGGAAGCAGGTAGCTGCTTTATTGCCAGTAACAGAGAGAACCCTCCAAAGGTATACATCGCACCAGCATTTTAACCTGACAGTCTCCGAGCAAGTTCTTCATATCGCAGAAGTTTTAGCCAAAGGCACTGAAGTTTTTCAAGAAAAAAGAAAATTATTATTGTGGTTAAACACTCCACATAAAGTCTTCTCTGGCAACACGCCTTTTACCATGCTGGGTTCACGTTTTGGTACAGAGTTAGTATTAGAAGAATTAGGTCGTATAGAATTTGGTGTTTATTCGTGATAAAACTTTTTCGAATAAGCACATCCGAATATATCAACGACATAACCGGTATGGGGGCCAGGATTTATGGTGGGCGCTGGAACCATACCGGCTATCCGGCAGTTTACACTTCAGGCAGCAGGTCTCTTGCTGCTCTTGAATTTTTAGTGCACGTACCTATGGCACTTGCACCTGAAAATTTGAGCATTGTTGAAATCAATATTCTGGAGAATATTGAGCGGGAGTCAATCAATGAAAGCCAGTTGCCATCAAACTGGCGTGACTATCCTGCTCCTGAGCAGTAAGCAAATATTGGTACCAATTGGATAAAATCAAAATCATCATTGCTACTTGATATTCCATCAGCAGTGGTTGTGAAGGAAGTTAATACTCTTATAAATCCATTGCATCCAGACATAAAATTTGTAGATCTGATAAATATTGAGAAGTTTTCATTTGATTCAAGACTTTTTAAACAAAAATAACCGGTTACTATGTGCACCCAACATCATGCGAGTCCGACAGTTTTATGTTTTGAACAACCGTGAACCTTCTATTAAACCTCTTGCTTCTTGTCAGCCTCCAGCCGATATATTTTGATCAACATCTGCGCTACGGTCATTTTAAACTTCTGCGTAAAACCAACCACTTCTCTTAACTGGCTTTCAAGTTTAGCCATTTCAATATAAAAAGGTGTTCTGTCAAATTTAATATATTCTTTCCCTTCACACTGTTTTGTAAAGGCTTCACACCCAGGGCTATACATTATGCCTTGACCTGGCCTTTGAAGCTGGTGGGGAATACCATGCAGCCTGCATATCATAGGACGGTATTCATATAATATGCACAAACCGTCAAAATTCAGCGGGCATAATAATCGCACGGTTTTTCCTGTTTTGTCATACTCTATAATTCTATCACATACTTGCAGAGCCCTTTCTGCCACCTGATTCTGTATTTCATGTTCAAGAGCGCTGTATCCTTTCATAATAAAAAGATATTCTAAAAGTGTATGATGATAAAAACGGGTATAACAACAATTATCCTCACATCCATTACAGAAAAAACCATAATAATCAGCGGCTTCCTGATATTTTTTCCCCATGTCCGCCCATATTGTTCCCAACCTTTTTAAAAAAGGCGAATACTTGTTTTGATTTGATCTAATTTGTTCAAGATTTAAGGGCATCATGCTTCCGGTTTTAGGGCAGTGCGAAATAAATAATGCCCCATCTTACTTGTCTTTTGATCCGGCTTCTGCGTTGCATCAAGAGTTGCATATCCCGATATGCGCCCCTTGATGCGCCTTGAATCCGAACCAAAATCCGGCGCAATATTGGGGCATTATTTATTTCCACTGCCCTAAACAAGCGGAGAAGGGAAAAAGATTTTCTCATAAAGATTAAGAGCATATCTGTCTGTTATGCTGGCAATTAAATCACAAACAACCCTTTCTCTGGATTGGCTGTTATTCATGCAATCTGACATTTCCATATTTTCGAGTTCTCTTTGAAGATCATCTTCATTATTTAAAAAAAAGGAATATAGATCGGAAAGAATTTTCTTTGCCTTGACAAACTCTTTGTGTACCTGAGGCGAACGATATACATTTTCATAAAGAAACTCTCTTAAAGTCTTCATCGCTGAATATACTTTATCGCTGATGCGCAAGCATAATTCATCATCTATAACTTCACTGGATGAAATAACATCTTCAATCATTGTCCGGGCTCGCTCCGAATGCGAATGCCCAATTATCTTCAGGCAGAATTCAGGCACCTGGTCGGAACTTATTACACCACTCCTGATCGCATCATCAAGATCGTGGTTCAGGTATGCAATTATATCGGAAACACGCAGTACTCTGCCCTCAATGGTATATGCCTGCTCTGATGGATCGCTCGGCATAATATTCCCAAATCCTTTTGAATGTTTCAAAATTCCATCACGCACCTCGTAAGTAAGATTAAGTCCCTTCCCGTTATTGCATAAAATATCCACAACACGCAGGCTCTGCTCATTATGCGAAAAGCTTTCTGAATATATTTCTTTGAGAGCTGTTTCTCCGCCATGACCAAATGGTGTATGTCCAAGATCATGGCCGAGAGCAATGGCTTCAACCAAATCTTCGTTTAAACGCATTGCCCTGGCGATTGTTCTTGCTATTTCCGACACTTCAAGAGTATGGGTCAGTCGTGTTCGATAATGATCGCCCAGGGGAGATAAAAAAACCTGGGTTTTGTGCTTTAACCGCCTGAAGGCATTGGAGTAAACGATTCTATCTCTGTCTCTCTGAAAAGGGGTGCGGATGGGGCAAGGCGCTTCCTCTCTTATTCGGCCCTTTGATTCCGAACTAAGACAGCCGAATGAAGAAATAAATGTCCTTTCACGATTTTCAAAATCCTCACGTATCAACATAGACTTTTAGTATAAATTTCTACCTTTTGTTGTTGAGTTAATTATAAAAATAGCGTAACTAGTGCCCGAACGAAAACTAGAAAATTTTTTCAAGTTCAAGGAAGGCGCAAATTTTAACCGCAGGAATACATTGAGTATTTTGAGGATTAAAATTTAAGCCTGACGCAGAAATTGGGAAAATTAGCAGTTTTCGTTCAGGCACTAAATAAATTAACGTGTAAAATATAATATTAATTATTCACAGGCATAATTAATTGTAAAGCAATAAATGGCATCCTTCTTTCACCAGTTCACACTTTTTTCGAAAAAGCGTGTATTATCGAATTGAATGCCAATGTCGAAACTGGAAATTTGAAATTAGGTAACGCATCTACATCTTTGTATTTTTTTCAATTTCTATTTTCAAATTTTACTGCCAAAATACAAGATCAACAAAGTGTAAACTACTTTTGACTTGTCGTGAAGGATGCCCAATAATTCACCAATTTATACAACAATCATTATTTGATACTTTAATATGGACAATCATCATCTAATACTTGGCGAACTCGTCGATTTTATAACCGGTGAAACCATAACAGATACCCATGACGAGCGGTATAGACAAAAATTAGCTAAAATACTGGTAACTGATAAAGGGTACCATAAAGATGAGATTAAACCACGTTGTGATCTTGATATAAAGGCTTCGAATAAAAGTGCTATTGTTACAGTTGATTTCAAGGTTAGCTTAACCGGAAAAGTATGTATGATAATCAAATATGCCCCGGGTTCTTTGGTAACCAGGCACCGCTCCGCATTGGCCGCCTCTAGGCTTGTAGCATCATATCAGGTGCCTGTTGTTGTTGTAACAAATGGCGAAGAAACGAATATTCTGGATGGTTTAACAGGAAAAGTAATGGGCTGTGGCTTTGAATCTATACCCTCAAGATCCGAACTAAGTAATATGACTGCTGATAAGCATTTTGATCCGGTTCCGATAAAAAGGGCGGAAATTGAATCAAGAATTATGTATGTCTATGAAGTTGATGGAAGCTGTTTTTGTGATAACACCATATGCAAAATTAAAAGATAGCCGTTCACGGCTTGAAACTTGAACGCTTACATTAAAAAGTAATTTGCTGTATATTTAAGGCACCTATGGATTATAAATACTTTATGGAAAAGGCGATTGAGGAAGCAAGAAAAGCGTTAGAATCAGGCGAGTTCCCGGTTGGCTGCGTAGTCACATATAAAAATAACATTATAGTTACCGGCACCCGAACCGGCACCACCGGAAACTACACAAATGAAATTGACCATGCGGAAATGGCTGCATTAAGACGTCTTTCCGAACTAAAGGAAAATGTGGATAAAAGTAAAATAATACTCTTTTGTACTTTAGAACCATGCCTTATGTGTTATAGCGCCATTGTTTTAAGTGGCATAGGCAAAATTGTTTACGCTTACGAAGATGTAATGGGAGGTTGTACAAGGTGTGATTTGACAAAGCTATCGCCTTTTTACAAAAAGCGGAAAATTAAAATTATACCTGATATTTTGCGAGATAAAAGCATGGAACTTTTTAAGGTCTATTTTGAAAATCAAAAAAACACTTACTGGAAAGACAGCCTTTTAGCCGGATATACGCTCAGGCAGTAATTTTTTGTTACATTTTTTTGTTGCATTTCGTTATTTTGTTATATATTTGTTAAAATTATATTAACCGGTTAACAAGCAAGCTATAACAAAACCAGCGTGTTATAAATTAAACTTGGTATTAACCTCAAATAAATCAATAAAAATCGCTGTTGTAGGAGGTAAAAAGTATAGTTATATCGAAGAAAACAAATAGGCCAAACAAGTTCAATAAAACAAATATTAATAAAGATATAAGAGCGAGAGAGGTTAGAGTTATTGATCCTGACGGCAATCAGGTAGGTATTATACCAACCTATAAGGCTCTTGCGACAGCCGGTGATTTCGGTCTTGATCTTGTGGAAATTTCTCCTAATGCCAACCCGCCTGTATGCAAAATAATGGATTACGGCCGCTATAAATATGAGCAGACCAAAAAGAAACAGGAAGCAAAAAAGAAACAAAGCACATTCCAGGTTAAAGAGATAAAAATACGTCCCAAGACCGGAGAACATGACCTGAAAATCAAGATTAGCCATATTAAAAAGTTTATAGGAAAAAAAGATAAGGTGAAAGTTACGGTTATGTTCAGGGGACGAGAAATATCGCTTTCAGAGCTTGGCAGGAACTTGCTTGAAAAAATTGCTGAAGAAATTGATGATATTGCAGTAGTAGAGCAATATCCTAAATTTGAAGGCCGTACCATGATGATGATTCTATCACCAAAGTAATTGCGGTAATAAATTTCGATATATTACTCTCCTGCGAAAAATATAATTATTAAAATACAAGGCATCCTTCATTAATCAGTTTACACTTTTTTCGAAAAAACGTGTATTATTGAATTGAATGCCGATGTCGAAACTGGAAATTAGAAATTTGAAATTAGGTAACGCATCTACATCTTTGTATTTTTTCCAATTTCCAATTTCTATTTTCAAATTTCACTGCCAAAATACAAGATCAACAAAGTGTAAACTACTTTTGACTTGTCGTGAAGGATGCCGAATATAACTCACATTTACCTAAATTGAGCTATTTTTTACTCGATCTGCACCAATTTCTTGCGCATTTCTTCGTAAAAAATCGTTCAACTTAGGATTTATTTTATGGAATTTTCAAAAGATGGCGTGAGCCGCTATCTGTGGTCGCTCACGCCATCTATGTTTTAAATAGTGCCTGAACGAAAACTGCTAATTTTCCCAATTTCTGCGTCAGGCTTAAATTTTGATCCTCAAAATACTCAATGTATTCCTGCGGTTAAAATTTGCGCCTTCCTTGAACTTGAAAAAATTTTCTAGTTTTCGTTCGGACACTAAATAGGGAGAAAAAAACAATGCCGAAAATTAAGACAAATAGAGCTGCAGCAAAGCGTTTCAAAAAAACTGGTACAGGCAAATTCGTATTTTCTAAATCAAACGCAAGCCACATTTTGACTAAAAAGACAACCAAGCGTAAAAGGTGTTTAAGGAAGAGCCAGATTATTTCCAAACCAGATAGAAAAGAGATAAAACTGCTTCTGCCCAATGGTTAATCAAGGGTTGAGTTTATATAAGGAGTAACACTATGCGAGTAAAAAGAGGTTTTAAAGCAAATAGACGTAGAAAGAAAATTTTAAAATTAGCTAAAGGCTACCGTGGAGGTCGCAGCAAGCTGTTCCGTACAGCTTTAAATGCTGTTGATAAGGCATTAATGTATGCTTATCGTGATCGAAGGACGCGAAAACGTGATTTCAGAAGGCTCTGGATCGCAAGGATAAATGCAGCGGCTCGCATGAATAACTTATCATATAGTAAATTTATTCACGGATTAAAGCTTGCCAATATCGAGATTGACCGAAAAGTCCTTGCAGAATTAGCTGTGTCTGATCCCTATGGATTTACCAGGATAGCCGAACTTGCCTCACAACAAATATAGCGAAAGCCGATGATACCCCATCTCCTGCGTTGTCAAGAGTTCGCAGTAGCCTTACTACGGCTTCACCCTTGACGCCTTGGATCTGGAGCATCCTCGGCTTTCGCTTAATTAGGATAATACTTAATCTTTCGATACCTTTACGAAATAATAGGTTAAGATTAGAGCGGAAAAAGTGGAAAGAACTATAGAACAAATTTATGAAGAAGCCTTTAAGGAAATAAAATCTGCTACAGATAGTGAAAGAATCAAAGCTCTTTCAATCCGGTATCTTGGCCGAAAGGGTATAATAACTCATTTTTTAAGAAATATTTCAAACCTTCCTCTGGAAAAAAGGCCGGAGGTGGGGAAAAGGGCTAATGAGGTAAAAAAGAGCTTAGATACGGCTTTCAAGCACGCGTTAAAACATCTTGAAACAAAATCTCTGCAAAAAGATTATAGAATTGATGTTTCCTTGCCGGGAAGGACAATCCAGCAAGGTTCTTTGCATCCAATAACGCAAATTACATGGCAGATATGTGAAATTTTAAAAAAAATTGGGTTTGATATAGCTGAAGGGCCTGAGGTCGAAACAGATCACTACAATTTTGAAGCTTTAAATATTCCAAAAAATCATCCTGCAAGGGACATGCAGGATACCTTCTATATTTCAGATAATATAGTTCTTAGAACTCATACATCATCCATCCAGGTCAGAATAATGGAAAAACTTACTCCGCCTGTAAGGATTATTGCCCCCGGCAAGGTCTACCGCTGTGATTCTGACCTGACTCACACGCCCATGTTCCATCAGGTAGAGGGTTTAATGGTTGATGAAGGTATTTCTTTCGGTGATCTAAAAGGAATACTTACAACCTTTATCCACCATATATTTGATAAAAAGACATCTATCAGATTTCGCCCAAGTTTCTTTCCTTTTACCGAACCAAGCGCCGAAGTAGATATCCTTTGTGTCATGTGTAGAGGCAAGGGGTGCAGAGTATGTTCACACACCGGATGGCTTGAAGTTATAGGTGCAGGCATGGTCCATCCGGCTGTATTTGAAAATGTTGGATATGATACCACACGTTATACAGGGCTTGCCTTTGGCATGGGAGTAGAACGTATTGCCATGTTGAAATATGGAATTGACGACATCCGGAAATTCTTTGAAAATGATTTGAGATTTTTAGGGCAGTTTTAATATGAAAGTTAGTTTAAGTTGGCTAAATGATTATATCCCAATAGATAAGGAATCATATAATAGTATTGCCGATTCACTCACTATGGTGGGGCTTGAGGTTGATTCGGTTACAGACAGGTATGATTACTTGGACAGCGTTGTTGTTGGACGCATTCTTAATATCAAAGCCCACCCAAATGCTGAAAAGCTCAAGGTATGTGAGGTTGATATTGGAAGCCGTGTCATCCGGGTTGTATGCGGAGCACCAAATATATATGAAGATATGGTCGCTCCGACAGCTTTACAGGGCACCCGTTTCCCAGAAGGTTATGTACTTGAAAAAGGAAGAATCCGAAACGAGCTGTCAGAAGGAATGCTTTGCAGCGAAGCAGAACTTGGTCTTGGTGCAGACCGCAGTGGCGTCATGATTCTTGATCAAAAACAATTGACAGGGAATAAGTTATCAAAAGCTCTTGAACTTTCAGACATGGTCTTTGAAATCGACCTTACCCCTAACAGGCCGGATTGTCTAAGCATAATCGGAATAGCCCGTGAAATAGCCGCCTTTCAGCAAACCACAATAAAATATCCCGAAACATCACTTTCAGATGCCGGCGATAAAATTTCCGACCTTACATCTATTACAATTAAGACACCGGATCTTTGCCCAAGATATTCGGCAAGGCTTGTTTTTGATGTTAAGATTGCTCCTTCTCCTTTTTGGCTGCAAGATCGTCTAATGTCAGTCGGTTTAAGGCCTATAAACAACATAGTCGATATCACCAATTTTGTATTGATGGAAACAGGACAGCCACTTCATGCATTTGATTTTGACCGTCTGTCAGATCACAGAATAGTTGTCCGCCAGGCAAAAAAAGGTGAAACCTTTATCACTCTGGACAAAAAAGAACATTTGCTTACCCCTGATATGCTTATAATCTGCGATGGTGAAAAACCTGTCGCGTTGGCGGGTATCATGGGTGGGCATAATTCCGAGGTAACGGAATCAACCAGCAGGGTTCTTATCGAAAGCGCTTATTTCACGCCTGTGGGAATTCGCAAGACTTCAAAAAAACTTGGCATAAGCTCGGAATCCTCGCACCGTTTTGAACGCGGTGTTGATCCTGAAGGTATTATTACGGCTTTGAATAGAGCAGCCCAGCTTATGTCGGAACTTGGCGGGGGCGGTTTAATTGAAGGAGTTATAGATAAATATTCTAAAATTAACAATGCCGGGCCCATAACTCTAAACGTTGGACACACTAATCGTCTTCTTGGGACCAGTTTTGATCAGGACGAAATCAAAAATTTATTAGAATCAATTGAATTCAATGTTGAAAAAACAGGCAGCGACGAGCTTGCAGTTGTCCCACCCTCCTTCAGAGTTGACATAGCAAGGCCGGTTGATCTTATGGAAGAAGTCGCCCGCCTGTCCGGCTATAATAATATACCCACTACCTACCCCCTGATACCAGCGGAAGCCAGACAACCTGAAAAACAGTTGGGGTTAAGAAACAGCCTGAAAAAAGTTATGACCGGCTTTGGATTTACTGAAATAATTAATTACAGCTTTATAAATAGATTATATTGCGATAGCCTCAGACTTGAATCTGCCGACCAAAGAAGAAATATGGTAGATATATTAAACCCTCTGACGGAGGATCAGGCAGTTATGAGGACATCATTGATACCTGGTCTTCTCGAAACAATTCATCGCAATATAGCGAGGCAGATTAAGACTCTGAAATTATTTGAAGTCGGCAAAATCTATATCGGCAGGGGCAAGGATAACCTGCCGGAAGAAATAGAGATGTTAGCAGGCATCTGGACAGGATTTTGTACAAATGCCTCATGGTATTCAAAAGAAATCGGATGTGATTTTTTCGACATAAAAGGAGTGGTTGAAGGACTGTTGAACAGAATAAAAATTGATCGTATAAAATTTACCTGTATGCCGGATAATTCATGCACTTATACCAGACCCGGGCATACAGCTCAAATTCTGCAAGAAAAAAAGCTTATAGGTCTGACCGGAGAAATACATCCTCAAGTACTAAGTAATTTTGATCTAAAACAGGCCGCCTTCATTTTTGAACTTGACTTGAAGGCCATTTCCGACTTGATACCCGAAACTATTCGTTCAAAACCAATTCCAAAATTTCCATCTATTTCAAGGGATATTACCATTATAATCGATAAGGATCTGGAATCGTCTAAACTGCCTGAAACCATCAGGAAATCCGGCGAGGAGCTGATTGAAAATTTATATTTGTTTGATGTATTCGAAGGTGATACTATTCCTCAAAACAAAAAAAGCATATCTCTGAGAATAACTTACAGATCAAAACATAAAACCTTAGAAGATGACGAAGTAAATTATATCCATAAAAATATTACAGACAGGCTTCTAAAAAAATTTGACGCTTTGCTTCCAACATAGAAGATGCAAAACAATAAAGTCCATATAAAAGAACTGCCTGACAAACTATATTTCAAAATAGGAGAAGTCAGTGAAATCGCCGCACTTCCGTCATATGTTCTAAGATTCTGGGAAAATGAATTCTCTATAATAAATCCCAAAAGAACTCCCTCCGGCCAAAGGCTTTACAGAAAAAGCGATATAGAGTTCGTTCTGAAAATTAAACATCTTCTTTATGAAAAAAAATTTACTATTAAAGGCGCCCAGAAATACTTAAACTCTGAATATAGAAAAAAAAAAAGAAAATTATCAACCGATGTTGTTGATAAAATCCGATCAGAACTGGAGCAAATCCGGGATTTACTTGAATAGTGTCTGAACGAAAACTATTCAAACATACTGCCCCGCCAGTGAACTGAGCGTTGCCGTGAAACGCATTATTTGAGGCCAGGTTAAACATAACTCAATGTAATTACTGCCAATTGTCCGGATACTGTTATGTAATCCAAGGGGCGGAGCGATAGGAAGCCTCTGAAAAAAG
>Ga0255441_1088_pt1 | contig 13566 bp, 13 predicted proteins | sample ANMaggSeSYBR02C5_FD_182645 | JGI IMG/M metagenome (GOLD analysis project Ga0255441, IMG submission 182645) | Sediment cell enrichment communities from methane seep in Santa Monica Basin, California, United Staets - ANME aggregate JGI... | ecosystem: Environmental > Aquatic > Marine > Cold seeps >... | reverse complement strand
CGTTCAACCTCTTTTTTCTCAGTCTCTTTGTCTTTTCCCCTGGTAAAAATATCAGGGGCTGCTTCAAGTAACTGCTTCTTCCATCTACCTATTTGATTGCTATGAACCCCATATTCTGAAGCCAATTCAGACATTGTTTTCTGCCCCTTTATTGCATCAAGAGCAATTCTCGCCTTCAATTCCTTGCTGTGTTTTTTTCTGCTCATTTTGTGCCTCCCTTTTTTCTTGGAAACACACCTTAACACACTGTCTCATTTTTGGGGTCCACTATAAATGCCATAACAACCTCCTTTTTCTTGGCCCAAGTGGGCAATTAGAAGTTGTTACAGCATACAAAATTATGTTAAGTAAAAACGTTAAGAAAATAGAAAAAATGAAGGAAGGACGGAAGGTTGGGTTATATCAGACAGGTCTACTCAACATAATTACTTAACATAACATTTTCATTTATTACTGCGAACGGGAACCACATCAATTTCTACTGTAATGCGCAGGCTTTTGACCGGTTACGCAGTGTCCTATAATTTTCGGCATTGCCGGCATGGACATCTTTTTCAGAACCGTACAAATCCATTTTGTGTCAGGAAGCTTTTTATCTCCTGGAACTGGTTCGATATATCCATTTAAATCCCTTAAGAGCCGGCATTGTGAAAGATTTAAGGGGATTAAACAGTTATTCCTATTGTGGCCACAGTTGCATTTTGGGAAAAAAGACAAATACATGGCAAAATAAGGATTATATACTCAAATTATTTGCTTCCAATAAGGCAGTAGCTATCCGCAGGTACCGTGAATTTATCAAAAAGGGAATCGAACAAGGGAAGCTGTCCGATCTTGTTGGAGGCGGTCTCATACGTAGTGCAGGCGGATGGTCGGAGATAAAAGCATTGAGAAGAATCGGTGCATACCAAAAGGGCGATGAGCACATTTTAGGAGACAGTGACTTTGTTAAAAAAGTACTTGCCCAAGCTAAGAAAAACTTTGAGCGCAAATATCATCTTAAATCAAGTGGGCTTAACTTTGAAAAGGTACTTGGACGAGTTGCAGAATTGTTGGACTTAAAACCTGAGCAGGTATTGGCCGTCGGGAAATATAAAAAGACGGTTGCGGCTCGCAGTTTGCTCTGTTTCTAAGCAACGAGAGAGTTGGGAATAAGTCAAAGCGAATTAGGGCAAAAGCTGAAGATTTCGCAACCCGCAGTCAGTTTATCGGTTAAACGCTTAAGAGCAATTGGCTATACGCCACAATTACTCGTTAAAAGCTTAACTATTAACTTATAAACTATTGTCCCGAAAGCCTAACATTCTGCACCTGCTCGAACTACACAAATAAATAGACGAAACGGTTCTAAAGGCTTATGGATAAAAAATTAAAACTCGCCTACTCAACCTGTCCAAATGACACCTTTATTTTTTATGCTCTTGCTCACAATGTGATTGACTGCGGCGAACTTAAATTTGAAATCAAACTCGCAGATGTAGAGACGCTGAATCAGCATGCAAGGGCAGGGGTTTATGATATTTCAAAATTGTCTTTTGCCGCCATTGGTCATCTTGTCGAAGAGTATGGTCTTCTTAGAAGCGGTGCAGCGCTTGGAAAAGGTTGCGGCCCTCTTTTAGTAGCAAAACCCGGATTTGACATTGAACAGCTTTCCTCAAAAAAAATAGCGGTGCCCGGCATGTGGACCACAGCATGCATGCTGCTTGGTCTTTATCTTTCCAAAAATCCTGAAGCAGTTCCAATGCCCTTTGAACAGATAATGCCGGCAATTCAAAATGATAAATATGAATGCGGTGTTATAATTCATGAAGGCAGGTTTACTTATGAAGAATACGGACTTGTCAGAGTTATTGACCTCGGAGAGTGGTGGGAAGAAAAAACATCACTTCCAGTTCCTCTGGGAGGTATTGTTGTTCGAAGGGATATAACATCTTCGATCACAAGAAAGATAGAAGATTTATTACGATCAAGCGTGGAATATTCCTTTAATCATAGAAATGAAGCAGATAATTATATTAAAAAATATGCGCAGGAAATGTCCCCAGAGGTAATTCGTCAGCATATAGACCTTTACGTTAATGATTTTACTCTGAATTTAGGGAAAGAAGGAGAAGAAGCAGTTAACACGCTATTCAGAATGGCAAGGGATAGTAAAATGCTACCTGAAAGTAACTCGCCATTATTTATTAATTAATAAGGCTGAAGGTGGAAGGCTGAAGGCTGAAGGTGGAAGGAAGCTTTACTTCAGCCCCTATCCACCTGAGTACCTGTGCCGGGACGCAACTCGATAACTGTCAGTTCCGGTGGAACCAGAAAACGAATCGGAGGGCCCCATGTCCCTATGCCGCGATTTACATAGAGCCATGTTTCATGACCTACTTGCGACAGGCCTGTTTTAGCGGGATACACTAATCTGGTTACCAGATTGAACGGAAATATCTGCCCCCCATGAGTGTGCCCTGATAATTGCAGGTCAAACCATTGCATTGACGCTGGAATCACTTTTGGCCGGTGTTTCAAGAGCAGTGTAAACTCCTTTTTGGGATAGTGTTGCAGAACAGCCTCCTCGGCGGGTGGGTTTATCTTTAGACGTGTTGATACCGCCGGATCGTCCACTCCCACGATATTGATGATGCCGCCTGCTTTGACTCCTTCATACGAAAGCATTTTAAAACCGGCCCGTTTTGTAAATAACAAACCTTTATCAAGACCCACGTATGCTTCATGGTTTCCGGTTACGGCAAATTTTCCAAATCTTGGATTCAGTTTAAGGAGTAAATCCGCAAATCCATACAGATGGTCCAGTTGCATGTCGATTAGATCGCCGGTTGAGACTACGACATCCGGGCGAATTGACTCAATGGTTTCAACAAGGCGGCGCAGTCGCTTCTCATCGCTGAGTAGTCCCAGATGCAGATCGGAAATCTGGACGATGCGAAAGGGCTCGGACATCTTGTCCAGTTTTATTGTCGGGATATGTATCCATTCGACGTTGATCTGTCTGGCGGCGACAAAACCATAACCAGTCGCTATCAAACTTAGAATAGCCGCTACAAGGACAGAATAGAATGGTGACGGCAGTGTGATTAAGGATGCATCAAACCTCAGCAGTTTTCCTCCCGCCTTAACTGAGAGTTGATAGAAGTCCAGTACCACGGAAAACGAAAAGAACAGAAAGGCAAATCCCATCCAGGTGTATCCGATCCAGGCCAAAGGAACTGCAATTGAGGTAAAACCGGCATTGGTTAAAAGCCTGATCAACAGCGGTGCAAAAATCATGAAACCGAGGAAGGCAATGGTTACCCACTTACCCAGAGGCAGTATTTTGATTGCCTTTTTGTAAATGTAGTAGTGCAACCCTCCGTATATAGTGAGGAACACACTGATAAAAATTGGAAATCCTGATTTCATTAATACTCCTTACGTAACTACTCACGTATTCAGGCTGAAGCTGTTTAGACTGAAGGGGTCATAAGAGCACAATTGCCGTACTTTGGCGGAAATATCTGATTTTTGCACCAAACATGGCTTTTAAATGCGCTTTTTCCTAACAGTCTTCAGCCTATCCACCTGAGTAGTTACATAAAATTTAATAACAGATAAAAGAGTTAAAAAATTCAAGAAAAATATTTACCGTAGTTGAATTTAATATACGGATACGTGGAAACATTTTCCAGATATATAGTCCTATATCATGGAAAATTCTCAAAATTAAAAGATGTTTCCTTATTTAATTCGGTAACAGTTAGCTTCGATACAATTAAGTGGTCAAATCATTTGGATTTGGATCCAGAGCTTTTGTATCAAAAAAGCACTCTGCTTCATCAAGACACATAACAATCGCTCACACTCTAATAAGCAGGGTAGGGCGGCTGTAACATTTGCCAGGTTTGAGGAAAACGTAGCATTTGCAAATGCCCGTTCACCTGCTTGTAGGTGATGCGGAGACGTTGGAAGGAAATAAAAATATTTATGGAACCTAAGTTGAGCGATTTTTTGCGAAGAAATGTGCACAGATCTTGATGCAGCAAGGTTTGCGAAAAACGCAGGCATACCAATGGATATGTCGAGACTTTTCGCAAGTCCTTGATGCGCAAGAGATTGGTACAGGTCGAGTAAAAAATCGCTCAATTTAGGTGGAAGCATGAGGATGTCATGGAATTTAATATTATCCCAGATGAAGAAGCCCTGAGTAAATGTGCTTGGTGCCATAACCATATCAGCGACGACATGGAAGTTTTTGGCGCAGGCGCAAAGCTAAAACCAGATGTTGATTTATCTGAATACGAAAGCCATTGTATCCAGATAGGTCTGGTTTCTGAAGAAAAGCCTATTTATATGATGGTAACAGCTCAAGGTTCAGAAGCCAAAAAGGACGGTAAGGACTGTATGTTTTTATTTTGTTCTGAAGAATGTGGCAGAAAACTAAAAAATGTTTTGGAAAAAGAAATTTCTTTAGGAAAGATATTTGGAACAGTTCAATTTGAATAAGGGCTCGGTCAAAAAACAAATTGAAGATTATTGGTGAATATCTGGAGAGGTTATCAGTTATGAGCTTGCGTAATTGAATCGCTTTAATACTTCAAGGACGTAATCGATATCCTTTTCGGTATGATCGGCCGCAATCTGAAAACGGATTTCCTCGTCGCCTTTAGGAACGACCGGATAATTCAAGCCTGTAGCCAGGATGCCGTTTGCAGTCAAATAGTCGACTAGTTGCGATGTCTTCTGCGTATCCCTGACCATCAAAGGCACAATCGGGTGCTCACTTGCAATAATCTCGTAGCCCAGGTCCAGCAGCCCTTGTTCAAATTTTCTGGTCAGCTTTCGCAGTCTTTCCAATAATTGTCTTCCCTGTTTGCTGTCTATTATTTCCAGTGCCTTGATGGCCGCGCCGGCTTCTGCAGGGGTGATGGGGTTGGAATAGATATAAAACGGTGCTGTCTCTCGCAAATATTCGACAATGGTTGCAGAGGAGACGATATAGCCGCCGTTTACGCCCAGAGCTTTGCCCAGGGTTGCCACGATCATGTCGATACCCTGCGCTCCGGTATATTCTTCGGTTCCGCGGCCGGTTTGACCGAAGGCGCCGACTCCGTGAGAATCATCTGCAAGGATATTCACTCCGCCTTCAAACTGAGGCTTATACCGGGCGGCGATTGCGCTAATTGTGTCTAATGGGGCGTAGTCTCCGCGCATGCTGAAAATACCATCGGTTACAATGAGTACCCGGCGCCCTTTGCCCAGCGCCTTTTTGATTTTTTCTTCCATATCGGCCATGTCAAGATGACGATAGATGTGCTTTTCTTTAGGCCGGGCCAGCCGGATAGCATTGATTATACAATTATGGTTGAGTTCATCACTGATAATAATGGTTTCGCTGCCAATCAGCGGCGCGATCACGCCCATGACGACGGCATAGGCTGAGCTGAAGATCATAGCAGCCTCACGCTGGTGAAAGGCGGCTAATTTCTTTTCAAGTTCTACATGGGGGCTGTAAGTGCCGCTGATAAAGCGCACAGCGCCGGGACCGGTGCCGAATTGTCCGGCAGCGGCTTCTTCGGCTGCAATGATTTCAGTATTTAAAGACAATCCAAGATAGGAATTGGAATTCAACTTCAAAAACGCTTTTTCTCCATAGCCTGCGAGAAAGCAGCGCGGACCGTTTTTGCCTTCAGCCGGCTTGATACCGGTAATCACCTTTTCCTTGCCTTTGCGCAGACCGGTTGCTTTTAGTTCATCAAGTTTTTGTTGCAGCAGATCTTCTAAGAGGGTGATTGTCATGATGTATCCTCCAACATCTTATATATATTTTGGATCATATCCCGGGTCATCGTTTGCAGATCGTATTCGGGTTTCCAGCCCCACTCTTGCCGGGACGCACTATCATCCATACTGTCCGGCCAGGAGTCGGCGATTGCCTGGCGCAGCGGGTCGATTTGATATGCAATGGTGAAATCAGGTATCAATTTTTTGATTTCAGCAGCAATGGTTTCAGGGGCAACGGACATGGCCGTGACGTTAAATGCATTACGATGCCTGAGTTTGCCGGGATCTGCTTCCATAAGCTCGATGGCTGCTTTTAGCGCATCCGGCATATACATCATGTCCAGACACGTCTTTGCTTTCAGATAGCAGGTATATTTTTTATGCTTGACCGCCTCAAAATAGATCTCTACGGCGTAGTCAGTGGTGCCGCCGCCCGGTGGCGTTTTATAGGAAATCAGTCCTGGATAGCGTACTCCGCGGGTGTCCACCCCAAATCGTTTGAAATAATAATCGCAGAGCAGCTCACCCGCGACCTTGGTGACTCCATATATGGTGGTAGGACGCTGAACCGTGTCTTGCGGGGTGTTTTGCAACGGTGTGGAGGGTCCGAAGATGGCGATGGAGCTGGGGGTAAACACTGCGCAGCCGTATTCCCGTGCCACTTCAAGGACATTGTAAAGTCCGTTGACGTTCACCTGCCAGCCTATCTGGGGATTTTTTTCAGCGCTGGCCGAAAGCACGGAGGCAAGGTGGTATATCGTATCGATCTTGTATTTTTTGACCAGTTCGGCGATGGTATTGATCCGGGTGCAGTCGATATAGTGAAAGGGGCCTGATTCGCGCAAAGCCTGGTCTGGTTTTTTGATATGACCTGCTGCAATAACGCCGGCACTGCCAAGGTTTTCGCGCAACAAGAGGGTTAACTCAGAACCGATCTGTCCCGTGGCGCCGGTTACCAATACTTTTTTCATAAGACCTACGCTCAATTTTTTAGTTGGTTTGAAATTGTGTAATTTCCGGCTAAATATCAAATTCAAAAATACTTAACAAGCGCCATTTGGGGGTGTTTTTTATTTTTTTTCTTTGCGAGCTTGGCGCCTTCAAATTACATGATACAAGACTCGCCCACTGATAATAAAATGTAAGAATATCTGAAACTCGCCCAAGTGAGCCTAAAGAAAAAACAGTGGCCAATCCTTTTAATACGTATTGGTTAAGCGATAGATCAAATGTCTTAAAGATAAATTTTCTTATGCGCTGTTTTTTTCTCAAAGCTCACTAAGATGCTCAAACAGTCAGCTATTTTACATTTCATCACCAGCGGACTCGTCTTTTTTGTTTTTACCAGAACTTTTTGAGAAGTTACAGAAAATGACTTAGCCGTGTCCTTCTTTTTGACTTGTAAGGATGAATTTGATAGATAAGATCAATCTGGAGAATTATCATATGAGGACGGAAGGTGAACCATGGAACAGATGATCAGAATTTTCTTCGATTTTTTGCAGATGCCGTATGTACGGGTGGGTTTTATCCTGGCTGGGTCAATATTGGCGGCGCTCTTTGCAAGACTTGTTTTTACCCGCCTTATTTTGTCATGGAGCAAAAAGACCAGGAGTCAGGTGGATAACCGACTTGCCGATGTCTTTCACGGCCCTGTTGTGTACTCCATTATCCTGGCGGGGATTGCCTTGGCTATAGTGGACTTCAATTTCAAGCCCTCGGTAAATTTCATAGCGCTTGGCATAATAAAGACTTTTGCCGTTATTATCTGGGGAAGGGCGGCAATGCAGACAGGCACCATTTTGCTTGAGATTCTTAGCCGTCAGGTGGACCGGGTTTCCTGGATTCAACCCAAGACCCTGCCGCTGTTCGAGATCGTGCTGAAGATCGTGGTGATCGGAGGATCTCTCTACTTTGTATTTGTAGCCTGGCAAATAAACGTTACTTCATGGATTGCTTCGGCAGGGATAGTTGGTATTGCTGTTGGTTTTGCAGCCAAGGACACCTTGGCGAATCTCTTTGCTGGTGTATTTATTCTTGCGGATGCGCCGTACAAAATTGGCGACTTCATAATTCTTGAAAGCGGAACAAGGGGTGTGGTTACGGATATAGGCATACGCTCTACCCGCCTCCTCACCCGCGATGATGTAGAAGTTACCCTGCCTAACGCTGTTATCGCGAACAGCAAGATCGTCAATGAAACCGGAGGGCCCCACCAGAAGATGCGAGTCCGGGCCAAGATATCGGTTGCCTATGGCAGCGACGTGGATAAGGTGCGCGAAATCCTGTACTTCTGTGTCAAGGGCATAGACCACATCTGTAACCAGCCGGAGCCACGGGTCCGCTTTCGCGAGTTCGGAGACTCAGGGCTTTTGTTCGAACTTCTTGCCTGGATTGACAAGCCGGTGTACATAGGCATTGTGCTCGACAGGCTCAACACCAAGATCTACAAGACGTTCAACGAAGCAGGGATAGAGATTCCCTATCCAAAGCAGGACGTGTACATAAAACAGATGCCGGAAATGACATAAAACTTTATCCAGCTATGTTTGTAAAATCAAAACTCAAAAAAGGATAATAAATGGAAAATAAACTACAGCTTCTTATAGAAAAGATAAAAAAACTGGAAAAAGAACTTGCCGAGGAAATTCAAAACCAGGAGGAGATGTTTTTTTATAAGATCCGCGGCGGAAAAGTGCTTTTTGAAAAGAATGTCAAAAAAAAGCATAAAGCTATTGTTAAAACTGTTTCACGTTATTTATCCGATGCAGAGCTATTGAACATTCTGACTGCACCGGTAATATGGTTTTGTATTTTACCTGCCTTATTCATGGATTTAGTTGTAACGTTTTATCAGGCTATATGCTTTCGAGTCTATGGCATACCCAGGGTGAAACGAAACAAATACATTGTGATAGATCGTCGTTCTCTCAGTTACCTTAATGGAATTGAGAAACTGAATTGTGCATATTGCGGATACTTTAATGGGTTGATTGCATATGTCCAGGAAGTGGCCGCAAGAACTGAGCAGTATTGGTGTCCGATTAAACATGCCAGGAGAACCGCTTTAAATCATAGTCGTTATGGTAAATTTTTTGAGTATGGAGATGGAGATGGATATCGGAATAAAATAGAGGAAGTTCGCAGAGATTTTGATGATATCAAAGAAGGAAACTCGGAAAACTCGTTGGTGAATAGTTGACATTTATATTGAATAAGGAAATTTTATGAAATTAGGAATAGTTGGTCTTCCACAGTCTGGGAAGTCTACCATATTTGAAGCTTTAACAAAGAACACAATAGAAATCGGGAGCAAAAGTAAAGACCATATAGCTGCCGTAAGGGTTCCGGACGGGCGCGTGGATTTTTTAAGCGATATGTATAAGCCTAAAAAAACCATTTATGCCCAGGTTGAGTATTTTCTGCCCGGCATAGGAACGCAGAGCAAAGATAAAAACAAGGAGCAGAATATATGGACTAAAATAAGAGATTGCGATGCTTTGATCCATGTGGTTCGCAACTTTGCAGGATTTGGTTTTGATAAGCCTGAGCCTTTCAGCGATTTTGTTAAACTGGATCAGGAATTTATTATTGAAGATCTTGTTGTTATTGAAAAACGTCTGGAGCGCCTGCAACAGGACATGCAGCGCAGCAGGGATATAAATAAGGAGGAAGTCACTCTTTTAAAAGAATGCCTTGACAGTCTTGAAAAAGAGATTTCTTTAAGAAAAAACAGCGATCTATCCTCTGCGCATATTTTAAAGGGTTATGCGTTTGTGTCAGCAAAGCCGAAGCTGGTTTTGTTTAACAATGAGGATGATGATGACGGAATCCCCGATGCAGAAGATGACACAACTTCCAAAGAAGACTGTATGGTGATAAGGGGCAAGCTGGAGCAGGAGCTTGCGCAGATGTCTGTTGAAGATACAAAAGACTTTCTTGATGAGTTTAATATTACTGCTTCTGCTATGGACAGGGTCATCAAGCGGTCATATGCGCTGCTGGGTCTTATCTCTTTTTTTACTGTCGGCGAGGATGAGGTAAGGGCATGGACAACAAAGAAAGAAGCAACAGCGCTTGATGCTGCCGGAGTGATTCACACAGACTTCCAGAAAGGATTTATACGTGCAGAGGTTCTTTCCTATAATGATCTTATGGATGCCGGTACATATAATGAGGCAAGAAAGAAAGGCACTGTCAGGCTCGAGGGCAAAGAGTACTGCGTTCAGGATGGAGATATTATAAATTTTCGTTTTAATGTTTAATTTCTTCTTTCAGCAGGCAGCATGCAATTTTGTATTCAGGTGTACCATTGCTTTTGTAGCTGAGATTTTCAGACTGTATGAGCTTGTTCATAACACACCCCTCAGGTATGTTAAGATGAAAAAAATCGTTTTCATTTATTTTGCCTGTATTGACGAGCCTGTTGTCTTTAAAGATCATGCTGTGCAAAGGGAAGTCTTCGCAGATAGGGCATCTGTAAACCCTTCCGTTGGGGAAGATGAAATAATTTTTTGCCACAAGACCCGCGCATTCAAAGGTTTCTTCGCTGCTTAAAAAAACTTTTGGATATGAGACGGTTATGCCGCGCTTTGCGACTTTTTCAGCAACGTCGGGTATTATGCTTAACCATTCGGATCTGGAAACCTGTAATTTTTCTTGATTTATTTGGGCCGGCTTGCCCCTGATACCTATAACCTGCACGAAAAATCGTTCTATATTCAGATCATCCAGCAGGGGCACCATCATTTCAAGCTCGTGTATATTGGCGCTGCTTACTGTATAGATAAGACTTGTGCCAAACCCCATGGAAACGGCTTTTCTTATACCTTCTATGCATTTGTCATATGATCCTTCTCCTCTGATCATATTGTTTGTCTTTCTTGTTGCCCCATCAAGGCTGAAACTGAAATAGTCAACATCATCAGGCGAAACTCTTGAAAGTATGTCATTAAAGAGATATCCGTTTGTGTCAACAGTTATGGAGTTGTACCCCATATTTTTTGCTTTTTTTATGGCAAAAGAAAGGTCGGGGTGAATTGTAGGCTCTCCACCGAGAAAAATGACATTGGCAATATTGCTTTTTTCGGCAAAAGCGCCGAGCCATACCTCTATTGTTGACAAAGGAAGGGTGTTTTCTCCATGCTGTTCCCTGTTTATATAACAGTGCCTGCAATTGAGATTGCACTTCGTTAGAATATGAAAGAACACATTTGTGGAATTTTTTGAAAAGGAAACAGTTTTTTTCATTTAATCTTTTCTGCCAGAATTTCCAGTTGCTTTTTGGTTTCGACCAGTTCTTCGTTTGCTAATCGTAATCGGATTGATAGATATTCCGCAAATACTTTATACAATAAGAGTAGAAAATTTGCAGTTTCATCATCTGAAGGGAGCCTGTCGGTAGCAGCGGTGTTAACGGCAAGACATATTGTTTCCTCCTCTGCATAGACCGATGCCGACCTGCTTAACCTGTCCAGAATTCTCATTTCGCCGAAAATTTCACCGGTTTTACTTATTGTACTGATAGTAACTCCATCTTTTTCTATTCGTACCTTGCCGGAAAGAATAAAGTAAAACCACGGGTCTATATCACCCTCTTTGATAATTATCTCTCCATTTTCGTATCGCCTTACCTTGCTTAGCCTGAGCATTTTGCCCAGATTCTTTGTCTCGAATTTTCTTAACGCAGGAATCGCGAAGAGCTGTTTTATGTTTTGAATACTATCTTTAAGATATTTTGATTCAATCATAATTATAGACTCGAATAAAGCGAAAATTTAATGGGGCGAAGGATGCGCTGTCAAGAAGAGCTGGTAGTTTTTTTGACTACTCCGAAAAAGGACATCTTTGATGGGTTGAAAAGTTTAGAACTCCTGTTCTATTTCCTGATCTATCTCCTGTTCTTGATTGCCCGTTTCAATTGGTTCAGCTATACTATTCTCAACGGATTTTTCATCCATATTCATATCCCTGATCATTTCTTCCCGGCCTTCTATTTGTTTAAGAAGGTCGTTGATTACAAGTTTAGTGGTTTCCAACTCTGCTTCGATATTGATTCTGTCAGCCTCGGATCGGAGCTTTTTGCTTTTCAGGTTTGCCAGGGTTTTGATGTTATCTTTATTTTCACCAAGACCCGACTTCATTATTGCTTCAAGTTTTTGAATTTCTAATGTTATTTCAGCTTGTTTATAGAGCTTTTTAGCAAGATCCACTTCGCTGTCTGAATAATTTTCCTGATTAACGGCCAGATTGTTTTTAAGTTTTGCCAGCTTTAGTTTTTCTCCGGATACTTTCATGTCAAATTCGGCCTTGTAAACATCATCTTTCATGTCCTCGGGCACCTGAGTAATCAGTTCATGGTATGCCGGTGATCTAATTGAGGTTATTGATTTTTGTATATTCCTGGTTGTTTCACAACCTGTTGAAAATAAAAATGCTATTAAAAGCGCCAAGTTGACATGCCGAAACCTTTTCATGATTTTCTCCTTTTTTTGTTGATAGGAAAACGATTGAAATGTAGTATAATAAATTTAATATCACAAAAGGTCATGATGGTAAAGGTTGAAGAAAAAATAATATATATAAAACTTTTCATAAAGTAAAGTAAAGAGCCTCTTGCAGAAACACATAAAAACACATTGCGCACACTATATATTGCATAGAGGCGTGAGCTGTGGCACATTATGTAGCCCTGCACTGTCGATCGGAGTTGTTTCTGCAAGAGGCTCAGGATAAACAAAATTGTAAGCGTTCACGGAACGGCTACAAATATATTTATAACTCCAACTGTGAAGTTTATTTCATAATTTTTTCAATAATTACACAATTTTTATGTAATTAATTACATATTTTAAAATCATAATTACCTCAATTTTATAAAAATAAAAAATATTATATCTCCATAACTAATTGAAGTTGAAGTTTTTAAACTAATTGTTTAATTGTTTTTTCCTGTAACTTTAATATGTTGGCATTTTAATTGCTTATAAAATAATTACATCCATTAAAGTTTTAATTTGATTCAGTAATTTCAGTAAACAAATTTGATTTTTCACATCTTCAGCCGAAACTTTAAACTGTATTCTATAGACTTTCAGATAATTCATTTCACAAGGCTAGAAGGAAAAATCTGAGTAAGTCGTGCTAAGTTGTACGTTGTCGAAGATTTTGATTGATAACGCAGTGAAATTATTTATCTGAAAGTCTATAATACTATAAGGAGTTACTTTTTTGAGCATTGCATCTGCTGTTTTAGCAATAATAGATTATGGTGGCAGACGTTCGGGTATTGACAGGCGACAATTTTCTTATACTGAACACATTCCTGCACGAAGATCAAATAAGGACCGCAGAAGTAAACTAGATCGTAGAAATGGATTGGATCGCAGGACGACCGAAGATAGTATGAAAATCATAAAAATATATGGAAAAAAAAATAAAGATCGAAGATGTTTTATTGAACGCAGGACTTCATTCGCAACTGTTTCGGCAGCTATAAACTAAGCTGGATCCCTCCGGTTAATCACGCTTGCATCGGAATTTGCACCAATCATTTTGGTGTTAGGAACGTGGACGAAATAACTTCCCCAACTATGCATCACAGCTTCAGGCCACCTTTGCCCGATCTCAAATCAAAAAATATCAAAATAGCCCGCTATTCCATCAACTTTTGTGATTTGAGATCGAACAAATTTGACCCAAATCTATGCGCCTACTTGTGGAAGTTATTTCGTCCACGTTCCTAAGCATGCAAGAGGATACTTTTTGGATTGAAGATACCGAAAAACCATTTTGAAA
>Ga0255441_1087_pt1 | contig 13575 bp, 10 predicted proteins | sample ANMaggSeSYBR02C5_FD_182645 | JGI IMG/M metagenome (GOLD analysis project Ga0255441, IMG submission 182645) | Sediment cell enrichment communities from methane seep in Santa Monica Basin, California, United Staets - ANME aggregate JGI... | ecosystem: Environmental > Aquatic > Marine > Cold seeps >... | reverse complement strand
AGCAAAAACCGGCTGCTGACTCAAATCGATTCTGAAGGGTATGAGATGCGCTTTGACTATGATTCCGAAGGCCGTGTCACAAAGGTTACCGATCAAAGGGGATATACGACAAAATTTCAGTATAACCAAAACGGATTCCTCTCCAAAGAGATCTTTCCCCTTGGCAATCAAACCCTCCTTCTCAATCATAATCGCCGCGGCAGGCCGGAAATAGTGGTAGACCCGGCCAATCGCATTACTCTCTTCCAATACGACGCGCAGGGAAACGTGAGTCATGTTTCAAGCGGCTACCAGCTAAACAAAATTTCAAAGAAAGAAGGCATTTCCTACAGCCCCATAGACCCAAGATCAATTTCCTATGAATATGACTCTGCCGGAAGACTGGTCACCATCAAATATTCCAACCGCCCTTCATCAAGGTTCATCTATGATAAGGCCGGAAACCTGGTAGAAGTCCGGCTCCCCGGCGGGAAAAAGATCCAACAAAGATTCGATGAATCTTCCCGGCTTATATCTGTAATGGACCCAGACGGCCATAGCATCGAGTATGAATATGACGACATAGGGCAACTGGTTGCGACCATGACCCCAGAAAGTGCATTGCATTAGCGGTACTCTGACGGCAGGTTGACCTCAATTTCAGATGAGCAGAATCATTACATCCGGTATAGTTACGATCCAGAGGGACGCCTCGCCTCTGCAAACGATTTCCAGGGGGAATCAATATCATTCGAATACACCGAATCGGGGAGGTTGGAATCTGTGGTCAGCCCAGTAGGCGGGCGTATTCAGTACACATATGATAAAGTAGGGCGATTGATTGCGGAAACACGATACTAAATCAGGAGGGAGGAAAGATGAAAAAAAGAGAGAAAGCAAGGTGTGTTAGTGCAAAGTTGACAATATGCCTGGCCATCACCCTGACTGTGGCGTTTCTCCTTGGCGGGAGCGCCTTTGGCGAGGATGGACTGGATGAGGCTGTTCGACTATACAGCCAGGGGGTGCAGCAATATAACCGCTCCGATTTTAAAGGGGCGCTTTATGCCTGGGAAAAGGGGCTTGAGCTGGCAAAAGGGATGGGTAATAAACAGGCCATTGGCGTATTCCTCACAATCATCGGCGTTGTCTATGCAGATTTAGGCGACTACCCCCAGGCCCTCTCCTATTATGAAAAGGCCTTGAAGATAGACAGGGAGATCGGAGACAGAAAGGGGGAAGGTGCTGACCTCGGAAACATCGGCGTTGTCTATGATAATTTAGGCGACTACCCCCAGGCCCTCTCCTATTATGAAAAGGCCTTGAAGATACATAGGGAGATCGGGGTGCCGACAGGAACAGAAGAGGCCAACATGGGGGATGTCTATCTGGAAGAGGGAAGGCTTGATAAGGCCCGGGCGGTCTTTGAGAGATTGAATTATCCTATCCGCCTGGGAAGGTATTACCTGGAGGTAAAGGACTATGAGAAGGCCCAGGAGAAATTCACCCGAAGCCTCAAGAGAGATGAAGAAAAGAGAAATGCCGCATTCCTGGTGGCGGACTATATCGGCCTTGGGCTTTCTTATGAGGGGCTTAAGGACTATCAGAAGGCAAAAGATTATTACCGGAAGGGGGTGGAATTTATCGAAAGACAGAGGGAATCGCTTAACCCATCCCAGAGAAAAAACTTTTTTGCCGTAAAAGTGATGGGATTTCCCCGCCTGGAGCCCTATGAGGGGCTGGCGCGGGTCGCTTTTTATCTGAAAAATTCTAAGGAATCCCTGTTTTGGGCGGAAAACACCAAAGCAAGGATTTTATCGGAAACAATAGCAAGAAGGCATGCCACGGAAACCCTAAATCTTCCTTCCTCGCTTTCCCAAAAGGAAAAAAATATCATCAACCGTATTGCCTCCCTCTATAAACAGCAGGAGATCGCCTTTAAAAAGAAAAATACCGGAAGGTTAAGAGAGATAGAAAAAGAGCTTACCGCTTTAAAGCATGAGAAAAGGGAGTTTATTGGCCTCTTAAAAAGGGAATATCCGGAGTATGCCTCCCTGAAATATCCAAAGCCGGCAAGGCTGGAAGAACTAATCCTGAAGACCAATGAAGTCCTCATTGAATATGAGGTGACCGAAACCTGTTTATTGGCCTGGATGATAAAAAAAGAGGGAGCCTGGGTAAAGATAGCAAAATTTATCAGGATACCGCTTATGAGGGAGGAGTTGAATAACCTGGTGAAAGAATATAGGTCCCAGTTTGTAAAGATGGTAAATCAGGAGAGGATCTATCCCCTTGATACCAAGCTCTCTCAACGGCTTTATAGCCTCCTTCTCAAAGATTTTCTTCCCTTAATCAAAAAAGATAAAAAGATTATCATCATCCCGGATGAGATCTTAGGGGTAATCCCCTTTGAGGCTCTTACTGCCGAAATACCCCTTAAGATAGAAATGGCCAACACCAGATACGGTTCCTATGGAAAAGGGATAAGTTATCTGGGAGATGACTACCAAATAAGCTACTATCAATCAGCAACCGCCCTTTCTATTATCAGAAACTTAAAAAAAGAAAAGAAGGCAAAAAAGGCCATTCTCTGTCTTGCCGATCCTATCTTTAATCTGGCCGATGGCCGGCTCAAAGAGAAGAAGATAATTGTGGCCCAAAAGGAACCGGAGTTTAACCTGATGAAACCGGTGGCCGGGGATTGGAATGCCAAACTGGGAAAAAAGGGGAGCATTTTTCCTGATCTTCCTCTCACCTCCATGCTGGCGGAAATGCTCAAAGGCCTTTTTGGAAACGAAGCGGATATCTTAACCGGTCTCTTTGCCTCCGAGGAGGAATTAAGAAAAAAGGAACTTGATGATTATAGGTACCTTATCTTTGCCACTCACGGGATACTGGACCAGGATATCCCCTATATCAAAGAACCGGCCCTGGTGTTAAACCAGGTGGGAGCTGATCCCGAGGATAGCAAAAAAGACGGCTTTCTCACCCTGACCGAGGTGATGAGCATGAGGATGAACGCTTATATGGCAGCCCTCACCGCCTGCAACACCGGCCTGGGAAAAAATGTAAGCGGGGAAGGAGTCATGGGATTGGGGCGGGCTTTCCAGTATGCCGGGGCAAGATCGGTGCTGGTCTCTCTCTGGAGCGTGGAGTACAAATCCACCAACCTGCTTTCCGAGAGGCTCTTCATCTATCTGAAAGAGGGTAAGGACAGCCTGGAGGCACTGAGACTGGCAAGGCAGGATATAAGAAAGGCCGGATACGAGCATCCCTTTTTCTGGGCGCCTTTTATCCTGGTTGGGGAACGATGAACTTAAGGGGACAGGGGGGCAGGAAACAGGGGGCAGTTTTGAGGAAAAGGATAGTTTAATGAGATTTGAAGATTCGGATGTGTGGAAAAGGGCGGCAAGGTTGAGTGCAAATATTTATAAAGAATTATCTTCTCTTAAGGATTACGGGTTTAAAGATCAAAATACTCGCTCCGGGCTGTCAATTTCTTGCAACATAGCAAAAGGTATGGAAAGAGAATCAATTAAAGAATGTGTAAACTTTTTGTCCTATTCTAAGGGTTCATGCGGTGAGCTGCGGACTCAAATTTATATTGGGATCGATATTGGCTATATACCGGATACAATAGGAAAAGAGTGGATCAACGAAACCAGAGAGCTTTCAGCTATGCTGGTTGGCCTAATTAGATCAAAAAGAAATAACCTTTAAATGGATGACGAATGACCTGCACCCTGGCAACTGTCCACTGACAACTTTTTCCTGACAACTTATTTTATAGGAGGTGTTAACATGTCACATCAAATTACACGGATGAGTTTTTGGATTGTCTTGGTGTCGATCCTGGCGCTGACCGGTTCCGGATGGGCACAGGATATCCCGTCATCGGATGCCATCAAACAGCGATTGTTGCCCACTGCGACCTCAGGGGAAGAGCGGATAACGACCATGGGAGCTGCTTCACATCCCCGGTACAAAAACCCCATAATAGATATCTACATCCCCTTCCGGTTAAACCATTACCAGATCTCCCCTGAGGCTGTTCCCTATCTTCAGGCCCTGGGCAAAGCATTGAGCGATGATGACTTGAAGGGGTACGTCTTTGAGATCCAGGGGCATACATGCAGGCTGGGAAGTGACAGTCACAACCTGTGGCTTTCACAGAAGAGGGCTGAGTCTGTAAAAGAGTATCTCACAAGTTACTACAGTCTTTCGCCCAGGCAGCTTCAGGCCCGGGGGTACGGAAAGGAAATGAGCATAGGAGATAATAAAACGGAAGAGGGGCGAAGAAAAAACAGAAGAGTCACAGTGGTAAATACCCTGAAACCCTTCAAAGAGACATCAGCGCGTCCTTTCCTGAAAACAGAAGTAAAATACCTTCGAGGCAAGGAATTGCTGAATCTCCATCCCGGGACTATTCTTACCTCCAGGGATAACTACAGCATCTCTTTCATTCCCGACCGGAATTGCCATGTATACGTGTTTCAGGTGGATTCCCAGAAAGAGGTTAGCAGTCTATTTCCCAATCCGGAGTTCAGCAAAGAGACCAATCCTGTTTCATCAGCTCAAGTCTACAGAATCCCCTCCTCTACATTCGACTGGATCTATCTGGACCAGAACAAGGGCAAAGAGGAAATCATTATTCTTGCTTCCGCAAAAGCCATAGCCGAGCCGCAAAAGATTTGTCTTAAGCTTTTAGAAAAGCGGGAACCGACTCAACGGGCTTCCAAAACCGGAAACGATATTTTATCGACTATGGGTATTCAAGGCGCCCGTCACGCCCAGGTCAAAACAAAATCTCCTCGGAAAGAGGAACTTTCGTCGAATTTGGAGGACACACTTTTTATCTGGAGACTTTCTTTTAAACATCAATAAAGGAGGAAATCATGTTTTTTTCTTTAAGGGAATTTTTATGGCTGAAGTTTTACGGCGGGACCTTACCGCCCGAGAATTTAATTTCCAGGGAGATAATCATTTCTGTGGTCGTAGCCCTGGTTATTCTCCTCTGCTGGTGGGGGATAAGGCGAGTCTTTTTTCTCATCGCCCAGAGGGCAAAAAATGCCAGGGGAATCGGTGTGATATTTTGCATCTGCTGGTCGGTTGCCTGGTTGACAGGCTCTCTGGAACCTGCCGGGTATCGAAGTTTCAACCTGATGGTTATATTAATGTTTCTATCCCTTGCCGGAAGCGCGGCGTACCTGGTATGGGTGAGAAAAAGATAAAGAAAGGAGTAACGTTATGCCAAGGGCAGCGGTTATTGTAGGACTTGGAGGCATAGGCAAGGTAGTGCTTATGAAAATTCGGCGGCTTATTGTTGAAGAATACGGCAGCCTTTTCGCCCTCCCCCGTATTCGGTTCATCCATGTGGACACATGCGCAATTAAAGGTGTCGAAATTGGTCAGGATGTTAATGAGATAGTATTGGGGCAAAATATTATTTTTGATGACGTTGAGCGGGTTGAGCTGTCCAAAAATCTTGGTGGCGACCCCGTAAGTCATGACAATGTAAAGCTCTGGTATCCCGAAAACCTGCCCCTGAAATGTAACTTTACAGAGGGCGCCGGCGGCGTGCGGCCTTTTGGCAAGCTTGCTTTCCATTACAACGTGCATGAATTTCGCCAAACTTTTAACAGAGCTGTCGTTGAAGCCACTTCTGCCGGCAACACAGACGGTTTTGATGTATACATCGTCTGCTCTCTTTTCGGCGGCACCGGAAGCGGCACATTTCTTGATGTCTGCTACAATGCCAGAGATGAACTTGATAATATGCAGCGTAATTACAAGAGCCTTGGATTTTTCATAATCGGTTCTGAAAATCCGGATCAGACTATGCAAAGTAATTGCTATGCTGCCCTGAAAGAACTGGAGTATTACACCACCAAGGGGATATTGACCACACTTAAAACAAATAATACAGAAAGCAGCGATGCCCTGTTTGATCATTTTGGGGAAAAGGCCGGAGAATACAGACCATTTGAGGCCCGATATCCAGTTTCAGGCGCAAGTGAGATCGTATCCGACTTATCGCCGGTCGACAATTGCTACCTGTTTGGAGCGGTGAACTCTGAAGAGAAATCATTGAACAGGGCATCCCTTGAAAAACAGGTGGCCCGCAGGATATTTTTCGAGTTGATGCCGGGGATCGGTGAAACCATGCGGGCAAAGAGAATCGATATAGAAGGCAAAGATGCCTACTACAGTCCCGACCGGCTTTTAAACCGGGCAAAATCATTCTTTGCCACGGGCGTTTCGACTATCGAGTTTCCCGCCCCCCAGATCATGAACGCCCTTGCATCCGGCTTCACCGCTTATTGCTGCCAATACGCCCTTTTTATTAAAGCCCGTGGTTTTTCCGACTTAAAGAATGACGTAGAAAAATTTATCCGAGAATTAGGGCTCACTGAAAAAATACTGAAAAAGGATTTAGAAAAACAGGAAACCGGAACCGTTACCGATTCAATCAATAATGATACCAACGAGTGGAAAAGAGCCATATTCAATCGAATAACGGCCAAAGACTTTGACGAGGATGGTTTATTACAAGAAATACGTAAGGTTAAAGACGAGGCGCTTGACAGAATAAAAGAGGGTGAGGATACAAAAAAGTCCGGGGTCTATGTTCAAACCATACGGAATAACGGGGCCAACCTCTGGGGAAAGACAGAAGAAAAGATAGAAAGTTTAATCGGGAGTTATGTGGGAGATAAGGAGAAAGGGCCTAAACATACCGAAGGCCTTGTTTCTTTGTTGCTGGACAGGCTGCACAACGAAGGGGCCGGGTTTTCCGAGGGAAAACAATCATCTGAAAGGCGTGTCATAGATAGCAAAAAAAAGGTCGACTGGCGCATTGAGAGGTTCAGGGATGATCTTTATCCTAAATACAGGTGGGAATTGAAGAAACATGCCGACTGGCTGTGCGAACAGGAGCTTTCTTTTTTTATGAACATGGGGAAACAGAGGATATTTTTCGGCGTTGCCTACGATTTGATTACCAGAGCAGAGGATAAATTGAGGGCCTTGCAGAGCCGGCTGAACCGTTACAAGGAAAATCTGACAAACTGGCAAAATATGTATCTCGATAATATGTTTGAAGTGCTTGACAACCTGAAAAATCAAATGGGTGATGACCAGGTAAACCAGGGTTTGATGGGCATTATCCGTAAGATGACTAAAAAAGATGAGCTGTCAGATTCTTTTAAGGGGTTTTTTAAATCATTGTTTGAGGCGTATAATATCCCGATTCCCGTCACTGATCTGGACGAGGAGGCGGAAAAGATTTTAAAGTCGGTTTGCAAAGGTGGATTAGAAAACGCCCTTTTCAGGAAAGTGCTTACAGATCCCGAGACTTTTAAAAGCAGCGTCTTTACAGCCTGCCGTGAGACCTTTAGGGCCATTGAATCCGTTAATATCTGTGATCTTTTGGTTCAAATAGACGAAGCTGCCAGGAGAGATATCTTTAGTAAAAAGAAGAAAGAGGCCGGCTGGTTTCTTAAGGTACACACCCATGATAAGACCATTGATCATGTCCCCGGTCTGTTTGAAATGAAATGGGCCGGTATGTCCAAGGCAAATGATATCAGAACTCATCCAGTATGGAACGATCTCACGGAGTACAATGCAGACCGGGCGCGATTCAATTCACTGCAGGAACCATACCGGATGGTATTTACCAGCGAGATGGGTGTTTTTTGCATGAGAAATATCGATCTGGTGAAAAATTATAAAGAAACGTACGATGAATACTCGAGCCCGTGCCATGTCAACAAACAGATAAACTTCCCGGACATCATGCCCCTAGACCCGCGGCTGATGGACATTCACCTGAGGGCGGAGAATGCCGCCCTTATGGGCAGAATTCTCGGTTTTCTGAAAGAGGAGGAGGACCCGGAAGATAATTACAGTAAAATTTACCTGCATTATTCTGATCAAGCCACAAGTACCATGAGAAATGAAAATCTCTGCCGGGAATGGAAAGAAGTAGAGCGAACCTTAAGGGATGTACAGGCCGAAAAAGAGATAGATAAAAAGATGGGAGACGCTACTTGCCTGGAAAAACTTGAGTTGGAGATAAACAAAAAGGCAAAATCCGCCAAAACCAGGGACGATAAAGAGGTGCTCTGGCTTGTGACCGATAAATACCTTAAGGAAAGACTCAGCGAACTAAAGGATGAAAAACATTCCTTTTATCAAAAAGATCTTGGTATTATCGAAAATTTTCGTAAAAAATTCAATCTCCATGCCCCAGGGCATGAAAGGAGCTAATTATGATACTGCATGGCAAATGGGAATGCAGGAGTGGACACGTCAACGAGCCGGAGGCCGGGGAATACTCTTTTTTTAAGTGCGCTTCCTGCGGCATGGCGCGATGGCCCCGGCTGTGGTGGGCAGCCGGGGGAGGTGCGGTACTCATAATTTTCATCGTTTTTATTGCCGGCATCATTTGGCCTGATCCTGAAAAGACGTATGGCGGAAAGTGCAGGAAGTATATCCTTGGTGTCGAAGGTAAGGTGGGGGAAATCACGGACGGGGAAGAGCGAAGTTTGGAAAAGTTAGGCAAGCGCCTGGGATTTTCCGGTCCTGAAATGGAAAGGCTTTGTCTGGTAATGAAGAAGTTGATTTTAAAGGAAAAGAAAGAGGAATACTGCTTAAAGCCGCCCGGAAAAAACGAGATTACCGCGGATGAACAGAAAAAGATCGTCCTTCTCGCAGAAATAATGGGCATACCGGCGGAGGAGGAACATGTGGCCGGAAAGGGCATCATGAAAGGCAAACTAGCGGATGTAAAAAGCCTTCTTGAAAGGGGACGATATAAAGAAGCGGAGGTTCTCCTGTCCGGGCTGGCAAACATCCGGGGGGCTTCTTCCATGCTAAACGGCATCAAAGCGCCTCTTAATGTGGAACTTGGATTCCAGTACCAGAATCCCGGGGAAAGCCCCTCTGCCATTGTGGACGTTAATTCGGAAGAGCTGACAGGGCTGACCCTCACGCACAGGGACAATTACAGGCTCTTCTGCTCGACCGGCGACAGAAGTTTTTTATATATTTTTCAGATAGATGAAGCCGGAAAGGTCTTTCGAATATTCCCTGATCCGGTCTATAACATTGAAGAAAACCCGGTTCATCCGTCGGTCAGGTACCAGATTCCCTCCAAAGGCGACGAATGGTACTACCTTGAGGAGCTCTCCGTTGGTCAGAAGACGACTGAAGAAACCATTTACATTCTGGCGTCCCGCTGGCCGGCCCGTGACCTGGATGAAGCCTACGGCGCGGTTTACAGGTCAACATCGGAAATAGAACGGAAGAAGGCTCTCGGTCATTTAAGAGAGAGACTCCTGTCCCGGAAGGATTTTGCGAGGCCGGGGATATTTTTTCAGGAATTCGTATTTATCCACAGGAGATGAATTATGAGCCTGGTTGGTTTACCCAAAAAAGAAGATATTCCGGAAAAATCCCTGGATTCTGCCTATTTTTACAGGCAACATGATCAAGCGCTGAGGTCTCTGGCCGGCAAAACCGCCCAAAAATACCGCAATCTTGTGAAAGAGGAAGAATTATATGAGCTCGGGGTGATTGAACTCGAAGATATATACGATCCGGATCAGGAAACCGGCCCCGCTGACGTTAAAAACGGAAAAAATATACTGAAAATCTGGAGAATAGACTATCAGAGCATGTTCGGAATCAATTTGTGAATAAGCATATCCCTGTTGCTTGTCAAATGGCCCGGAAAATGGCGGTAACGCTGTTTAATGTATCGAGATCCCGGTTTTCAGAAAAAGTTTTGGTAGATGAAAATGATCTGGTTTCAGAGGCCATACTCAAGCTTTATGACCTTTTTGAAAAACTCGAACCCGAATATACACCGAAACAACAGGAGAGCTGGCTCAAGATCAGACTAGGCGGCCATCTAAAAAATTATATTAACGAATGCTATCACATCAAAAGAGTTAATTCAAAAAATTGGGAAGGGGTCACCGGGCCGGATGCGCTGCAGGCCGGACAAGGTCAGGCACCCCCGAACCCTGACAAAAAAGAATACCGCTATGAAAAAAAGCAGACGCCGGCTTCGAATTTTTCAACCGAAGCAGGCGAGCCGGCCGATATCGACGGCCTTGGAGCACAATGCCCCTCCCAGGACGAATTACTGGCTCGAAGGGCATTACTCAAGGACATAGACGAATTCATGGCAGGACTTGCAAATGAAGAAAGGTTTATTTTTGTAAGCCGCGTTATTGACGGTGCGACTTATGAAGAAATTGGGCAAATTCTTAACATATCAAGAGAAACCGTGCGGCGGAGATATAAGGATATCAGGAATCGCCTGAATGGTTTTCTGGAAGGTAGAGGATGGACAGAGAAAGAAATAGAAAACATCAAATGATTTCCCTTGGCGGCGCTGATGTCATGACCCTTAATCAGGCCCTGAGGCTCTGGCAGGTAGGCGCATCCGGGCGGATTGACCGGCAGCACCCACCCAGGTCACGGCTTTTTGACTTTCTGGTGGGGCGGATTTCCCCTGAGATGAGGGAGGAGACCCTTGCGCATTTGTCCTGCTGTGACCGGTGTCGGACGGATCTGCGGGAAGTTGAAAGATTTACCCGGATAGATGTCGGCTTTAAAATGGCGGCAGAGACACATCCCCCCCATTTTTCATTTCTTACCGAGGGAGGCAAGTTTAAAATACTATACAGGGATATTAAGGGCCGTAAGGGGGTAGGCCTTGTCAGCCTCAGTGTGGAAGATCCTTATCGGAAAGAGATGGAGGGCAGAAAGCTGGCGGTTTTGGACTCAAAGGGAAAAAGATTCATCGAGGGCGAGGTGAAAAACGGAGAGATAGGCCCGGAAAAAATTGATCCAAAAGATATTGCCTGGGACACAGTTAGAATAAGAGAAGATGAACAGCGTGCGGTTTCGCCGCAATAGGTGAGGGAGAGTGGGTCTAATGTACATTCCTTTTGCCGGCGGTGGCTGCGGCGAAATAAAAGTAGATCGCACAGACCAGCCGGCCGAGAATCTGGAAAGACTTATCAATCTGGTTTACGTAGATAATTTTAATCCGGACGTCAAAAGATCTTTCAGGCTGGCGGCCATGTCCGCTGAGGGGCTTTTAGGGAGAAAGGGGCTATGGAAACGCGGGGAGCGTTACGAATTTCTCTGCGAAGTTAATGACCCGCAGGGTAACAGCCTTGCCGGGAACATGACAGGAGGCAGCGGAAGCCTCGCCTGCGCCCTGGCCCTGGCCTGTGACCTTGGATGTAAAAATACCACGAGCATCGCCGCCACCGGAGAGATTTCAGATGCCATAAAAGGCCGGATAGGACCAGTTGCCGGCCTGGATGCAAAGCTAAAAGGTGCGATAAGCGAACTTCCCCACGCAAGCATTATTTTCTACCCCAGGGCAAATAAGAATGATGTAACAGATGAGATACTTGCCCAAGCCAAAAGCATCCAGGTCGAGCTTAAGGCGGTATCCAGCCTTGAAGAGGCCGCGAAACATCTTGGTTTGCTTAAAAAGGGCTTGTCACGCCTGTGGCCGGCAGCCGCAGTTCTTGTTGCCGCGATTATCATGGGTATTTCCTGGTACTGTTCCTCTTTCCCCCTGGCCGTCAGACTGCTGGAAAGGGGGGCAATACGGTCTGGCCGAATGCCATCTCAATCTAACCACTTGGGTATTTCCCTGGCATAACAGGCTCATGGGCCTGCTTAACGCCCTTAATGAACCGTTACGAACAGAGGTCAAATTTAAATATCTGCTCCGGAGTGGAGAAGAAGGATTCTATTTAATCAAAAAAGTGCCGAAAGGCATGGTCCTGGGTTCATCCGACATGTATTCTTTCCACATCACCCCGTCGGCCTCTCTTTACTTGTACATCTATGAGATCGACTCCCTCGGTGAAATACGGATTATGTTTCCCTGCGCTCAGTTTGCGTCCTACGCCAATCCCCTGGAACCTGAGGGGAGCAAAAGAGGCTATGCCCTGCCCCAGGGGGGCATGCGGCTTTTTCCAAAAGGATACAAAGGGGTTGTCAAGATCAACATAGTGGCTTCCCGGTGGAGGTGCAGAGACTTAGAGGAGTTGTTGACCTCGATGGAGAGCAGGACAATAATAACTTCCCGGCATAAGAGGCTGGAAAAAATGATTGAAAAGCGCGACAGGGCAGGCTCGGGAGCGTTTGTAAAAAGGGTTGTTTATTGGGGTAAGTAGAGGAGAATTGAAAAGACAAGTAACATAAAACGTATAACCGTTAACCCTTAACGGTTTACAGTTAACGGTGGCCATAAAAGTAGGTAAGGCCAGTTGGAAGGGCACGAACCATGTGTGCATGGCCTACTGAAATAGGCTCTGAGTATGAGGTGGAGACTTACTGGATGTAGTTTGGTCGAGACAACATTTTTGTTGACAAGTTGTTAATCTACACGGTATATTAATAGTTATGTTTAAAAGAACCCTGCAAAACCGATTGCCGGAAACCAGCTTTTTTCTTTTTGGGCCGAGGCAAGTGGGTAAAAGCACCCTGCTTCACAATGAAAAACCTCATTTGATTATTGACCTTCTCGACCCGGAACTTCAGTTGTCCTACAACAAAACCCCAAATCTTCTGAGACAGCAAATAGACGATCTTGAGCCTGACGGCGGGGATAAAATACTTATTGATGAGATCCAGCGCGTCCCGAGACTTTTGGATATCGTACACTCTCTCATGGAGCAGAGACCTGATCTTCAATTTATTCTGTGCGGCTCTTCTGCCCGAAAACTACGGCACGGGGCCTCCAATCTCCTCGGAGGAAGGGCTTTATATCGTACAATGCACCCGTTAACCCTTGACGAATTGTCCGGTGACTTTAACCTTCAATGGGTTCTGTCATACGGTTCTCTCCCAAAAATCTACAGCACCATCAAACAGAATAAAACAAAGGAAGCCCGTGATTTCCTGAGAGCCTATGCCATCACCTATCTCAGAGAAGAAATCAAGGCAGAAGCCCTGGTGCGTAATTTGCAAGGTTTTCAAAATTTTTTGGATGTTGCCGTGGCCCAATATTCTGAACAAGTCAATTTTTCCGCTGTTTCCCGTGATTGCCAGGTGGCGTTATCGACCGTGAAGGAATATTATTCCATTCTGGAAGATACGCTTGTCGGTTTTTTTCTCTATCCGTATTTGAAAAGTGCAAGAAAACGCATGAGCCACCAACCGAAATTCTATTTTTTCGACAATGGCGTAACACGAGCTCTCTTAGGCAGTCTTCAAGATCCACCCACCCCTTTGGAACAGGGGCGCCTTTTTGAACAATGGATACTCCAGGAAATTGTTCGTCTCAATGAATACGATCAAAAAGACTGGAAACTGTTTTTTTGGCGGACAAGTCATGGAGCCGAAGTCGATTTTCTCATCGGCCGTGGCTCAAGACTTTTATACGCTATCGAATGTAAATTTAAGCGCCAACCCTCATCAAGCGATTTATCCGGTTTACGATCTTTTCGTGACAATTATCCGGAAGTTCCCTGCTTTGTTGTTTCCCCCGTTAAGCAACCCTATCGATTATCTTTCGCTCGCATCCTTCCTCCAAATAGATTGTTTCAGGAACTGAAG
>Ga0255441_1081_pt1 | contig 13911 bp, 13 predicted proteins | sample ANMaggSeSYBR02C5_FD_182645 | JGI IMG/M metagenome (GOLD analysis project Ga0255441, IMG submission 182645) | Sediment cell enrichment communities from methane seep in Santa Monica Basin, California, United Staets - ANME aggregate JGI... | ecosystem: Environmental > Aquatic > Marine > Cold seeps >... | reverse complement strand
CGGGTTTTTGTAAAGTTCTTTGAGCATTGATTTAAGTTGTTTTTTTACTGTTGGATTCAGGCTGTTGAACATTCGGCCGGCGGTAGGTGTTAATTTGACTCGGTACATTAAAGAATGTCCTCTAAGTCAACCAATGGTTTTTTTTCTTGCATGTCTTTTATTGAAGCCCGCATCTGTTTCATCATATTTTCGTCTGCCATGATTGCCATAGTCTCGCACATTGCCTCGTATTGTTCCATGGACATTATAACGGCCTTCGGTATACCATTTTTAGTAATAGCTATTGTGTCATACCTGTCGTCAATGTTCTGTATCATGTCAAGCAGCTTGGCCTTGGCTTTAGTGACGGCTATGTAACTGTCAATCTGCATAAATGCCTCCTTAATTGTTGTTATAATATTTAGAATTATTATAATGATCATTATTTATAAAATCAACGTATACTTGGTGGCGTTCTTGTGGCTTTATGAATGGCTGAGGGGAAGGGATGGTTCCATGCGTGAAGAATGAAGCCCTGGCGGAATTGGGATGGATTGTGCAATTAACTGAGCGCCAGGCTGTTGTTTAATGCATTATCAACCTTTTTCATAGAATCTTTTGAGTGTAACCAAAATAGAACATTGATAATTGAAAAAAATAAAACATAACAATTTGGCGCTATCGTCATTCCGGCTTTAAGGTGATGAAATTTGAAAATAGCTGAAACTCACGCCAAAGCGACTCTAAAGAAAAAACAGATCTGAAGTTTAAAATAGCAATGAATTAAATATGTTACGCTCATCATTAAATAACGTAACGTGTGATGCGATGTTTTTTCTTAAGACTCGCTAAAGGCGTTCAGACAGTCAGCCATTTTCAAATTTCATCACCTTAAAGCCTCCATTTATTGAGGAGTTGCCAAATTGAACGGATAAATGTTCTATTTTGGTTACACTCGAATCAAATCCATATGCTGTAAATCCGACGGATCAGAATGATGCAAGAGTGACCAGGGTAGGTAAGGAACGGGGACGAAATAACTTCCCCAAGTAGGCGCATAGATTTGGGTCAAATTTGTTCGATCTCAAATCACAAAAGTTGATGGAATAGCGAGCTATTTCAATATTTTTGGGATTTGAGATCGGGCAAAGGTGGCCGGAAGCTGTGATGCATAGTTGGGGAAGTTATTTCGTCCCCGTTCCTAAGGGTTTACGGTTTACAGTTATCGGTTCACGGTTGAAAAAAACAGAAAGTCTATAGAGAAGAATTATGGGGACCCTCCGTTGCATAGTTCATTGAAAAAACTGTGAACTGTGAACCGACAACCGTAAACCGTTGTTGCCGTTATTGATTCCCGAAATTGTTCTGCCCTCCGCAGTCAGGGCATTGCCAGGTTATTCCATTACATGACATTCCCCAGACATTTTCATACATGCAGTCCTGACAAATTGCAAAGCCGCACCTGCATGTCCAGAAGAAGGGGGCTTTATTGCCGCAGCAATGGCAGTTTGCCGGCTTTGTTCGGAGCCGTCTTTTCCTGTATGTCAATTTAGTTGAAGAGTCTGCCATGTTCCACACTTATGCAATGGTTCATTACAACATCTATACCTGCTTTTGTCAGCAATTTTGCAGCTTCATGATTTTCTATATTAAGCTGCATCCAGAAAACTTTTGGTTTGATTCGAATAGCTTCATGTGCATGCGGCATTATCTGAGAGGTGTTTCTAAATACATTAATAATATCTACAGGCTCCTTAATGTCTTCTATTGATGAATATGCTTTTTCTCCAAGAATCTCCTTCTGCTTGGGTCGTACTGGAATAATTTTATAGCCTTGTTCTTTAAGATACTTGGCAACAATATGGGAGTCTCTTTGCGGTTTAGGGCTCAAACCTAAAACTGCTATGTTTTTTGAATCTGCCAGAATATGTTTTATTTCACTGTCTTCAGTGATTATTTTGCCTCTTTTCATATATGTTCCCTTAAGCGGTCTTGTTGTTTTAGTCTATTAGTGATAAAAGCAGATAAAGTCTATAAGAAAAAAATGGGCAACCGTTTGCGGTTAACGGTTGATAAAACATAAAACCGTGAACCGTGAACCGTGAACCGTGAACCGTGAACCACTACAAAAATAGATACCAATAAAACCTGTAATCTGCAACCTGAATTCTTATGTATAAAGACAAAACAATATACCTGATAGACGGCAGCGCGTATATTTATCGTGCTTATCATGCAATCAGGGGGCTTTCCAATTCAAAGGGCCTTCCAACAAATGCTGTTTTGGGTTTTACGAAAATGCTTTTAAAGCTCATAGAAGATCGTAATCCAGAATACGCAGGAATGTTTTTTGACGTAAAAGGCCCTACTTTTAGACATGAAATGTTTGACGCCTATAAAGCCAACCGTCCTCCCATGCCGGAAGATCTATCGATTCAAATTCCATATATAAAGGATATAACAAAAGGTTTCAATATACCGGTTATTGAAATGTCGGGCTACGAAGCCGACGATCTCATAGGCACACTGGCACGAAAGGCAGAGGAGGCGGGATTTTCTGTAATTATGGTTACAGGCGATAAAGATTTCATGCAGCTTGTTACAGATAAATCTATTATCTGGGACCCAATGAAAGAAAAGACAATTGATATTGATTTCATTAAAGATACATATGGGCTTGAACCTCGCCAGATGGTTGATGTTATGGGGCTTTCCGGTGATTCTGCCGATAATATTCCCGGCGTACCCGGGATGGGCCCAAAAACTTCGCTTGCATTGATAAAGAAGTTCGGGAGCATGGAGCATTTATATGAGCAGGTAGATACAATAAAGAAAAAAAAACAGCATGAAAATCTTGTCCGGTATAAAGAACAGGCATTATTGAGCAGAGAACTTGTTAGAATAAATGACAAAGTATCCTTGGCCTTTACACCTGAAGACTTTAAATATAAAGCTCCTGACAACGCCGTTCTCTCCGGACTCTTTAAAAAACTGGAATTCAGGCAGTTGCAGCAGTCTGTTATAAAACGGGCGGATTTATCAAAAAAGAAATACAAGGCAGTATTGAGTATTGATGAGCTTTCCGATCTTATTGCGATTTTAGAGGCTTCAGGCTTATTTGCCATTGATACTGAAACTACCTCTAAAAATCCAATGGCGGCAGAGCTTGTGGGTTTGTCTTTTTCAGTAAAGGCTGATGAGGCTTTTTACATTCCGTGCACTCATGAATATAAAAACGCACCAAAACAGCTTAAGCGGGATGAAGTTTTAAAGATGCTTAAGCCGGTACTTGAAAATCATAAACTAAAAAAAATAGGCCAGAACATAAAATATGACTGGATTGTCCTTTCACGCCATGGAATAAATCTTTCCGGAGTAATATTTGATACCATGCTGGCATCTTACCTTATTAACCCTTCGAAGCGCGCTCACAATCTTGACCAGATTGCTCTTGATTTTCTCGATCACAAGACGATTTTATACGAGGAAGTAGCAGGTAAAGGTAAAAATGCTTCCTGTTTCTCAAAGGTTCCCCTTGACAAGGCTGTGCCGTATGCCTGCGAGGATGCCGATATTACGCTTATGGCTTACAATGTACTTATGCCCATGCTTAAAGACCTGGGGCTTGAAGAACTTTTTGAAAAAGTAGAAATGCCCCTTGTGCCTGTCCTTATGAAAATGGAAATGACGGGAATTAATGTTGATAGAGAAAAGCTGATGGTTCTTTCAAAATCATTTGAACATCAGCTTGATCAGCTTGAAAGCAGTATATATTCAATCGCAGGGGAAGAATTCAACATCAGATCTTCACAGCAATTAGGCAAAATACTTTTTGAAAAACTAAAATTGCCGGTGCAAAAGAAGACAAAAAAGAAGACAGGCTATTCAACTGATGTAGATGTTCTTGCAGTTCTTGCAGAGCAGCACGAACTTCCTGCTTTAATATTAAGGCACCGGACTCTTGCAAAACTTAAGTCAACATATGCGGATGCTTTGATAGATCTTGCAAATCCGGAAACAGGACGTATCCACACTTCATACAATCAGACAGTTACTGCTACAGGCCGTCTTAGCAGCTCTGAACCGAATCTTCAGAATATTCCGGTCCGAACCGATGAGGGAAAAGAAATAAGAAAAGCTTTTATCCCAAGAAAAGGATGGTATCTGCTTGCCGCAGATTATTCTCAGATAGAACTCCGCATACTTGCCCATTATTCAGATGACAAAATACTTATCAAGGCTTTTAAAGAAGATGAAGATATACATACCCGGACTGCAACAGAGGTTTTCCAGGTTTTTCCATCTTTAATTAATTCCGAATTGAGGCAGCAGGCCAAAGTTATAAACTTCGGCATTGTTTATGGAATGAGTCCCTACGGCCTTTCCAAAGAACTGGGCATAAGTCAGAAAATGGCGAAAACCTATATACATAACTATTTCACAAGATACAGCGGCGTAAAGCAGTTTATAGACGAGACGATCAAAGAGGCCAGGATTTCAAATAAGACAAGCACTTTGCTTGGCCGTATTCGTCTTTTGCCGGATATTAACAGCTCAAATAAAAACTTGCGTGAGTTTGCCGAAAGGACAGCAATAAATACCCCTATCCAGGGAACGGCGGCGGATCTGATAAAGATAGCCATGATAACCGTGGACTCCGCATTTACAGAGAGATGCCTTAAATCTGCAATGCTGCTTTCCGTACATGATGAGATTGTTTTTGAAGTGCCTCCCGATGAACTGGATACAGTCAGAAGTCTTGTTAAAGATATAATGGAGGGTGTCTGGGATCTGAAGGTGCCGCTGAAGGTTAATATGGCGGTGGGAAAAAATTGGGCTGAAGCCAAATAGTTTCCGGCCGGAAACTGCCCTTTCTCGCAATCTCTGCGTCAATCTTCGGGATTTGTTTTTGCGGCGTACTAAAAAAAATCTTTTATTTTAAAAAATATCAATAATAAAGCTTGCTTTCAGCCTAAAAGGTGTTATTATTAATTTTAATCAATAAAGGCTCATTCTTAATTGGCGGGCCGGTTTCGTTCTAAAGGAAAAGTACCATTTGTCAAAGTGGCACCCTGAAGTCTGGAACTATGAGAATTTCCGAAAAGGAGGGTGTTAATTATGGCTAATGGAATTGTAAAATGGTTTAATAGCGGTAAAGGGTTTGGCTTCATTGAGCAGGAAGATGGTCCGGATGTATTTGTTCATCATTCAGCAATCAATGCAAGTGGTTTTAAGTCTCTTGAAGAAGGCGACCGAGTTACCTTTGACATTGAGCAGGGTCAAAAAGGTCCCGCTGCAGCAAATGTCACCACGGTTTAGACCAATATTTCTGAGTTAAAAAAAGGGCATTCCATCGAATTATGAGGGAATGCCCTTTTTGTTTTGCCTCCTAAAGATCCAGCCAATTTTTGAGTTCTTCTTATGTAAACTCAAATAAGTCGTTCGACAGCCGCTTTTACTCCATGTACAACTTTTGCCATTCTTTCATAATCAAGTGTGTCATACGTATCACTTGCTGTGTGGTAGTAAGGATTTCGATAAAAAGCGGTATCGGTTATCATTACAGCACGATAACCAAACTTATAAAATGACCAGTGGTCTGAAAAGTCAATTCCTATAACTATAGGCAAAGCATTATACGAAAAAATTGGAATGTCTGTTCCCTCTTTGAAACCTTTCTTGACCATTTCCGTGAATTTCCTTGACCTGATGTTTCCAACCGCTGCTATAAAATTACCTTTGGTTGAAAATTTTCGCTTCATGAAAGGGAGCGGAAATTCCTGGCTGCGAGGGTTATCTGCAAAATACCCGATCATCTCAAGGCAGATCATGCCAAGAATTTTTTGACGACTCTTCTTTAGCATTTGTGCATAGTGGTAACTACCCATATTTTTCGTTCTATATGCCGGTGGTTCCTCAAGAGCAAAAGCAACAAACTGAATTGCCGGGGCCACCCTTGATTTTGAGATAAGTCTTGCGATTTCCAAAAGACCGGCAACTGCACTTGCATTATCGTCTGCTCCAGGACTGCCCGCAACTGTATCGTAATGAGCTCCCAGTACAACTATCTCTTCCTCTTTGTTTGATCCAGGAATGCTGCCAATAATATTTCGATAAGTATTTCCTCGAAACACAAAAGATTGCTCATTAACATAACAGCCATATTCTTTAAACCGGCTGGATATATATTCTGCAACCTGATAGAGCTTTTCGTGGTCATTGTAACTTCGTGGGCCTATATCAACAGAAAGATAACGGATAGTTTCTTGCAAGCGTTTTATACTTTCCTGGAGTTTCATCCCGAACCTTTAACCTCGATATACATCCCAAAATTTCAAATTTAATCCATTATCCGTTACTCAAATTAAATTTATTTAATACATTACTGCAAGGCCCAGAAAGACGTGTCGGCGGAACGCAACACACTGGAATTTTTGGATTGTCTTTAAGGGTTCCCTTAAGTTTGCCGGCTTTGGCTATAGCAATACCATACAACGGATCATCATCAGAACGCAGTGCATTCCAGGCATTCTTTTGAAATATTAAAACCTTGCCTTTAGGAGTTACAAACTTATTTGCACAGTCAAAAACTCTTTCAGTTTCCGCCTGTTCCAAACGGCTTAATGCCCTTATTCCAAGAAGTTTATGAACGCCTGCTATACCACCCCACTTGCCACCCGGCGCACTTGGCATGGTTATGAATACGCAAAGGCCGATGCGGAAAGGAGAATCATATTTCAGATTAAACAATGCTTCCCTACGCTGTTTGTTTAGCTTAGTTACTGCCTGATTAGAATCAAAAGGAAGATCGAGAACACCCGCTGGTTTAAGGATGCTTTTCCAGAAACGGTGCTCCTTTTTGTTGCCTTCAAATGAAAAAAACATTCCATTCTCAACTGAATGTGTTGCGGGGTTCCCCAATACCAGAAGGAGAGAAGGGCGCTTATCTTTTTTTAATGGAATAAGCTGTTCGGATTTATATGTAAGCAGATTGCCTTTTTTCCTGTATATCTTTTTATTAAAAGGATCAGAGGTTAAAAAATCTTTCCATTTTGCATCAAACTTTTTTCTTCCTTCTTTTGTTTCAAACAGTTCGTCAAGATTAATTTCACAATCAATAGTACAGCCTTTAGATTCGCGCCAGGCAAGAAGGTTTTGATATTTATTCAAGCTTGTCAACTACGCCCCTCTTATATTTTTTATTTAAGTAAGGCCAATTATTTAATTTAGCAGCTAAATATTTTCTGCCTTATTTAAATCATCAGCTATCTCTCGAAACTGTTCCAAAGCGGCTTCGAGGTCTTCAACAATTTCTATGGCGAGTATGCCAGGGTCGGGCAGGTTTTCAGAATCTTCAAGGCTTTTATCCTTTAGCCAGAAAATGTCGAGGCTGGCTTTGTCCCGGTTTACAAGTTCTTCATAGTCAAATGCACGCCAGCGACCATCCGAATTCTTCTCAGTCCGTGTTGGTTTGCGTTTGTTTCTGTTTTTCGGATTATAGCACCTTACAAACTCATCAAGGTCTTTGCGTTTTAATGGATTTGTTTTGAGCGTAAAGTGTATGTTTGTTCGCAGGTCGTAGATCCAGAGCTTTTTTGTCCATGGAATTTCAGATGCTGGTTTGCGGTCAAAGAATAGTACATTTGCCTTCACGCCCTGAGCATAGAAAAGGCCGGTTGGCAGACGCAGGAGTGTGTGTACATCGCATTCATGAAGAAGTTTTCTTCGGATGTTTTCTCCGGCTCCGCCTTCAAAAAGGACATTGTCCGGCACAACGATTGCTGCGCGGCCATTCTGCTTGAGCAGGGTTTTTACATGCTGGACAAAACTGAGCTGTTTGTTTGAAGTTGTGGACCAGAAATCCTCTCTTTCAATGGTAAATATTCGGCTTATTTTTCAAATTTTTAAAAAAAGTTCGGGACACCCGCAAATAAATTTGATATAAGAAGAAGCATGAATGCTTCTTGTCAAAAATTACTGCCATTATACACTCCTGAAATCCACGATCAAGTCATTGATTTGCCCGTTGAGAAACCTCTGCTGATTTTTATTACAGAAAAAGAGTATCTGGAATTGAAAAATGAGGTGGGTTATTGGCAGGCCATGCATAAAAAAGCCATTTTGCGTGAAAAAAAGCTGAAGCAAACAATAAAGGAGCAGGAAGGCCAAATTCGGGATTTAAGAAACCGTTTATTTGGCAAAAAAAGTGAGAAAAAAAGTTCCAGTAAAGATGAAGGCAAATCAGAATCTTCGAATTCCAAACGTCCTCGTGGTCAGCAACCCGGGAGTAAGGGGCATGGTCGCACAGATCGTCCCCATCTTCCCGAGAAAGAGGAACTGGCTAATTTCCCGGAAAATCCGATATGCCCTAAATGCGGTGAAGCCTATATGCCTGATGAAAGCAAGGAAGCAGAAATCATTGAAGTTAAAGTCAAGGCTTATAAGCGTAAAATTATACGCTGTTGTATGAAGAAATGCTGTTCGTGCAAGGGGGTTCCCAATACAATCACAGCGCCAATGCCTCCCAAGGTTATCCCGAAAAGTCCATACGGAATTTCGATCTGGAAAGCAGTTCTTTTAAATAAATTTCACTACTGCCAGCCGACCAATCGTCTTCTGAATCAGTATGCAGAGCTGGGTTCACCTATTTCTCCCGGAAGCATTGCGGGTGGTTTAAAAAATCTCAAAGAGTTGTTTCAGCCTGTTTACGATGCATTTTACAGCCAGCAAATGACAGAAGACAGATTCCATAATGATGAAAGCAGTTGGAAAGTCTTTGAGAGTATTGATGGCAAAGTCGGCAATCGCTGGTGGTTATGGGTCAGTCGTTCTGCATCAGTCGTGTTTTTCCAGATTGCACCGGGCCGTGGTGCAGACGTACCGATAGAGCATTTTAAAAACATACAGCATCAAAAAATCATTGTTGTTTGTGACCGATACAGCGCCTATAAATCAATGGCAAAACAACTGGACTTTATAATTCTGGCTTTTTGCTGGGCTCATGTTCGTCGTGATTTTTTGGACGCAGGCAAAAAGTACCCGGATTTGGAAGAGTGGGTACTGTTATGGGTTGAAAAGATTGGAGAACTTTACCACATTAACAATTTGCGTTGTAAAGAATTTGATCAAAAGCTTCCCATTCAATGGCAACCTGCATCATTCAAAGAGCAGCATGAGAAACTCGTTGAGAAAATGGATGCAATAGCCAAAGAACGAGATGTTTTTATAGAGTCACACAATCCTGATGATCTTGATTTAGATCTGCTGTCCAGCGTTAAATATAAGATTTTGACAAGCCTACAGAACCACTGGGAAGGTCTGAACGTTTTTGCAGATCATCCTGAAGTGCCGATGGACAATAATAAAGGAGAACGATCCATCCGCAATCCTGTAACAGGGCGTAAAAATTTTTATGGCTCAGGAAGCCTCTGGAGTTCTCAGTTAGCAGCTATAATGTTTTCAATTTTTCAAACCATAGCTTTATGTGGTCTTAACTGCAATCACTGGCTGAGATCATACCTGACTGCTTGTGCGGAAAACCATGGTAAGGCACCTGATGATTTATCCTCCTTTCTTCCCTGGAAAATGGATGAAGAATGTCAACATAAACTTTCCAGGCCACCCGACACATGATGACCCGCTACTGTGGTCGGGACTTCACTCCCAAAGAATTTGAACAGATTCGATCCCTCATAAAACAAAATCCCGAGTTTAATCGGAAGCGGTTTTCCAAAGAAGTATGCCGGACGCTTCAATGGCTCAAACCTGACGGTAAACTTAAGGATATGTCGTGCCGTGTTGCCATGCTGCGTATGCACAAAGATGGATTAATAGCGCTGCCCCCTCCCACCCATGCCAAAGCGCCCCTAAAAAAGATTGAGTTCACGTCCGCAACTGACCCACAATGCCTAGTTGTATGCTCTGTCAATCATCTGCCACAACTGCATTTACAGATGGTCACCAAAACTACCTCAGCTTTATGGAATGAGTATATTGAGCGATATCATTATGTTGGATATACTCCCCTGCCTGGAGCTCAGCTTCGCTATTTTATTGCGGCAGGTAAACAAATTATTGCGCTGACGGGCTTTGGTGCAGCTGCATGGCAAACTGCACCAAGAGATCAATTCATTGGATGGAATCATGACCAGCGAAAGAAGAATTTAAATTTGATTGTAAATAATGCCCGATTCCTTATTTTACCATGGATAAAATCGAAAAATCTTGCATCAAAAATACTCTCATTAACAGCACGCCGTCTTCAGGATGATTGGGAAGAAAAATATAATATCCGACCAGTGTTGCTGGAATCTTTTGTGCAAAAAAATCAATTTGCCGGCACTTGCTATAAAGCAGCCAACTGGATCAATGTCGGACAAACCAAAGGCCGTGGAAAACTTGGACCACCCGGGAAAATCAGTGTTCCCATTAAAGATATTTGGGTATATCCTCTTGTTAACAAATTTAGAGTTTTGCTGAAAAATTAACTCATGAAGAAGTAAGCCGAATATTTACTTTCAATGATATCTTTTTCCTTGGAAATCTGGCCTTTACCATTTACAATAGTTGTGCTGCTTTTTTTGCCAAATGGCGGATTGGTGAGAACCATGTTGAATCGGTCGCCAGGATCTGCGGCAAGAGAATCAGCCACTATTATTGGAAGATCTCCACCTGCCTGCCTCTTTTTATTAGGCGCAGATGAATCACTGCCGATACCGTGAAGCATAAGATTCATGGCACAAAGACGTGCAGTACTTTGAACCAGTTCCCAGCCTTTGAATGTTTTTTCTTTAAGATCACGCTTCTCCGTTTTAGTCATGTTCGGGTTTTGATCAACTATATAATCATGCGCAGCAAGGATAAACCCCCCAGTACCGCAGGCAGGATCGCAAATGGTTTCGCCCGGTTTTGGGTTCATTACATCAACCATGGCGCGTATCAAAGGACGGGGGTGTAAAATACTGACCAGCTCCTGTTTTTGTGTCCTGAGCATTTTTTTCAAGTAGCCCTTCGTAAGCATCACCTTTGACATCAGCGCTCATGATAGACCAGTTTTCTTTGTCAATAAGATCAACAATCAACCGGCGTAATTTTGCAGGGTCCTGAAATTTATTCTGGGATTTGTTAAAGATTAGTCCAAGCAGGCCTTTTCCTTTTCCCAGATTTTCCAGAATATGACGGTAATGATCAAACAGTTCGTCACCATCCTTTTTGATGAGGCTCGACCAGTTTGTAGTGCTCCGGGACTATTTCAGACGCCTGTTCGCCCTTTAGGCTCGAGTAAAGTTTGGTTCGCTCATCAGCCATCTTAAGAAAGAGCAAATACGTCAACTGCTCCACATAATCGCCATAACTCATCCCGTCATCACGCAGGACGTTACAATAGTTCCATAATTTTTGAACGATATCAGCTGGGCTCAAATCTACTCCTTTATCTTTGCCCCTTCATTAATACTTTACGAAAGAATGCTGTATTTACATAGCTAAATGATTGTGGGATCTTAAATCCGTTTTCAATTTCGCTTGGGTCAACCACTCTATTAAAAGGATACACCTTTTTTATTTGTATTGCATAAGCTGTTTTTTTCCCTTGAAAATATTCACGAAATAATTTTCTCGAAATACCTGCCGCATGTTTTGTCATATCCCATGTGGCTGTGGGTGATGATTCTTGAATCCCCTTAATTTCAGCGATCCCAATTATTTTTTTAACAGGAGAAGTTGCATATATAATAATATGAGATAAATCGCTTCTTATTGCAGTTTTCCTGAACTCATATTTTTTTTCACCTTTAATAAGTTTTGCGGCATATATCGGCTTAATTGGCATAAAGGCAACTACCGAATCACTGTTTACTGATAATTTTTTTGAACGAGTCATCTGATATCCTTCGTATTGTTTGTATCGGGCCATTTACTATTCTCTGTTCTAATAACCAGTCATACTTAATTGGCTCGGATAAATGTGAAGCTACTCGAAACAATATGACCTTAGTCCTTTTTCCCGCCATCGTTTTAATGTCTTCATAGGAATAAACAGTCCGTTTAGAAACTAATTGTATGATTTTATCGGGATCTTTGAATTCACCAACTGATTCAACTACGCCAATGCTTGTAATCGATTTTTTATCTTGTGATCTATAAAAAAAAATGATGTCACCCTCTGCTATCTGACGGGTATTGGCATGACAAAGATATGCCTGTTTGATCGCATTCCCTACAGCCGAATACGCAAAAAGATTTCTTTGATCTTGGTTATCGGGGAATAGCATCTCATGGAAAATCGGTTTAATCGGAATAACAAATACTTTAATCGATTCGTCATATTTAAAATGAGGATAAAAACGTTTATGATATTCCAAAGCCGATAAACTACCGGCGCTTATTGTCGGAGGATCGTTGGGATGATCTTTTACATATACATAATCTCCTTTATAATCCCCATATCTATAAAAACCAAAATCTACGCATAAATCTTCGAGGAATTCATGTTTTCCGGAACGTATAGTTATATAAATATGTTCAATTTTGTTGGCTGTTGCATAACGAAACGCGGCCTTAAGAAAAAGTTCTCCAATCTTTCGGCCTCGAATATCCTCACCGACCTTAAAAGTACACAATTTTAATGAAGTGCCAGGTAATGCTTTATTATCATCAGTTATTATTTCATTATTTTCTTGCTTATATATTAATATTGCACCCAATTCACCAGATTCATTCTCGTGTAGCCACGCTTTGCGGCCACCTCTTGATGATCTTTTGTACCACTCATTAAACTCAGAATAACCTTCGCGTAATGAATCAAAAAAGTTATTATCAATATCAAGTTGATGCAAATATTTTTCTTTAATATTTGGTAATGAGACATGAACTCTTTGGTGCAGGCGTTTAAGTGATTGTACCGCCTGTTGGATGTAATGTACACGTCCCTCAATCCCTAATATTTTAGCTTTCTTGTGAATCCCGCGATCTTCAGTTACAAGTATATTTGCGGCATCTTTATATATTGCAAATAAAATTTCATTATCGACACGGTCATTATCATTTTTTAATCCTAAACTGTCGGTCTCCTGATCACTGAGTATTGGTGGATCTTCAAGAAAGGAGTATTTACGAATTCTTGATAAGCTAATTTCCTTTCGTTCTTTATCATCATCTCGCTCAATATCATCAATGGAAGAAGGATGAGCTAAAATCTGATGATTATTTTCATTAGATAGCCTAACAAGCTCACTAAAACTTTCATCAAGTACACTTGATGAATCTTCAAGTGGTATAAAAATATTTGTATCTATTAAAATACGCATTTAAGCTAATTATCTGATTGAGCCTCTTGCAGAAACACATGTAACCACATTACATTCGCTATATATTGTGTAGCAGTATGGGCTATGGCACATTATGCAGTACTACTCTGTCGATCTGTGTTGTTTCTGCAAGAGGCTCTGTGAGGTTCTGATTAGATATATCAAATCTTCTTAGGATTTATCGCTACTGTTTTGTGGGACCAATTTGCCAGAAAAAGCTTTTTTTAGAATTGTTTGGCGCAAGCGTTCTGCGCGTTTTAAAGCATTATCAACAACAAATTCAAATTTATCAGCTACTGACAATTTTTCTTCAACTTGGATAATGATTGCATGCTGCTCTTGTAAAGGTGGCAATGTAAAAATCAATGTTCGAATTTTTCCTTGGAAAATATTTGCCTGAGCTGTTTGTGTTTTTTTTGTATTTATTTGGCTCTGTAATAATGTAGACCGGATAGAATATGACATAAACTTTCCATTTTCGATAACAGGCTTAAGTGCAGCGACACTGCGAACAAGTGAAAACTCTGGTTTTTTGGGTGCGACACACGAACGGCCAACCGAACCAGAACAGGACATAAGAACATCACCCTCATTAATTGTAAGACGCTGTTTAAGTTTTTCGTGT
>Ga0255441_1073_pt1 | contig 14285 bp, 14 predicted proteins | sample ANMaggSeSYBR02C5_FD_182645 | JGI IMG/M metagenome (GOLD analysis project Ga0255441, IMG submission 182645) | Sediment cell enrichment communities from methane seep in Santa Monica Basin, California, United Staets - ANME aggregate JGI... | ecosystem: Environmental > Aquatic > Marine > Cold seeps >... | reverse complement strand
TGAAATATGTGGATTTTCATGTATGTATTCACAAAATTTATGGATATTAAGATGTTAGCTTCGTGTGTTGGAAATTCTCAGAGCTTCAAGGTGTTGTAAAAAGTTGTTTTTGGGACAGCCTGTTTTGTACCTTTTCAAATCGGTTTAAATCAAAAAACGAATGGACTCTATGAACCTCATGCACCCAAACTGATACTTCGGTGCTTTCAGCCCGAGGTCCGTGACTTTTCGGGAGGCTGACATGGCGTACATGGAATTCGGGATGGTCGCGTAGTCAAAAGGTTTTTATGGGGTGGGGTTGGTACATAATAATTAAGTGACTCTAAAATATGGGTGAATCATGACTGAAGAAAACAACACAGTATCTAACTTCCATATACTACCAAATTTTCATTCCAATACACACTTTCTAGCACAAGAAGATATGGAAGAAATATATGATGAGACATTCTGGGCTCGTCAACGCGAATTGCTTAAAGAAAAGGATAAGTTTGTAAGCATTGATGAGTTATGAAATACGTCTTCATCCAAAAGCTGCAAGTTTTCTCAATAGGTGCAATCAAGCAACTAAAGAGCAATTAAAATCCAAAATAAGAGTATTGGAGAATCATCCGAAACTCAAACGATCTGGTGCTGATATTAAGAAAATCAGAGATGCTAACCCAGAAGCATATAGGTTGAGGATAGGCGATTACAGAGTGATTTATGTTATCGAAGAGAGCATCGTTTGGATTACAGAAATAATGCATCGACAAAAAGGCTATCGTTAGCATTAATTTTTCTGCTATTGTACTCACATGTTCCACGCACCTCAGCTACGCTTACACATGTATGCGACCTCAAGCCCGCAGATGCCCCCAAATTCTATTCGGAGTGGCGCGGACGGGGCTTCAACTGACCATTCCTCCAAACCCTTATCCCTCCTACACCCCAATATACCTCCTATGCTCTCAATCGGAATCATTACCCGCGGCAAGTACGGCAGGCGGCTGCTGGACACTATCACCCACCACACAGAATTCACAGTCTCATCCGCAGACATACCCCCCACCCTGCCCGACTTCATCGACGACCCCGCACCCTTCGTGGACAACCTTGACCTTGCCCCCGGCGTACTGTCCTCTGACCTTCTCATCACCTACAGCCTGAATCCCGACATCACACCTGAGATCGTCAAACGTGCAGCCAGTGCGGGAGCAAAGGCCATCATCATACCAGGAGGCTGGGCCAGTGCCGGTGACCCAGAGCAAATGAAGGAGATATCCGCACAGTACGGCACCAGGATACTGGTAGAGGACATCTGCTGCGATATAGGTGGTGATACTGACTCTACCGACTATACCGACCCCACCATCAACGAATTTGCATCCGTGCTGGGCCGCCCCAAGTTGGAAGTGCAGCTTGGGGACGGGGAAATAAGCGATGTAAAGGTGCTCTGCGGTGCTCCATGCGGTTCAACATGGTGGATGGCAAAACACCTAAAAGGCGTCCCGGTCTCAGAAGCACCCGCCTGGGGTGGCCTGCTTGTGCAGCAGTACCCCTGCCGGGCTGTAAGGGGCACAATGGGTGGGATACACCTTTCGGCAGAACTGCACAAACGTGCAATGGAAGCAGCAATAAAGAAGTACTATGGCGATAATGATTAGTATATGGGAGAAAATGATTCAATATATGAAGAATCTTTAAAAGTACACGAACTGCATCGCGGTGTGCTTGAAGTAGCAAGTAAAGTGTCGCTGGATGATATGCATGACCTGAGCATTGACTATACTCCAGGCGTAGCTGAACCCTGCAGGGTCATCCGGGCAGACCCGGATGAGGTTTATAAATATACCAGTAAAGGCAATTTTGTTGCAGTGGTCACAGACGGCTCTGCCGTACTGGGGCTGGGAGACATCGGGGCAGCAGCCGCCATGCCTGTAATGGAAGGTAAAGCAATATTGTTCAAACATCTGGGCGGCATTGATGCATTTCCAATATGCCTGGACACGAAAGATACCGAAGAGATCATAAAGACCGTAAAGCACATAGCGCCAACCTTTGGGGGCATCAACCTGGAGGATATTAGTGCACCCCGTTGTTTCGAGATCGAAGAGAGGTTGCGGCAGGAACTGGATATACCAGTGTTCCATGACGACCAGCACGGCACTGCGGTTGTGGTCTATGCCGGACTGATCAATGCACTGAAAATAGTGGATAAAGATATCAGTAATATCAGGGTAGTCATAAACGGTGCCGGTGCAGCAGGTGCTGCAATCGCGCTTACTCTTATACGAGCTGGTGTACGTGACCTGGTGATATGTGACAGCCGGGGCATACTCGGCCAGTCACGCAGGGAAGGTATGAACTCCATGAAGTTCATGCTTGCTGGCCTGACCAATATCAGGGGTTTGATGGGTGGGCTGGAAATAGCTATGCAAGGAGCCGACGTGTTCATCGGTGTATCTGTAGGTGGAATTGTTTCTAAGGATATGGTGCGCAGTATGGCTGCAGACTCCATCGTGTTCGCAATGGCAAACCCTGTTCCAGAGATCATGCCAGAGGATGCATTGGATGCCGGTGCCAGGGTGGTGGCCACAGGCCGCTCCGATTATCCCAACCAGGTGAACAACGTGCTGGGGTTCCCTGGCATCTTCAGGGGTGCGCTGGATACAAGGGCCACAGATATCAATATCGAGATGAAGATGGCTGCTGCCAGGGCACTGGCAGGTATCATTGAAGATGAAAAACTGGATGATAAGCACATCCTGCCCGGACCGCTTGATAAACGAGTAGTACCTGTTATTGCGGCGGCAGTGGCTGAGGCATCAGTGCTGAGCGGGGCTGCAAGAGTTACACCACATCCAGACGAAGTAGCCAGGCATGCCAGGGAAATGGTGCAGTACAGTAAATTGCACAAAATATAAATTGATTCAATGTCCGGCAGTACACGGCTGTTTTTGTTGATGGCAGCAGATAAACATCAGCAGCATCAAAACCTATAAACTTTATAGACTATATAGGATATAAAAAATCGGGATAATATTATTTTCGATCAGGAGGATTCAAATTGACAAAAATTACAGTCGTAGGTGCCGGATTTGTGGGCGCCACCACAGTCCAGCGTATCGCAGAGAAAGAACTGGGCGATGTGGTAATGACAGACATTATCGAGGGCATGCCCCAGGGTAAGGCACTGGACCTGATGGAATCAGCACCAATTGTTGGTTTTGATGTGAATGTGGTAGGGACCAATGATTACAAGGATATGCAGGATTCCGACATTGTTGTAATAACAGCCGGAATTGCCAGAAAGCCGGGAATGAGCAGGGACGAACTTGTAAAGACGAACAGTAATATAGTAAGCGAGGTCAGCGAGAACATCCAGAAATATGCACCCGACTCCATTGTTATTGTAGTAACCAATCCTCTTGATATAATGACCCATGTAGCCCTCATGAAGACGGGTTTCCACCCCGGTAGAGTGATCGGCATGAGCGGGGTACTGGACTCTGCCAGGTTCGCCACCTTTGTGGCTATGGAACTGGGCTGTTCTGTCAAAAACGTTGATGCTATGGTACTTGGCGGACACGGGGACTTAATGGTACCACTGCCAAGGCACACTACAGTGTCAGGCATACCCATCACTGAACTTATGGACGAAGCTGCCATTGACAGGCTGGTGCAGCGTACAATCAACGGTGGTGCAGAGATCGTAGAACTGCTAAAGACCGGCAGTGCATTCTATGCGCCCTCTGCAGCTATCACTTTAATGGTGGAATCCATTGTACGGGACCAGAAACGCATCCTGCCTGTCGCAGCCTATATGTACGGGCAGTACGGCTATGAGGAAATATACCTGGGCGTGCCTGTGAAACTGGGACGGATGGGTGTGGAAGCGGTAATAGAATTAGACCTTACTGAACCTGAACAGGAGATGCTGGCCCGGTCGGCAGAGGCTGTGAAAGAAGCTATTTCAACACTTGATTTATGAATGCATTAAAAAGCCAGGTAGTGGCAGATGCTGTAGAAGAGATAATCAAGCAGGCAGAGAACAGACTGCCTGTTGATGTGATCAAGGCTTTGGTTGGTGCCAGGGATACAGAAACCGATAAAACTGCCACGTCCCAGCTCGATGCCATACTGGAGAACATATCTATTGCAGATGACAGGTCCATCCCAATGTGCCAGGATACTGGAATCCTGGTGTTCTTTGTCGAAATTGGCAGGGACGCACGTATTGGTTTTGACCTGGATGGTGCCATCTACCAGGGTGTGAAGCAGGCGACAAACAGCGTGCCATTGCGTCCCAATGCAGTTGAGCCCCTGACAAGGCTAAACTCAGGTGACAATACCGGGGATGGTCTGCCTGATATCAATTATTCCTTTAAGGACGGTAAGGCCATCACTATCACAGTGGCCCCGAAAGGTGCGGGCTCAGAGAATATGAGTGCTTTCAGGATGTTAAAGCCATCACAAGTGGGTAGTGTCAAGGATTTTGTGGTCGAGACCGTGCAGAATGCCGGGGGTATGCCATGCCCGCCCATTATTGTGGGCGTAGGTATTGGCGGCAGTTTCGACAAGTCTGCAAGGCTGGCAAAGCGCTCGTTACTGCGAAACCTGGGAGATATGGATGAATATGAACTGGATATACTGCAAGCTATTAATTCACTGGGTATCGGTCCCATGGGACTGGGCGGCAGGACCACTGCACTGGCTGTGCATGTGGAGAAAGCTCACTGCCATACAGCATCGCTGCCTGTGTCAGTGAATATACAGTGCTGGGCTAACCGGCATGCATCAGTAACCCTGGATGCAGGATATGACCTGACTCACCTGAGTGAACAGTACAAGACCAGGCATCACCCGATCGAACAGCACATAACTAAGCATCACCTGACTGAGCAGCATAAGACCAGGCATCACCCGGCTGAACAGCACATAACTAAGCATCACCTGATTGAACAGCATAAGACCAGGCATCACCCGATCGAACAGCACAAGACTAAGCATCACCTGACTGAGCAGCATAAGACCAGGCATCACCTGGCCGAAAAGCACATGACCGGGCAGGACGTGCCCCATCACCTGACCACACCCCTTACCCGGGATGATATTATGGAATTGCAGGCAGGGGACATAGTTTACCTTTCAGGCACCATATATACGGCAAGGGATGAAGCACACTTAAGGATTCTGGAACTGACTAACGAGGGTAAGCCGTTGCCATTTGACCTGGAAGGTGCTGCTCTTTATCACTGCGGGCCGCTGATGCAGAAAGACAAAGGTGGCTGGAGGACAGTTGCAGCAGGACCTACTACCAGTGCCAGGATGACTGACATGACACCCCAGGTGCTTGACAACTACAATGTCAGGGCCATCATTGGTAAAGGTGGCATGAAAAACATTGCACCGGTCCTGGAGGAAAGGTGTGTGTATCTGGCATATACAGGTGGGTGTGCGGCTCTGGCTGTGGATATGATAAAGGATGTCAGGGACGTGCACTGACTGGATCTGGGGATGCCGGAGGCTGTTTGGGTGCTGGAGGTTGAGAATTTCGGGCCGCTTGTTGTGGGAGTAGATGCAAAGGGCAGGGACCTCTATGAAGAAGTACTTGGATTGGCTTTGAAATGAAACGGTTCACGATGTATTGACACTCTCTAATTAGTGATATTGGAATCATCATACTCATACTCTTTGAAAAGCTCTTGTATTTATTATTTTAATTTTTATTTCACTTAAATTTATTGAATTGTGACAGTATCTCCAAAACATTTCCAATTTTCTTATCATATCTATGAGGATCTGGACCTCTCCAGATAGATCCGAACGGAGGATATTTTCTATAACTTTGTAAACCAATATATTTAAATATTAAAAAAACAAAAAAACTAGTACAATCATTTTCGGAGGGAATTATGTCCATTGACCTTGATAATCTACCAGAACAACTAAATGCTGCTAGCATATTTATCGATGAGAACATTCGTGATAAAAGAGGAGATAATATTGCGATATACTATGGTGATGAAATACTGACTTATCATGATGTTTTTAATAAGGTAAATAAAACAGGTAATGCCCTGAAGAATTTGGGAGTAAATGTAGAAGAAAGAGTAATGCTACTATTATTCGACTCACCTGAGTTTGTTGCCAGTTTTTTTGGAGCCATAAAAATTGGTGCGGTTCCGATTCCCATTAATACAATGCTGAATTCGAAAGATTTTCAATATTACTTAAATGATAGCGGCGCTAAGACATTAATTGTTCAAAGCACACTGTTAAAAGAAATAGAAAACATCAAGGATGATTTAAAATATCTAAAAAATATTATCGTCGTCGAAAGTGAAGAAACCAAGTATCAATCGTTTGATGATTTTATAAAAAATGAATCCAGTGATCTGGAAGCAGCAGAGACTAACAAAGATGATGCCGCATTCTGGTTGTATAGTTCAGGAAGTACTGGATCTCCAAAAGGAGTCGTGCACTTGCACCATGATATGCTCTATTCCAGTGATCTCTATGCAAAAAATGTTCTTGGAATAACTGAGAAAGATATTACATACTCAGTAGCAAAACTCTTTTTTGCATACGGACTTGGAAATAGCCTTTATTTTCCATTCAGGGTTGGAGCTTCAGTAGTCTTATTTCCAGATAAACCGGATCCAGATACGGTTTTCCATATAATTGAGAAATATAAACCTTCCCTTTTTTATGGCGTTCCAACACTATATACAAAAATGATTCAAAGCATGGAAAATATGGATAAGAAACCAAATATGGATTCACTTCGCCTGTGCATTTCAGCAGGAGAACAGTTGCCTGAAGAAATATACCACAAGTGGAAAAATCACACCAGTCTGGAAGTACTGGATGGAATTGGCTCCACAGAAGCTTTGCATATCTTTATCTCAAATTTTAAAGAGAACGTTAAACCTGGAAGTAGCGGTCAAATAGTTCCAGGGTATGAGGCTAAAATTGTAGATGAAAATGGAATAGATGTTAAAACAGGTGAAATTGGCAATTTATTGATAAAAGGAGACAGTAACGCACCCTATTATTGGAGAAATCATGAAAAAACTAAAGAAACAATGATTGGGGAATGGCTTCATACTGGAGATAAATATTATATGGATTCAGATGAATATTTTTGGCATTGTGGAAGATCTGATGATATGCTGAAAGTGAATGGAATGTGGGTATCTCCAATAGAAATTGAAAATATTTTGATGTCTCATGAGGCGGTTTTAGAGTGTGCGGTGGTAGGTAACCTTGGTGAGGATAAACTTGTTAAGCCTAAGGCTTTTGTAGTGTTGAAAGAAGGCTTCAGTGAAGCTGAAGAACTTAAAGATAAATTGAAAAAACATGTTATTGATAGGACAACACCTTTTAAATATCCAAGGTGGATAGAGTTTATTAATAGTTTGCCAAGAACATCAACTGGAAAAATACAGAGGTTTAAGTTGAGATGCTGAACAATGAAAACATGGATAAGATCCCACGTTCAATCACTGATAACTACTCTGTGGAAATCGTTGAAGAAAGGATTAACTGGCTAAAGAAAAAGACGGAAATTGAACTTTCATGCATAACAGAATATTCTATCTCTCCACAGGATACAAGGGGTAATATTGAAAATTTTATTGGAATTGCCCATGTTCCGGTAGGGCTAGCCGGTCCCCTTAGAATAAACGGAGACCATGCAAAAGATCATTTTTTTATTCCATTGGCTACAACAGAAGGTGCGCTGGTCGCAAGTTATAATAGAGGTATGAAAATCATTTCTGAGTCAGGAGGTGCAAATCCCAGACTTCTGAATGATGAAACATATATTGGAGTGATCATTGATTTTAATGACCTTTCCGAAGTTATTGAATTTTTTAACTGGATTGATGATAATTTCAATAAATTGAAAGAGATCGCAGAATCTACCACAAAACATGGAAAATTGCGACATATTGAAAATTTTGTCCAGGGAAAACGTGCATTGTTATATTTCTATTATACAACCGGGGATGCAAGTGGTTTAAATATGATTACAGTTGCAACAAAAGCTGTAATAGATATCATTATGAAAAAGACAAAAGCCCAGAAATACATCCTGCCTGTTACTTTTAATGATAAAAAATCCACGTCAATGAATGTCATAAAAGGCAGAGGCAAAAAAGTCTCAGCAGATGTAGTAATCCCAAGAAAGATAGTAGAAAAATTATTACGAACGACTCCGGAAGAGATGTCTCATAGTTGCTACTCCAATTATCTTATGGCAGGTGCAACCATTGGAACTTTAACATATAACCATCATTTTGCGAACGGGCTTGCAGCCCTTTTTATTGCATGTGGTCAGGATGTGGCTTATGTTGCTGAATCATCAGTTGGTTCCACAACAATGGACACAACAGGAGACGGGGACCTTTATGTAAGTGTCAATTTACCTGATCTGATAATAGCAACCGTGGGAGGAGGCACTGGTCTTGGAACCGCAAAAGAATATCTGGAATTGATTGGATGTTATGGAAACGGAAAAGTTAATAAATTTGCAGAGATAATTGCGGCGGTTTTATTGTCAGGTGAAATTTCCATATGGGGTTCAATAGTCTCAGGAGAATTTACACAGGCACATGACAGATATGGAAGAAATCGGTAGTTTACTATTTTATGTCTGATAATTTAAATTCAAAAAGTCAACAGCCCCGGACAAGATATAACGCGGCCTGTATAGCGATTTTTCAGGTGTGATAGTATATCAAACCCGATGCTCAGGTGATGAAATTATCGCTCCCGAAGGGCGGTGATAGATGGTGACCTTGAGGAGGTCGCCGGAGTTTAGTTCTCGATTTGTGGTCTTTGCGATGTTGAAATCGCCCAGGTCACCCGGGTCCCATATGTTATCATGATCATAATTTTCTGTGGCCCCTGATAATTTATGAAGCACTCCACCAAGAGCGCCATAGAAACCAGTTGTACTCCCCACCACAGGAAGGTTTTCCAGATTATTATCCAGCGTTTCCCCGTTTACACTAATAAAAATACTGATATCTGTTACATCAAAAGAATTCCCGCCCCTGTGCACCAGCACCACTTCCTGATTGTTGGACAGATCCACACTCTTGATATCAATATTCGCGATCACCGGTTGCTCCAGCTCGTAGACATTGACCACAGTATAAGCAATGGCTGAAGCCGCCACTACTATTGCCGTGATCAGAATAACTCCTATTACTTCCGACATTCCACTGTCATTGCTAATACTCTTGTAAGTCATTCATGTTCCCACACAAATTCTTTTTCAGGTCCTAATCCCTGATCATGTTGATCAACAGCAATCCCCCGATAATAACAATAAATATCATGACTGAAGCAACAGACCTCCTCGTTGTCCTGCCATCCCACACTATTGTATCATCATTGGAAACCACCGTATCAAACCTTATCAAGCGGTCCACGTCCAGATGCACTGACTGTTCCAGTATATCCTTCCCGTTAAAAACCCTGACAATATAATTGGTTTTTGGTTTTAATCCGGTAAAAATATACATGATATCCCCGGACCCACCAGACACCACTTCAGAACCCTGGATCACCTCCACATCAGATTCACTGTTAACACTGACCCGCAAATCAGCATAATCCTTAACCGGAATTGCCTCCCCGTCAGAATATCTCAGTTGAGCAGGTATATCCAGAATGGAAAGCAAGGTCGGTGCCAGATCCTCCTGGCCGTACTTTCCCTGATCCATACCAGGAACTACATTGGGAGAGATGATCAATAGCGGTACAGTAACAGCTTCACTTGAATAGTAATCCTCTGACGCATGTCCACCCCTGGACGATTCCGGAGTCTTGAAAGCCATACCATGGTCGGCAGTGATAATTAGTGCAGTATTACTGTCCCGGGCAGCACTGTACAAAGGTTCCAGCTTGCTATCCACACCCTCAATAGAGCCAATATACCCATCCACACCATTGTAGTGCCCGGCGCTGTCCACCACCCCCACATTAATGGTAAGGATATACTTCATATCAGGATGCTGCCGGGCCATAAGTGTTACAATATCCATTGAAGCATCCAGTTCCCAGTCTGAATATGCAATATAGCTATCCAGCCCATCAGTCCCTTCTAAATATCCAGGCAGTTCCTGTTCCCAAAATTCAAGTTCCCTGACAATATCCTCGGGTACGGTCGCATCATTTACCTGCACCTTAAGAGATGGAGTTGATATTGAATTGGATGGGCTGTAGAGGATAATATCCTGTTCATTACACATTCCGGAAAAATCACCCATGTGCATGATGGCAATACAAAGGAAGCCTTCCTCTTTGAGCACATCGTAGATAGTAGCATCATCAAGTTCTACCATTTCCTGTTCCGCCTCGGAAAAACCTGTGATGATAACCGAATGGGCAGGTCCGGTACTGGGAGTCGGGACGATGATCTGGGGCAGCAATATCCCGTCACTGATCATATTCTTAAAAAAAGGCACATCAGCGGAATCTACCGGATCACCATTGAGTGCCAACGGGGTACTTCCCGGAGTAACATACGCTGACCCCATACCATCAACGATCAGCAGGACAATATTCTGCGGCGGGTTGGTCTCCCCCACCTCGATAGTGGTCTGGGCCCCAGTTAATTGTATGGAAAATGATACCCAGAGAATAAAAAATGCTAACAGCCCGTACCGATATATTCCTGACCCTGATATCATTTTCATCACTAAGAGAACCGAAGTGCTTCAATTTTATTTGTGGATTTCCCTGGCTCAATTTTAGTAAAAGGTTCTGCTATAAGATTTACCCTTTTGCTACCCCGATGGGTTTAACCCTGACCACTTTACGGGCTATATTCAATTCATGTACTACATTGACCACTTCGCTGCTGGATTTGTATACTTCAGGTGCTTCCTCTGCCAGCATGGACAGGTGTGTGGCCTTAACCGTGATACCTTTATCTGCCAGCTGTTTCTCAAGCACTTCGCCCCTGAATTTCCGCTTTGCTTCACCCCTGCCCATGACCCTGCCCGCACCGTGACAGGCAGACCCGAAGGTCAGTTCCATTGCCTGCTCACCGCCATGCAGGATGTATGACGGCGTGCCCATGCTACCAGGAATGAGTACGGGCTGGCCTACTGACCTGTACGCTTGTGGAATGTCTGAGTGCCCGACAGGGAAGGCCCTTGTGGCACCTTTTCGGTGCACATAGACCGACTTCTTCTCACCGTCGATCTCATGCTCTTCCAATTTTGCCACGTTGTGTGCCACGTCGTACACCAGATCCATGCCCAGTTCATCGGCATCCCTGCCAAAGACCCTCTCAAAGGTTTCCCTGACCCAGTGGGTGATGACCTGGCGGTTGGCCCATGCATAGTTGGCACCGGCGGCCATGGCCTTGAAATAGTCCTGCCCCTCCCTGCTGTCGGCAGGCGCACATGCCAGCTGCTTGTCAGGCAGATCGATGCCGTATTTCCTGGATGCCTGCTCCATGATCCGCAGGTAATCAGTACATATCTGGTGGCCTGCGCCCCTGGAGCCGCAGTGGATCATGATAGTGATCGTCCCCTCCCTGATCCCGTATGCTTTTGCAATTTCTGGGTCGTATATCTTATCCACTTCCTGTACCTCAAGGAAATGGTTGCCGCTGCCCAGTGTACCGAACTGGGGCTTGCCCCGCTTGCGGGCCTTATCTCCTACTTTCAAGGGATCAGCCGCATCCATGAACCCGCCATCCTCGCAATGTTCAATATCAGCCTCTACTCCGTAACCGCTCTCTACCGCCCAGCGTGCGCCGTAATTGAAGGCATCGTCCAGTTCGCTGCCTGACACCCTCAGCCTGCTCTTCGAGCCCACACCCGAAGGGACGGCCTTGAACAGCTCGTCCATCAATTTACTGATGTGCGGCCTGACCTCGCTTGCCTCCATGTCGGTCCTGATGATACGCACCCCGCAATTGATATCAAACCCCACGCCGCCTGGAGAGATAATCCCCTCATGTGCATCGAAGGCAGCTACACCGCCGATGGGAAAGCCGTAGCCAAAGTGGGCATCGGGCATTGCCATTGAATACTTCTGGATGCCAGGGAGCATTGCCACGTTGGCGGTCTGGCGCAACGTGTTCACTTCAAGGTCGTTCATGAGTTTATCTGACACGAATATACGGCCAGGGACCCTCATGCCTTCCTGGAAGTCAGTAGGGATCTCAAAGATATTCTCTTTCACCTTTCGTACCAGTTCCTTTGCCTGCTGCTGTGTCATATTCGATAATTCTCTGTTGTATGATATTACCCTGACGGTCGGTCTGAACCTTACTGATTATATTTACGTATCAACTATAACATGCGCGCTGTACCCATCCTTCTCTTTTGTGATTTCTAACTGGTGGTAAGTAACAGCCTTTACCTCAGTTTCAAAACTGTGACGCTCTGGGTCTGTGATCTCGCCAGAAGCCTGTCCGTGCAGGATATAACTGCCGTCGGTCTTTTCAATGGAATCCACCCGGAACTGGCCGAATACGATTTCCTCCACCTCGAACAGGTACAGCAGTTCTGACAGATAGTCGTACAGCAGGTTATCAATCCCTTCAGATTCCAGTTTAATGTCTACTGAGTGTTCGGGATTCAGTACAGCAGTATCAATGATAACATGGAACATGGCATGTGCTGCCTGCTCAAATACTTCTTCCAGGGTGGCGCCGTATGCCGTGAACCTGACATCTGCAGGGTGGGGGAGGTATTCGTAGCCGGGAATGTTCATAAGGTTATATTTATTTCAGACATAAGTAAAAGTGACGTTTTACTTATTGGATTTGTGTGATAATTAGGTCATATAGAGCTCATTTTGTCAATAATTTTCCTTACCAACATGGCATCCAGCCTTGCACCCACTGAAATTAGCTCGTCAATAGTTGCAATTCCAAATTCTGGAGTAATAGTCCCTAATTGTACAGCATGAAAAACCATCCCCAACGTACCTGTTACCGGAATGGATAATGCCTGCGCCCCTTTACGTGCAGGCTTATCATCCAGCACTGCAATCACATCATGCCCTGCCCCTAAAAGCTGGTGAGCTTTTGCAATAACATCTACTTCACCCTGTTTGATATCCTCACCAATGATCGAGGAAATCATTAAAGCATTTGGCACATCATCAAATGTATTCAACCAATTGTTTAACGCATTTTCCAGTGCAAGTGTTTCGGGTGTCTTTTTTCGTTTAACTTCCTCAACCACTAGTATAGGTGCAATGGATTTTCGTCCGGCCATCATAAGCAATTCCAGTTTTCCAATTTTGCCGAGCAAAATAATTGGAGATGCATTGATTACCAGATATTTCATCCAATATGCTCCAGCACATCAATATCCTGCAGAAAGTCATCTAACGAGTATTGGTAAAGAATCTTTCGTCTGTGAGCCTCATCGATCATACTCGAAAGGCTCTTGCCAGCCAGTTCGGCTGCCTTCCACAGTGATATTTCCTCCCTCTGGTATAGCTGCAGTGCCTGTTCAATTAGTTCTTCTTCCAGGCCTTCATCAATCACTTTTCGCAGAACCTGTGATCGGCTGGTATGCTGGAACCGGGCCAGCCAGTCCAATTTTAATACTTCATCTTCTGAAAGGCGAGTGGTTACTGTCTCCATGTTTAATACATTTGATGTAATTGTATATATTAGTATTGACACAGATTTCAAAACTTTAAATGTTCAGAATGGGCAATTTTCTATGCCTTTTCAATATGCACCGTCTGTGTGGGGAAGGCTATCTCCACGCCCATCTCTTCCAGCATCTGCATTATCTTCAGGTGGAATTCTTCCCTGACAGTAAGGTATTCGTCCCACACCGTGGTCTTGGTGAAACAGTAGATGAAGATGTTCAGGGAAAAGTCACCAAAGTCAGTGAAATGTACCATATAGAAATTATGGTCGAAGCGGTGGTCTTCTTTGATGATCTGCTTGATACCTTCAACCACTTCAGTCATCTGGATGGCAGTAGTACCATAAGTAACCCCCAGGTTGAACTTTATCCTGCGTTTTTTCATGGCAGAATAATTGATCACCCCATTCTTGATGAACTGACTGTTGGGAACTGTGACCTGGGCCTGGTCGAACCGCCGGACGCGGGTGGACCTGAAACCTACTTCTTCCACTGTACCCTCAAAGTCGCCTATTTTTATCCAGTCGCCTATGTGGAAGGGTTTGTCAGCGAAGATGGTGAAGGAGCCGAACAGGTTGCTCACAGTATCCTGGGCAGCCAGGGCAAAAGCCAGGCCGCCTATACCTAAGCCTGCCAGCAGGGACGCTATGTTATACCCGA
>Ga0255441_1070_pt1 | contig 14379 bp, 17 predicted proteins | sample ANMaggSeSYBR02C5_FD_182645 | JGI IMG/M metagenome (GOLD analysis project Ga0255441, IMG submission 182645) | Sediment cell enrichment communities from methane seep in Santa Monica Basin, California, United Staets - ANME aggregate JGI... | ecosystem: Environmental > Aquatic > Marine > Cold seeps >... | reverse complement strand
CGCATTGCAACCGGCAACCCTGATACTTTGTTCTGGAATTTCACTTCAATGACATCCCTGGTTTGGCCGTAATCAACAATAAAATCAATTTCCGCTTTGCTGATGGTTCTATAGAAAAATAAATTATCTTCTGTTACATAGTGTCGCAAGGCTGCAAAGGCAAGGTTTTCTGCTTCCTGCCCGCTGATATCATTGTATGTTGCAGGAAAGCGATTCAGTATAAAATTGCGCAATCCACTATCATTAATAAAAATCTTTTTCATCTTGGACACTTCTTTTCTTGTATTTACAAAAAAAGGCGCTAAAAAATGGCACACATATGTTCCCTGCAGGATATCCAGGTATTTATTCAACGTGTTAATTGCAATGCCCAGTGTATTGGCCAGAGACTGCTTGATTAGAAGATTGGCTGTTTCTGAACATAAAACCTTTATCAGGCTGTTGAATGCGGCTACATTTTCAACCCTGAGGAATGCAATGATATCTTTTTGGATATAGGTTGAAAATAATTCCCGGATAAGTGTTTTTTTAAGATCATAATCCTCAGTGGTTACAATTTCAGGATATCCACCAAACCGCGCAAACCGGGTAAATAAAATTTCAAGTTTTGTTTTATGCACATCGTAAAGTATTTTCCATTTATCATAGCTGTAAGCTGTTTCTGCAAAAGCCTTTTGAATACCCGGTTCTCTGCACCTTACAACCTCTGTAAAAGATAAGCGACCTATCGGAAATTCTATTTTGCGGCCCGTTAAAAACTCACTGTTTTTTGTAATCTCAAGGGATGAAGAACCGGAGACAATAAACTGGATTTTATGACGGTACTTATCATGTAGAACTTTGATAAATCTTCCGGCATCATTAATATATTGAAACTCATCGATAAAAACGTACACTTTGGCAACTGAAAAATCTATTTCGCTTTCAAGCCGGGCCATGAAGTGCTGTGGGGTTTTAAATATGGAATTATCAAAATCTTCGTCCGCAGAAATATAAAAGGTGGTCTTGCCTTGCCTGGTGAGATATGCCTGAATCTCATCCATAATAGTGGTTTTACCTACCTGCCTGGCGCCTTTAAGAATTAGAACTTTTGCGCTATCCAGACTCTTTATTAACGTAAAAAAAATATCTCTTGTTATCTGCATTGCTGAATCCTCCGCTCATTATTTATATCGGTTTATTATCATGACGTTGATATTAATACAAGGTATTTTTATCAACACTATGATATTTATCTCGGATAATTATATTAATGAGCCGTCCAACTTTGTTTTTATGGAGGTTTTGTCTCGGGCCATAGTTTTCCCATTTCTTTCAGTCACTTGCGAGCAAACATGGCAACAGCCCGATTACCTCATTTATCACGTCAATGAACCGGCCAAAATTTATCAAAATAGCTAAAATATTAATTGCTATAATAGAAAATTAATATTAATTAATAGTGCATTATGAATAAAAACGAACCGGCCAACGAACCGGCCAAAAAAAGCAAGAATCCCGCTTATTATCTAACGCCTCCTCTACCTGGGAATAGCAATATAGGCCCCTTAAAGGATATGGCGCAGGAAATCATAGCGGCATCCGCGGGGCTGGAGGGCAAGGTGGCCGGAGAGACCGCCATTGTGCTTGGTGACCAGCTCCGGCTCATCAACAGCTATTACAGCAATCTTATTGAAGGCCATAAAACAACTATCCCTGACATCAGCATGGCCTTACAAAAGAAATTTTCTAAGGATCCGGAAAAAAAATATGCGCAGGAATTGTGTGCCGCCCATGTAGAAACCGAAAGGCGTTTTATGGAGCTTGCAAATACGCAGCAAAACCTCAATATCTGCGGCCAACAGTTTCTGTCTGAAATTCATGCAGCGTTCTATGCCAACTTACCGGAAAAACATCTGTACACCCACACCCCCAAAGGGTTTTCCAAGGCGCCGGTCAATCCTGGCCAAATCCGGGATGTCAATGTCTCCGTGGATGGCCGGTCACTTCATGGGCCGGACTATCAGGATTTGCCGGCATTGCTCAAAACCTTTGCCCAAAGCTATACCCCGGATCAATTTCATGGTGACGAACGTTTAATCGCGATGGCGGCAAGTCATCACCGGCTGACCTGGCTGCATCCATTCCGGGACGGAAACGACAGCAGTAATTGGGGCCGCGTCTTGAGGCCGCGTCTTGATTAGGGCACTTATGGCAACGTTATCAGACCCTCTTTTCCGGCTGATTCGTTCAGGCTTTTGTCGTAACATGCAAAAACAAATTCTTCGTCAATTCTTTGTCGCACAATTAATGCCGAGGCGAGATGGATGGCATCAAATCCCTTAAGTGGATGTGCGGCTGTCACCCTTTTAATGGTTTTGTTGAGAGCGCTTGTTACATCAACACGAATGAAGCTTTCCCAGTCCTTTTCAAACGCTATGCGGATTGCTTTGAAAATGGATTGATCAATATCAGCCGTTTCCCTTTTTTTTCTATGGATGGCGGCCAATGTTTCCGCATAGGCTACGGTGGAAGTTACAATTGAGCTTGTTTTTTTCCACAAACGTATTACCTCTATGGAACCTTGTTCTTTGAAATATTTCTTAACTATAGCGCTTGTGTCAAGATAGAGAATCATCGCCGATCCTCACTGATCATTTCTGAAACCTGTTTTCCCGGAAGTTCGACAGGGTTGGGGATGTCTCTATCAATCCGGTCTGTAGGCAAATTTACCAAGCCTTCCATTATCAGAGGCTGAAGCACTCGTCTCAAGGAGGTCTTTTGGGTATCTTCGGAAATTATACGCGCAATCGGCTTGCCCCTATCTGTAATCAGTACCTCTTCACCTTTTTTAACAAGGGTGAGGTAAGAACTCAACCGGTTCTTAAGTTCTTTTATCCCTGCTGTTTTCATAGCGTTCACCTCCACATATTTGTAGCCACTTTGTTGCTATAGTAGCTATAATTAAATTGTGTGTCAAGAACGTTTTAATCTCTTTGGGTCTAATTCCCCGAAGCTTGCTTTGTTTTTATGGAGATTTCCCAAGCCATGGTTTTCCTGAATGGAAATGGCCGATTTTAGACGATTGTACAAGATTTTGTTTTTTCGAGTATGCAGAATGAGAACCGCTGAATTGATTATTCATATATTGCAAGAAATATCGTAACTACTCAGGTGGATAGGCTGAAGACTGAAGACTGTTAGGAAAAAACGCATTAAAAGCCATGTTTGATGCAAGAATCAGATATTTCCGCCAAAGTACGGCAATCGTGCTCTTCTGACCCCTTCAGCCTTCAGTCTATACAGCTTCAGCCTGACTACGTGAGTAGTTACGAAATATCTTGCTATGATGATAATTATAAATTGCAAGTGAGCTTAAGTTAAGGTATTATATTTAGTTTAAAGTTGAGCCATTACAAAAAAAGGAGAATAACCATTATGTTTCGGGAAAATCTTCAAAAAATTGTTAACGGAAATAATTTGAATGAAGCTGAAATGTCTCAAATGATCACTGAAATATTTTCAGGTAATGTCACCGACGCCCAGATCGGTGCGTTCATGGCCGCTTTAGCCACAAAAGGCGAAACCTTTGAAGAACTGGCTGGAGCAGCTCGAGCCATGCGCAGAAAAGCGCTACGCATTCAGGTCTCAGCCCGCAATGTGGTGGACACATGCGGAACCGGTGGAGACGCTGCTCAAACATTTAATATTTCAACCACAACCGCCTTTGTTGTCGCAGGTTGCGGTGTAACTGTAGCCAAACACGGGAATCGTTCTGTTTCAAGCCGATGCGGCAGTGCAGATCTTCTTGAAGTCATGGGAGTAAAGCTGGATACAAACCCGGAAATAGTAGAAGAAGCAATTCAGGGAATCGGCATTGGCTTTTTATACGCACCCCTTTATCATGGAGCGATGAGATATGCTGCCAAAGCAAGAAAAGAAGTTGGGATTCGCAGTATTTTCAATATGCTGGGTCCCCTGACAAATCCCGCTGCAGCAAATTGTCAGCTTCTTGGAGTCTATGCACCCCAGTTGACTGAAATGTTTGCTTATGCCTTGCGAATGCTTGGTACAAAATGCGCATTTGTCGTACATGGACACGACGGGTTGGACGAAATTTCAGTCTGCGCTCCAACACGTATATCCGAACTCAAAGATAATCTGGTAAACACTTACGATATAACCCCTGAACAATTTTTTGAAAAAAAAGCAAATCCAAAGGATCTTGAAGGAGGAGATCCTGAGACTAATGCTAAAATAACCAGAAGAATTCTTGAAGGAGAAAAAGGTCCAAAACGCAATGTAATATTGATAAATGCTTCCGCAGCACTTGTTGCAGCGGGAAAAGCAAAAGATTTCCAGGAAGGAATAAAGCTTGCTGAAAATTCCATTGACAAAGGAGCTGCTCTTGAAAAAATAGAAGAACTCGTTCGTTTTACACAGGAAAATGGATAAATGGGAAAAGACTTTTTAGAAGCAATAGTTAAACATAAAAAAAAAGAAATTGCAGAAGCAAAAAAGCTTATTCCTGAAAGCCAATTGTGTAAGGATGCTTTTACAACTATTAAAAGACGGCAGTTTATTGAAAAACTTGAGAAACCAGGTTTTTCGGGAGTTAACATCATTGCGGAAATCAAACGTGCATCTCCCTCTAAGGGCGCCATTTGTCTAAACCTGAATCCGGCAGCATATGCTCAGGAATATGAAAAGGGAGGAGCGACCGCTATATCCGTGCTCACAGATCAGCCTTATTTTAAAGGCAGTTCAGATGACCTGAAAAAAGCTCGTAACGCATCAACTCTGCCTGTACTTCGAAAAGATTTTTTAATCTCTTCATATCAGATATATGAATCTTCAGTCATGGAAGCAGATGCGGTGCTTCTTATAGCCCGTATTCTTTCGCAGGAACAATTGCGTGATTATTTAAAACTCTGCAACGAACTCAAACTTGATGCTCTTGTGGAAATACACTCAGAAAAAGATCTTGAAGCAGCAACACGGGCAAAAGCCAGGCTGATCGGGATTAACAATCGGAACTTAAGTTCTTTTGAAACCAATATCGATACAGCTATCAGACTGGTATCGCTTCTTGAGCCATATCAAATAGCTGTTGCCGCCAGTGGAATACAAAACAAAGATGATATTGTTAAAAATCAGCAGGCAGGTATATGGAATTTTCTTATCGGAGAAAGTCTTGTGAGAGCTGAAAACTGCCAGGCCTTTCTAAGGTCTCTAAAGGGGTTGGATGGGTTAAATGAATAATAACTATCCCCAGGTTAAGGTGTGTGGCCTGACCAGTGTTGAGGAAGCTATAGCATGTGCTGATCTCGGGGCAAATGCAATCGGCTGTGTTTTCTTCCCAAAAAGTCCAAGGCATTTGTCTGAAATTCAGGCAAAAGAAATTTCTATGGCCTTGCCTTCAGAAGTAAAAACCGTAGGCGTATTTGTTAATGAGAGTTTTTCGAATATAATGCATAAAGTTGAATTCTGTGGCCTTAATGCAGTCCAGTTGCATGGCCGGGAATCCCCTGAGCTTGTCAGCAGACTTCAAAAAGAAAATCTTCTTGTAATAAAGGCTTTGTTTGCAGAAGGAAAGCCGACTTTGGATGAAGCAGAAAATTACGAAGCATCCGCATTTCTGGTGGAATGCGGCAAAGGAGTTCTGCCGGGAGGCAATGCAATAAAATGGGACTGGAAGAAAGTTAAAAGCTTTGGCTGTAAATACCCCCTGATCCTGGCCGGTGGTCTGGCGCCCGAAAATATTTCTCATGCTGTATCGGTCAGCATGCCGGATGCTGTGGACGTCAGTTCAGGTGTAGAGTCAGCCCCGGGCCAAAAAGACCTTGGCAAAGTAAAGTCCTTTCTGAAAGCAGTTTCCATGTGTGAACTAAAGAAAAACTTTAGGAAAATTTTTTAAACACCTTCCACCTTCAGCCTATCCTTAATCATCGAAGTATCAATATTATCTTGATGATATACATCACAGACCTCGGCAGTATTACAAAGTATAATTCTTTTTACTTTCAAGTTAAAATCTTTGAGCATTGAAAAAAACTTTTTATAGGTTGCGGGTTTTGTCTCAAGATAAATACCATATCCTTCAGATAGATGATAAATTTTTGCGAAATGGTTTATCAACAGATAAAAACAAACTGCCGAAAGATATTTGCAATTAGGCTGTTTATAGAGTTCAGGACAAAACCTTCCCACATTAATTTGTTTGGAAAATCTGTTTAAAGACAATACCAGGGCATACGAAATTTGTTCGTGGGTGCTCTTGTCTGTGATAAAATATTCAATACAATCAGCTTCTTTACAGTATGAAATTTCATATCTTCTCAAAAGCATAGGGAGCTTTTCTTGTATAAATTTTGATACTGGCAAAGTAATTTTGTCCCCGTTCCTTAATTATTAACAATTGATTATTTTTCCTGCATTTTTTGGCGATCTTTTTTATTCAGCCTCTTCTCAAGCTCGCGTTTCAATTGGTCTTTGGCAGGTTGCGCCTGCCTGAATACATGCTCCGCCTTGTTAAATTCCAAAACACGAACATCCGAAATATAAGGCTCTACATAGATATCAGGGCAGACAACACGCAGTTTTTGCCTGGTTATACTTTTCTCCATTATTTGAAAAGTGTTAAAAACAGCCTCTGTCAGGGAAGGCATGAGATCCGGGCCTGCTGTTCTGTGTCCAATAACATCGATCGCAATAGTTAGATCACAATCATTTGGTAATATATCAAAAGGCACAGGATTTACAGCTCCGCCATCTATTAAGACCTTGCCATCTATCAATACCGGTGCAAAGATTCCGGGCAGAGATATGCTGGCCTGTATAGCGGGAACCAGATCACCGCTTTTAAAGACCACCTCTTCACGTGTCCAAAAATTTGACGTTACAACCAGCAAGGGAATATCAAGCTCCTCAAAGGTTCGTGCGGTAATTAATTTAAACAAAAATTTGATAAAATTTTCAGTCTTTAGTAAGCCGGTCCGCTCAAACTGCGGCGCAATGAAATCGAGCCATTTAAAGTTAAAAACATTTTTTAAACCATTGCGCTCTGAAACTGTCAACTTACTGAATGTCTCTCGCAATTCTTTACCTGTCATCCCCGAACAGTAAAGCACACCTGCAATTGCACCAACGCTGGCGCCACTGACGTAGGCTGGCTTAAGTCCCAGCTCGTCCAAGGTTTCCAGCATCAAAATATGAGCCAATCCTCTGGCGCCACCAGCGCCTAAAGCTATACCAATCTTTTCCATTACCTGAGGCTCCTTACAAATTCACCAACAGCTCCGACTCCCTCTTTCTCAACCAGCCTTATGGTCTGTGTGCCAATTACCGCAATATCTGTTTTTCCTTTTAAAAAGTCTATGTCATTTTTATCTTTTACTCCAAAACCAAGAGCTAACGGAAGATGAGTTGCTTTGCGACATCTTTCAAGATATTTATCTAAATGCCCGGAAAAATTTGTATCCAGACCTGTTACTCCTTTTCTTGCCACGCAGTAAACAAAACCCCGCCCAAAAGATGCAAGGTAATTCATGCGTTCATCCGGAGTTGTAGGAGAAAAAATAAAGATTGGATCAAGATTATATTTTTTCATTGCATCAAGATAATCCTGCCCCTCTTCAGGTGGAAGATCCGGTACAATGGCGCCTTTCATATTTCTTTCGGCCATTGAAACAGCAAATCTGTCAATCCCGTATTTAAAAAGTATATTATAATAGCTCATAAAAAGAAATGGGATATCAAATGATTGTGTAACATTTTGGGCAAAATCCAGACATTTTTTTACTGTACTGCCCTCTGCCAGGGATTTCTGATTTGCATGAAGTATTACCGGGCCATCTGCAACGGGTTCGGAAAAAGGAATCTGGAGCTCCATCAAATCAACACCGGCGTTAACCATTGTCTCTATTATTTTAAAACACTCCTCAAATGAGGGGTATCCGAGAACAATATGGGTCATCAGCAGTATTTTCTTTTCTATAAGCCGGCTTTTAAGGTATGACTCAAGCATTATACTCCTCCGCTTTTTTCTTGATAAACTCCTTCCATCTCGGGTCATCAAAGGCATCTGCAACCGTAAATATGTCCTTGTCTCCTCTTCCGGACTGATTGATCAGTATAATATCGTCTTTGGACAGTTTTGGCGCTTCCTTGAATGCCTGAACAAATGCGTGCGCTGACTCCAGGGCAGGTATCAGCCCTTCCTTTTTAATAGTCAAAGACATTGCATCAACCACTTCACGGTCAGTAGCTGATTCAAATCTTACCCTGCCGGATTCCTTAAGATATGCCAGAATGGGCGAAACTCCCACATAATCCAGGCCTGCTGCCACACTGTGCGTCTCTTTCATCTGTCCGTCGTTGTCCTGAAGAAAATACGTCTTATATCCCTGGGCAACTCCTATGCTCGCATCTTTAGAGGAGAGCCGGGCTGCATGCCGGCCGGAATCAAGCCCGCGCCCTCCGGCCTCAACCCCTACCAGCTCTACAGGATCATCCAAAAACCCTTTGAATATACCCAATGCATTAGAGCCGCCTCCCACGCAGGCATAAATGCGGGAGGGGAGTCTGCCCTCTTTTTCCAATATCTGTTTTCGCGCTTCTTTTCCAATAATTGACTGAAAATAAGAAACCATCTCAGGAAAAGGATGCGGCCCGCAGGCAGTGCCCAGAACATAGTGAGTCGTATCCATATTGCTTACCCAGTCGCGGAAAGCTTCATTTATGGCATCCTTCAATATCCGGGTTCCTTCTCGAACCGGTATCACTTCAGCGCCAAGTCTATCCATCCAGAAAACATTGGGACGCTGCCGCTGAACATCAACTTCTCCCATATATATGGTACATTTAAATCCGAATTTCGCAGCCATTGTTGCAGTTGCCACCCCATGCTGTCCCGCACCAGTCTCTGCAATGACCCTGGTCTTTCCCATTCTCTTTACCAGAAGCCCCTGCCCCATAACATTGTTTGCCTTATGAGCGCCTGTATGATTCAGATCCTCGCGCTTTACATAGATACGTGCGCCATTAAAGTGATTTGTAAGGTTCTCGGCAAAAGTAACAGGAGTCGGCCTGCAGGAATATGTTGACATAATATCAGCATATTCCTTCCAGAATGAAGGGTCGTTTTTTGCTTTAATAAACTTATCTTCGAGATCATCAAAGGTTGCAACAAGGATTTCAGGAAGAAAAGCCCCCCCGAATCCGTCATAGTAGCCTCGATTAATCATCTGATATTCCTCCTATCCCTATTTTTTAAACAGGCTCTGTGAAAATACAAAATGGTCAGTTCGACAAAAAAGTTCAGAATATATTGCGTTTTTTGCCTGCTCAAAGTGTAGAAACCGTTTTACCGCAAGTATGGGTACGCCTGAAGTGATATCCAGGTTTTTTGCTTTTTCCCCTGTTAAATACCCGATTCTAAAGTTTTGTTTCCCGCCCGTCGGACGCATATAATATTGCGCCTCGACTATCTGTGAAAGAGACCGGCCCTGAAGATTAAATCGCTCTATACCTGAAAATAAACTCGCATGCAGATAAATATCCTCTATTAGAACCGGCATATCCTCAACCCTGCTGAGTCTTGAAAAAAAATAAACCTCCTGGCCTGAAAAAGGATTCTCAGAGTCATTTTCAATGGTCTCCATACGGATATCTTCTATAATCTGCGTTGTTATTGATATCCCCTTTTTGTGGAAAGACGAAATCGTTCCTGCAAGAGAAAAAAGGTCAACCTCTTTCCGGCTTTCTCCTACAAAAGTTCCTGAACCCCTCTTTCTTACAAGCATGCGTTTGCGAACCAGCAAATCTGTGGCCTGCCTGGCGGTGGGCCGACCGATGCCATAAGTCGCTGCAAGCCTGTTTTCAGAAGGAATCCTTGAGCCGGGCTGGTATTCTCCAGAGCGTATTTTTGTAATTATTATATCCGCTAATTGATGATATAATGGTATAGGTGACTTTGAATTTAACATATGCAATTATCCGCAGATTACGCAGAAATATAAAACCAAATTAGTAAAGTTGTCAAGACAAATTTTACAAAAAACTTCAACATCCGAATATATACCTCGGAAAGTCACAAATTGCGCTTTTTTATTATGTTTTTTTCACCACAAAGGAATAAATATGGCTTCTCTCTCCGAGTTTCTTGGAAATTATAGAAAAGAAAATGAAGGCACAGAACAAAATGATGGAGCATGCCGTCAGGCGCTTGTGGTTTGACGGGGCTTCAGGCTGAGGTGCTCAGTTTAAGTCATTTTACGATACTGTGATAAAACGACCAGCAGAATTATACCGGGTATAATTAACGTGGCTGTTGTCCATAGCTGCATGGTATGCATTACAATCTGATTAACGGCAATAAATGACAGGTAAAGCATTATTGACCATTTCTTCATTTCCCAGAAACCGTATATACAGATCAAGATAATTACTCCTGAAAAACACAAATATGGTGGGTACCAAAAGCCGATGGACCATGCTTTATCATTGAAAGGCGCAAGAATTATACCTAATACATTAAAAATATACAAAGCACATATAATTGTAATAACATGAGGACGTTTAATGGCTTCAGATTCATTATTGGATTTTAACAGACTATCTTGATCCTTATTCGTAGTTTCTTCCATATTAATATTCCCTGTTTATACCTCGGAAGGTTATAAATTGCAAATTGTGGTCTTTTGATGTATAATATAAGAGTTTACCGTTGTAGTAAGCGGTTTAAAAGTTATCACATTCAATCTATGAATGCAAATATCACATTGTTTGCCGTCAATAAAGTTCTTTATGTGATCGTGTAAGAAATAGCTTTGACCGTATTCGTTATCAAAAAACATGATAATATATCGAATCAAATATTCATTTAACTCCGGCCCGGTTGTCATTCCGGCCCAGAAAGACCTGTCTTTGTTCAGGCTGCATATCTCTTCAATAAAATACTCATCAACTTTTTTTTGATCCAGAGCTTGAGGCATTGTCTTTGCGGTCAACTTTGAAGAAAATCTCTGTAGATCAAATATTACATAAACGTATGACTTTAATTCATAAGGATCGAGAATATCTTCCGATTCCAGAAAATACTGCTCGATCTCGTCTCTTGATTTATTGAGAAGCACCTGGAAAAGTTTAGGCGATATACGTCCAATTCTTCCCTGGTCCATATTGCCGAACCTTAAAAAATGAATTCTTCTTTTATCGAACAGATGAAACTGAGCATTTTCCCTTTTTTCTTTTTCCCTTTTTTTTCTTTGCGTGCGTCCGGCTCTTTGACTGAACATTTCAAGAACATGCTTTATTTCCGGCTTCAGAAAGCGCCAGAATATATTATCGAGTTCATCAAAGTCGGGCTTCACGCGAAGAGAGTTCAGCCTGTTTTCTACTTTTTCGTCAATATAGTAAGCATTCCCTCCAGGGTAAATAATATATTTTGCAGGATTGGCCCCAAGATCAAATAAGTCTCGACTTCTAAAATATTTTCCGTCCCGGTAAGATTCCCTGATGATGTAATGAGGTATTTTTTTGATTATTTTTTTGGCCAGATACACAGAAATTTTACTTCCTCAATCATAAATTAGTATTTTTTGACCTTTTCCCATATTTTATATGTATTCTTGCGGAAGATTCGGTTTAACCATTCGTTGTATCCGCCCCAGTCTGTTTTTGAATTACTCCATGCCTTTTGCAGGTCTTCAATAAAACTACTTTTAAGTTCAGCCAAACTTATTACCCTGATAATTCCATTTTGATCAATCAGAATCCTGGTCATAATTCTGTTCTTTTGACAAATGAATTTTTCCACATCATTTGGCTTGAACTGCTTTTCAAACTCAGGATTGTAAGGAGTCGGGAGCAAAAAGTTTTTACCAAACCGCCAGATTGTAAGCGGGTATTTTTCATTGTAGATTCCATATGCTGTCAAATTCTTAAAATCTTCAATATCTATTTCTCTGGGATAAGGTAATGAAACCAGAAGTTGAATCTCACCGTCCATTATGCCCATTAATGAGTTTTCAAAAGGCTTTTCCCAGCCAGGATACTTATCTCCTGCTTTAATTTCTTCTAATCCGGTTTGCATATCAGCAGTTTTACAAGATTATTTTGCGTTAATCTTATCCTTTAATTTGTTGGAACATCTGAAAGTTACAACCTTTCTCGGTCTAAGCATCATATCTTCTCCGGTTGCAGGATTTCTGCCCTTTCGTTCCTTTTTATTTCTTATGCAGAATTTTCCAAACCCGCTGACCAAAACATCCTCGCCGGATTCAAGTGCTTGCTTAATGATTTCCAACAGAGTTTCAAGCGTTTCAATAGATTGTTTTTTTGAAAATCCATTTGCAACACAGATTGTCTCAACAATATTAGCTTTAGTAATGGCCATAATTTATTTCCTTTCTATATGCATCAAGGGTCTTAAAATTTGTTTTAAAACCCAATCAATTTATTATATTTTTCTTCGGATATAATTATTACACCCATTTTTTTTGCTTTTTCAATTTTGCTTGACCCAACCTTTTCCCCACAGATCAGATAATCAGTTTTGCTGCTTATCGAGGTTTGAACCACTGCGCCGAGCCTTCTCGCATCTTCCTGCATTTCTTCTCTGCTTCCGTAATCCATTTTGCCGGTAAATACAACATGTTTTCCGGCAATTGCGCTATCTATATTAATTTGTTCTTTTGCAAGTGGTGTCCTTTCGAGATTAAAACCAATTGAAAGCATGTGATATATTGTATCTTTAATTTTTTTTATGCCCTTTTCGACCGAACTGCTTGTAATTGGGCCAAAATTAGGTATTTTTTTAATGTCTTCCGCTTTTGCATCTATGAGTTCTTCAATCTTCATATGAGAAAGCAGTTTTCTGCTGTCTCCCTTTCCGAGATCAGATATTCCAAATGCCGATAGAAACCGCCAATCTTCAACCGGTTTGTTTTTACTTATATTAATGGCTGCTGCAAGATTTTTTGATTGACCGGGGCCAAAACCTATACTTTTAAAATCATTTTCACTCATAGCGTATATTTTTTCAAGGCAATCATAACCATTTTTAACAAGCTTCTGGATTGTTTTTATTCCAAACCAGTCCGCGTTGCCAAGAGTTTTAAACCAGTGGCTGATGCTTTGTTCTATTTGAGCTTTGCATGAACTATTATTGCATTTTAGAAAATCATTATTCCATTCGAGTTTTGTCCCGCATGAAGGACATTTTTCGGGTATTATAATTTCATCTGATTTTGCAATAACTTTTTCAAGCTTTGGAATTACTTCGCCGCTTCTAATAACTTCAATTTTCGCGCCGACGCCTATATGTTTTTTTTGTATAAGACCTGCGTGATGAGCTGTGACGTTCCGGATTGTAGCTCCTGAAAGATAAACAGGCCTGATTTTCAATACAGGGGTAATATTTCCCGTTCTTCCCACCTGCCATTTAATGCCCTCAACGGTAGTTATAGCTGTTTCACCCTTTGTCTTTATGGCTATTTGCCATCTGTAGTGGTGAGCTGTAGCTCCCATGTGGTTTTTTATATCTTCATTGGTAACCTCGGCAACCATTCCATCTATAGGGTAATCTGTTTTTGCTGTAAGATTTTTTGTGATTTGCTCTATGTTTTCCAAGAGTTCCCCATCGCTGCCGGTCCATTTTGGAAGAACGGAATATGGGACAAAATGCACCATATTGTCTTGAAGGGCTTTTTTTGCAAATTCGTTTAAAGTATCAGAACTAATTATCCCGACAACCATATTTCTAGGATGCTCAAACTCATTAGACAGGTGTTCTTCAAAATAGGACATGACAATTACCAATTCACCAAGGCCAAGTCCTCTGCCTCCATCAGAAATTATGCCCTTGTTAAAAGAATTGCTGATATCGTATCCTGCTTCACCATTTCCTCTGGTGGCAAGCATTGTTCCGTCATCTCTTCCGGCAAGGCCGTCCAGTTTTGGCGTTACGCTGAACGAAATATCGACAATACCTATCTCACTCGCTGCTTTATCAACCCTGGCAATAAATTTTTCAAGACCATCCTTTGTGTATGTTTTTTCAGTTGAAAGCATTGGCGCAGGATGTCTTACTTCTTTTTTGGCATCGAATTTTTCAGGTTCTACTGAAAGAAGAAAAGGGTGATATGGGGATAGTTCTCGCAGGTTTTCTAAAAGCCTGTCGTATTCGAGATCGCTTACAAGCGGCTTTCCCTTTCTGTAAGCTTCATTATACTTTTTCAGAATTTCGGCTAAAGCTTCAATATTTTCCATTACTTTCAACAAATACAATGAAACGACAGTTATAGTTATTTTTTGAAAAAATTGTCATTCTACCGGACTAATAATATCAAACTCATTTTTAAGCAACATTTTAGCCTTATGCAACAAAGAGGCTGCGGA
>Ga0255441_1067_pt1 | contig 14830 bp, 9 predicted proteins | sample ANMaggSeSYBR02C5_FD_182645 | JGI IMG/M metagenome (GOLD analysis project Ga0255441, IMG submission 182645) | Sediment cell enrichment communities from methane seep in Santa Monica Basin, California, United Staets - ANME aggregate JGI... | ecosystem: Environmental > Aquatic > Marine > Cold seeps >... | reverse complement strand
CAAGAATACCGACTGACAGATAAAGGAAGGAAATGGCTGGAAGCGCTATATAGAGTGAAAAATAAGTATCAAGGGGTCGCAACATAAGTACCGCGTTTACACTCTTGACAATAAAGGACGGGCGAAAGGGTAACAGTTCGGCCTTTTTTAAAAAAATGGCAAAAGTTCACCACGGAACAACACAGAGTTTCACTGAAAATTGCAAACAGAGACGTTCGCTAATGATGAGAAGAGTGTTTTGATAATTCAGTGTAATTCCGTGAAAATCCGTGGTGAACTATTACAAATAAGGAAATAATATATATGATCATTAAAGAAGCAATTGAGGTTCTTAAAATAGAGGCAGAGGGCATACTTGGATTGACAGAGAGAATTGACGACAATTTCTCCAAGATGGTGGAACTTATCTTCAATTCAAGCGGTCGTGTAATAATAGGTGGTATCGGCAAATCCGGAATAGTTGGCAGAAAGATCGTGGCCACACTTAACAGCACTGGTACAAGATCAATATTTTTACATCCTGTTGAAGCCATGCACGGAGATCTTGGCATGGTATGTCAGGATGATATATTTATTGCTCTTTCCTACAGCGGTGAAACCGATGAGCTTAATATCCTTTTATCAAGCATATGCAAGATAGGGTGCAAGGTCATAGCTTTTACAGGGAATATACATTCAACCCTGGCAAAACACAGTGATATAGTAATTAACGTTGGTGTCGAAAAAGAAGCATGCCCTTTAGGCCTTGCACCTACTGCCAGCACAACCGCCATGCTTGCAATGGGGGATGCGCTTGCTGTTGTTCTCATTAATAAAAAACATTTTAAACCCAGCGATTTCAAAAAAATTCATCCAGGAGGCATATTGGGCCGGCGGCTTTCAAGTAAAGTTAAAGATATCATGTTAACAGGAGAGGCTGTACCAAAAGTTTTCGCTGGAACAAGCATGGAAATCGCCATAGATGAAATCAATCGTCTTGAACTGGGAACAGCTCTTGTAATAACAAAAGATAAAATCCTTACAGGTATAATAACCGATGGTGATATAAGGCGTATTATTGCAAATAAAAAAAACATTTTTGAACTTGCAGTCGAAGATGTTATGACAAAAAATCCACGAACTGCCGGCCCTGATTCTCCGGCTTATGATGCACTTAATATAATGGAACAGTATCAGATAACTATCCTCCCAATAACTAATTCAATTGGAAAAATTGAGGGTATTTTGCATCTCCACGATATATTAGGTAAAGGTGATTTTAAATTTAATGGTAAGTAAAAAAATTGGCAACTGTGAACTGTGAACCGTAAACCGTGAACTGTAAACTTTTAAATTATTGAGGTTGATTATGGATTATAATTCCATCGACGCAGAAATAGAGACTTTAGGTGAGCCCAAAATATTATCACCGATTAGAAAATGTGGAAAAAGCGCAAAAAGTCAAAATTTCGTTTCCGATAATAACAAGGTATTAATAGACGTAAAACTTGAAAGGCTTATAAAGACAGTCAAGGCAGGGAAAATACCCACATCATTTGAAATGGCTGGTCCCAGAAGTAAAATATTTTTTGATCCCGGCAAACTAAGGTGTGCAATTGTAACATGTGGCGGGCTATGCCCTGGTCTTAATGATATAATTCGTTCAATAGTTTTGGAACTTCATTACAGTTATGGGGTCCGGAATATCTATGGTATAAGACACGGCCTCCAGGGTTTTATTTCAAAATACGACCACGAGATAATGGATCTTAAACCTGAATCAGTTGTCAATATACTTGAAATGGGTGGTTCAATCTTAGGGTCTTCAAGAGGAGCGCAGTCAATAGAGGAAATTGTCAATACCCTTAAGAAAATGAACATAGGCATCCTTTTTATGATCGGGGGCGATGGAACACTTATGGCTGCAACCAGGATAATAGATACTATAACAAAAATGGGCCTGAAAATAAGTGTCATTGGAATACCGAAAACAATAGATAATGATATTTATATGGTATCAAGAACTTTCGGCTTTGATACTGCTGTTGAAATGGCCACACAGGCTATCAGGGGAGCCCACAATGAAGCTACAGGATATCCAAACGGAATAGGACTTATAAAACTTATGGGAAGGTATTCCGGTTTTATAACGGCAACAAGCGCTCTCGCTCAACAAAATGTAAACTTTGTGCTGATACCGGAAGTCGATTTTGATCTTGAAGGGCCAAAAGGTTTTCTAAACGCGCTTGAAAAGCGCATCCATCTCAGAAAACATGCTGTAATACTGGTGGCTGAGGGAGCAGGCCAGAAGTTTTTTGAAATCGATAAAAATAATGAACGTGATGAATCAGGAAACATCAGGCTCAAGGATATAGGGCTGTTTTTAAAAGACAAAATAATATCTTATTTCAAATCCAGAAACATTAATCTATCACTTAAATATATTGATCCCAGTTATATGATAAGGAGTCTGCCGGCAAATGCCAATGACCATGTTTTTTGCAGCTTTCTGGGACGCGACGCTGTTCATGCCGGCATGGCAGGAAAAACGAGAGTTCTAATCGGCCACTGGAACAACTATTTTGTTCATATCCCAATGGGTGCCTCAGCCGGCAAGCGAAAAAAAATTGATCCAAACGGTAAATTGTGGCTAAGTGTGCTTCATGCAACAGGGCAAAGTTCATTTAAAAATGACTAACCGTTTACGGTTGTCAGTTTACGGTTTACGGTTTTTTAATGAACCATGCACCAACTGCAGCCTTTTAACCGTGAACTGTGAACCGACAACCGTTACTATTCCAGCTCAACAAATTTATTACCCTTAATTTTAAGAAGATAAAGATCTTTCTTAAGCTCCCCGTTATTATCAAATGAAGTAAGACCTGTCACCCCCTGAAAATTACTAAGTTTCATTAGCTCATTTTTTACTGCGCTTCTGAATCGGACATCCGGACGGCTGACTATCTGAAACAACATCATTGCGGTATCATAAGCTACAGCTTCTATAAAATCGGGCTTCTCCCTGAAAGTCTTCTCAAAAGTCCTAACAAAATCTCTCACCTTTTCTGAAGAGCTTTCTGCAAAAAAGATATCGGGCATTATGGCATTCTGTACATATTGGCGCGCCATTTTGATTAAAATGTCTGAATGCCATAGATTGGTACCAAAAAGATATACATTATCAACATCATAAAATGACAACTGAGGAATAATAAGTCCTGCTCTTTTCGGTGAGTCAGGAATAAATATAGCATCAAAATCAATAACAGGCTTTGGCTCATCATCCTCTATAAGTTCCTCATCCTCCACAGAGCCCTCTTCCTCTATGGGCTCATCAGCCTTATTTTCATCCTTAACTTCTTCAAATTCATCGCTTTTATCTTCGCCTTCAATCAGCTCGTCTGTATTTTTTAGATCCTCCGGCAATTCATAGTAAAGCCCCACAAGTTTCTTTATTGGATCAGCAAAATCAGCGCTGTCAATCTCGTACGATTCAACCCCGACTACTTTCCCGTCATAAGCCATAACTTCATCCCAGAAAAGATTCATAAACACTTTACCATAATTTTCATTCGGATAAAGGATTGCAAAATTTTTCAGCTCAAGCTCTTCAATTGCATAAGAAACAATTGTTTCAACCTGCATTTTGGGGGTAAAAAAATTTCTGAAAACATAATCTCCGGTATCAGCGATATTATCTTTCTGGGTTATAGCAACTATAGGGATCCCCCTGCTTTGTGCTTCTAAAGCCGCAGACTCAGCAGTAAAAATTGGTCCGATAATCGCTGCAACATGCTCTTCAAACAACTCATTTACTGCATTGACAGCAACATCCGGATCAGAACCTGTATCCTTTATTATTATTTTAACAGACTGCCGATCTCCCTGAGCACAAAATTGCCCAAGTGCAAGTTCAATTCCTCTCAATGCCTTGACGCCAAAATCTTTGTAATAACCGCTAAGAGGAAGCAAACAACCTATGGTATAGCGGCTGTAAACAGCCTTTGCGCTGAGTTCTTCTATAATCTTTTTCGCCCGCCCAACATAATTATGCTTAGGGAACCTGTCGACAAAGTAGGAAAGCATCATTGCAGCGTCATCATATTGCTCCTCTTCAGCCTTTTTAAGGCCGTACAGATACATAAGCATACCTGCAGGCGGTTTATATCCCATGTATTTTACAATGGACATAATATCTGTCTTATCAAGCTGTACGACTGTCTCCTTAAGTTTCGAAATAACTGTCTCTCTTTCCGGATCTTTTGACTTCTCAAATGCTAATGTATAAAAATGCAAAGCATCCAGCGGTGAACCGATTGCAATATAAGTATCACCCACAAGAACATACATTCTCAGAATGTGAATCCTGGATACAATTTTTTCCAGAACGCTGTCAGCTTCCCTTATTACTCTTTCGTATTTACCCTCATTATAAAATGTAACCAGCCCTTCAACTCTTGCATCAGGCACAAAAGAGCTGTCAGGATATTCAACAATCAAACGTTTATAGCTATCACGCGCTTCTGCATAATCTCCAAGCGCTGTATAAATTGCCCCTGTTTTTATGAGCGCAGCATCGGCAAGAGGTCTGTCAGGAAATCTGAAAAGATACTCATTATAAGCATTAAGGGATTCCTCGTATGATTCAGCCTGATACAATTTTTCTGCTTTTGAAAACAACTCATCCCCAGGGCCAGGCTTGACAGGAACAGGCAAAAAAATATCTTTTAACCCGCATGAGCATAAAAACAGGACTGCTATTAGAACAAAAATTAAATTTATTTTTCTCATAACTCAAAATTGACAGCTTCGAAAAAGGTAAATAGTTCAGCCACAAAGGCACTAAGACTCCAATAAAAGTTTATAAAAACTACGTAACTACTCAGGTGGATAGGCTGAAGACTGAAGACTGTTAGGAAAAAGCGCAGAAGCCATGTTTGGTGCAAGAATTAGATGTTTCCGCTAAAATACGGCAATCGTGCTCTTCTGACCCCTTCAGCCTTCAGTCTAAACAGCTTCAGCCGGACTACGTGAGTAGTCATAAAACTACATGAAATTTTACTATTGTCAAATAATTGTTGCAAGAATGATTTACACACTTGCAAGAATTACAATCAACTTAAAATTTAAATGGAAGTTGTCATTCATAACAATAAGGTGTATAGCTCGATGCAAAAAATACATAAAACACATCTGGAATAGCAACCTGTGCGGTTAGCCATTAGCTTTTAGCGTTTAGCCGTTAGCATTGAAACAGTTTTATCCAAAAACTAACAGCTAATGGCTAATGGCTAACCGCACAGGTTGAAATAGTTTGGCCAGAATATTTCATAAATAATACCGGGAGTTATGTAGCTGTTAAACGGTTTACGGTTTACAGTTTACGGTTGATTAAAACATAAAAATGTGAACTGTAAACCGACAACTGACAACCGTGAACTGCTACAATCAAAGGAGTTTTTATGCCCAGACGTAACGACATCAATAAAATATTAATTATCGGTTCAGGTCCAATAATAATCGGCCAGGCATGCGAATTCGATTATTCGGGGACACAGGCCTGTAAGGCTTTGCGAAGCCTTGGCTACGAGATAGTACTGGTGAACTCGAATCCTGCGACTATAATGACAGACCCTGGAACGGCCGATGTAACTTATATAGAACCTCTCAACCTTAAAGTATTAACAGAGATTATTGAAACTGAACGTCCCGATGCTTTGTTGCCTAACCTGGGCGGCCAAACAGGACTTAATCTTTCATCCGAGCTGGCAAAAGCGGGCGTTCTTGAAAAATACGGCGTTAAAGTCATCGGAGTTAACATTGACGCCATTGAGCGCGGGGAAGACCGTACAGCATTTAAGGAAACCATGAATCGACTCGGGATTGAAATGCCGAAAAATCAGACTGTTAACAGCGTCGAGGATGCGGAAAAAGTTGCAGAAAAACTTGGTTACCCTGTTGTAATACGTCCGGCATACACCATGGGAGGAACAGGAGGCGGTCTTGTTTACAATGTTGAAGAACTTCGTACAATAGCCGCTCGCGGCATAGCTGCAAGTATGGCAAATCAGATTTTGGTCGAAGAATCCGTGCTGGGCTGGGAAGAACTTGAACTGGAAGTTGTACGTGATTCCAAAAATCAGATGATCACAGTGTGCTTCATAGAAAACGTTGATGCAATGGGTGTTCATACAGGGGATTCATTCTGCACAGCACCAATGATGACGATCTCTCCTGAACTTCAGAAACGTCTTCAGAAATACTCCTATGATATTGTTGAGGCAATAGAAGTCATCGGTGGTACCAATATTCAATTCGCACATAATCCCAAAACCGGAAAAGTTGCGGTTATAGAAATCAATCCCAGGACTTCCCGTTCGTCAGCGCTGGCCTCAAAGGCAACCGGCTTTCCGATTGCTCTTATTTCAGCGCTTCTGGCCGGAGGCCTTACTCTTGATGAAATTCCCTACTGGCGGGATGGAACTCTGGACAAATATACTCCATCCGGTGATTATGTTGTAGTTAAATTTGCCCGGTGGGCCTTTGAAAAATTTCCAGGTGTGGAAGATAAGCTCGGCACCCAGATGCGCGCAGTTGGTGAAGTAATGAGCATAGGAAAAAATTATAAGGAGGCTTTTCAGAAAGCTATACGTTCGCTGGAAATCAACCGGTATGGGCTTGGATTTGCCAAAGACTTCAACAATAAATCATTGGACGAATTAATGCATCTGCTGAACATTCCTACCAGTGAACGACACTTCATCCTGTACGAGGCGCTGCGCAAAGGCGCTGATATCCAGGCTCTTTATGAAAAAACTCACATAAAAGCCTGGTTTATCGAACAGATGAAAGAGTTGGTAGAACTTGAAGATAAAATTTTAGAACACAAAGGCCGAATGCTTCCGGATGATCTGTTTTTGCAGGCTAAAAAAGATGGATTTGCAGATAAGTATCTTGCCGGGCTTCTTGACATTCCCGAAAAGGATATCCGTGAAAAACGCATTTCATTGAATATAGTCGAGGCATGGGAACCTGTTCCGGTAAGTGGTGTCGAAGATGCAGCTTATTACTACTCTACCTATAACGCATCTGATAAAGTAAAAGTAAGCGACCGTAAGAAGATTATGGTTCTCGGCGGCGGGCCAAACCGAATTGGCCAGGGGATTGAATTTGACTATTGCTGCGTGCATACGGCTTTTGCCATCCGCGATGCAGGATATGAATCCATAATGGTCAACTGCAACCCTGAAACAGTCTCCACAGACTACGACACTTCGGATAAACTGTATTTTGAACCTCTTACAGTAGAAGACGTATTAAGTATTTACGAAAAGGAAAAGCCTGAAGGAGTAATTGTACAGTATGGAGGGCAAACACCGCTGAACATTGCAAACGATCTGGCTGAAGCTGGTGTAAAGATACTCGGCACATCTCCTGAAGCCATAGATCTTGCAGAAGACCGTGACCGCTTCTACAAAATGATGCGAAAGCTGGGGATTCCCAAGCCCAAATCCGGCATGGCTCATTCATTTGAAAAAGCTTTGGATATTGCAAAAGATATCGGTTATCCTCTTATAGTTCGACCTTCTTATGTTCTGGGCGGACGCGGAATGGAAGTTATACATGACGAAGAAATGCTCAAACATTATGTGGCGGCAGCCGTAGATATTTCACCTCAGCGGCCTATTTTAATTGACAAGTTCCTTGAAAATGCCATTGAAGCTGAAGCAGATGCAATTTCAGACGGAACTGACGCATTTGTTCCGGCTGTTATGGAACATATCGAGCTTGCAGGTGTGCATTCAGGTGACTCTGCCTGCGTAATCCCGCCCATCAGTATTCCTCCCAAACACATTGAAACTATCTGTGAATACACACGCAAAATCGCTATCGAGCTGAATGTCATCGGGCTTATGAATATCCAGTACGCTATCGCAAATGACACAGTTTACATTCTTGAGGCAAACCCAAGAGCGTCGCGGACCGTTCCAATAGTTTCAAAAGTCTGTAATATCTCCATGGCGCGGCTTGCCACACAGATCTTGCTGGGTAAAACAATCTCAGACCTCGGTCTTAAACAAAAACAGATCAAACATTTCGGAGTAAAAGAAGCGGTCTTCCCGTTCAACATGTTCCCGGAAGTAGATCCGCTTCTCGGCCCTGAGATGCGGTCAACAGGAGAAGTTCTGGGGCTGGCGGATTCCTTTGGCCTGGCATTCTTCAAATCACAGGAAGCAACACAGTCATCGCTGCCAATTGAAGGAACGGTTCTGTTTACCATTGCGGAAAAGGACAAGCCAGGTTCGCTGGAAGCTGCAAGGGTCTTCAGGGAGCTTGGATTTAACATACTGGCAACAAAAGGGACGCATCAATTCTTTACAGAACATGGGATAAATTCAAAACCTGTCCCGAAACTAGGATATGGCAGACCCAACCTTGTTGATGCAATTAAAAACAAAGAAATTCACCTGGTAATAAACACGCCGAGCGGGAAACAGAGCAAGACAGACAGTTCCTATATTCGTAAAGCAGCTATTAATTATAAAATCCTGAATATTACAACAATAGCCGCCTCTCTTGCTGCTGCAAGGGGAATTGCTGCTCGAAGGAGAGGACAGTCTAAAGTCAAGTCCCTGCAGAATTATCATGAAGATATTTTATAATCTACACAACCTCCATTGTTGACGGCGGTTTCTCAGCAATATGATAAGTTACGCTGACAACACCCCGGACTTCTTTTGTAATGCGGTCAGCAAGATAAAACAGGGTTTTGTAATCAACTCTCATTGGGGTAGCGGTACGCGCATCAGTACTTTCCCAGCATCTTATTTCAATCTGTCTGCCGAATGCTCTCTTGCCGTTTCGCATACCAGTCACTCGATCCTTATGCAAAATAGCCATATTCTGAAATGAGTCCATATCCCCAAAGACCTCTTCCATAATAACGGTCGCGTGCCTGACAAGCTCAACATCCTCAGGCGTAACAGCGCCAATAACTCTTGCAGCAAGCGCAGGCCCTGGAAAAGGTGGTCTGTTAAAAATTAGTTCAGGAAGTCCGAGGCCTTCAGCAACTTTTCTTACACCATCTTTACGAAGTTGTAATAATGGCTCAATTATTTTGTATCCGAATGTTTCCTGAGGATCAATGCCCAATTGTTCAAAGACATTATGCTGCCTCTTGATACCTGCAACCGTTTCATCAACATCGGTTAATATAGTCCCCTGAAGAAGATGCTTTGCTCCGCTTTCTTTAACAAGTCTCCCAAAAACCTTTTTATAAAAGGTCTGGGTGATGGCTTCTCTTTTTTTCTCAGGATCATCTATGTCTTTCAATGCTGCGAAAAATTCCTGCCTTGCATCAATTATTTCTACATTAACGCCCATTTTGCTGAAGATAGAAACTACTTCTTGCGGCTCATTCTTTCTCATCAAACCATTATCTATAAAATAAGTTTTCAGTTTTTTATTTAGAGCCATATGTCCAAGCAGTGTAACAGTTGAAGAATCAACGCCGCCTGACAGGGCATTAATAGCTGTATCATTCCCCACGGCTTCAGATATCCCTGCCGCCTTATCTTTAATAAACCTTTCAACATCCAGTTCATTTGCCGTTATTTCACTTATAGACACTGTTTTTCCTCCCTTATTAAAATTAGATTGTATTTTTGTCTCTAACTCTCTAATTTGCCAATGCATCAACAATATCTTTTAATGTATTATCATCGAGTCGATTAGATACAACTTCTGCCGCACGTTCGGCCTGTGGAAAATCAAGTTCTTTTTCTATAGCATACTGCACGAGCTTTTTCTTTATTTCCTGACGCTTTAAATCCATGACCGCGGTTCCCAATTTGAACCACTCCTTTATCTGTGGAAGAAGTAGCTTTAGGCCCTGGTACACGAGAACCGCGATGAGGCTCTCCCATCCGACAAATTTTTCTCCACTCTGTTGGCCTGCTGATTCTGCGCATTCTTGGACAAACAGTTCTATTATTTTATTGCTTTTCATGGTTTAACTCCATCAATTTATTTTACTTTTTTACTTTGCTCTTTTTATGGAATTAAGATTTTTATTCACGGTCTTAGTCGAAGGATGATCCTTTCCATAAATAGTGGTGATAACTTCCAGCGACTTTTCAAGATACTCAATGGTCTTGTTCGCTTCGCCAAGATCGCTATAGATGGAACCGAGGTTGTTGTAATCTATGGCCACATTCGGATGCTGGTCTCCGAATACCTTCAAATCAATTTCCAGCGACTTTTCATAATACTCAATGGTCTTGTTCGCTTCGCCAAGATCGCGATAGGCTGCACCGAGATTGCTGTAATTTATGGCCACATTCGGATGCTGGTCTCCGAATACCTTCAAATTAATTTCCAGCGACTTTTCATAATACTCAATGGCCTTGTTCGCTTTGCCAAGATCGCTATAGGCTAAACCGAGATTGTTCAGTAAAACAGAAATGTTTTCGTCTTTCTGAGAAATCGCTTCTTTAATGACATGCTCTGTAATACGATCTGCAACGGTTTGCTGAACCTGCTGCTTGTCCTTATACAGCAGTAAATTCTCTAAATATTGCCCTAAAGTAATTGAGTGCCGGCAGGCAATTCTGATATTGTCTGATGCTAAAGCATGATAAAGGACTTCCTGCAAGTATTCATGGTCCGGCGAATCTCCCTTAGATATTTCGTGATCATACCAATTCATCGCAATTTGATGAAATTGCTTTTGCTCTGATCGTGACAGCTTCGCCCATTGACTTTCCCGGATCACCGGGTTCACCCAAAACACTGGTTTATGCCCTGAAACTTCTTCCTTCTCTAATAATGTCAGGTCCACACCTTTAGATAGAGAGTCTACAGTACCGATGCCTTTAAAGGCCGTTTGATCAACCGGCTGTCTGAAGACCGATGCTTTTTGAAGAAATTCGCTGAACGGCTTACCTTCAGTATCGGCCAAAATATCAGCCAAATATTCTCGGATATAATCCTCATTTTTTCCTTCCAGGGCCTGCTGAAGGGAGTCTATGTCATACTTGTCCTCATCTTTTGCTATAATCTCAAGCCATTCCAGCAACCGCGGATTGCCAGCGCCATAGCGCAGATACATCTTTTTATGCTTGCTGGCCAAAATGTTTGGAAGCTCTGCGCATTTTTTATAAAGATCCGCATCCTTAAATGACAATAATGTAATATCAGCCAGTTTGCTGAACAGATTTTCCCCTTCATGCTCAAGCATAAACGGATAGCGGCTGGTAATCAGAATGCGTGCCTCAATCTCATGCCAATCAATGGCTTGCAATAAAGGCCGCAGGAGCGGTATCACTGCTCGTTTAATTTCCCGGCAATCTCCCCTGTTGACCAGATTATCCTCAAAATCGTCAAAATACAGCATAACCGGAAGCTTACGGAAGATGGTACGAAACAGCTCTTTAATCTTATCTTCATATGTCAAATCCGATTTGATGATTGCTACTGCATCACGTTCTCCCTTGCGGTCAAACAAACGCCTTAGTTTGATTAGAACATCGCCTTCGCCCTTCAAAAGGCCATGGAGCACAACCAGTTCCAAATCTTTAAACCGCTCAATTAGTTTTCCTGCCAAACAGCTTTTACCTACACCCGCAGGCCCCCTGATAATTAAACCATTTCGCGAAACACCCTGCTCATCCGGCATGCCTTTCAATGCCCGAACACCCTTTTGAATTTCACGTCGGCGGCCGACGAATCCTTTTTCTAAGACTTTGACATAACTATCGGCAAGCAATTTATACCTGGTCTTTCTAACGGGATTGTGACGGATTTTTTGCCCGGCAGTAATGAATGTAGTTAAAGGAGAACTATCTGTAAAAAGCCGCAGCAGCGGCCACGGATGATACCTGTCTGATATATCTTTTATAGCGTTGTTAACAGCTTCTATGACACCTTTTCCCATTCCCAGGTATTTGTATAGCACCTGAGTCATTGCTGTAGCGCCTACGTCTGAGACCGGCAGCCCCCAGCCCAAAACAAGAGGGACGCCCTTTTCAACCATGCTGTGAGCAAAAGACTCGGCGCTGTTTACCTTGTCGCCTTTTCCAGTCGAACAACCGGATAAAAACAAAAGCCGAGGCGTAAAATGTTCTAAAGCGTTTCTCCAAAGCCTGTCCGGAGTAATTTTATCCAAATGCCCGATATCGTCTTCCATGTAAAATACCGGCCCAAGCTCATGGTCATGACCTGCATGCCCTGTGATATGCACCACATCAAAAGGCCATTCCTCATAAAGCTTATCAAATAAACCGGTCAGACTGCCCAAATCCTCAGTGACGACTTCAACTGGAAATTTTTCCACTGCTGAAAGGATCTGTTCTTCCTCTTTTTCAAACTGAAGAACTTCCTGAGACTTCAAATCAAGCGGCGAGCAGGCTATAAAAAGCACTTTTAACGGGCGGGTTTCGGGAGTATGTTCCTGACGACTGCACCGATCGCTCACACTGCGGATTATAAACGTTTTTGGGTGATCTCTACGAACTAAATATTCATCATCATACAGAAGCTCGACCGGCAATGAATTGAGTGTATAAGGAATATCTAAATAAATGGATAAAGGTTCTCCTTTTTGACGTGATTCTTCAATAAGAGAATCTATATGCCCGGCGCTGCCATTGAGAAACCTATACAACTGCCGACCAAGCTCTGCACCGTTGGTTGAATCCGTTTTCCAGAAATTGCGGTTAGATTCTTTTAGTATTTCTTGAATATCTTTTTCTCGAACGTGGTGAGATATTTCATCAGTGAAGAAAATAGAACGTTTATCTTCAGAACACTCAGGGGCGATACGGATCACAATATTCATAACCGAATTGTACTCCTAACATCAGTTATTATAAGAAATGTATAGGCAAGAAACTGTGCAAAAAGGATTACGAAAAATTCTTCATATAATTTGCATATTTATTTTAAATCAAAAAATAGAGCCAACCATTCACCGCATAATACAAACAACAATCTGAATCGGAAGTTGAGACATCATGCCAACTGCGTAATTTATGAATTCAATAATTCTTATACAGATAGGATTTGCATATCACAAATTCTAAAGTGTTTCAATTTTGTTAAGTGATAGCAGATATCTGTAACAGCAAGGGTAAGCTGCCGCCAACATTGCGGAGTAAACAACTTTAGAATAGTACTGACCTTTTTGCAGGGCACGGCCTTTGAAAAAGCGCCGCGCTGTTGGCGGTCAGCTTGTTTTTCCTACAAACTTGCCTTTGCCTATAAATTTTTCTTCTTCCAGTCCCCAATGTGTTGGCTTAGCAGTGATGGAGCCGCTTGGGCTACATCGTATACTGAAACCAATGGTGGCTGCTTGGAATTGTCTGATTATTAGAGCGTAACGCTTGTGGCGATTTCTCTCCGATCCTGCTTGCACGTCTCTTACATGTAAGTGGCGAACTCAGGTTCGAGCAAAGTCCTTAGAATGTCACATCTGGCGACGATACCACATAGCCTTTCGTTGTCTGTAATGGGTATACGAATTACGTCCTTTTCGCTCATAATTTTCGTGAGTTCGACAATGGGGGTATCTTTGTCAGCAGTGATGGGGTCTTTGGCCATAATTTCATCAGCCGTGGTTTTTACCAAATCCTTGCCGTCCATAACCGCCTGTAGGAGGTCGATTTCTGTAATAATACCTATAACTCTACCTTCCTCGTCTGTCACAGGCATACCACTGTAAAGTCCCGAGAGAACCTGTAGAGTTACATCCCTGGCGGATGCGTGTGGTTTTGCGGAAACGACTGGTCTTACCATTACATCTGATGCCTTTAAGTCTTTCATGTGCAATTCTCCTTTTTTTGTGATAGTATAATGATTAGCGTTATTAATCCAATGGTTGTAAGATTGGTTTACTTCCGAATCACCCCCTTTATGTCCGTAAAATCATGTTATCAAGCCCAACGCATTTCTCACCTGCAGGTGTGTAGCGAAAGCGGAAAATCTGTCATGTGAAGAAAAATGTTAGCCGGTACTATCTCAATCTTGCTGCTTTCGAAGCAACTTCTTTAGCTGAACAAAAAACTTATTTCGTATCTTTTCTATATTCAATGCTTCCTTGTAATCAAGTATAGCTCTGTCTTTATGCTTAAACCTGTCTGGTTCAACCTGTAGCGCGTAAGAATTGAACTGTTTTTTCCAAAACCACTCTGCGCAACAGAACTGGATGTTTTGAGGATCAATATCCGTGATTTCCTTCAGAGTCTCAAAAAACTTCCTTCCCGAATCACTGTTCTCAATGCAAAAAGCAATGTAGGCGATCCTGTACTCAACTCTGGCAATGGTCTTTTTAACAGGCAAGGAATCAAGATTATGTAGGTCCTTCTGACCATTGAAAAGAAAATGTCCATAGCAGCTTTGCATGGTAAAGCAATAAGGTAGTTTGTTAAAACCCTTTATAATTTCTCTTATTGGTGTATCAATTATAGCATTGCTCAGACCTGCCAAGCTTTTCTGCCTTTGCTCTTTATAATGCGGATTTTCCGTCAATTCTTTAAGCACCGTGAAAGTTTCCAACCATACCGTTCCTTCTCATCTGATGATTTATAGCAGTAAGCTGTACTGGTCTCTTCGGAATATTCATCCCTATAAATAAAAAGGCAAAACCTTAAAACCACGCCTTTTCTGTTAAATGAACTGAATTATATTATCGATTAATTTCCACGACGTTGCGTTGTTTGGACTTGACCATCATCGCCGGTTGATCCTTGACCTTTGCCTCCGCAATTTTGATCACCTCCGGCATAAACCAATGACGAGAAAATAAGCATAAAAGCCATAATAAGCCCTAAAACTTTTTTCATAATACCCCCCT
>Ga0255441_1064_pt1 | contig 15104 bp, 18 predicted proteins | sample ANMaggSeSYBR02C5_FD_182645 | JGI IMG/M metagenome (GOLD analysis project Ga0255441, IMG submission 182645) | Sediment cell enrichment communities from methane seep in Santa Monica Basin, California, United Staets - ANME aggregate JGI... | ecosystem: Environmental > Aquatic > Marine > Cold seeps >... | reverse complement strand
ACACCTGCTCGCCACCTGTAACGATCTTTGAACTTGTCTGACTGCTCATTCTGCGCTTTGCGATGCGCATCTCTTTATCGGTAAACCGGAGGTAGTAATATTTCCCCCCTTTCTTAACAGGGCATCTCGATAGTTCAGGACAGTTCCGGCAATCATGTGAAGCAAATCCAATGCTGACTCTTTTTCTCTTTTTAACTTTTGCAGGTGCGTTTCCTTGGGGGCAGGCAACAACTTCGCCTTTTTCAGAAAATTGAAAATCGGTAATGGTCAGTTTGTCTTTATCGACAGAACCCATGGTCGGAGCAATCAGCTCTACGTCATGTTCTTTTGCACGTTCACAGTTGTCATCGCTGCCGTAAAGGGCGTCGGTTGTTAGCTCTTTTGGTTTCAGATTCTGTCTTTCTGTTGACTCAATTGCCGGGATAAGAGCATTGGCATCACTGTTATGAGCGGGTTCAACTTCCACATGGGTGATCAGGTTAAGAGTTTCTTCTTTCTTTTCTTCATCATCACAGAAAGTTTCCATGATTTGAACCTGGTAGCCTTGACCTTTGTGACCGCTGTAGGTTGCATCAGGATCAGAAGGATTTTGAAGAGAATCAGAAGCAATCTCTTTTGGTTTTTTCAGCTCAATCGGATTGTCTTTATCATTTGTAAGATTGCAGTGGTCTTTCAGAACCCTTTCAAGCAGTTTGTAGCTATACATGGCTGCCACTTCCTGGTTGCCCTTAAACTGCTGTACCAGATCAAACAGGTCTTTGCTGACCTCTGTGAGGGTTTTTCTCGATTCAGATGGTTTGACTCTGGAAAAGCATCCGAGACCGTTTTTGGAAAGATATCTATCGACAACTTTTTCATCTATGGTGTCAAGTTGATCTTGATTTCCACGTTTCAGATTTACTAAAAATTTATGGATGCTTTCAGAAAAGATGCCGATTCGACCCAGACGTCGCATATTGGATTTGATATGGACCGAGTCGATCCGCTGTTTATCGATATTAACGTTGAAAACCTGGGCCAGCTTGTCTGTGCCGGCCTTGAAAATGTCGTCTTCAAGATTGTTTTGCGCAACGATGTTTCGATTATTCCATAATGTTTTTAAGAAGATATGTTTGGCATTATCCGTCTCTTCGCTGATATTGAGAGAATAATGCCATTGAATATTAAAGGCATATTATTGTATTGTTTCTTCGTCAGTGAGATCGAACGTCTGCTGAAGAATAAGAGCGCCCAGCATGGAATAAAGTTCCTTGGTCGGTCGGCCAAATGTGGCGTTGAAATGCTTGCCGACCTCATTGACAGGAATTGAAGGCAATATGTGCTCACGGAACAGGCCAGGCCATCCGGCGTCAAGCATTTGCCGTCTTTTGGGAGTAAGAAAATCCCAGGGATCGAAAATGTTAAGCTGATTCGGATTTTTCACTTTGATCATAATTTTGTCCTTAACCTTCTGATTATTTTCATATTTCCGTATCACATAGCAGAAGATTAAGCAAGAAGTATTTTGACTGTTTTCAAAGTTTTTTCAATTAGATAGATGTTTTTTGACTTTTTACGAGGGCATCAAGCATTGTTTCTCTGATCAAAGCTTGTAACTCTTGGATTGATAAATCAGATACTTTTGTCATAACATTCATCTGGTTACCTCTTCCTTATGTGCGATATTCTTTCTCTTTTTAAGTTTTTTCTTGCCACGCATACGACAGCTAACGTTAAAATCACCTGCTTTTATAAAACACAACAGAATAAAAGTCCGGAGTATTTTATTGTTAGCTTTTTCAATTGCGGTTATATGTGTCTAATTTGTCACAAAACAGCGTATAGAACAAAAATCCATATTGTAGCAAAAAGCAATGGAAGCAGAAAGGCAAGAAGCAATGTAGTAGAAAGTTTCCAATCAGAATTTTGCCTAAGTTCCAACTGTTTTCGGTACTCCGGCAAGTGCTTTGCACAAACATCCTTAAGGCTCTGGAGGATGAATCTTTGCTTCGCCTGTACATACATCCACAGCAATGTGAGAAAAAAACCCAACAAAATGACCGGAATCTTGATTTCAGACATAGAAGAGGTGCTTGATGATAGCATTCCGACAACTGCAAGGAGTACCGATTCCGTAACTACGAAGGAATTCACAAAATTGTTGAAAATAGTGATCACACTGTTGCGATACTGCCAAAGTCGCTCAATCTGGTCTGGTGTATAATCTGGTTCCATTATCTTCGTCTCGTCATATTATTTGTAAAGCTAACCGCGGTGCGTAGTCAGCACCGCGGTTCCAGGCGGCGTAGCCGCCGGGAACGCAAAAATAAGTGGCGCTGCTTTTTAGCGTCCACTTTATTGTTATGGCTTGTTTATCAGCCTAAACATTTGAATTAAATATACCTCCGCAACTTAAAACATATTTTACAGGAATGTTCTTAAAATTTAACGCTCCTGAGAAATATGATCTTGTGACAGTGTGTTGAGAGTTATTATCTATACTTTTTCTCACACAACTAAAAGAGCCTTGTCTGAATAATTTTATATATCTTTTGTAATATTCCTTGTTTTCGTTGATTTTAAAAGCAGGATCATTAGGATTAATGTTATCAATATCTTCATAATTTGTCTCTTTTATTTCTATGATTTTAGAATCATTGACCTGCTTTCCAATATCTACTTTATTAAATTTGTTGTCCTCACCGTTGGATTCGTCAATGCCTAATATCTCTGTTAAATTTTTAACATGTCTAACATTTGATAAAATATTCATAGATAAATTATTTGGTCCACAATCTATAATATGTTTAGCTCTTTCATCATCTTTAAAGTTTCTTTTAAACCATGTCGCCAAAATCAGAGAATGATATATCTGCCTAAGCAATCTAAAATTATCACATTTGTTGACTTCTTCTTTAATTAAAGGGAGAATTATTTCGTTGAAAATAGGTACGCAAAAATCGTTAACTTTTTGAACAACTTTTTTGTCAATAGTATCTGTTCGAATTTGTTGGTTGTTTAAATTATGATGGAGAGCAAAATAATCTTCTTCACATAAAACATCTAATTGACTTTCTACAATAAAGGAACGCATATCTCCCTTGTTTATACCTAATTCAGGAATTGCCTCAGATTCATTTTCGTTCTCATAAACAACAGCCTTTTGCGGTACAACCCAAATTTTAGAAAAAGAGTTAATTGGGATATCAGTGCTTCCATAAATAACAGTTGCCTTCTCATAAACAGCCTCCCAATATTTTTTTCCCGATTCAGAATCAGGGTGCATCAATGATGCAGTATATTGTTTAAGCATACAGTCTTGTGCCAAAAGATCCTTGCCCAATTTTGTTCCTCCTAAAATTGGGGGAATCATTCTGTTACTTTCATAAGCTGATAGATTTACCCATAACTCTTCTCCTTTTATTGTCAATGATGCTTTAAAATAATCCATAAGTTTCATAAATTCTTTTTTTAATAATTCTCCTTCTAAACCGGATTTTCCAGTATCTGAAATAAAATCAAGTTGCCGAGGATCACCATTTCTTGCTATTACTCCCTTTAAAATCATAGGTTCTAATTTTTGACTTGGATAAACTCTCATGTCGAATGTTTTTGTACTTTTAGAATTCTCAACTTCAATTAGGCCAGAGGAAGAGAGAAGTGTAGCTCCATGCGCCATATATAATGATAAAACTTTTGAGCCTAATGTCCTTTCGAGTTTTTCTTCTTCGAAAAGCTTTTGTATGACATTAAAACTTTCATCTAAGCCAGTTAAAATCAAAGTCGTATCTACTGATTGAATTTTTCCTTGTACCACCTTAGAATTTGCAGTTCCTAATAATACAATTTTTGAATCATTTGTTAATTTCATTAACTTTTCAACAATTTGGCTGGCATTAATATCGTTCTTATTATTTTCAAGAGTTAATACCCATTGTCCGGTTAAGTCATCAAGGGATAATGAAGAAGGAATTGGAATTTTAATTGTGACATCTGCTGCAATTTTTCTTATATTTTCAGCGATATCGACAAACGCGTCATCCATAACTTCCCATTTGATGACAGGCTTACCGTTTTGGGGAAGTGCTTGTAACTTTGCAAAGGGAGCTATTTGCCAAACAACGGGACGAAGGAGAATAGGAATCACTTTAGCTTGACCAGCTGTATGTCGTTCCAATGCGCGCTTCATTTCGACATCATAACAATAATCCGAAGCAATAAAGCTTGAACTAATTAAAAGGAGAATTATATCAGCTGTATCAAGGTTTTCATCTATTTTATTCTTCCATTCTTCACCTGGCCCAATTGCTTTATCATGCCAAGAAGAGATAAAACCTTCTCTTTTCAAAATCGTTAAATGTTCATCAAGAGAACCTCTCAGTTCTTCATCTTTATGTGAATAAGAATAGAAAACCATTACAGGATCACTTGATGCTGGTAGGTTAGAAAGTTGGAGCAACATTAGCTTGTTTTCCTCCTATTTTTTACTATTTTTAAGCCACCTTGGTTAAAATTAGTTTTCTGATATCAAACTAAGGTAGACCCCATAATGACTAAGCTGAGTGGCTGGGCAACGATAACCGAAAAACTATGATAAAGGTAAAAATTACCGGTCAAATGCTGCATTTCAAAAGCGGCACGGCTTTGCCCAGTCCATCTCCGCCTGGTTAGCTGCTGTGTTCGCCTGATTTAACATCTTCGATGGTTGGCAAACTTTCTGTCTCAGCATTTCGAACAAGTCTGCGAATACGCTCAACTTCAGAAATATAGTTGTCGATTTGTTCGTCTTCGCCTTTGCCTAGTGTATGCGGTAGATCTAAAAGACGCCTGTATAGATCATAAAATTCTGATTCGCCATGACGAAAAGATTTCATTCCATCGGCTACTTTTAAGCCTTTGTGAAAACTCAATGCTAATGCAACATGACCAGAGACAAGAACGATTAGAAGTTTTGCATAGTCAGTACTTGATGATGGCTCTGGACTTAAAGATGCAATGATAGGTACTGCCCAAGCTGAAAGAATTGTCCAAATAACACAGTAGTAATGAAATGAGGTATAGGTTTTTGCCCGTTTTTTCCAAAAGCCTAATGTTCCCATTAATCGTGAATAATGGTCAGACAAACGTTGCTTGTTTTGCTCATTGAAATGAGGACAACTTTCAAATGATGCACCACCAGGATTTAATTTTACACCAGCAGTAATATTCTTAATGGTTGGTATCAATGTAATCAACGCAATGGATAAATAACCCCAAAATATTGTTTTATATATATCCATAATTACCTTAATGGCGACCTGTTGATGTCATTTGCCAGCATTTTTTGCGGCTTCTTCAATTCGATTGGCAAGTTTTTCGTGATTTACATATTTGTATACTTTGTACCCATTAGCGGTAATTTTGTGTGGTGTTTTACCTACGGTGTCAGTTTTGCCATTACTGTCTTTTACTTCATTTATTTGTATTCCAACAATTCCGTTACCACGTTTTATGGATTGTTCTATTTCGTAATTGATATATTTTCTTCCAGCAGTTTTAGCGCCTATACAAACTACGGTTACAGATATATTTTTCAGACCTTCATCAATTAGTTTTTTTATGGCCGCATCACCTTTCTTTTTGGCCTCTTCCCATAAGGATGCATCTTGAAACCCAGCGGATGCGCAACCTGTAACATTAGGGATATTTCTAATCTGATTTACTCTCCAAACATCTCTCTGGTAGTGAAAACTGAAAAAAACTCGCCTTGCCATAATATACCCCCCTTCAATTAGTTATAATACCAAGAACCATTACTATAATAATTGTGATAATTATGACTCCGTGGAAGACACGAAGTGTTTTTGACAGTGTGACAGATACCCAATCGTCTACCGTGTCATTGATAATAGAAGTGTTCATTGAGAAATCAATGTCCTTCGCATCAAGCATACGGACATGGTCATAAAGTGCTCTAAAAAGTCTTTCCTGACGCAGGAAATAGCCATCCAACCCCCAGAAAGAAATTGCAGGGAAATATGATAGATATATAAAAATCATATTTGAATCTTTTGCTGCAATCGCAAACATGGCTGAAACTAAAATTACACTCCAGCCTTTAAGTAGAAAGGAATTATGAGACAGTCGATTTACAACGCCTTGTATCATTTCAAGGTGGGAGCGTTTATTTTCCATATTGGTCAATTTCTCCTATGAGCACGCTAACATAGAGTAGACTGCCGAATAGTCGTCTTATAATACGGCTAATCTACGTACTAAATTGTTTTAAACGGGGTATCGGGTTGACTCCAGTGACCCCCATATATTGTGGTGTTACAATTCCAAGTCGTCGAAATTTTCTTCCGAGGGGATTTCGGCTTTGAGTTCGTTCTCCGACACAGGATCAACCATTAGCGCCTGTTGTACGAGTCGATAGAAGAGTTTGCCGCGTTGGCGCGACGCGCGGCGGTTAAAGCGGAATGTGAACTCGTCCAGATAGTAGGCAAGGTGCGTTGGCCTGACTGCGCCTTGGTATATGCCAAGAAGCCACCGCTTGAGCAAAGAGGCAACGAGATGAGGAAGTTTAAGTTCCATAGAGGGGAGTACTTCCCGCTTATACCCCAAAGTCGGCAGCTTGGTATATCCCGACCAGTCGTCTGTCCTCACCACGCTTCCCGGTTCGATCATTGCTTGCATAAAGAGCCCCCAAGGCTCTTTGCAGAAGCATCCGCCACATGCTGGAGGCGAATCCGTCCGATTCCCTTCGGCGCTTTATCCTCAACACCGATAACGACCAGAGCTTTCCCTTCTGCCCCTCGACCTCGCTTACCACCTTTTTTGCGTCCACCGACATAGGTTTCGTCTACTTGAACGTACCCAGAAAGTCGGTCTCTTCCCTGTCTCACCATAGCCCTTCGGAGTTTGTGCAACCACTGCCAAGAGGTCTCATAGCAGCCTGGCTCAACGACTCGTCTAAGGCCAAGAGCGTTGGCACCATATTTTTGTGTGGTAATGTGCCACATCGTGCGAAACCACAAACGCAATGGCTTACGGGTGCGATGGAAAATCGTGCCGGCGGTTACGGAAGTCTGGACGCCACAGCGTTGACAACACCACAGCCCTCGGCTCGTCCGCCACGCTACATTTGCCCCACACCGTGGGCACACAAACCCATCCGGCCAACGCAGTCTGGTCAGGTATTCCAAGCAAGCAGCCTCGGTCACGAACCGCTCCTCAAATTCCGCCAACGACCCAGGATAGTCTTCCATGACCAAACACTATATCTTGTAGCCACTGGAGTCAACCCGATACCCCGTTTTGTTTTATACGGCTGTTTGGTCGTATAAAACGATCTATTTGTGGATTAGACGACTTTTTTGCTTGATAAAAATTTTGATTTTAGTATTATATCAGTACATGAACAAATGATCATACAGGGTGAATTTGCGCCAAAATATTTATCATTTTTAACTTTCATGTGAGATAAAGTCAACGAAATTATTATTCGATAAACAATAAGGGGGAATGCTGAATCGTGAACAATTCAAGGAAATCTCCTGCAAAACCAAAGCATTATGAGGAAAGAAAAGCATTTTATAGATCCGACACAAAGCAGCCAAAGCTGTTATACCAGGTTCGAAACAGAATTCGCTGCAAACACTATAGTATTCGGACAGAGCAAGCTTATATCGAATGGATAAGGAAATTTATCTTTTACCATGAAATGGGGTCAAGTCTACGGTTGACCCTTGCTCAAAATTAATAAGGGTCAAAAGTAGACTTGACCCCTCTGATTTCATAATATCACCTCCAATTGTGTCTCGATAATAGACGCAAATGAGGTTCATTTCAAGCTCAATTTTAGTTTTTTTACAGAACCGGCGGAATATGTTTGTGATGAGGCTGGGTGCTTTGCAAACTTTGATCGTCTGGATAATCAACAATTTGGACTTATCTCAACACGAGGAGCACCTTGTTATATCATGGCTCCATCCAGGGGGACTCCATCCAGGGGGACGCCCATCCATCCAGGGGGACGCCCATGAAAATACCAGGGGGACGCCCATGAAAATATGCGTTTCATATCCTGTTGATGTACGCTATCTGATTATTTATACTAAGAAAAACAGAGTAAACCAAAATATCGAAATGTTGCTGATACCCCGTTCTTCTGCCAGTTGTTCCGCCTGCTTTTTTTCACCCGCTTAGAATCTGAATTCGGACTGTTCCTGCGGGCTCTGCGAGAAGAGTATTGAACTGCTCGGCCTTCCTATTTATTTTCCAGCCAGTTTTCTATCTGCAACCCACCCACTCGCTCAAAATGATCTGTGTTATTTGTTACCAGAATACAGTTGTCAGCAATCGCAATAGAAGCAATCAAAATATCCAAATCTTCAATGATTTTGCCTTTGGATTTCAAATCGACTTTGATCTTTCCGAAAAGCATAGCAGACCTTTCACTATCAGTCAGAATAGCCAGATTCTTTTTGAACAGATCGATTCTCTTCAGATTCTCCTCAACTCTTTTTGAGTTATAGGCACCAAAGTACAACTCTGCTAATACGCAGTTGGATAAAGCGAGTGAATAAACTCCGATTTCTTCTACCTTTTTTTCTAATAAGAAATTGCCATTAAGCAAATAGATGCAGGTATTTGTATCTAAAAGATATTTCAAAACATATCCTCCGTTCTTGTGGTAGATTTTCTGCTCGAATAGATATCTTTTATCTGCTCTTCAATGGTTCTGTCATCCTCCCATGTTCCACATACAGATAGAAACTCATCAGTTGCGCGTCTTTCATCCAGACCAGGTGCGATAATTTCCTGTTTAAAAAAACGTACAACTTTAGCCAATTTCTCCTGAACAGGTTGAGACATGCCTTGTACCTCTTTTAAAATTGTTTCTTCATGTATTGTCTTTGTCTGCATGATAAACCTCCTGCCAATTTTTTATCCTGAATTATTTTTTCCTCACAATGTGAATCCAGTGGGACGCCCATGATTTTATGCGTTTCATACACTGTTGATGTATGCTATGTGATTATTTATACTAAGAAAAACATAGTAAACTCAAATATCGAACATGTTGTTGATGCCCCGTTCTTCTGCCAGTTATTCCGCTTACTTTTTTCACCCGCCCAAGATCTGGATTCAGACTCCTTTATTCATAGCTATTCAGCCACAGATTCACACAGATGAACACAGATAGGTTTAACTACAGGTAAGTTCACGGCTCAAAGTTCAAGGTTAAACTGATTTAGCGGGGCATAATATATGACCCCCTGTGAAAACTTCGATTCTGAGTCCTATGCAGAATTTATTAGATTCTATGATACATCTCCTCCTGCCAGTGTGAGGCACGAGCGGGCAGGAAGCAGGATTGTTCTGAACTAAAAAGCAAAAAAATGAAGAAAATCGCAAAGCAATTAACCTCTGAACAGTAAACCTTGAACTGTTACAGAATTATATCAGTGATGATCAGCGTATATCTGTGGCTGAATAGTTACCTTTAATCTTGATTTGGTTTTTTCTTTGAAATGATAACGTACCTGGAGGAGCATATATCATACCCCCCTAAACTGGTTACACCATAGATGTTATAAACGATTAATTTTAATAGTTCTCTTGAACTTCAAATTTTTCTAAAAAATTCGCTGGTGTGGTCAGCCTCTACTGTTTTGTTATACTGGATATGCTTTCATACCAGCTTTCATTGCGCCTTCAATAGTCCCATCAACCAATTCACTTCCAGAAAAAAAACATTCATCAGGATCATATATTTCTGAACTCCATTTAAATATTGCAAACTCCCATTCGCTGATTTCTCTAAAATATTCCATACGGCTTACAGGCTCTTTTTTACCATATGCAATCCTGTCAAGATAAAGAAATCTTCCTTGAAATCTGGCAATGTAACGAACGTCTGTGCCTTTAAGTTCCTGTTGGTTGAATTTTTCTACGATTGCGGAAACATTTTCTCGTATTTCATCAGGTATCAGTTTTTTTCCCATAATCAATCTTTGCCTTGAAGTATAATCGCGATTCTCGGCGGCCTTTAGCTTACCCGCCTAAGACTACTTTCTGATGGGCCAGATCCAGGTGGTTTATCAGAGCCTTTATTTTCAACCGGGATTCACGATCACTTTTTTCTGCCAGGATTTTTGCCATTTCTTCCCGCATTTCGGTCTCCGGCGGTTTCCAGCCATATGCTTTGGCGTGGAAATGGATCAGTTTTTCAGACATGGTTTCCCATTCTTTGCTTGATAGATCGTGCAGGCGATAGATATTCAACTTCTGCCAGGACTCAGCGTAATTTTCTTCAAAATAGGGAAATTCCTGTTCATTGCGAAGATATACACGGTCGTAGTCTTCCCCCTGAACCCGCATAAAGAAGTCGTCGGTAAAGGCGAAAATGGGATAGAGTCCGGGCAGAGGAGAGGCAGACGAAAAGAATTGATTCAAAATAATGTAGCTTTTCCGGCGCACGTTGATGCGTAGCTGGGCAATGGATTCACCTTCATCAAACAGCAGAACCCAGCCTTTAAATCCTGTTTTTTGAAACATGGCTGACAGGCCGCATATTGCCTTAAAATATGGTTCCCATCCTTTGCAGACCAGGGATGCGTCTTTGTAAAATGGAACCTGTCGGTACTTCATGGCATGACGGAGACGAAACACAGGCAAGCTGTTTCCGTTCAGGGCGTTGGCAAGGAGCCAGGGAAACTCTCGGGGCCGGAATGCGGTATGCTTTTTTAAGCCTTTTTGCCGGTTGGAAAGCGGTATGTTATCCTGCGCCATGGCCGTTAAAATGGCTTTGAAAAAATGAGGCATGGATTCCGGGATGATATCCAGCGGCCCGGCGCTGTTGTTTTTCCAGGATATTTTTTGTTTGCCGGTCAGATCTTTCCACCATTTTACCAGGGATAAATCGCTATCCGGAAAAGAAATTTGACTCACCAGGGCATGGTAAACCTGCCGGAAGTCATAAAACGGAATTTCCCTTGGATCAAGGTTGATCTGACTGGTAACGAACCCCTGCGCCAGTGCCCGTTGACGAATATAGGTAAGACTATGAGATTTACCCTGACCATAGGCACCGCAGACACAAAGGTGAGTGGATTCATTTTTCTCCAGGGTTTTAAAGCCGTGGTCAAATATACTGTTTAATTGCGCTTCATGGGCAGTTAACAGCCTGACACCAAAGGGATCGAAAAGCCCCTCCCGCAAGCGTTCCACCGCCCTTCTGAGTTTGAAATTGCCGGCGCTTTCCAGTAGCTGGATAAAATTGGCCTTATCCATTGGTTACTTATCCCAACTGGGCTGCAGTTGTTCCATCTTCTCTTGTTCCATTTCCTGCTGACTGGAAACGATATGCTCGGTAAGATCAAGTGTATCTGCCGGATCTTTGCCTTGTTCGGCCATATCCAGGATTCGAATGACCTGCTTGACAAAAAGCCGTACCTCGCTCAAGAGCCCCCATCTTCTCCTGATTTTTACAGATATCATCAAGAAGCTTGTCCGGCACAGACTCTGCAGCGTTCCAACGATAAGATATTTCGTGAATACGACGCAATGACTGCCCCAGATCGACCAACTCGCCCGATTTCAACGGTGTTCGATGCAGATCTATCAAAACCCCGCGATAATTCAGACGCTTCTGCTGACCAATAGACCGAACACGGCTCCATAACGCATCGTAGGATTTAAATCCCTTTTCAGACAGCAATACGTCCGGGATGATGGAAAAAAAGATATGGAAATACTCAGACTGTTCGGTATTGTCTATCAGCAGCCGCACGTTCTCGTAAGCTGCGTTGCGCACTGAGGCGGACTGGGCGATGACTGTTTCCAGTTCATCTAACAGCAGAATAAATCCTTTATAGTTCAGATAACGTAGAAAGGCATTCAGGGAGTTGAGCATCTGCTTGCTGTTGGCCTTGTTCACTACTTCAAAAATTCCAAAAGGCTTAAGTTCCCGTTTGGTTGCTTTGCCTGCCTCGAACCAGTGGAAGATTATCTCCCTGTTTGCAGTGCGATCTTCTTTACGTTCTCCTTCCATCAATGGCAAAAAACGATTATGCGCCAGGGCCACAAGCGCATTAGCAAAATTTACGTTCATGCCCTGCAGATTGCGTAAGGTTTCGGCCAGATCAGCAATTTGTTCTGTTGAAGGAGGAGTGTCATTTTGAACCAGACTGTCCAGCCATTGGCTCAGGAGATTTCGAATTCCAATGCCCTCAAAACGACCGCGAAGCTGACGCGTAATAGATTGATAGACGGCTTCGAATTTGTGAATAGGTACTTCCCGCGTCAACACGACGAAAGAGACGGCAAACCCCTGTTGCAACGCAAGATGACGAATTATTGACATAAAATGAGTCTTGCCGTCACCATAATCACCACTGAGAAAGCGGACTTTGGCCCCGCCTTCGGCAATATAATTTTTCAGATCATCCTCAATAAAGGTGAGCCAGTTGTCGCGGCCAACAGTAAAAAAAGGCACATAATCGGCAGGCACGCTCCCTTTTCGAAGTTCTTCAATAATTGATCTGGCCTGGAATGGTTCTAACTGATCAATTTCTTTCATAGGTATCATGTTTCATTCTCCAGAAACGAAATTCCTGAAATCTGCTGACGTTCGCCATTGCTGTCAATAAGCCAGAGGGAATAATTACGCCCCGGATCCAGCCTCAACTTCTTGCCGTTCGAAGCTCCGCCGATACCGGCCTCGAAATAACGCCATAGATCCACGCCAAACTGTTCCAGACTGTAGCCCCGGAACTTGGTCTTATCCATATTGGTGAAAAAGGTTTTGCTTTGCAGGGAAATTACATATTTTAGATAAAACCGTTGAATGGGAACCGGATTGCCTGGGGAAATATTATCCATTTTGCTGATTTCGGCATACGTCTCGTAGAGGCCGTCAATAAACTTTCGAGGATCAAAAGGCCGGTCATAAAGTTGTTTTTTTTACACGAAGGGCGGCAGTAACGATACGACGGGGATCAATGGATTTCAGTATCTTCTTGTTGATGGTCGTAATACGTTTGCTGAAAGCTATCTCCCCGTCAATGCCTTTAAGCACGCTGAAACGGGGAAAATCAATTTCAACAGGCAGCCCTGCTTCTTCTGCCAGCCGGTTAAGGTTTTTGATAAATTCCAGCCTGTATCTTTCCACCTGTTCCCTGGCGTATTCCCGCAAGCTGTCAAAGACAGGTTTGCAGTCAGTCAATGCCTCTTCCTGTTCCACGTTTTCAGCTATTTTTGTACGAAGCAGTTCATCCAACTGGAGAAAATCATCTCGCATTGCATAGCGGATACACTGCTTTAAAAAATCGGCCAGGCGTTGACCGCGATTCAACTCCTGCTGGAATGGACGAAGTATCCCCTTCAATTCTTCCTCGGTGTTTTGTAAAAAAGATTCTTTATTCATTGTTTTTATAGCTCACTCAAAAATAAAAGGATGTAAAAAATTGATCTTTAGCCTTCAATTATTAACCACAGACCCACACGGACTTTCATTATTTTGTTTGTGCCTGTCTGTGTGGGTCTTTGCCTGAATATAGATAAATGAAAATTTCCATACTACAAAATATATTTATCATATGAATCATCATGAAACAACTGAAAAATAAAACTAAAATAGCAACGCCCCCCTCCACTTCACCAATTGTTGAAAAGGTTTCCAAGATATTTAAAATAGCGGTCAAATATATATTGTCGCCAGGCAAATACCCTAATCGGTATTAAAGCACACTGTGTTTTGGCTTATTGGTTTGTCAGGAAATTGGGTATTTCAGGATCCCATAGAGCGCGTATCTTTTATAGGAGAAAAATCCGAAATTGATTCCCTGAATGGCATCGGAACATCCTCGACGAGAGGAAAAGAAAGATCGAAAACGGTAAAGCAAAATTTATTTCTCTTGAAGAGTTAAGAGCGAGTCGTAAATCATGAGAATTAAAGATGTCGTTACATTGAAAGAAGTTTGCTCTGTTTTTCTTAGTATAAATAATCAGATAGCGCACATCAACAGGATATGAAACGCATATTTTCATGGGCGTCCCGCTGGAGTCCCGCTGGACGCTGGGACGCTGGATGACTTTCCACTACTTCCTTAAAGACCTCTTCAGGGATATAAACCTTAGAAAAGGTTTCTTTGAGCAGGTCTAATTTCCCTATTTTTACCAACCCAATCAGGATTGTGGAATCACTGACAACAATCATTTTTTGGTATCCTATTCAAAAACCGTGGTAAAACTCATTTTCAATTTACAAAAAGGCTTTATTTACGCATAGTTATATTTCGACAGACTGCCCATTGCCACGAAATTTGAATAGGATACAACTTTTTTTGCTTTAATCTGGGCGGAAAGCCGGCGCAGGCCGATTTCGTCTTCGTTTGTAGGAGCGCCGACCATCAGTTGATCCCGGAACTCCTCGGCTAATTTTTTCTTAAGACGAATTGCCGTCTGGTTATCCATGCCGCTATCGGCTCTTGAAAGCCTCATTACCTGCCGCAATTCATCCTGAGGCAATCTCTGCATTCCTACGAGAAGGCGGCAACAATGATCTTCCCCACCAGACCATGTTTCGATGTATGAATCTAATTCCTTCCAGCCGCGGAGGTTGAAATATCCCACACAAAAGTCCGCACGATCTGATAATTCAAGGGTTTTCTGGAGAGCGGGAAGAAGGCTTTTTTCTATGTTGTCGATGATGCGCGGCATTAGAGTATCCTTTTTGAAGAGTTCCTTACTTGCGTTTTTCCGAGGTCATCTATAAAACCTCATAAGGAACGGGGAGCGCCGGATATCTCTACTCCGCTTATCAGCTTACCAGACCACAACCGAACAAAATCAGCCGGCACTATAGGTCTTTTAAAGACCGCTAAATAAATATCATCCAGGGTCCCGCCAAAAAAGACTGCATTCGGAATCTCCCGGATACGTGACTTCAAAAAGGAATGCCATAGACCTGCCAATCTAATCGGATCATTGGACGATACACTGTCGAGCGGAACAAAAAATTCAGTCTTTTTTGTCAAGCTATCGACCCTCTCTTTTATGCCTCTAAGATCCTGGTGAAATAAACTATTATTGGAAGAATACTCAAATTGGCTGCCTCTTTGATTTGTAAAGTCCGACCA
>Ga0255441_1028_pt2 | contig 15245 bp, 20 predicted proteins | sample ANMaggSeSYBR02C5_FD_182645 | JGI IMG/M metagenome (GOLD analysis project Ga0255441, IMG submission 182645) | Sediment cell enrichment communities from methane seep in Santa Monica Basin, California, United Staets - ANME aggregate JGI... | ecosystem: Environmental > Aquatic > Marine > Cold seeps >... | reverse complement strand
CCAAGGAAGAAGCATCTGAGCCAAAAATTGAGATACGCAAGAAACCGGTAGGCGACAAGATCATCTCAAGCCCTCACAATACCGATGCTGAGTATACAAGAAAAAGAAAACAAACGGTTGTTGGACACAAGGCATTTGTAACAGAGACCTGTGATTCTGACAATGAAGTACAGTTTATAACCGATGCAAACCTTGAAACAGCAAAGCATGCCGACTCAAAAGAAACATTAAAGATTGAAGAGCGGTTAGAAGATAACGGCACAAAACCAGAGATACTTTATGGCGATGCCGGATTTGTCAATGGAAAGACAATACTGGAATCGGCTGAAAAGGGCATTGATCTTGCGGGGCCGAGTTCAGGTCGTTCTCAAAGCATAGAGAACTTTGAACAAGATGACCGCCCGCTTGACACTGCTGATTTTGAAGTAAGAATTGATGATAACACAAAAGAATTAGAAGTGTTATCCTGCCCCAATAAACAAAAGCCTCTTGATCAACAAAGAAGAGACAATGGGCATATTCTTGTACATTTTGAAAGAGAGACCTGTTCCCAATGTTCCATGCAAGACCGCTGTCCGGTGAATATAGGCGCCAAAATATCTACGTTAACGATAAGCGAAGAACAATATGCCGGCGCTGCTCGCCATCAACAATACATGGAAGATTCTGATTACCGGCAGGAATGTGGAATCCGGGCAGGCGCTGAAAGTTTAGTGAATGAAGTTGCCAATGGACATGGTGCCCGAAAATCCAGGCACAGGACTGAAAAACGATCCAGGCTTCAACTCATTTTCGCCTCGATTGGATGCAACGTAAAAAGATTCATCAGGTATCAGGCGAATTGCGTCCAAAATCAGCCAGAAATGGCAGTAGTATAGCATAATGCCAGGCAGATGGTATATATTTTTGCAAAAAACGACTCCCAATAGACCTTGCTGCGCACTTTTTAGGGTAAATTGTCGCCTTGTTTCGCAAGTTCACAATTTTCGAATCTGCAAAAACTATAATTGGGGTAATGTTGATATTGGAGTAAATCAACAGAGTCATATATGCGATTGGACACCGCAGGGATATTTATGAGATAGTCACTAAACTTGTAACGCAACTCTGATCTACGATATTCAGGAAAAAAGCGTCTTATCCCATCTGGGCTACCAACTTAAGGCGGGACACCTTGTAATCTCAAGAAGTTACAGTAGGGTGGGCACTGCCCACCAATCTATGCGGTTTGCAGAGATCACTCATCAATTGGTGGGCAGTGCCCACCCTACAAATTGTCCCGCTTTAAGCTGGTAGCCCCCATCTGTGTTGCCATCCCTTCCCCTCAGCCATTCATAAAGTCACAAGGCGCCAATGTCCCCCATTCATAGTTCGATAGGGCATGGGGGTTAGTCAACTTAAAAGATTTAACGGAATTTCAATTTGTTCTCTATTGAGAACCTTTTTTACAATATAAATATCCAGATTTATCATTTTTGCTATATTCTCATCTGCAATCCCGTTCATTCTCATAGTCTGAATTACAGAATACAATGTATTGTAACTTCCTTCACGTTTTCCTTCACGTTTTCCTTCCCGTTTTCCGGTAGTCCCTACAAAGCAGTGCAGGTTTGAGAATACCGCCCTGTTTTACTTTGTAAACACCTGATTTTTCTCTATATGCTGCCATAAGACATGATATGTAACTTACTGAAATTATTGACCCGCACTGTTTTGTAGGGACTACCCAAAAAGGAAAGATCTGTTTTTTAGGTAATACTCATCAAAATCAACCTTGACAGGAATCGGCATGTTTTTTCGATTTTCATAAGACTGTTTTTTTAATTTGACATGGTGTACCATCGCTGTTACACTTAAATTTAATTTAATCTGGAGGAAAAGATCATGCCGTCTCAAAATCCACGTATAAATGTAGTCTTGAACAATTTGCTTTACGAGGATGTCCGTCTCCTGGCAGAAAAGGATAATGTTTCATTGTCTGCCAAGGTCAGGGATTTGATCAAAGAGGCCCTGGAAATTCAAGAGGATATCGCCCTTTCTGCATTTGCTGAAAAAAGGGAAAAATCATGGAATGACTCTAAGGCGCTAAGCCATGATGATGTATGGACTTAAGATTTAAATACCATCCAGACGTTAAAAGATCTGACCTGCCTAAAATTGATGCTAAAAACAGGGGCATGATCAAAAGAGCTATTGAAGATCGGCTTGCCACGCAACCTGAAACCTATGGAAAACCATTGCGAAAAACCCTCAAAGGATACTGGAAGTTGAGAGTCGGAGATTACCGTATTGTTTTCAAAGTTTCCAGTAACAGTATTTTTATCTTCGGCATAATCCATCGAAAAGAAGTTTACAGGCTCATCAAGAAACGGATAGAAGCTTAAGACCCGCCTTCTATAAGAACTCTGTCATCGAATATTTATGAAGTTTTATAATCAGAATTCCAATCCTGATCTGTTTTCATCTTCCTTGCTAATGACTTCGCCAAATTTATCAGCTTATTTTCAACACCATAATGCTTCTTGTCAAATTCATCAAACCTATCCTTTGAAATCTCCTCCGATTTCAACAAAGCGAACATCTGTGAATAATTCTCCCCAGCCGACCCCAACGCAATATTTATAAACTGAATATACTCCTTAATCGATCTGCGACAATAGCCCTCGGCTAAATTCGAAGATATCGAAAAACCAGAGGCCAAAACCTGATCTTTTATCTTGAATGAAATTCCCCGTATCTGATCTAAAATTTTTTTCTCAAAGACATAAAGATCTATTGCCTCCCTCCAAACATTGAGTTTCCTAAACCCCCGATTCAGGTTCTTATTCCGCTCTACCAGCTCGTCATCCAGATTTTTCATCCTATTCATCCAGTTCTTTCATCCAACCATCCCTTTATTTATAATCCCAATTCCAAAGGAATTCATCCAGCGAAGCCATCCATCCCGAAGGGATTCATCCAATTCGCAACGCGAATCATCCATGCCGAAGGCAATCATCCCGTCTTCTGTCCTCCGTCATCTAATTTGCCACACTGAAGCCGCTCAGGAAAAACTTCCGCCCCATCAGAGCCGACATCTACACCCAAAATCTCATAATTTATTCCAATTTGATATTCACAATGAGCGCAACCGGCAAATGTCGGGCCGGAAACATTTCTTGATGGATCTGAAAGAGAATGCTTTTCTTTTAAAGGACAGCCCAAAATGAGTATCCAACTCCCAATGCCGTCTCTATCCTTTACTGTAATTGATTCCACCTCTACCCCCTGTATGTTAACTCTGTTACATCAGAAAAATATTCCCGCACCCGCTCCTCCGCCTCTTTCCAACGCCGAGGATTAATATCCAAAGACCGCCGAAACAACCCCTGAAACTTTCTAACCCCATCCTCCCGAAACATAATCCTGCCATTCCTTTGAGCTTTCAGCTTTGAGCTTTGAGCTTCTTCCTTGCTTTCACCTTCCAGCATTCCGGCATTTGTTTTATTAGCTTTTATCCCAACATTTATTTTCATCCCTTCCGAAGGAAGTCGTCCATTCATCCAACCATCCTGGTCTTTAATCTTCTGCCCTCCGACCTCTGACCTCTGTCCTCTGTTTTTTCCATCCAATCCCGCAGGGATCATCCTATTCATCCATCCATCCCGCTTTTCTGTCCTCTGACCTCCGACCTCTGACCTCTGATCTCTGTCCTCCGCCCCCTGTCCTCCGGCCTCCGGAAGCATACTCGCCCGCCACACCCAGTACCACGCCACATCAAACAACATATTCGCGTCCATCGGAGCACATTTAATTCCAACATCAAAACATTCTTCCGCCAATGAAAGCCATTTGTTCACATAGCCGTATGGATCGTAACTCTTAAACGAATACCGTTTGCCTAAATTATACCAGTAAATTCCTCGCGCAGGGTTGAGCCGCACAGCTCTTTCCAGGCTTGCTATCGCCTGTTCATTATACGCGTCACGAAGAACCTCATCCTCAGCTCTGGCGCTCATATAGTATCCGGCCAGCTTAAAGTGATACTCTGCATTGCCTGGATTATAGTCAATAGCCTCTTTGATATCGCTCAAATATGGCTTCCAGTTCAGATTCATAGTTGAGTTCCACTCTGTTGCGCATTTTGCCTCTGCAAGAAAATGACGGCCTGTTATGGAAACTGAGACCACAAAGGCGGCAAGAACCATACTGGCCAGCACAACCCGCCTCACACGAGTCAACGGTATCCTTCGCACCCTGTAAAAAAACTTTTCACCATGACCGCGTCCCTGCCTGTGAACCGCCGCATACCCGATCGCAAGCAGCGCAGCCAGAGTCAGCGGATTTGCAGGGATGTGCATATTAAAATCAAAATAACTGTGAAACCCCAGAGAAATCAGCCCTGCCATCACCCCGCAACCGATTCCCAGTGCATAATGATCTTTCCTCCGGTTCCATACGCGGATCATCCTTACAAGGTATCTCGCAAAGACAATAACAATCAGTATCCCTCCCGCCAGCCCAACCTCAGTACCCGCCTCAATCCAGTCGTTATGGGCATAGCCGCAGCCGGATACCCTGTCATGATCCTTGATATACTTCGGATAAAGATAACGGAAATTTCCCCATCCAACCCCAACAGCAGGATAGTCCCAGAGCATCGGCATTATCGTTTTAGTAATAAAAAGGCGGCTGTCCAGACCTTTGGTTTGTTCAAATCTTTCAAGGGTCTTGTCGATCCCGATGTGAAGCCCGTAGGCAAAAGAAATCAGGCAAAAACCAGCAGCAGCTATCCCATACCTACGAAATCCTCTTTTTGTAAAAAACAACACGGACATCAGAAACATAGCACCTGCCAAAAACAGTATCCCCCCGCGCGAGCCCGACAACAACAACGCCAGCGCCATGGTGATGCCCACAAAAAACAAAAAGATAACCTTCGGCTGCGCCGACTCAGGAGAAAACCAGCTCACCACCCACTGCCTAACCGTCCTCTGCCCTTTCCCTCCTTCAATCCCCAAATCCCCAAATTTCTGAATTCCTATCCCTTTTTTCCTAATCCGTGTAATCTGCCGGCCTACGCTCTTTTCTTCCTTTTCATAATCTGCGTCAATCTGCGTAATCTGCGGATCGACCTCCGATCCCTTATCCCTGAATCCCTGAATTATTCCCTTTGACCTCCGACTTCTGCTTTTCTCACCTTCTAACCTTCTGCTTTTCTCACCTTCTGCTCTTCTTACCCTCTCCGTCCTCTGTCCTCTGACCTCCGTCCTCCGTCCTCTCTTTTTTCCATCCAATCCCGCAGGGATCATCCTATTCATCCAACCATCCCCTTGTCCTCTGTCCTCTGGTTTCTGATTTCTGACCTCTGTCTTCTGTCTTTTCTGCGCCAGCATGAAACCGAAGATCAGCGGAATGAGCATCTCCATATAACCGGCAAAATGGTTCGAGCCGATAAAGGTGCCGCTCGCCCTTCCGCCGCTTCCAAACCGGCTCTTCCACCACCACACCATCGGGGCATCGCTAAAGACCTGAAAAATCGCATACAGTGCTTCAAAAAGGCCTATCAGGATCAGGATATAGATCAGAATATTTATCTGTCTTTTCGACCTGATACTATTGAGTACAAGAAAGAACATCCCCATATAAGTGGCCAACTTGAGCCATTCAGTGATCGCAGGATGAAGATAATAGGCAAGGCATGTCCATCGACTTCCATCCAAACCAAAATCTTTGGTCTTTGCCATCACCTCAAAGAGTTGCATCTTGTCGGCAAATGTTTGCGGGGAAAGAAAAGAAATCAAAGAAGAGGGAAGGGGTGCCATCTGTAGTCCGATGAGGAAAAGAAGCAAAACCAGAAATAGGTTCACCGGAGTTTTTACCCACTCAATGGCATCCCTCCTTGAAAACAAAAGCCGGTCCGCAAACCATAGAGCCAGGAGAAAGAAAACACCAAGTTCTATAAGACTGTATGCCCATACATGCACAGACCCGAAGGCAAGTGGAGCAAAGATAAGAAGCGCAGCAATCCCCGAAAAAATAATCCGGTCGCATGTACTTTGATTTTTAACCAGGGCGTATACCTTCATTTGCTTGTCAGTATCCGGATTTAGTATTGTTAGAGGAAGATAGGGTCTGGCTATATCCCCAGGCCTTATAATTGAAAAAGGATAGTTACGTACCGGCATCAGTAGACGTTATTGTTACAACAGATTATCGCTTCAACTACAGGGTAAATATGTACAACGTCTTCTTTTGGTATGTATAGGAGCACAGGATATTTAAAACCCTTTGTTTCGGCATCCTTCAAAGCCTTTTCAGGATCATCCCCGACACCCACAATGCTATTGTCATCAAAACTTTTCATAGCAACATAACGACCATTAAATTCATCCGTAGTTACTAATACCTTCTCCATAAATCCTCCTTATACATTGAGGCGAATTAAAGATATATCCTAACCCCTCCGCGATATTCGCTGTGCAAGATACTGCAGCCCTTCTCATCTGGGACCCTAAATCAACCTTTTCCTCCGTCTGTCCTCCGATCTCTGTCCTCTGTCCTCTGTCCTCTATTCCTCCGTTCCTCTGTTCCTCTGTTCCTCTGTTCCTCTGTTCCTCTGTTCCTCTGTTCCTCTGTTCCTCTGTTCCTCTGTTCCTCTGTTCCTCTGTCTTCCGTCTTCCGTCCTCTGTTCCTCTGTCTTCCGTCTTCTGTCCTCTAACCCCACTTACACCCTTGCAGCATGAACAATAAAACAAAAAAAAGCAGCATGGCAACCCTATACTGCTCAATTTTCCATTGATTAAAGTTTGATTCTTTCCTTCCAATTAAAAATCCAAAATTGCTTTTCAATTGCTTTTTTGTCAAGAGTGTAGACGCGACCCCTCTGGTTTTCCTATTCTATTTTTTCCTGCCCTTCTTTGCGCCTTTGCGTGAACCATTCCCTGTCTGTGTAAGTCTGTGTGGGTCTGCGGCTAATTCCCAAAATTGCCTCGACAGAGGCTCAGCTTGTTGAATAAAATCTTGCAGAGTTTGACCGGAAAGCACCTTTTCTGAATTATTATTCTATTTATCCTGATCTAAAAGGTGTAATGGGATATCAACCTGTTCTTTATTCATAATCTTTTTTACAATATCAATATCGAGATTTATCAATATAGCAATATCTTTATCAGAAAGGTTTTTCTTTTTCATATTCTGAATCAAATTAAAATATGTGCTATAGCTTCCCTCCTGTCTTCCCTCCTGCCTTCCCTCCTGCCTTCCTTCCTGCCTTCCTTCCTGTCTTCCCTCCTGCCTTCCCTCCTGTCGTCCCTCCTGTCGTCCCTCTTCTTTGAGTACACTTACCAGTCCCATAATTTCTCCTTTCTCGCTTAGATAACTATCACGATAGCGTATGACTTCCTCTTCGCTCAAATCGGCATAAAAGTCGATGAAGTCCGCATACTTTCGCTGCTTTTCCGGACTCGTCTCAAGCCGGGCCAGTCCAGTCTGCGCCGCCAGATACATCTCAAGACGATCCTCCGGCGGATAGGCCATGTTGGGTAAATTCAACCGCGCAACAATGTTGTCGCTGTCATAGTATCTGACAGATGGCAGGCTTTTGAGCTTGCACATCAGATATCGAAATTCCATATAGGCACACGAATCGCTGCCCAATCGCAGATAGCTCCGCTGGTCTCCTGTCCTTAAAAAAATCACAACCGGAACCACACGATCCGTTCCCATCAATTCCGCCAGATCCAGACAATAGCGGGCTAAACGGTATATTGAAAACTCGCTGGTTTTGGTCTCTTCTTCGACCACAAACAGAATGGCTTCCCGCCGGCCATCGGACCATTCCACCAAAAGCGGCGTATCCAGCTCTCGAAAACGCTCCCCTAACCGCTCCATTAATTGTTCCTGGCGCACGGGAACTATACGTGCTTCAGATAAATCCGATCCAGCTTCTTCCCCTGCAAAAAATTCCAGCGCCTGCACAGGATAGTCCAGAATCAGGTTCTTGAAATTCTGATCATGCATTATCTTACCTCTCCAAACCCCGGCAAGCAACTGAAAACTGATAGTCGTCTACCGCGTAATCTGCGCTTCTGATCCTCACATCTTCTCATCTTCTGCTCTTTTCAGTCCTCAGTCCTCCGTACTCAGTCCTCAGTCCTCAGTCCTCTGTCCTCTGTCCTCTGTCCTCCGTCCTCCGTCCTCCGTCCTCTGTCCTCCGACCTCTGTCCCTTCCCGACCTCTGTCCTCTGTCCTCTGATCTCTGCCCTCTCTAGTCTCTCCTCTATCTTCGCGCCGTCGCGCCTTTGCGTGATACACCTTTTCCTTTTAATTCAAAACTCAAAATTGCTTTATAAAGCGCTTTTGCGTGAGCCATTTAATCTTTTTTGTTTTTTTATAATCTGCGATAATCTGCGTAATCCCTGCCCCGTGGAATCTTTACCCTGTTGAATGTTCTTATCTTTCCTATTCAACCGGGGCGAAGGCTATTCCTCTGGGGTGCGGATCATATGCCTCTAAAAGCAAAAATCAAAGTCTCAATCAATATCGCAATATCAAGAGAAAAAGACATATTCCTGATATAGAACAGGTCATAATCCATGTTTTCATGGATGGCGTTTTTGCGATCACCGCTCAACTGCCACAGCCCGGTGATGCCTGGTAACACTTTCAACCTTTCTCTATGTATCTCGTTGTACGAGTCAACAATAAACGGCATTTCCTGCCTGGGGCCCACAAATGACATATGTCCCTTAAGAACATTGAACAATTGCGGCAACTCGTCGAGACTCGTTTTCCGCAGAAACCTACCTACCCTGGTCACCCTTGCATCATTCTGATCCGTCGGGTTTACAGCATATGGATCCGATTCAATAGTCATGGATCGGTATCTGACCGATATGCTTTATATTAACCCTGTGGACAAAAACCTTGTACAGGTTGGGAACAAACGACGTCTTAATGTTTTTCTTTCTGAGCCGTTTCAGGATTTTCATGCAGGTTTCATTACTGATGTTGGAAATGGCCACGCAGATCTCATCGATACTATACTGTTTTATCAATACACCGATGTCATCCCCCATCTCAAAATTTTGAAACCTAAACAGTTTACCAGCCATCCCACTCCCCGCTCCATACTCCCTGCTCCCAGCTCCCAGCTCCCTGCTCCCCGCTCCATACTCCCTGCTCCCAGCTCCCTGCTCCCCGCTCCATACTCCCTGCTCCCCGCTCATGGCAACCCATACTGCTCAATTTTCCATTGATTAAAGTTTGATTCTTTCGCCATCCTTCATTTATCGGTTTACACTTTTGAAGAACCTCACGCAAAGGCGCAAAGAAAGGAAATAAAGAAAAGCTTTGGTAATTCACTGTCTTACTAAATACTGTAAATGCCAATAGTTAAATTGATTCAGGCCGGAAATTGCCGGAAGAACTTTGCGCCTTGGCGCCTTTGCGTGAGATTGTTCTTTTAAAAAAGTGTAAACTACTTTATGTCGAGTTATTTACTTATTTATGGATGTCCCGCAAGTCTTACCTTTCATCCAATGAAATACTGCCGACTTAACTCCAGCGTTTTCTGTTCCCGCAAACGTTCTTCTTCAATATTTTCCTGTAAATTTTCTTTCAATTTCATATCAATGGAGTCAAGCTTGGCCTTGATCCTTTTATCTTTTTTCATTTCAAGCTTCCTCCCATTATCCAGAACTTGCTTCATCCATTCCATATCCTGCCTCCCTTAAGTTGTTTTTATACATAGGCTCCTGGAAATTGGTTAATGTTGCTGATTTACCATTATGAATGAACAAATCTCCAACTCTTGCTGAAATCATCATGCCTATTCCGGCATATTTCAATGCCGTTGCATCAAATAAAAATCTTGAATGGACCTGATTGGGGTAATCATCTTTGGCAATATATTCAACAATCCATATGAACTTCGGCATCTGTTCCAACAGCAGATACGAGCGATAATGCTCGTCCGAAATATTCTCGAAAATAAACCGCTTAAATGATGTCGACGAGGTCATGAAGACTCTTCGGTACATTTTGTGAGCAAAAAATGGCCAGGGTCAACGGTAAGTGCCTTTGGGTTTAGATATCCTCTACCCAGATTAAAGGGCGGTGTATTCCTTAAAGTAAAAAAGCCATAGTAGTCCTCATTTTCTCCGAATATATGAATTCGAAATGAATTTCTGTTGATGTTCTGGTGTCTCTTTGAGAAATCGCTGTAATAGGTGCTCCTGAAATCCTTGTCCACATAAGGATACTCCAGCATGAAATATGTAACACGCTTAGAAAAGCGATTTATGAGCAAAGACAAAGCGTGATCGGACAAGAAGTCTTTCCCAACCCTTTCCTGTAGACTCAGTAACTCTTCGCACCTCAATATCTCTATTTGGGTATTATTTGAATCACTCATGTGACGATCCCTTAAAACAAATCCTTCATATGTTCAAGTTTTTTCGTTTATTAGCCGCAGAGGACGGAAATCAGAGGACTGAGGACTGAGGGCAGAGGACGGAGGGCATTAAGTACTTCGGGTAGAACTCTTATGAGTGTTTGCAGAAGGGCTCAGGATTGGCCATCATTTTCCCCAACATTCGACCTATTTCCATACACTGATTCATCAGATTTTTATGAACGTTTTCAGAGATGTATTTACACGCCAAGGCTGTATCAAGCCAGTGCTGGGTCTCAGCTTGTTCGCCATCAGAATCGGATAATTTGCTCACAAAGTGCGCAACATATCTCCTTTTGTGCCAGGCTTCAGCCAAATTCGCACCGATAGAACGAGAGGATCGACGAATTTGATCAATCAGAGAATATAATTCTTCTTTTGGAAAACCCTTGCTGATTTCAAATATTTTCTGTTGAAGGAAAAATGCCTTTTGGTAAACCCTCAAATCCTTAAAACTACGAATCCTATCACTCATAACCGCCCTCTGCCTTCCGTCCTCTGTCCTCCGTCCTCTGCCTCACCGCGCCCCCTGCCCAAACAAAACCACCCCGATGGTCTTTAGAATGATCTTAAAATCCAATAACAAAGACATGTTTTTAATGTAATAGAGATCATATTCCAGTTTACGAAGAGCATCTTCTACAGACGCGCCGTATCTGTAGTTAACCTGGGCCCATCCGGTTATGCCGGGCCGCACTGAGTGCCGAATGCCATAGTATGGAATCTGTTTTTCCAGTTCCTGAATGAACTCTGGCCGCTCCGGCCTGGGACCGATCAGGCTCATCTCCCCACGAAACACATTGTAAAGTTGCGGGATTTCATCGATCCTCAAAAGCCGTATCCACTTGCCCACCCTGGTCACCCTGGAATCGATCTCTTCAGCCCATACAGCCCCGTTCTGCTCTGCATCCTGCCGCATGGATCTAAATTTCCAGAGCACAAAAACCAGGCCGTTCTTTCCTACCCGCTCCTGCTTGAAGAATAACGGACCGGGCGAGTCAAACCGGATGGCCAGAGCGGAAAGCACCGTGATCGGAAGCGTACCCATAAGAAGTAAAGCTGAAAGCACAAAATCGACAAGGCGTTTTACCTTCTGCATGTATTCTTTAGAAACTAAATAGAATCCATCTGTAAAAAGCAGCCAATGGTCACAAATATGCTCAACCGGAACACGCTTGGTGAGAATCTCATACACAGTGGGCATCTCCATAATACTCATTCCATTAAGGCGTGCTTCCAAAACGCGTCTAACAAGGCCAGAGGGCCGATCGTGAGTAATAGCTAATATAGCAGTATTTACTCTCATTTTAGATGCAATTTCCTTAAAGCGTTCGGTAGGCCCCAAAACTTTAGGTGATCCCATGACTTTTCCCTGCTTGGCAGGGTCGTCGTCTAAAAAGCCCACAACCCGATAAGGAGAGAATTCAGCCCCCAAAAGGTGGCTTAGAGCAGTTCCACAACGTCCAGCGCCTAGAATCAACACATCTGTCTTATGCAGATTGATTGAAAAAAAGAATGAGTAAATCCACCGCCAGCCAGTCAGAAAGCCCCAGACCAGCAGAATCTGGATGAACAAAATTCCACGACCGTACTTCCAGCTTGGCAGAGAGTAAAAGAGAAAAGACCGCGGCCACACAAACTGCAACCGCTATGCGCAGGACTGTATCCGCAGAACGAAAAGCCCGCCCTATGTTATACATATCGAATATATAGAGCACGATCAGGTACAGCAACAGTGTGAAGACACTGGCCCCCGGTGTAAACGTCGAAGATGTTAAAGGTCCGGCCTATGCGAAGCCATGGTGAGAGCTGGGTGGCCAGCAAGATCAGAAATACATCTCCAAATAGAAGAATCCAGCGTTGGCGGTTAAATGATGGAATCATACGAGATAGCTCATAGTTGATGGCTCATGGTTTTTTGATTGAATTGATCAGGGAGCTGATACGTTTGCCAAGTTGGATAGCGCTTCTTTTCATAGATGAGAATTCGGAACCATTTATCCAGGATCGCCGGCGAAATATCTCAAAAAAAGAAAACCTATCCTCACCCATTAAAGTATCCACTATGAGCCATCAGCCATGAGCTATTAGCTGAAAATGATGGCAAGCCTCAACTCCTTCTTCAATTTTCTAGCGGGGGCAAAATCCCCACCAGCATCCCTCGTTGTTTGTCTATTTTTTGCAGTTGTGGTGATTCAGGGAAAAAAAGAAGGGCCTATAATACGCCCTTAGGGGGTAGAAGTTTATCTATAAGCCCTTTTATGAAGGCGAGTTCATCTTTATACGCTTCAAGAGAGGTCTCTATACGAGTTTGCCTTCTTTGCATCTGCCACTGCATACGAAGCACAAATCCCAGTATTACAAGGGCAATTGTAATAAAAAGCCCCAACATCCATTGAAGTGTGTCAAACCTCTTATCAATGGCCTCAAAAGGGCTGTTCATCTCAGAACGAAGATCATTAAAACGACTGTTCATCTCAGAACGAAGACTCTTCTGCCCCTCTTCCAATCTGGTAAGCCTCTCCACTATCTCCCTATCGCTTATCCTTGGAGCAGTCTCAATGGCAAATAAAGAACTCGGTATTATTAACACCGCAATCATAAATGTCATAACTATTGTTCTTTTTTTCATGTTCTTAATCTACCATATAAAATCTCTCATCGTCAACCCTATAACTTTTTTGGGCAAATTTGCTTTCCCTATCATCCAATTCCGCAGGAATTCATCCATCCCATTCGCGAAGCGAATCATCCCTGCCTTTAGGCAGTCATCCATTCATCCGTTCCGCAGGAACTTCACACCTTCTTATCTTCCGACCTCTGATCTCTGGTACTGGGTGTTCAACCGGGGCGGCCATTAAAAACAACATCAGGAAAATACTCCCGCACCCGCTCCTCCGCCTCTTTCCACTGGAGTATCGCTAAATACCTGAAAAATCGCATACAGTGCTTCAAAAAGGAAAATAAGCCCCCCAAAGATAATCCGGTTGCATGTGCTTTGATTTTTAACCATAGGGTACTTTTAGAAGGTAAGAGGATTAGAAGGTGAGAAGGAAAGTGAAAGGCAGGTTCTAAACCTATTTAGGGAAAATGCCAACATTGGCAAATCTGCTAAATGATGATTTATCAAGATTTGGGTTCTTTTTGCGAAGCGATGAGCGTTTTGGGCCGAGCAAGCCTGCCCTGTTAAATGGTTTTTCCTGTTTTATCTTTGCGTCTTTGCGCTTTTGCGTGAGCCATTTAATCTTTTTTGTTTTTTTGTCAAGAGTGTAGACGCGACCCCTCTGGTTTGCCGACGCGACCCCTCTGGTTTGCCGACCCCTCTGGTTTGCGTTAATCTGCGGATTTTAATTCCTTAATCAGTTCTTATTCCAGTATCCGTTGCATCGTCATATGAACCACGATCATATGAACATCCTCAACTTTCTGCATATCATCGACCTTCACCAATATAGGGATATCGACCATCCCATAAAGCTTCCCGCCGGAATACCCACACAAACCAACAGTTTTTCCCTCGTTCTCATTAGCATATTCAATCGCTTTCAGCACATTCGTGGAATTCCCACTCCCTGATATCCCAATCACCAGATCACCAGGCACAAAGAAATTCTTCAACTGCTCCACAAAAACGTCTTCATAAGACAGATCATTAGCATAAGCCAGCATAGTTGAAATGCTGTCATTCAAACACAACATCTTAAATTTCTTTTCTTTATCCAGGCAACACCCCTTGTTAATATCACAAACCCAATGAGAAGCAGTAGAAGCGCTCCCACCATTCCCCATCACAAAAATCCGCTTCTCCCGATCATAAGCATCAAGCATGGCGCTCACCAACCGCTCAAACTCCTCATGCGGAAAACCATCAAGCACATCCTTGAGCTTATCAATATATTCCACAGAAAAAGTTGCCATAATAAAACTCCTTCACTTAGCCACAGACCCACACAGAAACACACGGACTATTATGCCGACGACTTGTCGGCACAATATATGTCAATACCCTTCGGGCAAATTAAAAACCATTCTCTTAATCTCAGCATACCAGCATTTATTTTATACCAGCATTTGTTTATTATTTCAGCCTTTGAATCTATCCCTTTTGCGAAGCAATTGCATTTTTAGTTTTTAGCCACAGACCCACACGGAAACACACTGACAAAACAACATTGGTTTATTTTCGCGAAGCGATGACTATTTTTGGCCGAGCATGTCGCTCGGCTAAAAGTCTGTGTCAGTCTGTGTGTGTCTGTGGCTAATCCCCAAAAGTCTGTGTGTTTCTGTGTGTGTCTGTGGCTAATCCATTATTTTTCTACGTAATATGTAGCTAAACAATAAATCTTTTAATTTCAGCCTTTGGATGCGTAAAATTGATCAGCAAGCCGATCTTATATTCCGTAGCCTTAAGATAATTGAGAAGTTGAGCTTCGTGGATTTTCTGCAACTGTTCGATTGCCTTTAATTCCAAAATCACTTGCCCTTCTACAACAATATCCGCAAAATACTCACCAACCAGCTCACCCTTATATCGAACCTGAATTGGTACCTCGTTCTCCGCCTTTAAACCACGTTTCCGAAGTTCAATCAACAAGGCTTTCTGGTACACTTTTTCCAAAAATCCTGCCCCAAGGACCTTATTCACCTCAAAAACCGCTCCCCGAATCTGGTATGTTATTTCGTTGATATCCATATTTTATATTATAGCCACAGACCCACACGGAAACACACTGACAAAACAACATTGGTTTATTTTCGCGAAGCGATGACTATTTTTGGCCGAGCATGTCGCTCGGCTAAAAGTCTGTGT
>Ga0255441_1062_pt1 | contig 15316 bp, 19 predicted proteins | sample ANMaggSeSYBR02C5_FD_182645 | JGI IMG/M metagenome (GOLD analysis project Ga0255441, IMG submission 182645) | Sediment cell enrichment communities from methane seep in Santa Monica Basin, California, United Staets - ANME aggregate JGI... | ecosystem: Environmental > Aquatic > Marine > Cold seeps >... | reverse complement strand
GACAAATTCAATATTCATTAATTTTAAATAACGGTTTGATTATTTGAGACATTTCAAATAATAGAATTCATCGAAGTTTATTTATCCTTCAAGGATTTTAAAATTTTCCACCTTCCAGTGCTTTAATCACACCATATATCAGTAGGTTTAATGGAGTTTGTATATTATGTTTTTTTCCAAGTTCTATGATTTTTCCATTTAAAAAATCAATTTCAGTCTTCCTGTTATTAACAAGATCAAGTAACATCGATGTTTTATGTTCATATCCTTTTTCGAGTGCACTAAGCATTGATCTTCTAAGATACTCTTCATCTAATTCAATGCCCTCAGCCCTTGCAATTTTCAAGGATTCTTTTGCAACTGCAAATAAACTCTCTTTTAATTCAGGTATTTCAGATATTATACCCAACTTTGTCCTGGTGATTGCATTGATTGAATTGCCTGCAATTACTGGAATAGCTTTTCTCCATACTTCATTTGAAATATTATCAACTGCTTTCGTGGGTATTCCTGCTGAAGTTAATAATAATGCAAGTTTTTTTGCATATTCTTGTGACCTGTATGATCTCCCACCAAGTATGCTTTGCTCATAAAATGTTAATATCTTGATGTATCCAGGTTTGACCATTGTTGCAGGAAACCAAACCACACCTTCTATAACCTGTTCTTCATTGACATATTTTCTTATAACTTCACTTATACCAAGTCCATTTTGCAGGCATACAACATAAGTATTTTCTCCGATAATTGGCAGTGTGCTCTTGAGAGCTTCTTCCAAGCTATATGCTTTTACTGCAAACAGAATCAGATCATGCTTTTGTGTGATACTTCCTGGTGGTGCGATAGTCACATTATTCAAATGAATATCTTTGACTCCGGATATTGACAATCCATTTTCTTTAATTTCATTAATTATATCCTCATTTTTTTGTATAAATGTTACTTCATATCCTGCATCGGATAAAAAACCTCCAAATGCACCTCCAATTGCACCAGTGCCAACAATGCAGATATTGTCAAAACCTGTAAAATCCTTATACATACTAATCTCCTATTTAATTATCTTGCCTTTGTCAGATCAGACAGTTACTTTGGTACTGCGATTATTTTGAGATTTATTCAAACATCTTAAATAAATGTTCTATAGATGGCGTTTTGCTCTGAAATGTAACAAATTCTAGTTATTATCTCGATCATTTAATTAGTATGCTTCCGGTCCTCACACATGGGAAACAACTCCGAGCTGTCGCATCATGCCCAATAAATCGTTCCATACCCATATTTCCTCGATCTTGTCCCCTGCAAAGCGGTAGATGGCGATTCCTGTCCATGTAGCTTGCTTGCCGGTTGGGGCAATCCCTTGAAGTTCGCCAGTGTGGACACCGCCACATGTCCAATGCGCTACAACCTTATCTCCTTCTGCAATGGTGTCCTTAACATGGACAACAATGTCGGTGAATCCAGTGAGAAAACTGCCAGCGTACTGTTTCCAACCTTCCAGCCCCTCAATATCAGCATAGGGGATATGGAGAACTACATTAGCAGCTAATGACTCATCTCCCACTGTCAAGTTCCTCCTATTGTAGGCTTCATTAATGAAACGAAGGACTACAATCTTATTTTCTTTTGCTGACATACTTATCCTCTTATTTTAGCTAATAGACTTTTGGTGCTACTATTTCGTTAAGCATGAGTTCGTCAATCGAAGCCCCGTCCGCGCCACACCGCAATGAATTGTGAGGCATCCCTGCACCTTCTGCGTTGGTTTTGCGAGTAAAGTAATAAATTGCCAGGCAAATTCGGAATTTCATTTTTGCACACCATGAACTTTTTCTTTATCTGATCTCCAATCCAAATCTCTATGGAACACCTCAAACAAATCTTCTCTTTCTACAAGTAGTCTATGAGTTCCATCTTTTGCAACCATAACCTTTGCAGGTCTTGGAAATAAATTTGCATTAGATGCAAAGAAATCTGAATAGGCACCAGTATCATAGAATAATAAATAGTCTCCTTTTTTAGGTTTTCTTACCAATTTATTCTTTATTTTGCAAAGAAGATCTCCAGTAAAACATAAATTACCAGCAACAAATGTTTCAAAAGTTTCTCCCTCTTCTATATTATTTACAATTTCTATTCTATGCAACTGTTCTGGAACTGCAGTTCCAAAAGTATGGAAATTAACACCTGCATCCACATGAACCATATTGTGTCCAAGTGGAGTTTTTGAAACACGACCTATTTTTGCAATAGTTACCCCTGCATTTCCAACTATACTTCTCCCTGGCTCTATAACAAACTTTGGAGTTCCAATTTCTTCCAATTTTTTCTTAAAAGTTTTGTTTGCAGAATATTTTTCATTAAACAATTTTTGGATAAATACATCTGGAGTATATGTGCAAGAAAGTTCTTCACCAATCCATTCCAGATCTTTTAATTCTGGATTATATTCATATCCTATCAATTCATTAGCCCATGTATAATTTTCTTTCCTTGTATTTTTTATTTTTATTTTAATTGCATCCCAATCTTTCACTTCAAAGTATTGGATACCCAAGCCGCCGCCAAGATCAATTTCATTTACCTCAAATCCAATTTTTTGTGCATCTCTGGTTAGGTTTATCAGAGTATCGAGAACTGTATAATATGCCTTTATATCAGTTATTTGTGAACCAAGATGAACCATCAATCCATTTGGAATTAACATATCCAAATCCAATACTTTTTGGAACACAGAGTTTGCTCGTTTAACATCAATTCCAAACTTGCTCCATTCACTGGAAGTTGTAATCGCAGTCGAGGTAATGTGCTCAAGTGGAAAACCTGCAAGTCTTAGATTTATCTTTGCAGGAATTCCTAACTCTTTTGCAATTGTATTAATCACCTCTAACTCTACTTCCGGATCAACATTTATTATTATTTTCTTCTTTATGCATTCTTCCAAATAATATTCACTTTTGCAATTTCCATTTGCTCTTATTTTCTCTGGTGGAATTCCTGCATCGAGTGCAGATTGCAATTCATACTCTGAAGCAACATCTGCTCCAGAACCTAATTTAACCAATAATTTAGGAATACTAAAAGTTGTGTTTGCTTTAACTGCATAACATATTAGATTGTCGTCATACTCTTTTTCAAGCCCATTTTGATATTTTTTATAATTTTCCTTAATAATATCTTCGAACAAAACATATAATGGCGTGCCATATTCTTTTGCTATTTCAACCATATCCACATCATATATTTTACGATGATTGTTCTCAGTTTTATCTAAATGCTTATTCCAATATCCTTTGTCCAAAATCATTTCAAATCACTTCTTTTTTGCTAAATGTATATGTATATATCATGTTGCACAGCTAGCGATCTCTGTTTCTCCTCCTTAGGAAGGAAATCTTATTCAAATATTTTCCGTGAAATTTCTCCTAAGCCCCAGTCACGTACGCCGGACTTAACAGGCTGTCCGACAATTACTACCAGTAATATTTTTTCCATTTTTTTCAATTTAAAGACTTAATCAAACTCCTTTATTTTCAAGATTTTAAATCACCGGACAGCCTGTTATGTATTGAGGCCTGTAAATAATACCCAATCTCCCGATTTTCCATTTAGTCCGTCAATGCCCCGAATACAATTCATGAACACACACCCAAAGAACAATAAACGCAATCTCATAAAAATATTTCTAATACATAACTCCTAAAAAAGCAGGTGTACACGCAACTTATCCCCAGTCTCCTAACAATAATTCCACACACATGATAGAAATAGTAAAGGAAGAAGGTGCGTACATGCTACTGACCCAACTGCCCGTACTGTATCTCATCCTTGGAGAGGTGGCTGGAGTTGATGCGGTAGTCGGGCGAGCCTATAAAGTTCGGGATTTTTGATTTTTATAATGTGTTTTCAAGGGCTTTTGCTGAGGTGGGTAATGGGGCAGCGGGGACTTAGAATGGAAGCTGGGAGATGAAATCATTAAGCACTTTGGATCTCACTTCGTCAAGTCTGGGGCATCAAGGTGGATGCTCGTGAATAATCTTGATCAAAGTTATTTTGTTTCAGCTTGATTGAGACGCATATTTTCTCTGCCCCACTAAAATTTTATAACACGAACCACATTACCTCTAATAAGTGAAAATTATGAAAGAATTCAATGTTACGGCAGTTATCTGGCAGGAAGATGAGGTTTATGTTTCAAAATGTCCAAAACTCGAAGTAGCCAGTGCAGGTGATACACCCCAAGAAGCTTTCGAAAACTTGAAAGAGGCTGTAGAGTTGTATATTGAAAACGCTAAAACCCTGGGAATTTTGGAACATTTCACAGCTTCTATCGAGTCATCAAATAAATTTACATCCAATATCGGTGTTGCTGTTTGAGTAAACTTCCTTCAGTGTCATCGGATAAAATTATAAAAAGTCTACTTGAAACCGGATTATACAATGCCCTTATCAAAGGGAAAGGAAGTCAGATGGAAGACCCCATCTGGGACAACCATATTAAAAAGCAAATAAACGAAAAGTATACTGAAGTTTCATTTATTCAATGACCACTATCCGGTAGTCCTTACCATTCAGCCATTTGTGGAAAACGTGAGCCATACAGCTCTTACAATCCTGCTCTCTTACAGCATCTGCAGCTGCCTGGTCTACTGCCCCATCAATCTTTTCCTGGCTGGGACAGCCCCAGTCCTTGCAAAACTCCCGCCTCTGGTATTCCCTGACAATTTCCATCTATCTCACTCCTTGCTATTTCCGGGCTCGACTATTACTTTCATGAACTCTACTGCACCGACCACCAGTTTGAACCCTTCTTTGGCATTTGCCAGCACGAACCTGTGAGTGAACATTTCTGTCACCTCTACCCTACTCGCTTTTATAAGCTAAATGGCTTTCGTAAATCTTACTTAATCGAGCATAAATCCCCTACCCCGCAGTCAACCCCCGGATTTAAGTAATGAAGCCTGTAAATAATACTCTTCCTCCCGATTTTCCATTTCATCTATCAAAGTACAAAATACAGTTCATCTCCACACACAGGAATTAAAAAACAAAGGAAGATAGTGCGTACGAACGCTGACCAACTGTCCGTACTGTATCTTATCCTTGGAGAAGTGGCTGGAGTTGATGCAAGAGTCGGGCAAGCCTATGGAGTTCGGGATTTTTGATTATTCCAAGTTGTTCTCAAGGGCTTTAGGTGAGGGGGGTAATGGGGCAATGGGACAGCAGGGACTTAAATGGAAGCGGATAGTGAATTAGTTATGGATCTCGGATTTCGTTACGCCTAGATCAGGGATATCAGGAAAGATACTCATTGTGCCGCAGACTATAATATACATTCAGTAGATTATTATCTTACATGATAACACACGATATCATCATAATTGGCGGTGGACTTGCCGGGATGCGGGCCGCCCTTGAAGCCAGTAAAGAAGTTGATACAGCTGTAATATCCAAGCAGCACCCCTTGCGTTCCCATTCAGGTGCTGCCCAGGGTGGGATTGCAGCGGTACTTGACGGCTGGGCCGAAAAGATAGGGGACAGTCTTGAATCGCATATTTACGACACTGTTAAAGGCAGCGATTACTTAGGCGACCAGGACGCTATTGAGATACTGTGCCGTGAAGCTCCCGGTGATATCAGGTCGATGGACAGGATGGGGGCCATATTCAGCAGGACCGAAGAAGGCATGATAGCCCAGAGGGACTTTGGGGGACACAGTTATGCCAGGACGTGTTATGCCGCAGACAAAACCGGCCACATACTTCTCCAGACCATGTACGAGCAAATGATGAAAAACAGGGTGAAGGTATATTCCGAATGGCATGTTGTCTCACTCCTCGTTCATGATAACATATGCAGGGGAGTGGTAGCATACGATATGGCTGGTGGAAGACTTCAGGTCATAAGAGCCAGGGCCGTATTACTGGCAACTGGCGGATACGGCAGGGCATTTAGCATAACTTCCAATGCCCATGCCAATACCGGTGACGGGCTGGCACTGGCATACAGGGCGGGTGTACCCCTGCAGGACATGGAGTTCGTGCAGTTCCACCCAACAGGCCTGTACAAACACGGTATACTTATCACTGAAGGGTCAAGAGGTGAAGGTGGATATCTGGTAAACCGAAATGGTGAGCGTTTCATGGAACGTTATGCTCCGTCCAAGATGGAACTGGCTTCCAGGGATGTGATATCCAGGGCCATCCAGACAGAGATCGATGAAGGCAGGGGGATTGACGGTTATATCCATCTTGACCTGCGGCATCTTGGAGCGGAGTTGATCATGGAGAGGCTGGCCCAGATACATGATATAGCCTTAAGTTTCGCAAACGTGGACTGCGTGCATGACCCCATTCCCATCCAGCCAACTGCCCATTATTCCATGGGCGGCATACCAACTGACATAAATGGAAGAGTTTTGGGTGTGAGCGGGCTTTTTGCAGCAGGGGAATGTGCCTGTGTCAGTGTGCATGGTGCCAACCGACTGGGAGGGAACTCATTGCTTGAGACCATCGTATTTGGCAGGCGTGCAGGGATAAGCGCTGTACGGTACGTAAAAAAAGCAGCTATAGGGGGCGTATCTTCCGGGACGTTGGATTCCATAGAACATGAGTTCTACGATCTGGCAGAGATGGACGGTAGTGAACGTGTTGCAGATATCAAGAATGACCTGCAGACGGTCATGACAGTGAAATGCGGGATATTCAGGGACAGCCAAAAGCTGGCCGAAGCGCTGGAGGAGACCGGGAGACTCAGGGAACGGTTCAACAACATCGGTATCAGTGACAGGGGAATGATATTCAATACAGAGATGATGGAAGCACTGGAATTAAGGAACCTCCTGGATTTTTCAGAGGTCATTGCAGCCAGCGCCCTGGCAAGGGAAGAAAGCAGGGGAGCACATTACCGTACCGATCATCCAGAGCGCGATGATGTGGGATGGCTCAAACACACCCTTGCATACCGCAGTGAGACCGGACCTTTGCTGGAATATAAACCTGTGACCATTACCAGTTACAAGCCTGAGAGGAGGATGTATTAAATGGAGGATATGAAGGAAAACAGGGAAATGAAGGCAATAATCCGCATTCTCAGGTTTAACCCGGATATCGATGAAAAGCCTTATTACCAGGATTTTGAACTTGAGTTGAGCAGCGGTACAACCATACTGGACTGCCTCATAAACATCAAAGACAACCTGGAAGGCAGTCTGACGTTCAGGCGCTCATGCCGCAGCGGTATATGCGGTTCATGTGCGGTGCGCATCAACCACAGGGCAATGCTGGCCTGCAAGACCCAGGCTATGGATGTGGTGAGGGACGGGGTTGTGCTGGTGGAGCCGCTGGTGCACCTGCGTACCATAAAGGACCTGGTGGTTGACCTGGAACCTTTCTATAACACCATCGAACAGGTCCACCCGTGGCTGATCACTGACCATACTCTAAAAAAAAAAGAGGAGGCAGGCACAGTAATCCCGGCTGATGTGGAACTACTTGGTAGTGTGGATGACTGTATTTTCTGCGGTGCCTGTTATTCGGACTGCAATGTGATCGATGTGGACAGGTCGTTCCTTGGTCCGGCAGCAATTGCCAAGTCCTTCAGGTTTACCGTTGATCCCAGGGATTCGGCAGGGGATGAGCGCATCAGGCAGCTGGTGGAGCAGGGGCTCTATAAATGCCCTGTAGACCAGGAGTGTGAGATCGCATGTCCCAAAGGCCTGTCCCTGCGCAGGGATATTATCGAATATCTCAGGTGCGGTGCTGTGACAAATGAGGTCGGACCCATGCCGGCCCATAAACGCCTTATCATGTCTGTGCTTGATACGGGTGCGAGCGTGCCTGTGACCACTACCCAGGCAGTGGACGAGTATCCCGAGTATGAGTGTGATTTTCACGGGATACACGAACTGTATATTAAGAAATTCGAGGGGGAGCCTGTTGCTGAAGTGGTTCTGTTCTTCGGGTGTATCATCAACCGCAGGCAGCAGGATACTGCCGCAGCTATAATCAATATTTTCCAGCACAACAATGTGGCTGTACATATACCTAAAAAACAGGTGTGTTGTGGCAGTCCGTTCATGAGGGTTGGTATGAGGGATGCCATGAAACCTTTTGTTACCCAGAACTTTGAGATTTTCAATACTTATGCCATCCACGGCGTACCCCACATCCTTACGAGTTGCTCTGGCTGTAATTCTACGTTCAGGCACGATTACCCTGGACTGGCAAGGGAGTACGGGCTTGATTTTGATTTTGAGATAGTTGATGTGGGTGAGTACATGACCATGATGGAGGCGGATGGTAACCTGAGACTTGAAGACCTGAAACCTGTCAAAATGCGTGCTATGTACCATTATCCCTGCCATATCAGGGCCAGCGAGCTTGATGAGTCGATATATGTTGACCTTATCAACAAGATTCCGGGCATGGAACTGGTGCAGGTGCCGTCTTCAGGGCTTTGCTGCGGCGGCGGGGGTGGGGTGCGTGCTGCTTACCCTGAGGTTTCTGATAAACTTTCTATACGCAGGATGGAAGTGGCCAAGGAAGAGGGTGTGGATGGGCTGCTGACGAACTGTCCGTTCTGTATCTTGTCCTTTGAGAGGGGGCTGGAGTTGATGCGGGAGTCGGGCGAGCCTATGGAGTTCGGGATTTTTGATTTTTACAAGGTGTTTTCAAGGGCTTTTGGTGAGGAGGAGGATGGGACAGGGGGAGTTAGAGTGGAAGGTGTGGGATGTCGTGAAGACCCCGTTTTCGAAAAGCAGGTGTACACGCAGCTTACCCCCAGCCCCCTGACAATCATTCCACACACAGGATAGAAATGGCAAAGGAACAGGGTGCTAACAAGCGCTGGCCAACTGCCCGCCCTGTATCTTATTCTTAGAGCAGGGGCTGGAGTTGAGGCGGGAAGTCGGGCGAGCCGATGGAGTTCTGCTCACTCGGCCGCCCCTCTCGTTTAACCCCACACCTTGCATCTGCTTGTTAGATATGTGTGCGACGGCCTCGGTTGTTGTTGTTGGTTGCTGCCGACGGTGAACATGGCTGTTAAAATATATAATTTATGAAATGCCATACCACAAAGAACGCTAAGTTAAGGTTAGAATGTCTTTGCGAACTTTGCGCTCTTTGCGGTGAAACCGTGAGAGTCAACCTTCAATCTGCGTTTAATATAATTGTTGAAATCACTGGATTTTGGTATTGTGCCAGAAATGGCAAAAGAAGAAGGTGGGGGATGTCGTGACGACCCCGTTTTCGAAAAGCAGGTGTGCACGCAACTTACCCCCAGCCCCCTGACAACTATTTCAGACACAGGTTAGAAATAACGAAAGAACAGGATGCCTACATGCTACTTACCAACTGCCCGCCCTTTATCTTATTCTTAGAGCAGGGGCTGGTGTTGATGCGGGAATCGGGCGAGCCTATGGAGTGCGGGATTTTTGATTTTTACAAGGTGTTTTCAAGGGCTTTTGGTGAGAGGGAGGATGTAGCAGGGGGGAGTTACAGTGAGAGGGGGGGGGTTGTCGTTAAAGGCGCTGGATTTCGCATCGCTCAAATCCGGGGGCAGCGAGGTGATGCTCGTAAATTATGTAGATTTTGGCACAATCAAAAAATAACATAACCTGCAGATTGGAAAACGCTGCTGGATTCAATCTCCTGTCATAATTTGCTCTTTCAAAGGTTCCAAACCTTCTATAATCACTCTGCAAATAACACACAATAAACGTAATCCCGCAGGCAAACCACCTATTCCAAACATTTCTGCTAATTTTTTCATAGCTTCCTCTTTATTAGTTTTCGGCATACCTGAATGAACTGCGCCTTGAATATGAGCTACATGTTTTATCAATTCTCTTACACTTATACTATGGCTATCATATATCATTACTGTGCGTGATAGCAATTGAGCTTTCGTTACTTCAATCGGCTTATAAAAAAGACTTCCCGTTTTTGGGTAAAAGACATCTTCTACAGACCAAAACATAAGATTTTTCTCTTCAGAAGGAACTGGATAATCATTAACAGTGAACTTTATCTTTTGACGTCTTCTACGATTAACTTGGTCAATAAGAGGAGATTCATCTAGAAGTAGCTTTCGTAGAAGTCCAGCAATCATTAGAATCTCATACTCATCCTGTGATTTGAGACGATTTTCTAAATCTTCAAGTGAACGGATAAATAGTTGGTCGTTGTCCATTTTTTAATCCTCCATGAAACTTGCCATTTAATTCACCTATACACCGAACTTAAGTACAGATGCCTGTATGTAATACTCTGTCTCCCGTTTTTCCATTTCGTCCGTCAAAGTCCCGAATACAATTCATAACCACCGACTTCAAAGTACAATAAACACAATCTCATAAAAATATTTCTAAACACCACTCCCCAAAAAAGCAGGTGTAGACGCAGCTTACCCCCAGCCCCCTGAGAATCATTCCACACACAGGATCGAAATAGCAAAAGAAGAGGGGGCGTACAGGCGCTGACCAACTTCCCGTCCTGTATCTTATCCCTAGAGACGGGGCTGGAGTTGATGCGGGAATCGGGCGAGCCTATGAAGTTCGGGATTGTTGGTTTTTACAAGGAGTTTCAAGGGCTTTTGGTGAGGAGGAGGATGGTGCAGGGGGGAGTCAGAATGGGAGGTGGGGGATGTCGTAAACGACCACAGATTTCACTATCGTTCCAATCCGGGGTATCAACGGGATTGGAGGTCGGGTTGTGAGGTATGGAAGCTGTCCAACAATTACTGCCAGTAACAAATCTCTTGCTTTTTTTTTCGATTTAAACCTCCAATTCGTCTCCTTTTCATTTGGATTTTGAATTGCTGGACAGCCTCTATAATTTGAAATACTGAAAATGCTTCACATTTTCTTCTCTACTTCTTTAATCCCTGTTTTTGGAAACGATCTCATAGTTGGCTTGTATCTTACGATCAATTGATTGGGGAAAATTATTTTTCCTCAAATACATATTTCCAAATAATAGCGGCAATAATTGCTCCGACAATCGGAGCAACCCAGAAGAGCCAGAGTTGCGAAATAGCTTCTCCCCCAACAAAAATTGCCGGACCCAAACTCCTTGCGGGATTCACTGAGGTTCCGGTTATAGGGATACCAACTATGTGGATAAACACAAGTGAGAAGCCAATAGCTATGCCCTCAAATCCTCTTGGTGCCTTCTCACTAATAGAACCAAAAATTACTAAGAGGAACAAAAGGGTAAGTAAAACCTCAGCTATAAAGCATGCTACAATAGAATATCCTGCTGGAGATTGGGTACCATAGCCGTTTTGACCAAGTCCATTCTCCAAAAGGGAATAATCTGTATGGCCATTTGCAATTATTAATAATACCCCGGCTGCAATAATTGCACCTATACATTGAACTATGATATACAACAAAGCATCCCTTGACTTAATTTTACCAGCAAAAAGCATTGCAATTGTTACGGCAGGATTTATGTGGCATCCAGAAATGTTTCCGATTGCATAGACCATCACCAGTAGAGTCAAACCAAATGCAAATGCTATTCCAAGAAAGCCAATATACTCTCCTGCGATTACTGCACTTCCGCATCCGATTAGAACCAGTGCAAAGGTTCCGATCAATTCTGCACTATATTTTTTTAAATTCTCTTTTTCCATCTTAATTGCACCTCCTATGTTAAGCTATATCCAGGACTTAAGTACCAAGTCCTGTAAATAATACTCTGCCTCCCGATATTTCCACTCGCTTGCACTGCCTCTACTCACTCGGTCGCCCCTTTCGTTCAACCCCACACCTTGCGTCTACTTGTTAGATATATGGGCGACGGCCTCGGTTGTTGTTGTTGGTTGCTGCCGGTGGTGAACATAGCTGTTAAAATATATAATTTATCAAATACCACACCGCAAAGAACGCAAAGAACGCAAAGTTAAGGTTACAATGTCTTTGCGAACTTTGCGCTCTTTGCGGTGAAACCGTGAAAGGTAACCTTCAATCTGCGTTTATTTGAGTTCATCTGCGGTTAATCAGCGTAAATCTTCGTCTAATATAATTGTTTAAATCACTGGATTTTAGTATTGTGCCAGAAATAGAAAAAGAACAGGGTGCCAACAAGCTGTTGACTAACTGCCCGCCCTGTCCCTTATTTTTAGAGCAAGGGCTGGAGTTGATGCGGGAGTCGGGCGAGCCTATGGAGTGCGGGATTTTTGATTTTTACAAGGTGTTTTCAAGGGCTTTTGGTGAGGGGGACTTAGAATGGAAGCCGATGGGATGATATCGTCACAGACTTTGGGCTGAAAACACCTAGGCATCAGCTTTGGTTCATGAGATTCATAGAGTCCAATCTTTTTTTTTATTAAAACCGATTTGAAAGGGTACAAAAGGTTTAATATCTTAGAATCTTAACATCTAAGAAATGAGTGAATTAGTAAAAGTATCATCAAAAGGGCTATTAACCCTTCCTAAGTCTATCCGGGAGCAATTGGATATTAACATGGGAGATTATTTAGACATTACTATTGAAACTGGTAAAGTCGTTCTTCAAAAAATCGATATAACTCCCAAGAAAATCGATTGGGAGAATGATGATAAGGCGTGGAAGAAGTACTCAGTTAATAAAATCGCTAGGGAGCAATAAATGCAGGTAAAACAGGGAAGTATAGTACTTGTAGATTTTTCCTATAGCAACTTTAAAGAAACTAAGTACAGACCTGCTCTGGTGATCAGCAGTTCGAAATATAATGAAACCGCCATTGATGTAGTCGTTTTAAGGGTCACCTCTAGAAGTAGAGGTGGTGTATGGGAATCAGAGATAATAAAATATGATTTGGCAGAAGGTACTATCAATATAGAACCTAGCTATGTGAGAGTTGATTCCATATACGCAGTCGAAAAAGAAATTATTAGAAAAATTGTTGCACAATTGAAAGAAGAAAAAATTAAGGAAATAAAGACGCAGCTTTTGGAATTGTTCTCTTAAACCGAGAAGGTTCGAGAACAAATTTTACGCCGGACTTAAGTCCAAAGCCTGTAAATAATACTCTACCTCCCGTTTTTCCATTTCGTCCGTCAATGTCCCGAATACAGTTCATAACCACACACTTTAAAATACAATAAACGCAATCTCATAAAAATATTTCTAAAAACCACTCCCCAAAAAAGGTGTACACGCAGCTTACCCCCAGCCCCCCGACAATCATTCCACACACAGGATCGAAATGGCAAAGGAACAGGGTGCCAACAAGCTGCTGACAAACTGCCCGCCCCGTATCTTATCTTTAGAGCTGGGGCTGGAATTGATGCAATAGTCGGGCGAGCCTGTGGAGTTCGGGATTTTTGATTTTTATAAGGTGTTTTCAAGGGCTTTTGGTGAGGAGGAGGATGGGATCGGGGGGAGTTAGAGTGGGAGGTGGGGGATGTCGTCACATGCCTCTGATTTCGATTCGATAAGTCTGGGGCAGCAAGGTGTATGCTTGTAAATAATCTTGATAATGGTTATTTTGCTTTAGATTGATTGAGACACACATTTTCCCAGTCCCACCAAAAATTTAATAACACAAACCACATTACCTCTAATAAGTAAAAATTATGAAAGAATTCAATGTTACGGCAGTTATTTGGCAGGAAGATGAGGCTTATGTTTCAAAATGTCCGGAACTCGAGGTAGCCAGTGCAGGCGATACACCACAAGAAGCTCTCGAAAACTTGAAAGAAGCTGTAGAGTTATATATTGAAAACGCAAAAATCCTTGGAATTTTGGATGATTTCACAGCTTCGATTGAGTCATCAAATAAATTCACATCCAATATCGGTGTTGCAGTTTGAGTAAACTTCCGTTAGTTTCATCGGACAAAATTATAAAAAGTCTGCTTAAAGCAGGATTTGACTATGCCCCAATCAAAGGGAAAGGAAGTCATACTGCTTTAGTCAGAGAAGGACTTTATGGTGAAAAATTTCTTGTTATAATTCCGAAAAGGAACCCTATTCCAAAAGGAACTTTAATTTCAATAATTAAACAATCTGGATATTCAAGAGATAAATTAATCACATTGTTGGAGTGAAAACAGTCATACATTCAATATTCGTGCCGATTTTTTATGTCATCTGTCAATGTCCCAGATACAGTTTATCTTCTTACTCAGGATAGAAATAGCAAAGAAAGAGGGTGCCAACAAGCTGCATACGAACTGCCCGCCCTGTATCTGATTCTTAGAGCAAGGACTGGAGTTGATGCAGGAGTCGGGCGAACCGGTGGAGTGCGGGATTTTTGATTTTTCAAGGTGCTTTCAAGGGCTTTTGGTGAGGAGGAGGAGGATGGGGTAGGGGGAAGTTAGAGTGGGAGGTGGGGGCTGTCGTGAATGTGGACAGAGGTGGAATAGGCGAAAGCGTCCATTGAAGATGATGCAATTGTTGATCGACTTCCAAGATTGCCGAAACAATAAGCTCCTTTTAAGCTGAGTGTATTTTTGCTTTTTGTTTTATTAAATACCCAAACTTCTTATGAAATAATTCAAATTGCTCTTTTTCTGATAAATTGGCTAATTTCAACTCGGCTTCTTTTTGCAATTGACGTTTCATCTTCACAGCATCAAATTTTTTATTCTTCATCGAGTATCTCCCTTGGGCTTCAAATTTCAAGAATCGGAAATCCTAACTTAAGATTGACTGAATTTAATAGATGGATCCTGTTGATATTTACGATATGTTTAAAATTCCACCTTACTAAGATATCAACTCGTTCCACTGTCGCAATAGCCATATGGCGTGCATCCGAAAGACTATTCTCTGATACAACACCCTCATCAAGGTATGCATTTGCAAGTGCAATTGACTCCTTATTAAGAGAAATATACTCTATGTTGGCATTTGGAACTTTCTCAAGGATTTTTTTTACATTTTCAGGTGCACCTTCAAGTTCAAACAACACTATATCTGAAATAATTGGTATTTTCTTTCCAGAAATGAATTCATCAAATAATTGAAGAGAGTAATCATCAAATTCCTCATCGAAACAACCTCCTATTACAGAAGTGTCGACATAGATACGTGGTCTGAACATTTTTTGCTTACCTCTCAAGTATTCAGGATTTTTTTTCTACAGAATTTTCAACATAAACTATGTTGAAATCATTAGTAGAAATATTTTTTGGAATAACGAAACGTGTCATTATTAGCACTCCATAAAATAATCCTCTTTGATTTCTATTTCATAGAAATCATTGTTTGGCACACCATAAAAATATTTATAAAATCAATGAATAAGCAGGTGCACACACAATTTACCCCCACCTCCCTGACAATCATTCCACACACAGGATAAAAATGGTAAAGAAAGAGGGT
>Ga0255441_1060_pt1 | contig 15773 bp, 14 predicted proteins | sample ANMaggSeSYBR02C5_FD_182645 | JGI IMG/M metagenome (GOLD analysis project Ga0255441, IMG submission 182645) | Sediment cell enrichment communities from methane seep in Santa Monica Basin, California, United Staets - ANME aggregate JGI... | ecosystem: Environmental > Aquatic > Marine > Cold seeps >... | reverse complement strand
CAGAATGATATTTATATAGCCAAAATATCAAGTTCTATAAATCCGGGCGTGGTTGATTATATAAAAAGCGGAATTCAAAAGGCATCGGAACATAATGCTTCCTGCATTATTATTGAGCTTGATACGCCGGGCGGTCTTGCTGAATCTATGAGAGAAATCGTAATGGCTATACTTGGGAGCAAGGTACCGGTCGTTGTTTATGTTTCTCCAAGTGGGGCAAGAGCCGCCTCAGCAGGTGTTATGATAACTATGGCGGCAGATATTGCTGCTATGGCTCCTGGAACAAATATCGGGGCTGCGCATCCGGTAGGGGCAGGTGGTAAAGAAATTGGAGGAACCATGTCTGAAAAGGTAATAAATGATATGGTTGCTCATGCGAAGAGTGTTGCTGAAAAGCGTGGGAGAAACGCTGTTTGGGTTGAAAATGCTATACGTGAGAGTGTTTCTGTTACTGAAACCGAGGCTCTAAAAGAAAATGTAATAGATATTATAGCGAACGACCTGGATGATTTGATAAATAAGATAAACGGGCGCAAAATAGAAGATAAATGGATTTTAAAGCTCGACAATGCCAATAAGATAATTCTGAAAGAAAGTTTAAGGACAAAGATATTAAAAACCATAAGCGATCCCAATATCGCGTATATCCTTATGATGATAGGTCTTGCCGGGCTTTATTTTGAACTGTCTCAGCCGGGTGCTATTTTCCCTGGAGTAATTGGCGCAATTTCGTTAATTTTAGCTTTCTTTGCATTTCAGACTCTCTCTGTTAACTATGCGGGCTTTCTTCTTATCATACTTTCTGTAATTTTGTTCATAATGGAGATGAAGATTATAAGTTACGGCCTTCTCAGCATAGCAGGCATTGCCTCACTTCTGCTTGGTTCAATGATGTTGTTTGAAAACAGCGCTCCCGGATTGGGACTGTCATGGACGGTATTTGTGCCGACGGTGGTTATAGTTTCAGCTTTTTTTGTTGCAGTTGCCGGTATTGTTTTTAAAGCACAGGTCACAAAACCAAAGACAGGGGCAAAAGGACTTATCGGAGAAATCGGGGTGGCGAAAACAGACATTAAGCCGGAAGGCAAAGTATTTGTTCATGGCGAGTTGTGGAATGCAACTTCAAAAGACACAATAAAACAGGGTGAAAAAGTCAGGGTGGTAAAGGTTGTTAACCTTGTATTAGAGGTGGAGCTGGTTGATTAGTTCGGTTGTCGGTTAACAGTTTTATGTTTTGATCAACCGTGAACCGTGAACCGTGAACCGTAAACTGTTACGAAAGGAGATAAAAATGTTTACTGCAATTGCAATAATAATGCTTGTTATCTTTTTCCTGACCTCAGCAATACGGATATTGAATGAGTATGAACGCGGGGTGATATTCAGGCTGGGGCGTGTAATAAAGGCAAAAGGACCGGGGCTGATAATATTGATTCCGATTATTGATAAAATGCTGAAAGTCAGCATGCGCCTTGTGGCCATGGATGTAGATCCTCAGGACGTTATTACAAAAGATAATGTTTCTGTAAAGGTGAATGCGGTTATCTATTTTAGGGTAATTGATCCGATAAAAGCCATAGTTGAGGTTGAAAACTACAATTATGCAATGTCTCAACTCGCACAGACAACCTTAAGAAGTGTGTGCGGCCAGGCAGAGCTGGATGAACTTTTATCTGCAAGAGAAAAAATAAATTCGCAATTACAGGAAATACTTGATACTCACACAGATCCTTGGGGAATAAAGGTTGCCACGGTTGAGCTTAAACACATTGATCTGCCTCAGGAAATGCAGAGGTCAATGGCCAAACAGGCTGAGGCCGAGAGAGAACGTCGTGCGAAAGTTATCAATGCTGATGGCGAATTTCAGGCAGCAGCAAAGCTTTCCGAGGCAGCGGAAATAATTGAAAAAAATCCTATGGCTTTGCAACTGAGGTATCTCCAGACAATGCGGGAGATGTCGGCAGAGCAAAATTCGACAGTCATATTTCCATTTCCCATGGATCTTTTCAGGCCGCTGTTGAAACTTATGGGTAGTGAAGAAACAGGGGTCAGGGATCAGAAAACAGGGGGTTAGAAAACAGGGATCAGGGATTAGGGACAGTCCGAATCCATATTCTGGGTGGGTGAAAAAAGAAGGCGGAATAGCTGGCAGAAAAAATGAAAATTAAACGATTATTGAATTAATCCGAAAAAAATCTATGTCATTGATCCGGGGCTCCTGGAAGCCGTGTCCCTTCGCATGATAGGGGATTGGGGAGGGCTGCCGGTAGAAAAGTAGCATGGGTATTACTACTGACATCATAATTCTCGTCGTGGCTGCTTTTTTAAGCGGCCTATTGCTGCAGAGACTGGGGCAGCCATTGATTCTGGGCTACATCCTGGCTGGAGTGATCCTGGGCCCCTACACGAGCGGTCTCACGGTTTCGAGTATCCACGAAATTGAGCAGCTTGCAGAGATCGGGGTTGCCCTTCTGCTTTTTGCTCTTGGGCTTGAGTTCTCTCTCCGGAATCTCAAGCCGGTGCAGAAAGTGGCCCTGATCGGCACACCCATTCAAATCATCCTCACCATCGGGCTCGGATTCGGCATCGGACACTTTATGGGATGGGACTGGAAACAATCTATCTGGCTCGGAGCCATCATCTCCCTTTCGAGTACCATGGTGATCCTTAAGACGCTGATGAGTCAAGGTTGGCTCGGCACTCTATCGAGTAAGGTGATGATCGGGATGCTGATTGTTCAGGATCTGGCCGTAGTTCCGTTGATGATCATCCTTCCGCAGATGAACAACCCCTCTCTCGGTTTACCTGAGCTCGGGTACGCGACATTAAAGGCGGCAGTTTTTATCACTGGGATGATCCTGCTTGGAACCAGGCTGTTGCCACGCTTAATGGCGCACATCGCCAAGCTGGGTTCACGAGAGCTGTTCCTGCTCGCCATCACGGCCATCGGGCTTGGAATCGGATATGTCACATATCTGGCGGGCCTTTCGTTCGCCTTCGGAGCTTTTGTCGCAGGGATGGTGCTGAGCGAATCGGACTACGGCCACCAAGCATTGAGCGACATCATTCCGCTCAGGGATCTTTTCGGGCTCCTGTTTTTTGCGTCGGTCGGGATGCTTTTGGATCCGGTTTTTCTGCTGGACCATCTCGGGCAGGTACTCCTTTTTGTGCTGGCTGTGAGCATCGGCAAAGGATGTATTTTTGCTTTGATATCCCTCGTGTTTAAATATGGAAATGTCATTCCGTTGGCTGTAGGGCTTGGACTATTCCAGATCGGCGAGTTTTCGTTTGTGCTTGCACGAGTGGGCGTCTCGACCAATTCGATTGGAAGCGACGTCTATTCTTTTGTCATGACAGCCGCTGTGTTGACTATGATACTAACGCCGATTGTTTCAGGCCAGACCGCACGGCTGTATGCTCTAAAGAAGCGCTGGTTCCGGCATGAGCCGCTTGACTCAATAAATATCCCTGAAGCCGGGTTGCAGAACCACGTGGTAATCGCCGGCGGTGGGCGGATCGGATTTCAGATAGCTCAGGTTCTGAAGCGTTTGGGTCTGCAATTCGTGATCATTGAACTCGATCAACGTCGGGTTGAACAGGCCAAGATCGCAGGAATGCCGATTGTGTACGGCGACGCGAGCCATGAGATCGTACTTGAAGCCGCTGAAATCGCTTCAGCGTGCCTGCTTCTCATCACGACACCGGGAATCGTTGAGTCACGAGCCACAGCGGTTCAAGCGAAAGGGCTCAATAGTCAGGTCGATATCGTGGCAAGGGCATCCAGCTTAGGGGTTCTTGGAGTTTTCAAGGAACTGAACATTACGGAGGTGGTGTTGCCGGAATTCGAGGCCGGACTCGAGATGACTCGAAAGGCTCTTGTTTATCTGCGTATTCCCGCGCCGGAGATCCAGCAATACACAGAGGCTCTTCGGCAGGAGCTGTTTGCTCCTCTGTTTAGTGTGAGCGGTGACTACAAGACTCTTACCCAACTCAGAACCGCTGAGCAGCAATTCGACCTTCAGTGGGTATTGGTCGAGTCAGGAAGTCCATTCATCGACAAATCAATCGGTGAAGCTGAGATACGAAAGGCGACCGGGGCATCTGTTGTCGGAGTTATTCGCGGCGACAAGCTTGAGCCAAACCCTGATACCGGCTTCCGGTTCCGGTTGAACGATATGGTCGCAATCATCGGGACCGACAAAGCGCGAGCGACCTTTCGAAGGATGTCCCGATCTGATGAAGAGGCCGAAGAAAGAAAGGGGTAAAAGTGGGACACTTTTTATTCCCCGATTATCTTTACAAGTGCCCTTTTGTGTCTTCAGTCTTTAGCCTATTCACCTGAACAACTACTTTATAAATTAATCCGTCAATTAAATCTTCTGCGGCTTGAAGATCGTTTGCTGAATTAAATTGGGACTCCAACTCTTGTAATATGGTGTTATGCTTAGATACAGGCTTACCGATTGTTTCATAATTTACAGGGGGCCTGGAATAAAGCCGGTCTTCAAAAAAATAATTTGTTGGTCCCGAAGATGATCGTCGCCTGAAAGGCCAATTAATCTTTAAATCTAAAAGCTTTCTAACAGCCTCAAGAGTATTTTTATTCTTTAATATGTCGTTTTTTGTTAATGGCCGGTTAAGGCAATTTTCCACTTTTTCAAAAATCGTGTTTAATAATTTTGTTTCAGTAATTACAAGTCCGTACACATACCAGTTACTTGCCGTTTCGCGGACTATTTCTTTGAAAACTGCCGGGAGGTGGTAGTATGTTTGACAGAAGTAAACCCTGCATGCCATGCCTCCGTAAAAGCTTAGCCCCCTAAAATCTATGCTTTTGTTTTCGTCCAGCAGCGGATGTAACAGGCAACCCACGCGTGAATGCTCTTTTCCCACCAGACCAATGTACGGGCAATGATGAAATTCGGGAAAGGGCCTTTCCTGTGGTTCTCTATCTTCGACTTCTTCCTTGAATGCGAGTATAGCGTCCATATCTCGCTTAACGTGTAAGAAAGTATCGGTGCGCCATGTAAGCTTTTCCATTATAGATTCGTACGATGGATCGGCAACATTATATAAACCACAGCATGCTCCACAGGAAATTTTTTTATTGGCCTGGCAAAGGTAAATTCCGCCGGGCACCTGGTTGTCATTAGTGTTGAAAAGGGGCATTAATTAATCTTCTTTTGAAGGCAAGCATAGTTTTTTCAGAATCAGCAACCGCCAGAGCCTTCTGTAATAGTGTAAACTCGACAGCAAAAGCGCTCCGCCTATAGTCGTATAGACGATTGCCAGGTAGTGTTTGGGAATAGGGGAATGCCGCAAAATGATTCCAAGTGTAATCATGACAACGATGATCAGATAACTTTTCCATGCCTGGAAAGCGAAAATACACCCTTTTTCAGGGAGCAGACAGATACGGTCAATATTTTTTCGAGCTATTCCGGAAAAACTAAGGCGATATACCGCCAAAGACAAAATAATTCCAAACAGCCCAAATGGGAAAGCAGTCAGCCAATCAACCCCTTTAAGCCAGTAATAAGCCATGCTGCAAAGCATCACACCCACTGTGCTCCACATCAGACCGGCAAGAGCAATAAGCAAAGATTTGGGAACAGTTGGTTTTATACTTTTAAAGAACATCAAAATTCCTGATTAACAGCCCTGCTACAGGCATGGGCGAAGTCTTCGGGATAATGCCCGATAATCCAGCGATATAGCCACTGACTGTAAGTCCCTGGCGATTTAGGATGACGGGGAATAAAAGTATACATAAGCCGCTGGTCATTGTCCGGATTATCAAACCTCTTGGATGTTTCGTAACAAATCATCATTTCCACACCCAATTTCTCCAGCATCCTTACAGTTGTCAAAATAGCCATGTCCAGAGATTTCCTCACTGTAGAATTCGCCTCAAGAATATTGCCGCACTTTGCTGTGGCCATAATCTGTACTTCTCCTTGAGAGCGTTGGGCTTTGGGCACAAAAGCTATGATATTTTCGTCCTGATAGAAAATAAGGCTTTTTGCCTTGTCTTCTCTGCCATCCATTCTCCTGTTATTTTTTATGGCATTAATGTATGTTTCAAAGAAGTTCTTGCCCGTACTATTTCTGAACCCGCGGCAGAAGAGAGATACTTCATCTCCTTGAGTATAGGTTGGAAATAAAGTATAGCTTTCATCATTTTTTCCATTGATAAAACCAGGGGTATATGTTGGCACTATGGCAAATTGTTGGTGTATTTGCTGGTGAGAGGCATTGAGGCGGTATCCTGAAGGAGATAGATCAAATCCGAAATTCCATCCCCACATTGATGCATTAAAGGGCAAATTAGTTTTATCTCCTTTATTATGCTTTGTGGTTTCGAGAAGATGTATCTGTAAAGACTCCAGCTCCTCTTCTGTGAGAGTACGTTTTTTTGCGGGAATGGAAATGCCCAGACTTTGGGCAACCTGTGTGTAAACTCTCTGGTAGTATAAGTGCCTGAGACCAATCAAATCTTCTTTCTTAAGTGCTCCGATTTTGTACCTGATGGAATCATGTGCCATGTTTGCCGCATAATGTCCCCATGGGATATAGCTGTTTTCTCTCAGATATTCCCAGATGTGAGTGCCGGCAGACTTTTTATACTCTCCCACAATTTTATTGGGGCCCTGGATGCCGGGGATAAGTACCATTGCCTGCTTATAAGTATCAGGTAAAAAAGGATTGTTGGATACGATTTCAAACAGATGGTGGTTTTTAATTGCCTGTCGAATTTCTCCATTTTTTGTCTTTTCATATTGAATACCAGCGGGCTCTCCATTTGAATCAAACTCAAACAAGCACGACTTTTTGGCTAACTCTATAAGCAAATCTGCGTCTGTGGACGTTCTGCCCAATGATATAGTCAGCGGGTCATTGTCTTCGAACTCATTTATACCGGTTTTTAATTTCGATGATTTGTGTTTGTTAATAATTTCGAAAGGATTCGCATTTTCTATTCTTTTATCAGCGCTTGACTTTAATATAAAAGTTGCACCCATAAAAGAAAAGGAGTTGGAGATTTCGAATACCCAGTCTGCGTTATCAATTGTTACATCATTTGCAGGAAAGTTAATTTTGTTCTCAACAGCGGTTTTGCCGTTAATATGTCCAAGAGTTGTAATGTGATCTCTTTCCCTGAGATTGACAACTGTGTAATCGGGTTTGTGAATGCCGTAAACAAATTCACCGGAAGTTGATACGCAGGTCCTTACAGACAATTTATTCATGTATTTTCCTTTATGTGTAAAAGTTCACCACGGATTTTCACGGAATTACACTGAATTATCAAAATACTCTTCTCAACATTATAACCAGAACCAAGTTCTTTATATATACCTCGAAAGGCCACAAATTGCGGTTTTTCGCTGGCCATGAACACCAATAACTGCGTTGCTCAGGCTTGCAATAGCCTGCTATTCCGCACCTTCGCGCCTTGCTCTTGATGCTCATTGCTCACCGAAAAAAACGCAATTTGCAACCCTCCGAGGTATACTTTCCGTGGTGAATTATTTCAGAAATCGGGGAGTTTTGCCTCTATTAAATTAAAAACACATCTGAGTTTTAATTGTCAAGAATGTATATTTTTGATGATAGAAGCTTTAGAACTTTATTCAAAGCGGATTTTTCATTACCAGCTTTAATGTGGGCCACCTTTCTGCCCAGAACTCCCCAGACTTCCGGATCAGTGGCTTTATAAAAAACAATTGCCGGCACCCCAAGAATTCCTGCGAGATGACTTACACCGGAGTCATTTCCAATATAGAGTGATGCATCGGCAAGCAGGTTGGCCAGGCTTTCAACATTTTCCGGCCATTCCACCCATCTGCCTGTAAAATCCTTATGCATGATGGTTGTTTTTTCTGCAGGTCCTGCGATAAACCCTGTCTTTTTATATCCAAATCGTTGCAATTCATCAGCAAGAGCAAGATAAAATCGGGGCGAATAGTTTTTTGCAGGGCTTCCGCTTCCAGGATGAATCAGAGCATAATTACCTTTTTTTGTCCTTGGAGGAAAACAATCAGAAAGGTTTTTAGGAATATTAACAGGAAAGTGGGATTGCATGGATTGACAGTGATAAAGTGCTACATGCATCCGCCTGGCTGGAAATGGGGCAATTGATGCAACCGGCAGCGAAGCATATTTTTTTAGAAGATTAACGACATTCTGTCCGGATGACAGCCAGAGTACGGCGCCGCCTGGATGGCCTATTTCCGGAGGAATTGCTTTTCCATTGAATAGATCAAGCAATTTTGAAGAATCCATGTCTATGAATGAATCAAGCAGGCCGAGATTAATGGCTAAACGCATATATTCCGGGCGGCCAATACCTTTAAAAAGGTAATCCGGCAAAATTTTTCGTAAACAGTTAATAGCGGGCCATGTAAGTATAAAATCACCAAGGGCCCCGCGATGGCAAATTAAGAAAGTTTTCATGCTATAGGAGTTTACCATACAGGCGGCAGGTGTTTTCAAAAAGCGTCTCAATAACTTCCGTTCGGTCAGGGTCAAAAATGGGATCGCAAAGAAAGGAGTGTGTATCTATAGTTGTTTTCGTCTGCTCACTTTTTATGCGACCTGATATAGCTTTCCAGAGCTTCCTTTGAGACCAGCCAGTTGCGTTTTAATTTAAATGCCGGGATTGACCCTCGCCTGGCCAGGATATTCAAATAATCCTTTGAATAAGGAGATATCCTTGCTGCTTCAGCTAAGGTAAGAAAGCTGGTTTTAACATCTGGAATAGCTTCTAAGTATAGATTTATTGTTCGCTCAAGGGCTCTGCCGACAAAAAAAATGAAGTCATCAGTTTTCCCGTGATGCCCTTTTTCAAGAATATCATAATATTTTTTTCTGTCATTTTTTAAGATCACGGCGGGGAAATACCCGTGCTTCATTAAAATTAAATTCATTAAAAGTCTTGCTGTTCTCCCGTTTCCATCAACAAAAGGGTGTATGGAAACAAGTTCATAATGAGCCATGGCCGCCTGGATAACAGGATGCTTTTCTTGATTGGCGAGCCATGTTACGGCAAATCGTTCCATAAGTTCCTGAACAAGCAAAGGGTCAGGGGGGGTATGACTCGATCCGCTGATTCTTACCTGGATATCCCGGTAAGGCCCGGCATAGTCATTGTCGATTTCTTTCAGTATCAGGGAATGAATCTTTTTTATATTTCTCTCTGTTATTTCGTGAGACGCTGATGCCAGCTCCTCTACAAAAATGATTGCTTCTTTATGATTAATAGCTTCCAGGTGTTCTTTTAATGATTTTTTTCCAATAGTTAAACCATCTTCGAGGACCAGAAGGGTTTCTTTTAAGGTGAGCGTGTTTCCTTCAATTGCATTTGAATTGTAAGTCCATTCAATGGTAAGATTATGACGTAGCCGTGATAGAACGACATCAGGAAAAGGCCGGTACGAATCTATAATATTTTTTCCAAAATCAATACGGTCAAGGAGTTTATTTATACGATCGGATAACATAATTATTATTCTATCAGATCATATTGAGATGTCAAGCAACAAGCACATATCCCAGCAATTCTCGGTGAAAAATCAACATTCTTCCCCCATAAAGTTTAATAGATATTATATAAATATTGCAACTGATTGTGAATAAGACTGAATGTTTGATGATAGCAGTTATCACAACAGCCCGGAAGGGGGTAGCCCCTGCAGGCCCCTTGCAGCAGAATGTTAAGATTTCCTCTTTCTTCTTATAACTTTGACTGATGCTTCTAATTTCTTAATTAATTGCTTTACGTATTCTTTTCCAGAACTTGTCAATTCCCAAATTCCCCATCCGGCTTGTTCGGCGGATTTCACATAACCGTGATGCTGTCTTGCTCTTTCTTTTGCCCAAGCGATGTCATGTCTCCAGCGTTCCACATTATGTGAAACGGTCTGGTGGTAAATATCATTGGAAAACTCTAAAGATAGCAGTTCATACATTTTTTCATCAACATCACTCTTTCTTGCAATTCCACCAAATGATTGTATGACAAGGACCAAAAATGGGATAAGCTCATCCTGGGAATATTTTTTTCCTTTAAGTAATCTGCGGGCGTAATCCATTTTAGGAAACTCCGGCGTTCAATTTATATATTTGAAACCTACCTTAATCGCATAACCGGCTAGGAATGGAGCCCCGCGGAATTGCCAGTCCGAGATAATGAGGTTGTTAGCCTCCTATAATTTATGATACGAATACAGAGCATGAATAGTCTTTAACGTCGATTCAAAGGCTGTTTTTGCTGTGCCTGGCGAGAGGCGACCTTTCGCCCATGTATAAGAGAGCTCAGTTCGCTGTATAAAGGTCTCCCATCTGCCTTTTCAATGATCCCTTCGCCACCGCATCCTTCAAGTCACGCCACCAATACTCTTCAATGGGAATAAGATTGTCTTGTCGTTGTGTGATGAGACGGCGCCGAACACAAATATCGCGTACAGAAGATTCCAGTATTGTGCGACACAGGGAATAAACAGCGTTATACTGTTGAAATGCATAGCTGTTTTTTGCTTCGTTGATAAATTTGCTTAAGTGGTCAGGGACTGAGATACTTACAACAAGGGAATCCATTTCGTACAACCCCTCGATATATTCATAGTGACTGAACCAAGAATAAAATAAATCGCTGCCCAAGGATTCAATGTCGTCTTCGTCCAATGCGGTAAGCCTACCCTGAACACCCGCCATCTCTTCGACGGCAGTGACGATGTTATCAGCAGGCAAGTTCTCGCCTTCGGATAATCTTTGTAGGATGTTTAGAGCTTGTCTATCGTGAATTCTGGGTGTTGGGACTTCAAGAAGTTGTGTTTTGAAACGCTTCTTGGTTTTCACATAGTCAGGGAGGATTCTATGTAAAGATGACAAATCGGATTCTGCGACGGCCTTTACCATAAGACGGTTCAGACGACGCATTTCGAGGGCATCTTTTTGCAGGGTATTTGCTGAGGTAGGCATTTGAAACCCCCAGTATTTCTATTAACCTCAGTGTAATTTGGGATAGACCTCATAAATGGCCGACAGTTCCGTTACCCTTCATTGTGAACCGCTTTTTCGGGTTTTAGCTGTCTTAATGATCATGCTCCTTGAAGGAATAATCGACCTCAAACCGTACGGCAATTATTCACAAATGGGGGCATCAGGCGACACCATACGACCACAAGCCGGACAACGGAATCTCTCACCATATTCCACCTCGCTGGCATGCAACATGATTTGAGGTAGCCAGGTGCAATTGCGCAGCATCTACTAGCCGTTTTTATGAGGAAAAACAACTCCTCCCCTTTTCAACTTTTCAAGGAATTCTAAAGTCTTTGGCGCGTTCATTAATTTTTGGATTGCAATGACGTCATTCGGCTTAATCCATATAGACTTTATTCGAGCGAGCTTGTCGGCATCAAACAAGTCATTTATTGAGCTACAGTTAACGGCGACTTCGAATCCTATAATTTGACGAATTCCTCCCGTAGCCAATAAAGCAGGGATTATGTCTGCCAGCTCAGGGTGTCGGCTTTTTTCAATAGCATCTAAAACCCGTTGTGCTGAGCCTCGATCCATTTTATTCAATCGCATCAGATTCTTTTTTTCCAGAAAGTACAGATCCGCTGAGTCGAAGACCAGTTTTTTATCCACAAGATTTTTTGCGAGTTCAGGATTAAGATTAATGCGCATTGAATCGGAAAAAGCCATTAGCAGCGCCTTTATCCTTCCGGGACAAGCGTTTCCTGTGCAGTAGCAAATTGGCCAATCCGTTCCGCGCATTTTTATCTTGCAGCCGCAAGCAGGGCACTTGTCAGGCGTGGTGAATACTTTTTCATTGCCGGTTCTTTTTTCCTTAACCACTTTTGTAAAGATAAACCCACCAATGGATTCAATAGTAACGGTATCGCCGATACGAAAATCATAACCTTCTATCCATTTTGGCGGCAATTTTTTTTCATTGAACATGAACCCCAAGGAAACGTCACTGATTTGCTTGCCTTCTATACTCACTGGGTCCAAGATGGCACGCCTTCTTAGAAATCCGGAGTTATGTATTTCCACAATGATATCCCTGACAACTGTTTGTGCCAGCTTGTCCAGAGACTCAGCGACCTCCTTTCCTCGGCTTATCAGTTTTGATCGAGGTGCGGAAATGGGGTGGTCGCCCCTTATGACGATGGCCGTATTATAATCGGGTTTCTTTTCAGTCACACTGAAGATGTCCTTTTGGTGACCCTTAAGAGTCTTTCTTTAGCGTTGCTGATCTCTTTTTCCACTTTTGCTGCCATTTCAGATAACAAATTTCTACCTTGTATTTCAGCCTTCTCAACTTTGCTCTTCAATTCGTACAGATCGGATTGTTTAAGCTGCGCCATTTCTAACTCGATCGTCCTAAGCCTTCCTTCAACCTGTGCTATCTTTCTTACTAGTCGAACCAATTCTGCTCTGGCTCCCTCGCCTTTTACGGACTCAGGACTGTCTTCCCATTCAGCAAGAATGGCCCGAAGCTTCTCGCTGTCACCTTCTTGGTAAGCCCTATTTGCCTTAGCCATCAGTTCTTCCCTCTTTAATCTTGCGTAATCACCTTCAGCAAGATCAGGATGAATCCGTTTGGCTACCTCGCGGTATAATTTTTTCAGGGTGTCTGAGGGGATTAATTCTTCGAATGCTTCTTCCACTTGCCCTGTAGCTTCCCTAGACTCGTCTGCTCGTGCTCGTGCCCGTGTTGCTTCCTCTTGGGCAATCTTGTCGGAAGAATTATCTTGCAGCTTGGCCTCGGCGATTTTGGCTTCAATTTCATCAAGTTCGGCATATTTTATACCTACTATGCCCATGTACATGGCTTCAAAGGCGTTTAGCTCGGCTTTGAGGGTCGCCAATTCTAATTCCTTCTCCCCTAATATTCCTTCCAGTTCTGCAAGTTCGGCGAGCTTTTTTCGTAGCTCTCTTTCTTCAGGTGTTTCTTTTTTTGCAATTTCATTTTTCATCGCTGATACTAAAGGTTTAGCTTCATATCTTGCCATGTTTTATAATCGCCCACAAGACGTTTTTGCCAAAGATTTGTAATGGACACTTAAAAGATTACGGTTTCTCAATATGTTATCGTTATTGCAGTTATCTCCAACGGTTTTGCTGTTAACTTATAATCTGATATACGCAAATCACCGAACGTCTTCTACATAGATAATAATAATGCCCCTATGTCTTGAATATAGACCATATCAATGGATTTCCCTTCCCCTATCCTAAGGTCTTCTTTTCCACCGTCATATCCGGGTACTATTACTGTTTTTATCTTATCGATATTTGCAACAACGGCAACACCACTCACCATTCCTTCGGTCAAATCTGGGTGCTCTTTAAGAAGTGAATTGACTTTTTGCTTAGAACATTTAAGCGCCAACTCATAATTTCCTCTTATTACATGACCAACGATTTGAATTTTTATCATATAGTACTCTTGATTAAAGGTTGAAATATCCTTTATGGTACCAATAAAAAGAGTGGGGCGATCCGTTAACCATAACTGTTCCAATTCAACAGTTAGAATTTGAATACCAAATTCTTTACGGCCTTCTATCTCTTTTACCCAATCGAAAGCACCATATCTTTTGATTAACTGAGCTAAAGCCGCACCTATATCCTTCTCTATCCTTTCTTTTTGAGCTTTTTCAGCTTCCGTTTTAGCCTTGTATGCAAGATGATTGTTCACAGCGTTATAGACTAAATAGGTAAAGAGTATAGGGATAATTATTAATAATGCTCGCTTCATTGGAAACTACTCCTAAACGCATAACACTGAAGAGTGTAAGCCGCGTCGCGTCTTGAATAGTGAACGCCCAGGATGAGGAGCGCGCTGTTTGCGACTGTCTCAATTCGTTTGATGTCATAGCGGTCGCGCTTGCACGGCATTTATTTATTGGCGCGCTCTCCATCTTGGGCGATGTCCCCGAGGTACGAGGGGACATCAAGTAATTATACGGATCTATATATCATCACTTGTGTAATGTTATCCGGCTTTAAATGCCATGTGTTATCAAACCGAAATACTGAATACCGCTAAAGTTCAGATACGTTTACAGTACCCGTATTTTTTAGCTGATTCTAACCCTTCCTACCGCTGCTCAAGGCGGAACCCAAACTAGCAGTTAACTATCAATGATTAGCTAGTTTTCGCTATTTGATTAATGACAGGTAGTTTCAATATAACTAGATGTAAATACACCAAATAGCACCTTTACATCCTATAAATTCAGAACTATAATTCTTAAATGTTGCTCGAAATTTAAGTCAATTACTGCCATGCGTTATAAAATAGAGGTTTGCAGGCATTCTGTCATGTAAAAGCCTCGAACTACTATGCTTTATTAGTAAAATTCGTTTAAACCCTTATTGTATAAGGTTCTACAACTTTTACAATTTTTGGAAAATATAGTTTATTTAAGATATTTTATGTTTAATATAATGTAATAGTTACAGAGAGTTACTTGGTGTTATTTATTCAAACTCACTATTTTGAGGTTCTTATAGTTGATTTATCTCTTAAATACTTATGCTATAAGGCTTTAATGCAAATCAAGATTATTTAGCGCAACATTTAAGTAATTAGAGTCATTATTAACTTTTTCAAGAAGGAGGCTATATGACTTTTCAAGAAGCTGCACAAAAAATTTTAACGGAAAAAGGACTTCCTTTAGACCCTAAGAAAATTGCTGATATTGCATTTCAAAAAGGCATGATTAAAAGCAAAGCAAAAGATCCAACCCGGTCATTCGTAGAAACAATTAAAAAAAACATACGGTGGAACAAATATAATGTTCCGGAATTAACGATCATCAAGACCCCAAACGGAAAATTTATCGGGCTGCCTGGATTGTAATTGGCTATATGGAATTCGTTTAAAATTGCGATATGCTGTAAGGTTAACCCCAAATTTGACAGAGTTCCGACTACGTATAGATTGCCAAGACCTACGCTCGATAAACCAGTCGATTTGATTATAAATATCTAATTGATATCACAACATTTGTCAAATCTTGGGGCTGGCTCTTGGAAAATCGACATGCTGGGGCTGTTGTCGGGTGAAAAGACTGGGAAAGTGGTGAGCAGCACGCTTAAGCAGGTCAGAGCGCTACGGATAATCCGCATTATTGCCCAGGGCAAGATTTGACGCTTCGGAACAAAGACCTGGAACCGATACTTAATCTTGAAGCTGTACCGCTCACCAGTAAAAATTCTACAAAAACAGTTTGATCTTGTCAAGTACCAAAAACGCTCAATATCGAAAGATATAAATTGAAAACAATAACTTCCAAAACAGCGAGATATTAGGCGTCAGAATCAAATGACTTGTTCGGCCTTGGTTCGTCTTTATCGAGTTTAATTATCGCATTAGGCCAGTCATACCACTAAAAATACCACCAAAAACTACAGCAAAAACAGAAGCAATTAGAAATAAAATTATCGCTGCCGGTATTGACGCAATAGCCCATTTTATCATAAATATAACCATTGAACCGAAAGGCATTTGAATATCAGTAACCGTTACCCCTCTATTTTCATCCATTTTCAGTTTCTCCCTTTTATGAGTAATGGTGTCACATCGAAAAACAGCATATCAGAGTCCAAGCTTTGACGCCAATTCCCAAATGTTCTAGATCTGCTCGGCCCTGGCTGTCACCTTCCGGGTAAAGGCACCGGTTACCCGGCGCCCAATGGCATTCAGTTAAGAAACGCGCTCATTCACTTAAGGAATTGCCACTTTT
>Ga0255441_1058_pt1 | contig 15891 bp, 11 predicted proteins | sample ANMaggSeSYBR02C5_FD_182645 | JGI IMG/M metagenome (GOLD analysis project Ga0255441, IMG submission 182645) | Sediment cell enrichment communities from methane seep in Santa Monica Basin, California, United Staets - ANME aggregate JGI... | ecosystem: Environmental > Aquatic > Marine > Cold seeps >... | reverse complement strand
TCAAGTTCATACTTGTCCTCACATTCCGTGTTGTCCCTCTCAAGAACGTTACTACTTAAGAAAAATCTGTTCTGTCGGGCTTTTGGATAATACTACGCAATGTGCCTCAATTAGCACATTAGAAATACCTCCTATTTGCCACTCTCATTTACCCCTGCCATTCGGCAGGTGGCACCGTTCGGGCCTTCACCGGGGTGAGTCCTCCGTGGTGTTCACGGCTCGTTTCCCTGGCTTACCGCCCTCTGCTGAATCCCACTACACGATAAGCGCCCCTTACGGTTTGCTCACTCAATATTTCAACTGCCGTCGTATCCCTCAATTCGTAGTTTCCTCTCCTCACAGAGTTTGGCTCGCTGGCGGTCAGGACACGATCTTCCACCAACGCCAGGAAAATTTAGTATACCGGCCTTCCCTATTCCGGTCAGTTTCACACAGATGTAATAACGAGATGCAGTGGGCCTCCCGGGGTGAACCTCGGCTACTTTCAGCGCACGATCGTCAGATATACGGAGTTTTCCATGATGGATAGAGGACTTTATCCTGTGTTGCGGACTCGTCCCGGATCCCCCCGCCTCATCTGCCTGCCCTCTACTTTTCAGTACGGGGCATACCTGTACGTCGACCCACGCTTTTGCCTCCGGCCTCCTTCAGAAATTGCCTTGCGACAATCCCCTTGCCATTGGCTACCCTTCGCCTCCATCAGGCTGGGTCTGGACTTTGTCCGATATTTGTGTCATAAATATCAAACATCACCATTTAGCAGCCGGGCCTTGCCCGGCACACAACCATCTGCTTCACTTGACCGCAGAAGCCGTGCCGCTTTAGATTAATTATTGTTTTACGACAGTTCATCGCTTTTTTGATAGTTTTTCGGATAGCGTCTGCGGCAGGTGAGCAGTACGAACCACGCAGTAAGATGCAAAGTTAGGCGCAATTAGGACGGCTTGGGCTTGCGGGACGGCTTGCGGGACGTTCCTTGATATATTGACAAGTCGAATAATTTATATCATAAGAGATATATGCCAGCTTGCGGGACGGCTTGCGGGACGTTCCTTGATATATTGACAAGTCGAATAATTTATATCATAAGAGATATATGCCACGCAGATCAAGAATAGATGCGCCTGGGGCGTTACATCATATTATTGTTAGAGGCATCGAAAGGAAAACCATTTTCAAGAAGGAAAAAGGCCGGATTTAATCGGTGGAGGGCTTGTAAGAAGTGCCGGGGGATGGGATGCGCTAAAAGGTTTGAGAAAGATAAAAGCGTATATGAAAGGGGATGAGAGGATTTTAGGAAACAGCGATTTTGTTGAAACTGTATTAAAAGAATGCCTGGATGAGTTCGATCGAAGATATTTATTAAAATCCGGGGGATACGATTTTGATACAGTCGTTGACCGTGTTGCACAAGTGTTAGGAATGAATAGAGCTGAATATTTTCAGGCAGACAGCCCCATAAGGTCTATGCGAGAAGCTTATTATGTTTCTGGGCATCAAGTGAACTTGGCATGAGTATGGTACAATTGTCAACACGCTTAAAAATATCTCAACCTACAGCAAGCCAATCGGCAACCCGCGGTGAAAAAGTTGCAAAAGAAAACAAATTAAAACTATTGAAAAATAAATAATCAACATATCAAGGAACGTCCCGCAAGTTGATCAGCCGAACCGCGCAGTACGGACCCGTATGCTGCGTGGTGTGGGAGGGGCGCTTAGTGATGGGCGTCCCTATCCCGATAGGAGACGCTCCGCTCAACTGCACTCCTAATGAAAAATTATAACGCAATGGAACGAACCTACAACCCGAAACCATAACGTCCGCCCGACTGGTTAGCTATTTCTTTTTAATTCATTATTGATTATTTCTTTAATAAATTCGGGCATATCTTTTTCATAAGCTATTGCTTTTTCTTTCAGAAATTCATATTGTTCTACCTCATCTCCCTGCCATAACAAATCAACTCTTCGCAACTGACGCATAGCTATATGTGAATACTCTTCTGGGTATGCCCAGTAACAATCCAAACAAGTATTACGCTTTTTTATACTGATCCAGTTTTCGCAATGCTCACAAGACCATGATTTGGCTCTGTTTGCAGAACCAGATAACAGCATAAAATCATCTGGATTCAGTTCATCTGAAGTTCCATCTCCCCCTATTTCAAAGGGTATTCTGTGGTCTATCTGAAGTTCTCTCTTATTAACTTCTTCCAGATAAATAAAACATTTGCATCCGTATTTTTGAATCAGAGATTCTCTGATTGTTTTCGATAAAGCAGTTCGGCCTGATAATTTGTTAAATCTTGCCTTGCTGGGATCTCCGAAACGATAGGCAGCAATTTTTCTGCCATCAGATCCGGTTACACGAAACGTCTCAATTGGGATACCATGTTCTCTGACATCCCTTACAGCTCTTGGCGGATGATTATAACCATATGTATCTTTAAGCTCCTCTGTTGTAATTGACCATAGCTTAAAATATGGTCAATCACAGTTTTAGGACGCTTTGCAGTAACTGACTGACATAGCTTAAGAAATTTTTTGGGATATTCAGGCATACGCGGATTTTTCCTCAAAAAACATTAATTGTTCATGATGTTGCTTTTTATAATTTTCAGGCTTAATATTGATTAATTTCAATAAAGATTCTGACAGATAAAGAGATTCAAATGTAATATCTTTTTTACCTAATAATGTGGCTTGTGATGATCTTCCTGCCTCTAATTCGATTCTTTTCAGTCTTAAATTATCAGGTAAATAATTTCCATATTTTTTATTACCGCATTTACCGTCATAGCTGATAAGATATGGCACTTTTTTTGTATTTAACTCTGACAAAAAAATTACAAATTCACAGTGATCAATACTTGAATAATATCTGTTATCCTTATCCCTGCATACCCCCTGATAAGGCGGATCCATATATACTAAATCCGTAGTTTTTACATTGGGAATCATTTCCTTATAATCCAGGCTGGAAATTATAACCTTGTTTTTAAGAAGAAATGATACTCCGTAAATATTTTTTCTCATATTGTGAGGTCTTGCCCCTTTTCTTCTTTTGTCAGGGCTTTGGTTAAAATATCCTTCGTTGTTGTATCTTACAGAACCTTTCACACAGCGGGAGAGAAGATAAAGAAACAATTTTGGATTATTAGTCTTATTAAATTCTTCCCTGACTTTGTAATAATGTGCTATGCTGTCAGAATGTTGCTGATTCCATAACTCTTCATAAAAATCAGATAATTCATCAGCTTTATTGACAATCATTTCCAAAAGTTGAGATAATGGTTTGTTATAATCATTTAGCCAATATTTTTTTGAAATTCCAGCAGATGCACATGCAATACTGATTGCTCCTGTTCCTGCGAAAGGTTCAACTACTCTTTCAATTTTTTTAGGGAAATATTTCAAAATAACAGTGGCTAAATTTCTCTTACTGCCCTGATATTGTATTGGATGTGGAATTTTCATTATATTTCCTTATGAAACACTTAACAAAAGTCACGGGTCAAATAGACTGACAGGTTAGCTTTTATTCAAATAGGTATCTATATCATTAATAAAAAGCGCCAAAATATCGCCACGTTTAATGCCATTATTTTTGTGTCCTAAATCTTTTCTGATTTCTTTAATAAGATTTTCGTATGTAATCATGAAATCAATTGGATTTTTCAGTTGGTCCGCGATGAGAGAAAAACGTCTGAATTTCACAAATTCCGCCAAAACACTGTCTGATCCCCAAATCATAATTCTCTGAGTATTATCTGACATAAACTCAATAATTTCTTTTTCATTAGGAGCTTTGCCTGTCTTAGAACCCATTAGAATCTTAAACAAGAATTTTATCTGGTCTTCATAAACAGGTATTTTCTTTTCTCGGTGTTCTTTAATGATTTGAGCACGGCTTTCAAGATGGCGAGATATTATTACTGAAAGAATCGATACAGTGACTGTTACACTGCCTGCGACAATCGCCACTGCCATATTTGGGTTGAGTTTCGATAATCCCTCAATAATCCACTTTATCAAAGAAATAAAACCCCAGCCAAAAATGCCTATGAAAACAATACCGAGAATACCAAGGAATACGGTTTTTATCTTTTCTGACATTATTTCTCCTAACATATAGTAGTCTGCCGAATAGTCGTCTTATAGTACGGCTAATCTACGTACGAAATCGTTTTATACGGCTGTTTGGTCGTATAAAACGATCTATTTGTGGATTAGACGTCTTTTTTGCTCGATAAAAATTTTGATTTTAGTATTATATCAGTGCTTGAACAAATAATCATACAAGGTGAATTTTCGCTAAAATGGTTATCATTTTGTAACTACTTAGGTGGATAGGCTGAAGACTGAAGACTGTTAGTAAAAAGCGCATTTTGAAGCCATGTTTGGTGCAAAAATCAAATGTTTTCGCTAAAGTACGGCAATCCTGCTTTTCTGACCCCTTCAGCCTTCAGTCTAAACAGCTTCAGCCTGACTACGTGAGTAGTTACATCATTTTTAACTTTCATGTGAGGTGAAGTCAACGAAATTATTATTCAGAGAAATCTTATGCAAAGCCGAAATTGGATAAGGAATAGACGTAATTTCGTTCGGGTGCGAAATTTTGAGCAAGTTAACATTTTTGTAGTTTATTAGGTAGCAATTTAACATAAATGTAATTTTGTTGTTTGCCTTTTTCTCTCTTGATAAACAAATTATATTGAAATATTAGTATAGACATTCAGATAAATAATTTCACTGCGTTATCAGTCGTCGACGTATAACTAATACGCCTTCCTCCTTCTGGCCTTGTGAAATTAATTATCTGAAAGTCTATAGATTAAATTCCTATTTTTTTCTTGGCATATCTATTGCTTTATAGACTATTGCCTATTGCCCTTGCGCCCTTCGGGCGAACTTTCAGGCTGTAATTATATTGTTTTTTCGTAGGGGCGATCCTTGTGATTGCCCTGATTTGGGCGAATGCAAAATTAGGGCGAATACAAGATTCGCCCCTACATTGTGCCGATAAAACGATAACACCATAAAAAATGGAAATATACTATAAACTTATGACTCACGAGTTCTGTATATAGGGAGAAAATAATGTGCCGTTTATTTGCGATAACCAGCGATAACCCCATGTCTCCAATGAAAGCAATAGAGGCTCTGGATGTTATGCGCGAAGGGCATGACGGTTCTGGCGTAGGCCTTTTTTTGCGTGACCTGGGAGGACCTTTTAAAAATATGAAGGATGCCCCTATTCTGTCAGGTGTTTTCAGCGAAAAAGGGTTAAGGCGTCTGGACACATTTATGATGGAAATCGGTTTTATGACCAAATACAAGTTGTCTATTAAAGTCCCTAAAACGCCGCCAAAATGGGTGCCGAAGAGAGATATATACCTTGTCCGTGCCTATGAATATCCGGAGGAGTGGGATGGATTAAGCCGCAAGGAGTTGCATGAAAGACTTCTTATAATACGTCTTCAGCTTCGCGAAATGGGGGAAGAAAAAAAAGATATGATAGTCTTCTCCTTCTGGCCTGATACAATTATGATTAAAGAAATCGGCAGTCCCATGGATGTTGCAAACTATTTAAAGCTTGACCGCCCCGAGCTGGAGGCCGGGATAATAATGGCACAGGGCAGACAAAATACCAATTATGAGATCAATCTTTATGCGTGTCATCCTTTTTTCATCCAGGGCTTTTCCACAATGACCAATGGAGAAAATACCGCATTTATACCCATCAGGGAATATCTAACATCAAGAGGATTTCACGGGTACATGGGTTACCAGTCGGATTCGGAGGTTTTCACGCATATTCTGCATTATATATCTGCAAAGCTCGGACTTGGCATTGAAGCTTACAAACATATTATAACTCCGCTTCAGAATGAAGATCTTAAAGATCATCCAAATGCTTTCTTTTTAAAACAGCTCAAACATTCTTGCAGAAGACTTATAATAGACGGACCAAACTGTATAATTGGATGTCTGCCCAACAATACCCTTTTCATGGCTCAGGATAGAAAGAAACTGCGGCCTGGTGTTGTGGGAGGAAAGCAGGGAGTTTTTGCCTTTTCTTCTGAAATATGCGGACTTGATGCAGCTCTCCCCGACCGTGACAAGAGTAAAGACTTTCAACCAATGCATCTTGACACAGCCATAGTAGACCCTGAACGTCAGGAGGTTAAAATATGTCGTCAAACAGACCAATTACCCCTTCCACTTTAAGTATAAAAGATCTGCCCTGGCAAATCATATGGGATAAAGACAAATGCACTCTTTGCGGGAAATGTACTGCCGTATGTCCGGTAAATGCAATTGAACTGGGAGTCTTTCGCAAAAGAACCATAGAAGCAACCATTGGACTGGAAAGTACTCCATCTAATGATTTTAAGATTTATTACGGAATAAGGCAGAAAACTGATGCGGCATATAGCTGTGTTGGATGCGCTATGTGCAATCTGGTCTGTCCTAATGACGCGATAATACCTGCAAAAAGTGACGAGGCAGATAAACTTAGATATCATATTAATCAGGGTGGGCAACCCCGCCGTCGCGGAGGCAGGCGAAATACTCCGGACAGTCTTTTAGACACGATAAAATTTATAAGGATCTCAATGCTGACAGACCCTGCACTTGATGCCGGCCGTCACGAATTTGAGCTTACAACGCTGCTCGGAAGAATTTTATCTCCTGAAGAAAATTTAACTTTTCTTAACGAAAACGGCTGGATACCGCCTGTAAGAGAAATATATCCTCTTATGATAGGGGGGATGTCTTTTGGAGCTCTGTCACCCAATATGTGGGAAGGGCTTCAACTGGGTGTATCCTATCTTAACGAAGAATTATCTATGCCTGTTCGCATCTGTACGGGCGAAGGCGGCTGCCCGCCGAGATTGCTTCGCTCCAGGTTTTTAAAGTATGTTATCCTTCAGATTGCAAGCGGTTATTTTGGCTGGGATGAAATTATTCATGATATTCCTGATATGAAGGAAGATCCTTGCGCCATAGAAATAAAATATGGGCAGGGAGCAAAGCCCGGTGATGGAGGGCTTCTTATGTGGTACAAGGTTAACAAGCTGATTGCAGCGATCCGTGGTGTGCCCACAGGAGTAAACCTTCCAAGCCCGCCCACACATCAGACGCAATACTCGATAGAAGAATCAGTTGCAAAGATGATACAGTCCATGTCAATGGCCTGGGGTTTCAGTGTTCCTGTTTATCCTAAAATTTCCGCCACATCAACAGCTCTGGCGGTTTTGAACAACCTGACCAGAAATCCTTATGCTGCCGGCCTTGCCATTGACGGAGAAGACGGCGGAACCGGAGCTGCTTACAATGTCTCAATGAATCATATGGGGCATCCAATAGCGAGCAATATACGCGACGCTTATCTCAACCTTGTCAAAGCAGGAATGCAGAATGAAATTCCGCTTATTGCCGGGGGCGGCATTGGAAAAAATGGCAACCTGGCGGCAAACGCTGCTGCACTCATCATGCTGGGCGCAAGCTGTGTACAAATAGGCAAATATATCATGCAGGCTGCTGCCGGATGTTTAGGGTCTGAAACAGACAGGTGCAACATCTGCAACATTGGATTGTGCCCGAAGGGAATCACTTCTCAAGACCCACGTTTATACAGGCGTCTCGATGTGGATGAGGTAGCACAGCGTGTAGTGGACGTCTTTCTGAGCTTTGACACAGAACTTAAAAAAATTCTCGCACCCTTAGGACGCTCAACATCCCTTCCAATAGGAATGTCTGATGCCATAGGAATAAATGATTACAACGCTGCAAATCGTCTTGCTATAAAATACGTTGTTTAGAATTAAGGAACTTTCTTAATTCAATTCGGAGAATTAAATGAACGACAATCAATATTACATAATTTCCGGTAAAATATATGGGGAACGTTTGGGCTCACGTATCCTTGAAGAACAAATCCAGAAAGCTGTTGCTGACGGCCATAGATATCTGGAGATAAAAGCCTTTGGCCAGCATGGAATTGGCGGACGTCTGTGGAAAGCAGGTAACGAAAAAGTTCATATCAGGATAATTGGACATCCAGGGCAGCGCGTTGGATCGCTGGGATTTCCAAATACATCAATTAAAATCATGGGACCTGCATCTGATGACGTTGGATGGCTAAATGCCGGCGCTCATATAACTATTCACGGGAATGCTTCAAACGGAATAGCAAACGGCATGGCTCAGGGTAAAATTTATATCGCCGGTAATATCGGCTCCCGTGGCATGACCATGACAAAACACAACCCTCGTTTTGATCCCCCTGAATTGTGGGTTCTTGGCTCTGCTGGTGATTATTTCGGTGAATTCATGGCCGGAGGAATTGCTGTTATTTGCGGATTTGAAGCACAGTCACCCGATAATATTCTGGGGTTTCGGCCATTTGTGGGTATGGTAGCCGGAAAGGCTTTTTTCCGCGGTTCACACAAGGGCTTCAGTCAGCCGGACGCTAAAATTGTGCCGATTACAGATGAAGCCTGGGAGTGGCTTACTAAAAATCTGAAAATCTTTCTTAAAAACATTGGCAGGCCGGAACTTTTTGAAACTCTCTCTGATAAAAATGAGTGGCAGCTTTTAACCGCACGTACACCGCAGGAAAGAACCGGACGGCAGCTCCGCAGCATGGAATCTTTTCATGAAGAAATATGGGATAAAGAGCTTGGCAGAGAAGGTATATTTGGAGACCTGACAGACCTGGACAGAAGCCCCATACCTCTTATTACTACCGGCGAATTGAGACGTTTTGTTCCTGTATGGGAAAACAAAAAATATGCAGCTCCCTGTGAAGCCGCTTGTCCTGCAGGTATTCCTGTTCGTGATCGATGGCGGCTGATAAGGGATGGCCGTATTGACGAGGCTGTAGACATGGCCCTTGCATATACGCCCTTTCCTGCCTCTGTTTGCGGTTATCTATGCCCTAATCTATGCATGCAGTCATGCACCAGGCAATTAGCAGACATGGTTCCAATAGATGTAAAAAAACTCGGCAAGGCAAGCATAAATGCGAGACTCCCGGAACTACCGCCATTAAGTGGAAATAAAATCGCCGTAATTGGCGGCGGCACCGCAGGAATTTCTGTTGCATGGCAGCTCAGGCAGCACGGGCATGAAGTAACTGTTTATGATATGTCAAAAACCCTGGGAGGAAAGATATCCTCAGTTATTCCGGACAGCCGGATTCCAGAAGAAGTAATCACAAAAGAACTGGAAAGGATTAAAAAAGTTATTCCACATATACATCTCCAGCAGCGTCTTGAACGGAAAGAAATCGAACAGCTCAGGGAGGATTTTGATTTTCTAATTATTGCCATTGGAGCGCAAAAGCCAAGAGTAATTCCTGTCCCAGGCAAAGAGCTAATGATAACTGCTCTTGATTTTCTGATACAGGCAAAAACAGGTAAGGCAAAACCCGGAGAAAAAGTAGTTATTATTGGTGCCGGAAATGTAGGATGCGATGTGGCAACCGAGGCATACAGATTTGGAGCTAAAGATATTACACTCATAGATGTTCAGGCACCGGCCTCATTTGGCAAAGAGAGAGAAGATGCCGAAGCTATCGGCGCAAAATTCAGATGGCCGTGCTTTACAAAGGAAATTACAAAAAAAGGTGTTAAGCTTATGACAGGAGAAGTCATACCTGCGGACACTGTAATTATATCTATCGGGGACACCCCGGATATAGAATTTCTTCCGGAAAACGTGGCCACAAAACACGGGTTTATTGTAGTTAACGACTACTATCAAACCACTGATCCCAAAATTTTCGCAATCGGCGATGCAGTAAAACCAGGGCTTTTAACAGATGCTATCGGGTCCGGCCGAAAAGCAGGGAAAGCAATAATAAACATCCTGAAAGGCAAAAAATCACTTGACGATACCCGCGAGATGATTCATCGTGAGCGGGTTACTCTGGAATATTTTGATCCAAGAATAACCGGCTTTGATGACATTGAGCAGTGCAGCTCACAATGTTCATCCTGCGGAACCTGCCGGGACTGCGGGATATGTATTGAAGTATGCCCTCAGTCAGCCATCAGCAGGAAGGAAATAAAAAATAATGATTTTGAGATGATCGTAGATGAAACAAGGTGCATTGGCTGCGGATTCTGCGCAAAAGCCTGTCCTTGCGGTATATGGAATATTATAAAAAACGAACCTGTTGAGTAACCCGGAACCCTCAACCGTGAACCGTGAACCCATAACATGAAAGCCATACTAGCCTTAGAAGACGGACGTACCTTCAACTGCCGCAGCTTTACAGGCCCAGGAGAAGCCTGGGGAGAAATCGTATTCAATACAAGCATGACAGGATATCAGGAAGTATTGACCGATCCTTCATACAGGGGACAGATGATTACCATGACATATCCTCTTATCGGCAATTATGGTATCAACGCCGAAGATATTGAGTCTGACAGGATACAGGTTTCCGCTTTTCTAATTAAAGAATATCAAGATTTCCCGAGCAACTTCAGATCAACTTCCACTCTTGCAGATTATCTGAAAGCCCAGGGGATACTGGGCATTGAGCAGTTTGATACACGCGCTCTTACAAGGCATATCCGAAAAACCGGTGCCATGCGTGCATTCATAACCACCCATGATCCGGACCCTGCCTCCTGTGTAAAACGTGCACGGGGAATTTCAAGCATGGCAGGACGAGACCTTGTAAAAGAAGTAACAACAAAAGTTCCTTATTTCTGGACACAAGAAAAGCCTGTTTATATCGGAAAAGATGTCCCTTTAAGCAAAAATATATGGAAATACAGCGGAAGTAAACATTCTGTTGTCGTCTTTGACTTCGGGATAAAATACAATATTTTACGATGTCTTGAATATGCTGGTTTTGAAATTTTAGTTGTTCCGGCCACAACAAGCGCTGAGACTATAAAACTTATTGAACCGGACGGGCTCTTTCTTTCAAACGGTCCTGGTGATCCGGAACCTGTCTCATACGCAATAGATATCATCAGAAGTCTTCTGTCATATTGCCCGACATTCGGTATCTGTCTTGGGCATCAGTTACTTGCGTTGGCATTGGGAGGAAAAACATTCAAGTTAAAATTCGGACATCGAGGCTCAAACCAGCCTGTTAAAAATCTTTTAACAGGGAGGATTGAAATAACATCTCAAAATCATGGGTTTGCTGTAGATATAGACAGCCTGAATGAAAAAAATATTAAAATAACTCACAAAAACTTGAACGATAACACACTTGAAGGATTCAGGCATCGTGAACTGCCGATTTTTGCCGTACAATACCATCCCGAAGCATCTCCCGGTCCCCACGATTCAATGTATCTTTTTGATGATTTTAAGAAAATGATAAAACTAAAATGCCAAAACGCACTGACATAAACAAAATCCTGATAATTGGCGCCGGCCCTATTATAATCAGTCAGGCATGCGAGTTTGACTACTCAGGCACCCAGGCATGCAAGGCTCTGCGTGAAGAAGGATTTGAAGTAGTTCTCATCAACAGCAATCCGGCAACAATCATGACAGATCCTGAAATGGCGGATCGAACCTACATTGAACCTGTAACTCCTGAAATGGTTGCGGCGATAATAGAAAAAGAACGTCCATGCGCATTGCTGCCCACTCTGGGCGGCCAGACAGGTCTTAACACTGCTATACAGGTTGCAAAAACGGGTGTTCTTGAAAAATACCGCGTTGAAATAATCGGGGCTTCAATTGAAAGTATCAATAAGGCTGAAGACAGAGACCTCTTCCGAAACGCCATGAATAAAATAGGCTTGCGCATACCTGAAAGCGGCATTGCAACAAATATGGAAGAGGTCCGAAGTATTGCTGCTGATATCGGGTTCCCCATAATTATACGCCCAAGCTTCACTCTCGGTGGAACAGGCGGAGGTGTAGCCTATAACCCCGAAGACCTGGAAAAATACGCCAAGGCGGGCCTGGATGCGAGTTTAATCAGACAGATTATGATTGAAGAATCTGTTCTGGGCTGGAAGGAATATGAACTGGAGGTCATGAGGGACAATAAAGACAATGTAGTTATTGTCTGCTCCATTGAAAACATGGACCCAATGGGCATACACACAGGTGACAGCATTACGGTTGCACCTGCTCAGACTCTCAGCGATAAAGAATACCAGAAGATGAGGGATGCCTCTATCGCAATAATGAGAGAAATCGGTGTGGACACCGGCGGCTCAAATGTCCAGTTTGCCATTAATCCTGAAAACGGAGATATGATAGTAGTAGAGATGAATCCAAGGGTATCGCGAAGCTCGGCCCTTGCTTCCAAGGCTACCGGCTTTCCAATTGCAAAAATAGCGGCAAAGCTGGCTGTTGGATATACACTTGACGAAATCCCAAACGACATTACAGGGGAAACCTTTGCATCATTTGAACCTACCCTTGATTACTGCGTTGTCAAAATTCCTCGCTGGACATTTGAAAAATTTCCTGAAACCAAAGATTATCTTACTACATCCATGAAATCAGTCGGCGAAACAATGGCAATTGGAAGAACTTTTAAAGAAGCTCTTCAAAAAGGACTGAGATCCCTTGAAATCGGCAGACATGGTCTTGGAGCAGATGGAAATGATTTTTCTGACAGGGAAGGAAAGCCACCGTCTTTATCTGAAATCGAACAAAAGCTTGCCACACCGAATTCATTGAGAATCTTTTATCTTCGCCATGCATTTTTAAACAAAATGTCAATTCAATACATTAATGAATTAACCGGTATTGACCCCTGGTTTTTATATCAGATTAAGCAGATAGTAGAATTCGAACAAAATATTCATAAATTCAATGGCACTGCTCTGCCTGTATCTCTTTTAGAACAGGCAAAATCCCTGGGATTTTCAGACATTCAGATCGCATATCTTACAGGTACCAGTGAAAACAGTATAAAGCAGTATCGTAATTTAAATAATATAAATCCTGTATACAAACTGGTTGACACCTGTGCTGCTGAATTCAAGGCTGCTACTCCATATTTTTATTCAACATATGAAACAGAAAACGAAGCCAGAGTTTCAGATAACAAAAAGGTTATGATCCTGGGCGGCGGCCCAAACAGAATCGGCCAGGGAATTGAGTTTGATTACTGCTGCGTTCATGCTTCATTTGCTCTTAAAGAAGAAGGTGTTGAGAGCATAATGGTAAACAGCAACCCCGAAACAGTCAGCACAGACTATGACACGTCTGACAAGCTTTATTTTGAACCTCTTACAAAAGAGGATGTTCTCCATATCGTGGAGACAGAAAAACCTATGGGTGTTATTGTCCAGTTTGGAGGACAGACACCCCTGAATCTTTCCGTGTCTTTGTCTGAAGCAGGTGTCCCTATTCTCGGCACACAGCCGGAAAGCATTGATAGAGCAGAAGATCGCGAACTTTTTCAGACGATGTTAAAAGAACTGAAACTGGTACAACCGCAAAACAGTACTGCAATTACAATAGAAGAGGCAGTAAAGGCAGCAGAAAAGATAGGATATCCTGTAATTGTGCGACCTTCCTATGTGCTTGGAGGAAGGGCCATGAAAATTGTCTATGACCGCAAAGAACTTGAAAATTTTACAAGGCTTGCAATCATTGCATCTCCTGAGCATCCTGTGCTTATAGACAAATTTTTAGAAGATGCTGTTGAAGTTGATGTAGATGCCATTTCTGATGGAAAAACAACTATAATCGGCGGGATTATGGAGCATATAGAAGAAGCAGGTGTGCATTCAGGTGATTCAGCATGTGTCCTCCCACCGTACAGCCTTAACTCTCAAGCCCTCAATGAGATCAGGAACGCTACAATAGCCATGGCATCAGAGTTAAATGTCATAGGCTTAATGAATGTTCAGTATGCTATAAAAGACAATCAACTGTTTATCCTGGAAGTTAACCCCAGAGCTTCAAGAACAATTCCTTTTGTCAGCAAGTCAACCGGCGTTCCCCTTGCAAAACTGGCCACAAAAGTAATGCTTGGCAGAACTCTAAAAGACCTGGGACTCACCTCTGACAAAACTCCTTTACATGTTTCAGTCAAAGAGGCTGTTATGCCTTTTTCCAGGCTGCCGGATGTTGACACACTTCTTGGGCCGGAAATGAAATCAACCGGAGAAGTAATGGGAATAGATTTGGATTTTGGCCATGCCTACGCAAAATCCCAGATCGGAGCCGGATACAATCTGCCGACTTCGGGAATGGTCTTTGTAAGCGTAAAAGACCATGACAAAACAGCAGTAACTGATGTTGCATCCCAATTTCATAAAATGGGTTTTAAGATTATGGCAACACGTGGAACTTCCAGGTTTTTAGAAAACCATGACATACCGAATATTGTAGTAAATAAGGTTTCAGCAGGACGTCCGCATGTAATAGATGCAATTATGAACAATGAAGTTCATCTGATCATAAATACCGGCTCAGGGGAAAAAACAAAATGCGATGGATATCACATAAGACGTGCCGCCATTAAATTCAACATCCCGTATACAACGACTATAGCCGGAGCAAATGCAATATGTAAAGGTATTGCAGCGCTTATTAGAAAAAAACTTTCTGTAAAATGTATTCAGGAATATATTTGATGGACTTTTTAGATAAACCACGAGAGGCCTGCGGAGTATTTGGGATGTATGACCATCCTGAAGCTGCAAAGCTCTGCTATTTTGGTCTGTATGCTTTACAGCACAGAGGGCAGGAAAGTGCGGGCATAGCTGTTGCAAACGATAATGATATTGCTGCACATAAAGGCATGGGTCTTGTACCCGATGTTTTTGAAATAGATCATCTGGAAACATTGAAAGGAGGCAGCGCCATAGGGCATGTGCGTTATTCAACAACCGGGAGGTCAATAATTTCAAATGCCCAGCCGTTTGTAGTCCGCCACAGGAATAAATCATATGCAGTGGCACATAACGGAAATCTTGTTAACGCTCTGCAACTAAAGAATGAACTTGAGGAATCAGGCTCAATCTTTCAAACTACCATGGACAGCGAAATTTTCCTCCATCTTTTTGTCAAAAACATGAAACATGGCTTTGAAAATGCCCTGGTAAAAACTGTGTCAAGATTAAAAGGAGCCTTTTCATTTGTCGCGCTTACAAGTAAAGGAGAAATAATCGGCATCAAGGATCCAAACGGATTCAGGCCGCTGTGCCTCGGAAAACTGAATGATCATTATGTGCTAGCTTCAGAAACATGCGCACTGGATCTTGTTCAGGCTGAATTTGTGCGTGAAATCGACCCGGGTGAAATAGTAATTATAAGCAAAGACGGCATAAAAAGCATTAAAACGCCCGGTACGCCAAAGCGCTCATTCTGCATTTTTGAGTTCATTTATTTTGCAAGACCGGACAGTATAATATTCGGACAAAATGTCTATCTGATGAGAAAAGCGCACGGCAGATGTTTAGCCAAAGAAGCTCCTGTTGATGCCGACCTTGTAATGCCGTTTCCTGATTCAGGCACCTATGCAGCCTTAGGTTACTCGGAGGAAACAGGAATTCCCTTTGAAATGGCTATGATACGAAATCACTATGTCGGAAGAACTTTTATCCAGCCGACCCAGAGTATGCGTGATTTTGGAGTAAGAATAAAGCTCAATCCCATAAAAGAGCTTCTGAAAGGAAAAGATATTATAATAATTGAAGACTCTATAATCAGGGGAACCACAGTTAAAACAAGAGTCAAAGCCCTGCGCAAGCTTGGCGTAAACCGCGTGCACATGCGCGTAAGCTGCCCGCCCCATTGCTTTCCATGCTATTATGGAATTGATTTTTCAACGAAAGGTGAGCTGATTGCCTCAAACAAGTCAATTGAAGAACTTAAAAATTTCCTGGGCCTGGACAGCCTCAACTACCTCAGCCTGGAAGGCCTTTTAAATTC
>Ga0255441_1056_pt1 | contig 16167 bp, 14 predicted proteins | sample ANMaggSeSYBR02C5_FD_182645 | JGI IMG/M metagenome (GOLD analysis project Ga0255441, IMG submission 182645) | Sediment cell enrichment communities from methane seep in Santa Monica Basin, California, United Staets - ANME aggregate JGI... | ecosystem: Environmental > Aquatic > Marine > Cold seeps >... | reverse complement strand
ATCATGCCAAAATTTCGAGTACTAACCTTAACCGGGCTTCTATTTCCCTTAATGCAGTTACGAATGGTTTCAGCAGACCCAAGATAAATTGAACGAGTGTGAACTTTACTTTTCCCTGACCCTCGATTTTTTCCATAATCTTTTTTGTTAATTTTTTCACGATATGTTTCCTGATAAAGATAATAAGTATTATTGCCTTGTTTTCGTGTAATAATAGTCCCCATAATTAGCCTCGCTTAGAGTTTATCACTACACTTAGCAATTAAAGTCAATAATATCAAGCAAATTTAATAATAATTATATCACTACACTAACTATTTCAAAAAAAATCCATAAAATCAAAGGATTAAGGGTATGGTTTTGAACTGCGTGGAAGATTCAGGTTAATCAGTCATTAAATTTGCGTTTTTTTATGACAAAGATAATACAACCATAATCGGATATAAGTTTACTAAAAGAAACGATTTCTACCACCTTTATGATCATTTTAAAAAATGAATCAAGACTGTCTAAGAAAAAATTAGAAGTATATGTCCCAAGAATCATATAACCATGCTTCTTACAATAGCCTTTTATTCCTTTCTGAGAAACAATGCGATCATAATAGGTTGGATAAGGACCATATCCTGGTTTCCCAGCATTTTGTATTTTTAATATGTATCGGTAGTAGAATACATGAAACCAATGAGGTGTAATTCTAGTTATAAAGCTAAAAATACAATCTCTTTCGGGGATTTTCAAAATTAGAATACCATTTGGTTTTAACCACTTAAAAAAGTTATCCAACACTCTTTCTGCACCCTTAATATGTTCTATAACAAATGAGTTGTAAATAACGTCATAGGATTCTTTTTGCAATCGTATGCTGCGTAGATCTCCAATATACACTTCGTCTAAATCCTTTTCATTCTTTTTTCTGATTTCAATAGCATCTCTATCAAGATCGACTCCTGTTAAATGATACTTTAATCCCGATATATCAAGGGGCCACCTTCTACCACAACCTGCTTCCAGAATTTTCACAAAATCAGCAGCATGGAAATACTCTTTTATTTGTTTTGAAAGCAATTCTTGTTCTTCTAAAGATGATTTTATTCTTACAGATTTGTGCGGCTTATCTTCGATAGTCATAGCTTCCGTCTCCTCTCAAAAAAGATCCCCCTTTTTTTCTTTGCCCACGCTACGACAGCGCTGGCAACGCGTCGTTTTTACCTCCATGTTCAGCATACGTTTCTTCTGTCTCGTTGCTTCTTCGTCAAGCTGCCTAATGTGCGCGGCCACCGAAATGGGATATCACAATACAACGTACGGAAAGGGTATTTTATTTTTCGTAAGCCCCTTAGTTATGCTAAAATATTATGAAGCCGATTGAATAAGTCTCTTCGCAACAGTTATTTGAGAAAACAATCTTTCAAGGAAAAGAGAGGTAAAGCATCATACCTACCATCCCGCCAATCTCTAATAGAACCAAAGGCGTGGGTACTTAACATCTTTTCAAGTTTGTCACACGAACGCGATAGATTTACATAACATTTAAACCTTCTTTTCCATGACATGGGAAAAGAGGGTACCCCAGGGTCCAAATCTCGGGGGTGAAGGTATGACATGGCCGGAGTTCCCCGGCGATTTAACCATTTAATGCACTGAGAAATCAAAACAAATGGAAAAAGACGAAAATATCCCCCACCTGCAAAAGCTAACCGATATCCTGCTATGTTCATAAGAGTTACAGGATATTCCTCAATCTTGTTACCCTCTAATGTTAATAAAAGAAACGGCATACCAGGCATGCCTGGTATGCCTCCATGCGCATGTTTTCCAGGATAGAGAGTTGCATCATATCGAAAACCTTCTTCAGCAATGACATCAAAAGCCCATATGTTTTCCGTTGTTATGCTGAAACCAGGTCCCCTGTAACCCTGAATTTCACTACCGGTCAAATCTTCCAATATTCTTTTGGCTTTTCTGATATCCTGCCGAAATCGATCCGGTCCTAATCTATATATCAATTCATGACCATAACCATGGGATGCAATTTCATGACCAAATGAATCGATTTTCCGGACTAAATTCGGATGTTTTTCTGCTACCCATCCAAGGATAAAAAAAGTACAGGAAGTATTGTGACAAGATAGCAAATCGAGGAATCGATCCAAGCCTACCTCCGCCCGAGACGGAAGACTGTCCCAATCCAAATTGCAAACCGATTTGGGGAGATCAAGGATATGAAACCATTCTTCCAAGTCGAAGGTTAGAATGTTAATTTTTTCTCTCCTTCCTAAATGACTCAAACGAATTAACTGACAGATAATGTTACATCGAAAGAGTTTAAGGTTTGAGTTTAGATTGGCTAACTGCTTTCTTTAGTAGAAAATATTTTTTACAGAGCACTTATTTTTTATAATCTCACCAATTCCAGGGTATGTTGACATCATGGCCAAGAAGAATTTTCAAGTCTTCTTTGCTTTCCCGATAAAAGTCCTGCAACCATTCGCGGGTTTGTTGATCCATTAATCCATATCCTTTCTGATTACTATTGATCTTTTTGTATAACGCCACCAATGGTTCCTTAATTTTTCTCCTGTGGCTTAAGTGTTTAATGAAAAAAGCATTCCAGAAAAACCATACGAAACGATGCAGGCTTTTAAAACGAGCTGAGTAGGTTACATTCGAGCGTTTGAAATCAAAATTATTGTAAAATTTAGAATCAATTTCGAGAAAGTTGCAAATGTCCTGCATAAAGCGGAAATTATCCTCTTTGAAATCTTCATAAAACCCAACCTTGATTCTCGAGGGATCTATAACTTCCATATACTCCTTCAGATAAAAACTATAACGCCCAGCCATAAGCGCTCTAAGATCCATCTTTCTTAAGCAGGAAGAATTTTGATCATATTCACCCTCACTATATTGCAGACAAAGTTTGATGTATTGATCGAAATTCAAGGTCGAAGGGATTTCCAACAGGGAAGATTTCATGAAATTGAAATATGAAAACAATCGATCGACAGGATCCCGCAAGATGAAAAGTAATTTTGGCGCTTGAAGTAAAGACTCGATACGTTTTGCCGTCTTTCGTCCATGCTCCAAATATCCCGGAGTTGATTCCATAATTATTTTTGTATTTGGTTGGCAGCGAGAAAAGTAGCTGCTGTAAGTCAACAGATCATGTTCTGGATTGTCAGTATATCTACCGATGAAAAAAAAGGTTTCTCGTACGGAAGAGCCACAGACCTCGGGATGTTCTATCAAATTGTTAAACAAAGAGGTAGTTGCGGCTTTAGAAGTACCACCAATGATAAAATTTGGTATGCGCAGTTTATGATCCTTCAATTTGTCATGCCGTAGCAACGTTTACTGGTTAAGAAAAAACAAATTTTAATGATAAAACAGAGTTTGATCACGGTATATCTTACACACAACCAACATGTTCAACCTATAAGTTTTCGAAAAGCTTCTAATGTTATTCCCAACATTGGAAGAGGATCTTTAGTTGAAATAATATCATACGACAAATTGGAATCCCAAAATTTGAAAAAACTGGGTTGAAGGTGAAATCTATCGGGGTTACTTATGAAATGCAAGATATCACCCGGCCAGAACCAGCGACATAATTTACCAGTCGGGTAATCCAAAACGGGTTTAATGTCGAGTTTCAAGGCAGCCTTGTGATATAACAAAGGAAAGTCGACGCCTGAAGATATAGCCAGTTGCAGAGATCCCCAAAACCGCGGATTAATCTCCATCAATACAGGTTTGTTGTTTTGCGTGTTGACCTTGTACTCGGCCATTGCAACACCAATCAATCCCATCCCCTTGAATAGACGAACGCTTTGCTCAATAAGCTTATCGGCACGATAACTCTCGCGCAGCGTACTAGGACCACCGGTTACCGGATATTCTCTCAATCGCTTGTGTCCGAAAATAGCCAAGGTTTCCTGTTCTTCATTAAGCAATACAAAAACACCAAGCCCCTCGCCATCTTTGGGAATCCTCTCCTGAATAAGCGGCCTCGGATATTCGGTCGAGACTTCTTTATAGACCGAAAGTAATTCTGACGGCTTCTCTACATATCGGAGCCCGCGCGAACCACTACTCTTTCTAGGCTTAATTACTGCATGTCCGTTCCATTTTGATGCTAAATAGGCAACCTCATCAATATTTTCAGGACAATAGGTTTTCGGAACCGTCACTCCTAATTGCCGGGCAAATTGAATAGCTTCCCATTTATCATAGGCTCGCTCAAGCACACTGGAGGTTGGGACTACCGCATGGGTATATGGCTTCCATGAATCAGGATGCTGCACACACAAAGAAAGAACAACATCCTCTATTGGATAAAATACATCAGGTTTTTCACCCTTACATATTTCTTCTAATTTTTTCAGAAACAAATCTGGAGTTTTGCGATAGTCTGGACACAAATAAACCTTCTTACAATACTTCGAGAAGGCTCCCATAGGAAAGTGATTAAAGGAAATACCAATTACCCGAACACCTTTCCTGCCCAGTGACCGAATGATAGGTAGAGCCTTTCTCCGGTCAATGTCTGTTATAAGAGCTGATGTGCCAGCAATACTTGAGTTTATACTCATGAACTTACAATCTCATACTTTATAGTTAGTTGACGAAGCTTGTCACATAACTTTGCTGATGGTTTAACCAGTCTTACATGGTCGGCAAGCTTTATAATAGGCAAATCAGAAATGTGGTCAGTATAAATCCACACCTCACTTGGCTTCTCTTGTTCGATGATTGATCTTGCACATAGTTCCTTGCGTAAACCATATAAATTGTCAAACTTGATCTTTCCATTTACAACTTGAAATCCCGAGCCAAAAACCTTTATGTCCTCAGACCAAAATTGAACGTAGGGTTTCAAATAGAACGAAGGTGAAGCTGAAAGCACTACCACTCTATCTCCTTGCTCTATGTGGGTTTTTAAAGCGTACACAATCTCAGTATTTTCCAGCCCTCGTAGTTCAAAGAACAATTTTTGTAGAAGCCTATCCCTTTCTTTTTCGTCTTTTTTAAGCCATACGATTTGTATTACCGATTTTTTATATTTTTCATTGCTGAGCAATCCTGCTTTGCTTCCAAGAGCAAGCAGCAATACCAATGTCTTACTCCATAAGCTTTCAGAAGCAAGCAGACTAAAAAATCTAAAGCTATCCCTCCTAACTAAGGTTTTATCAAAGTCGAAAATGGAAAGAATGTTTTCCTTTTTCATTCTACCAAAAAAATTACCGCACTTTAATGACTCGTTATAGCCCCAAAGGCCGTGGGATTATCTAACCTGTTGATGTTTGGCGATATAGAATCAGCCACACAATATTTAAGAATAATTCTCTATTAGTTGCTTGGTTTCAATAATATGTTGTTTGCTGGAGGCTCCAAAAACAATTGACCTGATATTAGGCATCCGACAAACATATTCAACAGCCTCTTTTGGTTTGATGGCTCCTGATGCCAGAATTGACATGGCCATTGGATGAAATTCTTTTTCAACAATGGTTTTTTCATATAATTCTTTATCCGGATTCATCGCATATCCTGTTTTATTTATAGTTGAACAAACAATGGGGTTTTCAATACCACATTCCAATAAGAAGTTCACCAAATGAGGAAGATTGACAGTGACAAAACCCGGTTCAGCCCCATATTTTTCCTTAATATAGGAGGCAAAAGCGACAAAAACATCCTTTACACCAAAACCAAGTAAAAGATCAGTGACGATATTCTGTAAAAATATAACTCTAACATTCAGATCCCGAAAAGCCTTCATTTCAATATCTACCAGCAATTGCATCACCTTGATCATATCCTTTGAAAACAGAGAAGCCCCGCCCTTTGTCAGCATGCCGGCGATTTCTCCCACGCTGGAATCTGCCATGATTATATCCTTAAGAGCGCCAAAAATTCCTTTTTCAGCCACAGCACTGGCATATTTATGCGCATAGGGCATTGATGGATAAAGCCGTAGATCAGCAAATCGGGTGGAATTTTGGCGCCAGTGGTCACAAATATCTTTTGCTATTTCATGTGTATTGAGCATAAAGGCCCTGATCCCACAATCATAGGCAATATCAATGACATCAGTTATTGATTTTAGATCCCTGAACTTTTCAGCAAGTGCCTGGGCTTTCTCCTCAGACATATGATTAATCCCAAAAAATTGATTATCACCAAAAATAACTCGGTCAAGCATTGGTTCATTTCCCATTATTTTAAATACTCCCAAATTTTTTTCCATATGGATGATCGTCTTGAGCTCTTCGGCAAAATCGGCGAGATCTGTGGCGCGCCGTCATCTGTTGCCAGCGACAGGGCTGTATCTTTAATAATTTCTTCCATTATGATATCGGTTTTGAGAGCCTCGGCAAAACTGGCAATATTGTCGGTACGCCCTTGTTCAATGCAATCAACAAAATAATCCAACTGCCTGGTAAACTCATTACCTCTCACATAAAAGCGAACCCCTCTGGCAATATCTGTAATATATCGGGTATTCCAGCCCTTATGAAATCCGTTGACCTGATCGTTACTTTTTAAAAAAATCTTATATGATTGTTTGTACGCCGTAATTTTCCCCTTTGTCCCGAAGATGTTGATGATAAAAGTAGGTTTGCGGTATGATTCATCGCTCCAGTTGACCATAACCGTACCTCTAATGCCGTTATTGTAGATGAAAGTTGAACTCACCAAATCTTCCACATCAGACGAATAAATGCTCTGCATAACGCTGCCCACTACTTTGTCCGGTTGGCCTAACAAGTAAACAACCAGATCAATGCAGTGAGAAGCAAATTCATACATGCAACCCCCGCCCATTTTTCTTTTGCCGCGCCAACTAGCCTTTGAATCTTTTAACACGATGGCTCCATACATTTCCGAATTGAAGTTTTTGACCTTGCCTATTACTCCTGTATTCAGAAGTTTTTTTACTTCCATAAAAACATCATGGAAACGATTAACATAGCCCACTTGATTAACCAATGGCTTGTTCTCAAGATGCGCGAAAGTTTGTTGCCCATCTGCCACTGTCAGAGCAAAAGGCTTTTCAGTAAAGGTATGGATGTTATTGTCGATGGCAAATCGTATAATTTCCGAATGAGAATCAGGTGGTGTTGAAATAATAACAAAATCAAGCGGAATTTCGACGATCATTTTCCGATAATCAGAATAGACCTCAACACCCACATATTTTTTCACCATATTCAACATAGTGCCAGACTGATCACACACTCCAGTAATTTCCACCGAAGGGTGAGTGTTTAAAATGGAAAAATGGGTAATCCCCATCCTGCCGAAACCAATGAAACCAGCTTTAAGCATTTGTTTTTTTCTCCCTCTTTTGATTTAAAACATCTTTTATCACACGAAAGACTAATAGAAGACTGTACAAATTTCTCTTGATCAGCCTGGGTTCAAATGTAGTACGGTATAACCATTCCAAACCAACATTCCTGAAATATCTGGGGGCTCTTTTGACCGTACCTGAATGAAAATCAAATGCCGCTCCCACCCCGATCATCCAGGGCACTTTTATCTTCTTACCCATATGTTCTTCTATCCACCTCTCTTGTTTGAGCAGCCCTAAGCCTACCCATAATATATCAGGATTAGCATCATTTATTCTTTTTATTATCGCTTCATCCTCTTCCTGTGTTAATGGGCGGAAAGGAGGGGAATAAGTGCCTGCGGTTATTAAACCCGGGAATTTTTCGCTTAGCTTCTCGCTCAAGAGTTCAGGAACACCATCTCTTCCTCCGTAAAAAAAATGCCGCCATTTTTTAGGAAGGCCATATTCGCAGGATTTCAGCATGAGATCTGGGCCGTGCAGACGTGGGATCTTATGACCCATCATTCTTCCGGCAATAATAACACCGACTCCGTCGCAGCATGAAAAATCTGCATTGTTAATATAGTTAAAATGGGATGGTATTCTTGTTGCATGGTATATAGATTCAGTGTTTGTAATACTGATATAACCACTGATTCGTCTCTTATTTATGGTACCATCCATTTCCTTTAGGATATTAGCAAAACTCGTGATTGAAAGGTGTACATTCAGGACTTTTACAGTCTTTGAATTTATAAGAGTCTTTCCTTGCATGTGATAATATCTCCAAATGCCCTGTGTAACGAATGATGAATAGGCAACCTACCGTCTTCTGTATATAAACTTGATGTCCCCTCGTACCTCGGGGACATCGCCCAGGATGAGAAGCGCGCCAATAAATAAATACCGTGCAAGCGCGACCGCTATGACATCAAACGGATTGAGACAGTCGCAAACAGCGCGCTCCTCATCCTGGGCGATGTCCTTTTCATATGAACCGGTCCTGTTTCTTGCTAACATACTTTCTTCTGAATGCCTTTAGAGAAGTTCGAAAAAACATCTCTCCAATTTTTTCGATAGCAGTTTCCAGTCATAATGTCGTTCAGCAGTCTGCCTCGCTCTCATTCCAATTTCTGAAGATAATTTTTGATTAGCCAAAAGCTCCAGAGTTTTTGCTGCGAAATCGCCTGGATTGTCTGAAGCCAAAAAGCCAATCTTGTGTTCATCGAAAAGGCGTACGATGTCTCCTGTACGATTTGAAACGGTCGGTCGGCCTGCCGCCATATAATCACCAATCTTATTAGGCCATCTCCCCGTGTTCAATGAGCTATTGGTAAAAGGAAACACGAAGACATCGGCACACGGGAGCAACGCAGTATATTTTTCATAAGGAAGAAAGCCTAATTCAATGATTCTGTTGGGATCAAATAAAGCTTCCTTATGTCTATTCTCAAATACATCTCCGGTTGTCACTAACACCACGTCTTTTCTGGCTTTTTGAATGTGATTAATTGCTTTAATAAAAAAATCAGTATTGTAATGAGTGCCCGCGGTATAAGCGATTATCTTCTTGTCTAATGGTAATCCGAGGTTTTTTCTCACTTCGTTCTTTGGTCGAGGCACAATTTTTTCAACGTCAGCGCCACCCGGGATATAAACAATTCTTGACTCTGGTACGCCTAAATTTATCGCTCTTTCTTGTAGTCCGCGGGAAATTACAACCAGCTTTTCCGGAAGCTTCTTGCTCTTTTTCTCAGTAAAATCCTCATAAGGCCTGATTAATTGTTGCAGGAGCTTGGGCCTGTTGCTCAAGGAGCCGCCTGTACCATGAAGGTCGGTCCATTCCGATACAAGAGGCATTTTGCGGAGATACTTACTCACTAAAGCAGGATATAGTACAGCCGGTCGGTGATCGAAATTTTCCACAATGTCAAATTCTCTCCCAAGAAGAAAGAGACATCTCAATATGGTGTCTATTGGACCCAACCCGCCGTTTCTCAATCGTTTCCCGACAATATCCGGCATACAAATAACCTCAACTCCATCTATGAACTCTTTTTTAGGAGTTAAGGTATAGCGGGGAGTGGAAGTCAGAATAACTACCGAATGGCCAAACCGGACCAGATGCTTGGCGAAATTGAAGCACCTTATGTAAGTGCCCATACCTTTTACATTATGGTTGAGAAACAATATTTTCATCAGTCACGTCAGGTTGTATCATTAAGACAATCAATCAATTATAAGCTATAAGCGGCTATTCAACAAAGAATCTTTTTCAAGTATTGAAAGGAACTTTTCGATCTTTCTCTCCATGCCAAAGAGGCCCAGAACTCTTTCTTGTCCCGTCTTACCCATTCTTGTTGCACGATCTTTATCCGTGAGCAGCTCAATAGAATATTTTTTAAAGCCCGCCTGGTCGCCTTTTTGTATCACATATCCAGTGATGCCATGGTCGATTATTTCAGATACCGCTCCAACGTCAAAGGTAACGACAGGTAAAGATAATGCCTGCGCCTCTACCAGTACATTAGGAAAGGATTCGCTCTCTGACGTGAGCACCAGCAGATTCGACTTATTCATCAGGTAGAGGCAATCCATCCTATTTAGCTGCCCGGCAAATATTACGTGCTTTTCCAGACCATTCGATGAGACCCACCTGACGAGCTCTGGTTTTTTGCCTCCTTCTCCTATGACTAAGTAACGAACATTTGGTATGTGTTCTTTAATCTCTTTGATACACTCAAGCGTGAATAACTGATTCTTTGTCTCATCCAATGCGCCCACCTGCGTAATGGTTGGAGACCCTTCAAATTGATTGTGTATCGATCGTGTTTGTTCATCCGACAAGTTCGTTGACAGCTTTTCAAATTCTTTTGTCGGCAAACCATTATGTAATGTGTGAACCGGATACCCATTCACCGCCAGCCTTATTTTTGCAGCCAGCTTTTCGGAGTTTGGCAAAAATCTATAGATTTTTCCCCTCCGCAGTCTCAGAATGAGTGTGTTGAGTCCCTTATTCAAGATATCAAAATAATCACCAGGCAATGTAGGTAAATTGTGGAAGTTTTCGAAGGTGTTTAAAAGACTGTAAACAATTTTAATGCCGGATAGGAATGCGCAGATTCGACCGAAGAAAAGGGCCGCACCCAAGCCCGTCGTAATGACGACATCATACCTTTTTTGTGAAAGACACTCATATAGCGACTTAAATCTCAGGAAATTATATGTCCCCGGATATCTATTGGAATGTATATTAACTTTATCAAGCTTAAAAAGCTCCGGAAACTCGTCAGCAGCATTCGAAAATCTAAAGATGCTAACATCTACATGAGGAGGTAGCTCTTTAATAAAATAAAATAATTGCTGTTCAGCGCCGCGCCTTTTTAACCAGTTTACAACAAATAAGATTTTTATACCTCTATTATAATCCATCTTATGACTTTTAAATCCTACCATGATGGCATAGCTTAACTTGGGGTTGTCCATTTGATAGCGTTTTCACCAAGCCTGGTGTCTGTTCAAACAACAAATTATCATCTCGGATTAAAATATTAGAAAATATTTATCGGAGAGAGCTTAGTGCAAGACGTGGAATATGACGTAGCGAGACTTGGTTTTTCTGTAAAGGCATTTAGCAGCTCTATCCCATCCACCCGTGAACAGCACCCCATTTACAACAGAAAAAAGCGCTCTATTATTAATCATGGACTTAAAGATGACTGAAGGAATATAATCATCACAGATTTTCATGCCAAATAATTGTACCTAAAATTTCAGCTGTTTTAAGAACCGTGGTAGGTGATATGTTTTCAAAAAAGTCTTCAGGTTTCAAATAATTAGGATACATTATTGGCATGATAAAGAAATATAAAAAGTATTAAAATTTACTATATTTTTTGATCACGTTGATGAAACGTAGCTTTACGGCATTTATTCATTGCTTGAATATCGCAACATTCGTCATTATTTGTATAATAAATGGATTAGTCATGACCACCGGCATAGCCGGTGGCTTGCATAAAGCCCTATAAGGGCTTAAATACTGGCACCCCTTAAGGGGTAGTACGGTGCTCTTTACGATATGCTGTTCTGTGGCCAATTGTTTTACTGCTTTAGTTGTCTTCTTCGCCTATTTTACTTGCTCCCCTAAAGGGGTCTTTCTCCAAATCTGTATCGTAGCGATCTTTTATCGTTTCATGGTCTTGCTGGTTTTTTATATACTTACGCACTTTTTGCTCATCCAAGCCAACTGTGCTAACGTAATACCCACGTGCCCAAAAACTATGCCCTTTAAAGTTTCTTCGCAAACTGCTGTACCTTTCAAACAAAATCATTGTGCTTTTGCCTTTAAGATACCCAACAATGCTGGATACCGCATATTTTGGTGGAATGAATAGAAAAATGTGGATATGATCGGCGCAAGCAGCACCATCTAAAACCTCTATGCCTTTATATTCACACAACTTCCTCAACACCTTCCCAATTTCTCTTTGCAGCCTACCGTATGCGATTTTTCTCCTGTTTTTAGGTATCCACACTATATAATATTTGCATTCCCAAACTGTGTGTGCTAAACTTTTTTTCATTATTATTTGCTCCTTTTCGAATGATGGCCACAGAATCAGCACTGTCGCTATCGTTCAAAAGGAGTTTCTTGTCAAATACTACAGCATAGCTTTTGCCATTCTCCCCAGCATAGCTGGGGGTTTAGCTCTGGAATTAATTATACCTAACAGTAAGATAGTTTATTATAAAACCATGTTTTGTTTCTTCTGTATTCACAAGGTGTTGGAAAAATATTACCAGTTTGTTTGCAAATAAAATTAGGGTCAATTATAAGCATGAAGATCTGTGATCATTATAAAATAGAGACAGATAATTTCAAAAACAATATGCTCATCTTACTGTATTTAATCCAGTTGGTGGTTGTATAGGAATGCTTGTGCTTGATCCCTCTACCTCTGCTGCCAATGTATGAAGCCATTCTTCCAGATTAGTATACCCGTCACTGTCATCATCTCCGTGGGGATCTGTCGGAAACGCTGGTAGCGATCCCATACTAGTTTCAACATTGCGAGTATTATTACTCAATATCGGTACTGTTGGGGAGTTTTTTAGAATTCTTCCACCATTAATTGTAACATAACCAATCAAACGAGTTTCTTCCGAATCCCTATCTCCAGGTCTGGCCCCAACATTGGCAAGTACGCTTGCCTGGACTGTGCTTGATGCCGCTGCAGCTAAACCAGTAGGCCAAACCGGAGCAGATAATGCTTTTGCATGGGTTTTAAAGTTGGCTGCATCATACACATAAGACCAGTCACTTGATCCGGTCTGAGTACCAAGATCACTTTTATTATCATATAAGTATATACTTGACCCTCTACCACTATCATAAATGTCATCAGTTCCCCAAAGGATACTAATGTAGTTCTTTCCTTTTGTATTACTATGGGGTCCGCCTTTTGTTACGTTCCCGACAAAGGAACCATTGGTTGGAAACGTTGGAGAGGATATTCTTGAGGTGAAATCGTTACCGTAAATCAAGCTGTTTACTAATACGAAATTATTGCACTTTTGAAACCATGGATTTCTGTAAGTCTGATTTATTAATAAATTACCAATTACTGATATATAATTCGTGTTATTGATTAGCATACCATGAGACTCTTCAGTTAATGGCGGATTGCTTCCAGTATTGATACCCTCTCCAATGATGGAGTTGGATACAGTAATATTAGAAGTTGTTCCTGTCCCATAATCTGCAACCAACATTGTTTCATCAAGACCCCATAGAACTGTGCAATGGTCAACGACAATGTTGTATACGCTTCCATAAGAGCCATAAGTAAGGATAACGAAAGGGTCTTTATCTATATCAGCAGTTCCATAGGCTCGAATATGTTGAACCAAAATATCATGCCCGCATACAATAAGTTCAGGATTTTTCAGTATAATACCTGGCGATGGAGCGGTTTGTGTTGCTATAGTGACATAATCGTTCCTTATAATGTATTTAGTATTTGATGCCCCACCGATAGTACCTGATACCTCAAAGATAATCAATTTATTATCAATATCCCAATTTGTAAAAGATTCAAGCCCTCCAGTCTTAACAGCGACACCACTTCGTGTTGAGTCTGCTATTGCGGCAGTTGGATTTAAGGTGTTTACAATACAAATAGTGGGATTCTTACTGTTTCCATAAGCTGCTCGTGTGTCTGTTCCGAAACCTTTAGCTCCAGGGAAGACCGATACTGCTCCAGCAACATTGGGAAAAATAAATACTATAAAGATTATCACAAAATAATACCACCTTTTTACAAGTTTTAAATAAAACATAATTATATCTCCCTTATCCATTATTAATAACAAAAATGTTCTGTTAATTTGTGTGATTCATATAGATCGTTTTATAGCCATAAGTAATTTAATAGGGCAAATGGAATAGTTTAATAAAAGTACGAAGATTATCACGTCACTTTTCTGAAAAATGTCTAAAAGTCATAAAATCGTAAAGCCAGCCAGTTTTTCAAACAGCTCCCTGTTTTTTGTTATACCATACCTTTTCCCCTAATCAATCGAAACCTTTGAAAAACAGCAATTCTCATTATGGAATATTCAATGAAATTTCCTAAGGTTATAAGCTTTAATTAAATTTGGGCAAGTCGATTTTTCGCTTATTTTTGCGAATTTTCTATGTTTTTTGAAACGTAGTTAAAGCTTACAAAAAATTGTCATACTATTAACTATTTGGAATAATTGAAAAATATTGTTAAATTCCATAATTAGAATTGCTGTTTGAAAAATGACCTTTTTGTCCGATCTCTTCACTAAGAGCCTGTCCGAGAATGCGAATCTTAATTTTTTGACCACTACATAAAGTGTTTAGCTCTGTTGATAGATACAATATAGTGTAGTCAAAATTTCAAAGGCTCTATTCTCGGACAGCCTCCTAGCCTCTAATTTAATCCTCGAAATTCTTAATCTATTCCTACATGCCTCGTATGTATAGATGATCGTACCGAGGTGATTGAACTCATCTACCTCCGTGAACCCAAACAACGATTTGCATTTTTCAAAAGTTTAGCAAACTATATCTATTATTAGCAAGCAAAAAATATACCGTTTGATTATAGGATAAAAAATGTGTGGGTAAGATTTTAATGGTTTCATTTTATTCAATGGATTTCATCCGACATAGGCTGACACACAATTTGTTATTGCAATAGTTTTTAAAAATAGTCATAGTGTATCCAAAAAAACTCACCACTTATAAAATTTAGTTTTTAAATATTTTATCGAAATGTTTTGGGAGCTATCTAAGAAATTGTGACAGAAATTTTCCGTTTTTTGACAAATTTTGACAAAAATAGTGAGACCTTTGCACAACTAAATTAACTGAACTGTAAGATTGATATACAGCTTTATTAACGTCCATTTGTCAAATTTTAAGTATAATTCCTTAAATTATCACTTCGCTTTTCTAAATAATTCCAAAAACCATAAAATCGGAAATCCAACCAGTTTTTCAAATCTCTCTATTCTTTAACCTTTTATATCTTTTTATATTGTGAATCAAAGCGCCGTGCAGTCCTGTTAAAAAGCTATTTTATGATTGCATATTTTCGAAAAAGCATATCCAACGATTTGATGTTTTTTCGCATATCATATTCCATTTCGAAGGATGCTCTGGCTTTTTGTGATAGTCTGACCCTCAAATTCCTATCTTCAGCAAGCTCAACGATAAATTTTGCCAAGGCATCGTGATCCTCAATAGGAAATAGGAGCCCATTTTGGCCATGCTTAATAAAGTTCCTAAGGCCTGGTGCATCCGACGCGATTATTGGCAAGCCACAGGCCATGGCTTCTATCATGGCAATAGAAAGCCCTTCATAGCGGGAGGGCATAACGAATATATCAGTCGTTTTCATAAGTCCTATAACATCATGCCTGATTCCCAAGAGCTTGACACAATTACTAAGCCCCAAATCCAGAATTAACTTTTCCAACTGCTTTCGATCCTCTCCTTCTCCAACTATCATCACAAATATATGATGCATTCCTAAAGTCACAAGCTCAGCTACTGCCCTGACCAGTACCTCCAGAGCCTTCTGATAGGATAAATTTCCAACAGCAAGAATTTTCAATGTATTTTTAGAGATTAAGAATTCCTTTTCTAAATTTACACGCTCAGAGAGACTATCGTCGAATACGATGCCGTTTTTTAAAACTAAAACTTTTGAGTTCTTGAGTCGGAATCTCTGACGGATGATCTCTTTAACCTCCTGTGATACCGTCAGGATCCGATCAGCAACTCTGTAAACAGCGGCATCAACCATCTTAACGATATACACTCTCGGATCCCAATTGGGTCTTCTATCCAAGAAGGCCGCCGTATTGTGGATGGTGGGGAACGCCGGCACTCCCGACAATTTCTCTATTGCTACGGCCAACTGGTTCGCGTGGCCCAAATGAGACTGTATGAGCTGGATACGATTGCTCCTAATAAACTTCATCAGATCCCGCATGAGAAAAAGCAGACGAACTGCAAATCTTATGGGCTGTTTGATACTGACTAGTGACTTCCCCATGCGAACCGGCACCCCCAAAGCCTCGATTTTTTCTCTAACAGGGCCATCACTTCCGAAACAATATACAAAATGATCGTAGTCTTCCATACCAAGTGATTTGATATATTGAATAAGCAGGATCTCTGCCCCCCCCATACCTAATGTATAGACTAAATGCATCAAATTGATTTTACTGCTTTTTCCTATTTCCTGATTTATTGTCAATGCCTTCAGATTTCTCTTATGTAACTT
>Ga0255441_1055_pt1 | contig 16347 bp, 14 predicted proteins | sample ANMaggSeSYBR02C5_FD_182645 | JGI IMG/M metagenome (GOLD analysis project Ga0255441, IMG submission 182645) | Sediment cell enrichment communities from methane seep in Santa Monica Basin, California, United Staets - ANME aggregate JGI... | ecosystem: Environmental > Aquatic > Marine > Cold seeps >... | reverse complement strand
TCCCAAGAATTATGGGGTTGTTGGGATTTTTTAGAATTTCGTAAAGGTCGCTTTCAGTCAAATTATCAAAAACAGCTTTTACAGGAAGACGTCCTACGAATTCTGTTTCAAATCCGTATTCTATAAGATCTTCCGACTTGACATGTTTGAGAATATCAACTTCTTCCTGCGCGCTTATTATTTTTGCTCCAAAGCCGATACCCTGATCTTTCATGCGTTTTTTAATTATCTCCGAAATATCGCCAAAAGCCCCGCTCATAATAAACAGGATATTTTTGGTGTTTACAGAACGTTTGTCCCTTTTACCTGTTTTGCGAAATCGTTCAATCTCCTGAATCATTGAAATCGGGTCATGCGGAACCTTTAAATCAACATCTGTCTCTTCCATGGGTTTAAGCAGAGCGCGCTGTACACCTGTCCGTGAAACATCAGCACCAATTAGCTGTTTATTTGCAGCTATTTTATCGAGCTCGTCAATGTAAATAATGCTATGCTGGGCGAGTTCAATATTGTCGTTTGCTTCCCTGACCAGGTCACGGATCAGATCTTCTACATCTCCTCCCACATAGCCTGTCTCGCTGAATTTTGTGGCATCACCCTTTACAAAGGGAACACCGATTTTATCAGCTATCAGCCTGATCATATATGTCTTGCCGACACCTGTGGGACCGATCATAAGAATATTGTTCTTTATGCCGCCAACGATCTCATCGGTTTTTTCAGGTGAAGCCTTGACGTGTTTTATCCGGTTGAAGTGGGTGCAAATTTTTGTGGCAAGAATTGCTTTGGCATCATCCTGCTTAACAATATATTGATCAAGATAAGAGACAAGATCCTCGGGTATTAGATCGAAATTAATTTCTCGCTCTTTTTTTTGGGGCGCTTCCACCTTTTCCAGAGGTACTTCCTGGGGAAGAACTATTGGAGATACAATTTTAACACTGCCCCCAAACTTCTTGGACAGAAATTCACTTATTTCTTTTTCAATTTCTCTTGGGTTTGGCATTTTTTCATCATGTTCTTTCATAATTTTTAATTATAATCACATATATCAGAAAATGCAAGCAAGAGCTCTGTAAGTCAATTTTAACGTCTAATTTACAAATATTTAGAATAATCAAACGGTTAGCAAGAAAACAATCTCAAATACAGATTTGCGAAATTCGGTAGTTCCTTGACACCCACCTGTTTTTTTGTTAGCGGATTAAATATTAAAAAAAACTTTTTTACGAAAAGGTATGTAAAATGAGCTCTATTGATGAACAGATTTTAAAATCAGCCAAGGAAATAGTTGTTAAATTTATAGAGGCCGGGAGGCTTTCTCCGACTGGCTTTGATGAAACGTTCAAAAATATTTATTATACAATTGAGGAAGCCGTACAAGGTTCAAGAGAAAAACCTGAAGAATATAATGAATGAATCATCTTTAGAAAAAGTTAGTATTGAAAAAGCAAGTGAAGATCTATTTGACTTTGCAATTGATCGTTCAGATATAAAGCTGATTTTGCAAAACTTGCCCGAGGATATAAAAATTAACCGGGTTTCATTGGAATATGAAATTCAATTATTAAAAATTTTGGCTGTTGGATGGAGCATTTCGTTTTTTTTGGATGAAAGTTCTCTAAAGAAAGAATTATCAGAATCATTTTGGAATGCTGTTCAAAGTTTTTCTCAGAGCATTTCAGTACTCTCATCTTCATCTGCGGGTAAAGAGATTGACTACTTTAATACTTTGAAAGAACGACTTAATGTGTATTTAAATGCGTTAAATCTTATCACTGACGGTCCTGATCCTCTCATAGCAATTGGCCCAGCCTTTGCCAAAATTTGCGGGGATGAAGATAATGCAAATATTATTCTATCCGGCTCAAAAGTTTTTAACTTTTCTGTCGGCAATGTAAAAAATTATCTTGAGTCTGTCCAATTTGAATAAGCCGGATAACACATTTACTTGAGAGTCCAAAGTTCTGCCTTCATGCCGGACTATATCCGGCAACCAGCTTCATTATTCTGTTGCAATTATTCTGAATTCCGACTTTCGCAGGAATGTCTTCCCCGTTCCCAAGCACCTTTGGAGCAAGTCTTCGTGGAATAAGTTAAAGCCTAAGAGTCCGCCCGAAGGGCGCTAACTTTATAATAGGCCTTTCGGAATTTTTTTGATGTTGGTTTTAATTTGTAAGCTTTTTCAAAGAGTCTTTTTACTTCATTTTTTTCCCCCATCAATTCATAAGTTCTTCCCAGAGAGTATAATGCATCAGCGCTTTCCGGATGCTTTTCAATGCGTGCCAAGCCTATCTGCAGCGCCTTTTGCAAATAAAACTCGCTATTTTTACTGTCTCCCATCAGACGGTAAGTGCGAACCAGTGATTGGTTTGTCGATGCTCGCCAAGGTTCCTTTTCAAGGCGCCTCAGGTCAAGCAAAAGCGCTTTTTCCAGATAATAATGAGATTTCTCTTCATCTCCAAGATGTCGGTGAGCATTAGCGAGATCACGTAACAATGAGCGACTCTTAGGTTTTCGTTTTAGAAGCAACTCATCCAAATAGATAACCATGTCCCAATTTTCATACCGTTCATACCGACCCGAGAATTTTTTTATCCCGTTTTCGATGCGATTATCGGCTCCCTTTCTACCTGTTTCTGTTGCATAAATGCAAAACGTTGTAGCAACAGACATCAGAACAACCAGGAATACGGTATGAGCAATTCGCAGTGTTAGACGCTTTGACATTTGAGCATCCCAAGCTGGGTCATGCTGATAGTCAAGCGCGAATTGACTTGCGTGCAGATAGTGAAGCGCCATAACCGCCATTGCCAATCCTATCAGTATTTCAGCAATCTCCGCTTCGTTAAACGAAAGCATTCCAAGTTCCAAATATGCCGCTGTTATGAAAAATGGCCATAAGTACAGCGGCGGCGCCGGAATGTTTTTTGAATCAAGCCAGTTTGCTGGAGACCATTTTAGTTTCAACGCAAACGGATAGATCAATCCGTATACAGCGAGTAAAACAGCAAGGGCGTATTCCATAGTATCCTTAAGCATAGTACTGTAAGGTCCGGTCAACATGTTATGCAGATTTGTTTCGCCCTGAAGATTCCTGGTTTTGAAAAATTCCGATGACTCCCAGCCGAATAACCGCTGTCCCCAAGAAATTTCTTCCATGATCACATAAAAACATGCAAGGGAAAGCAAACCAAAAAAAAACCGGTACCGGGTGGTTTTTAATAGGTGTCTAACAGAAAACAACAGCGCAAAAAGAAACAAATAGAATTGAGCCCATTCTCCCAATAGGTCTTCGTAAGTGGCCCAAATATATCCCAATGGATAATTCAGTGCCAAAATCATAAATAAAACTGCAAGAGCTACAAATAGGATATGCACAAGAAATGCATGTGCAGAATTTCTCATAACAACACTCCTTCACAATACAAAAAAAGAGGCCCGCTATGCGGGCCTCAAATAAAGTGTGTAGTTTAATCTCGAAAGGCCACATTTAGTTATGGTGGTTACCGTGGCCATTTTTTGAATCCTAATTACTTCTTCCCGCTATCAAGAGTCGGAGTCAGAGCAAGAGTCGGAATCGGAGTCAGAGTCAGAGTCAGAGTCGGAATCGGAGTCAGAGTCAGAGTCGGAGTCGGAGTCAGAGTCAGAGCAAGAGTCGGAGTCAGAGTCGGAGTCGGAATCGGAGTCAGAGCAAGAGTCGGAGTCGGAGTCGGAGTCGGAGTCGGAATCGGAATCGCAATCGGAGTCAGAGTCGCAATCGCTATCGCAATCTATTGGGCACAGTGGCCCCACCACTTTCAAGCTGGAACCACTCACGACTTCAAAATCACCACTCACAAGGCCGGGACCTATGGGCTGGGAACAGCTTGTGTGGATCTTGGCATTCAAGACCCCGCCCACATATATAAGGATTTCAGTACCCATTGTGCCGTTCTTGTCTCCGCCTACAAAGGGGAACTTCTCGCCAGGTTCTACCTGGGTTGGGCCAAATATTGTTATGTCATCCTTTTTCTGCACAACCTCAATGGCAGCAGACGCTCCTCCATTGTACCGCAGCGTCAAATCAGTTACCTTGCCTTCGCAGCCGCAATCTTCGCAATCTTCTTCCGCTTCCGGCACCGAGAGGGCAGCGACAATCCAGTTAAATGAGGCCGCCCATGGAGTACATGGAGTAGTTGAAGGACATATATCACCTGGCGGCGATATTGGCTCGACAGTAAGAGACGTAACACCCGCAGGAATGACAATATCAATGTTCAGAGAATCCCACTCTTCCCCATCCCAGCTATTAAGTAGATTATCATAAGATATTGTTTGTTCCGTAGGACTGCCTGCGCCTTCGTCAAAAGTGACTCTGATAGAGGATGTGCGAAAGTCGCCTGTAGAAACTGTACCAGCCACACTTGAAAAATGCATGGAAAGAGTGGCGATTCGGTCGATAGATGACGACGCAAATTCGAATTCCTGGGCTACAGTAGTCTCTAAATCTGAGGTGAAACCAGCATAAGCGAAATCATTCCCATCTATAAGCTTGACTTGGGCCTCGCCGGAACCTTCCTGGAAAATCACAATCACGCCGGCGCCATCGTTGTTTGTGCTAAAATCTAAACCCTTAACAGAAAATCGTGAGTGACCAGGCTCAACTAAATTTAAGTTAGTCACATCGGCACGATAGGCTTCGCTATTGAGAAAGGTCGAGGCTCCAATCATGACCTCATCCTCAACGTTTTTCCAAACCAATTCTTCTTCCGGCAAACGCTTACGAACCTGTATTTCGTTCATCAGCGAAGGCGCACCTCGACCTTCCCAATAAAGCAATACTTGTTGAATCTCAGCTCCATGTGGGACATACACGCTGATGTCTCCCACCCAATCAGCTTGACTACTACTACTACTACTACTCTTATTAACCATACCAACACCAGCGGCCACAACTCCCGAACCAGGCAAAGTAACTATATCAACTGGGGGTCCCAAAGTTTCATCTCCATCGGCAAACACTTCACCCGACATAACGCCAATGAGACACAGGCACGCGAATGCTGCTACTGCAAATATTGAAAGTTTTTTCATAATCATTTTCTCCTTTTCAATTCTTAAAGTTCTTAAGTTTTTTGATATGGCAGTACCTACCATACAGCAGTCTAATAATTTAGCTATCACCCCCCCCCCTCCAGAAAAATTTTTAATTTTTAATTTTTAATGTCGGACAAATTTTGATATTTTATAACCACCACAAAGGGTTAAAGGCCTTAAATACTTCGTGCTCTTCGTGTGCTTCGTGGTGTGAAAAATGAATACGAAAAAGAATTGCGTGGCTTACTTTGAAGCAGAACAATCCAAAAAAAAAGCCGGGCCGCCTTTTATAATCATTTAAGGCAACCCGGCTATCCTTCATTTTTTTAGGACCCGCGGTTTTCCGGGCCAGTTTCTCAACTGGTTTGGCTTTTTCTTAATTGATATTGAATCGTTTTAAGTATCAGAAAATTAAAGAAGCAATTATTATACCTTTTTTTTTGCAATAAAATTATTTTTGATAACTATTGGATATTCCATACTATTTATATTTTACCTGCCGGATGCCGGCTTTTATGTTTGCCCAAAAAATGGGAAATAAACTTCCTTTTTACACATTTTTTATGTAATAAATTACATAATGTATGAGCGAACCATGAATCTGGAACCTTGAACCTTAAAACCCAAACCAGACTAATGTCCAATTTTTCAACGCACTTCTTCTGCTGTTATCGAACGATGTCCTTTTAGTATTATATTATATTATATTATATTCAAACTTCCGCTGACATAGCCTTCCATATCCAACGCTACATAAGAAAAACCTAATGCCTTTAATTTATTGTTAATCACCAGCCTGATTTGTTCATTTAATATTTTTTCAAAATAAACAGGGTCAATTTCTATTCTTGCAACTTTTCCGTGACACCTTACACGACAACTCTTAAAACCAAGATCTATTATGGTGTTTTCAGCTTGTTCTATCATACTCAGCGCTTTTTGAGTTAAGGGAGTTCCATAGGGAATTCTGGTGGCAAAGCATGCCATTGCTGGCTTATCCCATGTGGATAAATTCATATCTTTTGAAAGCAAGCGGATATCATCTTTTGAAAGTCCTGCGTCAATCAACGGAGCAATAACACCCATTTCTTCTGCAGCCGAAAATCCTGGCCGGAAATCATCAAGGTCATCTACGTTGGCGCCATGGGCGATAGGGGTAATGCCCATATCTGAGGCAATTTTTAAAATATCCTCAAAGAGAAGTTTTTTGCATATGTAGCATCTGTCTTTTTTGTTGGCTATAAAGCCGGAATGATTTATTTCCCTTGATTTAAGAAGAATGTGCTTAATTCCAAGGTTATCGGCAAATTTTTTTGAATATTCTATTTCCCGTGATGGATGTATAGGTGAGGTTGCTGATATCGCTACCACATTCTTTTTCAGCAATTTATGAGCAATGGCAAGTAAAAAGGCGCTGTCAACTCCACCCGAAAATGCAACTATCAGAGAGCCGAAACTATTTATTATGGAGACCAGTCGTTCTCTTTTTTCCTTTAAGCCTAACAGTTTCTTATTTTTCACTTTGATCATGATTTTGCCCTTAACCTTCTGATTATTTTTATATTTCCGTATCACATAGCAGAAAATTAAGCAAGAAGTATTTTGACTGTTTTTAATGTTTTTTCAGCAGGATACCGTTTCCATTGCTCTGGAAAATATTTTTGAAGGGAGCCGATTTAAGGGCTATGACGATTACATTGCTTCGCTCCTCGAAATGATACCTAAAATGGTGAGTAACAGGGGGCGTTATTCTTCAAAATTAGAATTGCTGTAATTTAAACTGGATATTTGATATAGTACTGATTAAATCAGATGTGATGACGCCGCCGGTAATTTGGCCTTGAACTTTACATCGTTTATATCTTGTGTATTTAATGTTTGATGTGCTACAAATCGTCATATAGACTTTCAGATAATTAATTTCACTGCGTTTAGGAACGGGGACGAAATAACTAATACGCCTTCCTCCTTCTGGCCTTGTGAAATTAATTATCTGAAAGTCTATAGCAAAATTTCCTTTTTATCCGGGTTAGGAGTAACAGTTTTAATGGAATTTCAGAATTGCATCAGAAACAAATATGGCAAGTGTGATCTTCCGTCCAACACGATTGGCAAAATAAAGGACGGGTTACGAAAATTGAATCTTGATGTTGAATACTCTGCCTTTAGCGTCTCGGACAACATCTATTGGGGAGAGATATGGATTGATTCAATAAGGATAGTCTGTAATGGAAAAGGCATTACCCCGGAGCTTGCGGAGGCCAGTGCGTACGCTGAACTGGCTGAACGTTTCAGCGCGGGGCTGTTCTATCCGGTCTTTGAAGAACGCGTAAGGTTTAACGTCCCGGCCCTTTACAATGAGGAAACCAATAGGTTCCTTAACTTTGAATGGATGAAGGGATATGTATATGCCCACCAGGATGATTTAGAAGAAAACGTTCTAAGAATAGAAGACCTGTTAGCAAACGAAAGTCAGTTGACAGATAAGGACATTGAGCATATCAAAAACAGCCACATGGCCAAACATTGGGTTGACGGTTTTTCAATAGTTCATGAAGAGACAGTAAAAATTCCGGCAAACTTTATTGCATATATTCACGCGTCTAACGGGATGGCGGCAGGCAATACCATCGAAGAGGCGATGATTCAGGCTTTATGCGAAATATTTGAACGTTACTCGCAAATACAAACAATTAAACCTGAAAAAATAGTTCCATCAATTGATTTGAATTCTGTGGACAATACCGTCATAAAGGACATAATTAAATTTTATCACGGAAAGAATGTTGATGTAATGATCAAGGATCTTTCTTTTGATGGACTGTTGCCCTGTATAGGCGTCCTGTTCATCAACCACAATTTGTCTCCTGATCGCCTGGAACATAGAATACTGATACCGGGCACATCTTTTAATCTGGACGAAGGTCTAACAAGGTGTTTTACGGAAAGTATGCAAGGCCGTAAAACTCTATTAACTCCACGTCCACAGTTGGATAAACCAGTTATCCATCGATCTCAGGTTAACAATTATTACCTGTTAATGAAATGTGGTATTTCTCCAAAAGATATCTCATTTCTTGAGCAAGGAAAAGTTGGCACTTACAGGAATAGTAAAATCAAGGATATTTTTGGCGAAATTGAGGAAATTAAGAAAATATGTAAACTGTTCAATACTGATTGTATAATACTCGACCACACCCATCCGGTATTGAATTTTCCAGTAATAAGAGTAATTATTCCAGGGATTTCTGACTTTTTACCTTTCTTGAGTCAAGATATTCTTGTATCTGAAGCGACAAGACCGTCCGCCACATGGCGTGGATCAAGATTCAGGAAAATAATGCAGAGTTTTTTTGTATAGCAGCCGTTGGCATTTGAAAGATCTGTTTGACTTCAATCTGTTTTTGCTTGACAATAACCCAAAAAATATCCCAATGATTCGATAACTCGTTTATGTTGAGCCTCTTGCAGAAACAAAAAACTTTTGAATTATTTTGATCAGTAGAGGAATAATTATGGCAAAGAAGGCGAATGCAGCAATTATTCCTAATGCAGATGGATGTTTCTGCAAGAGGCTCATTCAATATATTCCTTTTTTGTTGACAAAGCACAAGATCGGTTATATATCCATAAACTTAAATGGGGTTATCTATAATAATACAACCTTAAAAAATTAATGAAATCAATGAATTATCAATCAAATCTATTGTATCGAGTATCAAATTGAAAAGCAAATTGAGAGGAGGTGACCTTAGATTAGTCCCCGTATGAGAAAGTAATTATTATATAGTCAGAATGGTTAATTATTATTAATAATAATGGAGGTAAGACTATGGCAAAACACGAAACTCCTATGATTGACCAGCTAGAGTCTGGTCCGTGGCCAAGCTTTGTATCCGATTTAAAGCAGGAGGCCGAATCAAGGGCAAAAAATGTAAATGGTATAGACTACCAGACGCCTCAGGATGTCTGTGACGATCTTCTGGGTGTGCTTGAGCTTTCATACAAACATGGAAGAACTCACTGGAAACACGGCGGAATAGTCGGTGTGTTCGGCTATGGCGGTGGCGTTATCGGAAGATACTGTGATCAGCCGGAGATGTTCCCTGGCGTTGCTGCTTTCCATACCATGCGAATAAACCAGCCCTCAGGTAAATACTATACAACAAAATTCCTGAGAGATCTTATGGATATCTGGGAACTGCGCGGAAGCGGTTTAACCAACTTTCATGGAGCTACAGGTGATATCGTTCTTCTAGGCACAACAACACCCCAGTTGGAAGAAGTCTTCTATGATTTAACCCACAAGATGGATACAGATCTTGGCGGTTCCGGTTCAAACCTGAGAACTCCCTCCTGCTGTTTGGGAACTTCTCGTTGCGAATTTGCCTGCTTTGATACACAGGCGATTTGTCATCACATGACCAATTTTTATCAGGATGAGCTTCATCGTCCTGCTTTTCCATATAAGTTTAAATTCAAATTTGACGGATGCTCCAACTGCTGTGTTGCATCTATTGCGCGTTCAGACCTGTCCTTTATCGGCACATGGCGAGATGATATACGTATTGATCAGGAAGCAGTAAAGGCTTATGTCGGCGGTGAAATTCCTCCAAACGCAGGTGCTCATGCGGGTCGCGACTGGGGTCCGTTTGATATCCAGAAAGAAGTTGTTGATATTTGTCCAACAAACTGCATGCGATATGAAAATGGAAAACTTGAGATCAACACCAAAGAGTGCACCAGATGTATGCACTGTATTAACGTAATGCCCAGAGCCCTAAGGCCAGGTCTGGATAAGGGCGCAACTATATGTGCCGGTGCTAAAGCCCCGATTCTTGATGGTGCACAGATGGGTACTATGCTTGTTCCTTTTATCAAGATCGAAGAACCTTACGATGAGATCAAAGAGAATATAATTGAACCTATCTGGGAATGGTGGATGGAAGAAGGCAAGAACCGCGAGCGTCTTGGCGAATTAATCAGACGTCAAAGTTTCCAGAAGCTGCTTGATGTAACAGGCATTAAAGCAATGGCGCAGCATGTTCAAGAGCCGCGTTCTAACCCGTATGTGTTCTGGAGAGAAGATGAAGTTCCGGGTGGATGGACACGAGATATCAATGAATTTAGAAAATATCACCAGAGATAGGGGGGAGGAATAATACCATGGCATTTATATCTTCAGGCTACAATCCTGATAAACCGATGGAAAACAGAATAACCGACATCGGTCCACAAAAGTTTGATCAATTTTACCCTCCGGTTATTAAGGCAAATAAGGGTAAATGGCTGTATCATGAAATACTGGAACCAGGCATTCTGGTGCATGTTTCAGAAACAGGTGACGAAGTTTATACAATAAGAGTAGGTGGTTGTCGTTTCATGAGCGTAACACATGTCCGTGAAATGTGTGAAATAGCTGATAAACACTGCGACGGACACCTCAGGTTTACCACCAGAAATAACATTGAATTCATGGTGGACAGCAAAGAAAAAGTTGAGCCTTTAAAACAAGATCTTGCCAGCAGAAAATTTAACGGTGGAAGTCAAAAGTTCCCCATTGGAGGTACTGGCGCCGGAATTACCAATATTGTGCATACTCAGGGATGGATTCACTGCCATACACCGGCAACTGATGCATCAGGCACAGTAAAGGCAACTATGGATGTTCTTTTTGACCAGTTTACAGATATGAAGCTGCCTGCCAAAGTACGTGTTTCCATGGCTTGCTGTCTTAATATGTGTGGTGCTGTTCACTGCTCAGATATAGCAATTCTCGGCTATCACCGCAAACCGCCAATGATTGACACTGAATATATTGACAAAATGTGCGAGCTTCCTCTGGCTGTAGCTGCATGTCCTACCGCAGCAATCAAACCGGCTAAAGTAGAGTTTGAAGGGAAAACGCTAAAAAGTGTTTCAGTTAACCCGGAAAGATGTATGTACTGCGGAAACTGTTACACAATGTGCCCCTCAATGCCTCTTGCAGACACAGAAGGCGACGGAATCGTTCTTATGGCAGGCGGTAAGATTTCCAACAGGATTTCCATGCCGAAGTTTTCAAAGGTTGTTGTGGCATTTATTCCTAATGAACAGCCTCGCTGGCCATCCTTGACCGAAACGATCAAGAGAATGGTTGATGCTTATTCAAATGATGCCAATAAGTACGAGCGTATGGGTGACTGGGCGGAAAGAATCGGCTGGGAAAGATTCTTTGATAAATGTGAGCTTGAATTCACACATCATCTTATTGATGATTTCCGTGATGCCGCATATTATACATGGCGTCAGTCAACTCAATTCAAGTTCTAACAGCGATAAATTTAACTAATTAACCGGAGGCAAACGTCAGGTTTGCCTCCGGTATAAAATTATGAGGCATAATAATGGCTGGTCTAACAATAGATGAACAAACAGCAAGAGATACTATTGTAGAAACACTTAAGAAAAAAAAGGGTAAATCAAAATTTTATCTTAAGGATTTCTATAAAATGTTTCCAGACGAAAAAGTCAGAGCTGTTAAGAATCTTGTAAACAAAATGGTTGGGGAAGAAGTTCTGGAATACTGGTCCAGCGGAAGCACGACTTTAATCGGGCTCAAAGGTGCTGGCAAACAGGCTTCTACCGAAGAGGATTGAAATTATAATTTAATGCAGCATGACGGTAAAGGTTTCCCCGGAATTATTATTGCAGCTCTGCGAGGCGGAGCAGGAAAAACAATACTGTCTATAGGGATAATTGCTGCATGGAAAAATCTCAAAAAAAATGTTGCTCCTTTTAAAAAAGGTCCGGATTATATAGATGCCGGCTGGCTTGCTATGGCGGCTGGCCGGCCATGCTATAATCTTGACAACTTCCTCATAGAAAAAAAGCAAATCCTCAATTCATTTTATACCCATACATTAAAAAGCGATATCGCTGTTATAGAAGGAAATCGCGGACTTTACGATGGTCTTGATACAGAAGGAAGTACCAGCACTGCTGAGCTTGCAAAACTTCTCAATCTGCCTCTAATTTTGTGTTTAGATTGCACAAAGAGCACACGAACCATGGCCGCGGTTGTATTGGGATGCATCAAATTCGATCCGACTGTAACAATAAAAGGTATAATATTAAACCGTGTTGCCGGACCAAGGCATGAAAATATTGTTCGTAAAAGTGTTGAAAATTACTGCGGGATACCGGTTTTGGGCGCTGTTCCCAAACTTGGCAAGCAAAATTTCCCTGAAAGACATATGGGGCTTATCCCAACTCCAGAACATGAATGGGCAAATGATTCAATAAATGCTGCCCTAAAAATGGCTAAAAGCTATATTGATCTTGATGCATTAGCCAAAATTGCTTGCGATGTTTCTTTTCAACGGACATCAGCAATCACGCATCCGAAATCCGAAATCCGAAATCCGAAATCAGTAAGGATAGGCATAATTAAAGATTCAGCTTTTCAGTTTTACTATCCTGAGAATATTGATGCACTTATTGCAGCAGGCGCAGAAACAGTATTTATAAGCCCGCTTAAAACAAATAAAATACCACCAATAGATGCTCTCTATATCGGTGGCGGCTTTCCTGAAACCCATGCTAAAGAATTATCAGAAAACGAGCAATTCAGAAATGAGTTAAAAGCACTTGCTGAAGACGGCCTGCCGATATACGCAGAATGCGGAGGCTTGATGTATCTGGGAGAAGAACTTGTTCTTGACAACAAATCATATCAAATGGCAGGAGTTCTGCCAGTTGTATTCGGCCTTTCCAAAAAACCAAAAGGGCACGGCTACACAATCATTTCAGTTGAAAGAGAGAACAAATATTTCAAGAAGGGAAGCGAAATAAGGGGGCATGAGTTTCACTATTCGTATGTTCTTGAGTGGAAAGGGAATGATAAGGATCTGGTTTTTAACATGAAAAAGGGAAATGGTTTTATTAATAAAAAAGATGGCTTATGTTATAAAAATGTACTCGCCACATACACCCATATTCATGCCCTTGGCACCCCTTCATGGGCAAAGACTATGGTCAGCAATGCAATTTCCTACAAAAAAACACAATAATTTACCACGGATTTTCACAGAATTACACTGAATTATCAAAATACTCTTCTCAGGATTGCGAACCATTTTCAACCACCCCAGTAATTTACTCGTAACAATTTTCAGTGAAACTCCGTGTTGTTCTGTGGTGAAATTTTTCAAAAAAACAGGGCAAACATTATAAATAATGTTTGCCCTGAATAATTGAATCTGCAGATATTAAATTATTACTTCTTTTTGGGATGGCACTTTGCACAGGATGTAGGTGCTGCTTTCGTGCCGCTTGCCTTATTGGCCTTCTTATGACAATCTTTACAGTTTACATGTATGGCATAGGCATGATAGGTCATCTTTTCCTTCGTTGAAAGCGTTGGTTCGCCTTTTTTAGCCTTTGGAGGTCTGCCCGCTTTGGAGTGACACGCAATGCAATTCTGAACTTCATCACCCATTTTCAGTTCATTAAGCGGTTTACCTTCAGCATCATGATGACATTCTCCGCAACCTGCTTTGTATTCCTCAACATGCATCTTGTGTGAAAACATGACTACGCTCTTTTTATGTTCAGTATAAGCTTCGTTTTCCATTTTGACACAATCAGGCACGGTCTTCCCAGCATAAATAGCGGTAGCAAGAAACATGGAAGCAATTCCTACAACAGCTATGATCAACAAATGTTTTTTGCTCATATATCTTTTTCACCTCCTTCCATTTTTAAAATTTATCAAATAATCAATCTTTTTTTTAAAAAAAATTCTTTATTCTTTTATCAAGTAAAAATTATTATGTCAAGATAAAGAACATCTGCCAAAAACCAATTAAACATCATTATTGATTTTTTGTGATTTTTTTTTCCCAAAAACCCTGGCGCCAAGAATGCTTATCTCATATAGAAGCATCAGGGGAAAAGCCATCATAATCTGGGTTACAACATCAGGTGGGGTTAAAATAGCTGCAAAAACAAAAAATAAAAGCAGGGCATATTTTCTGTTTTTCTTTAAAAATTCAACTGTAACTATGCCGAGTCTGGCAAGAAAAGTAATAACAAGAGGAAGTTCAAAAACCAGCCCAAATGCAAGCAACAGCTTTGAAGAAAAGCTTAAATACTCACGCATTGAAGGAAGCGCCTTTATTGTTTCAGTAGCAAATCCTAAAAAAAACTTAAACCCAAATGGAAACACAATAAAATATCCAAATAATGCTCCGCCAATAAAGAAAAAAGAGGAAAGCACAACTATGGGGATGAGAAGTTTTCTTTCCTTGTCATAAAGCCCTGGCGCCACAAATATCCAGAACTGATATAATAGTACAGGAGCGGCCAGCATTAAACCTGATAGTAAAGATACCTTTAGATATGTAAAGAAAGCCTCTGGCAGACCCGTAAAAATAAGTTTATCGTCTGCCTGCATTGCTGAAATTAAAGGTATAGTCAGGTAATGGAAAATTTTTTCCTTAAATCCATATGAAATAAAAAAGCCTATACCTATAGCTATAAAACATTTAACCAGACGATTCCTTAGCTCCTCAAGATGACCTGTAAAAGGCATTTTCTCATTTTCAATCATTTTAAAGACCCTTCCGCTTCATTCTTAACTTCTTTTTTATCATTAGAGGGAGCGGAAACGTCATCAACAGCCTCCTTTATGTTTTCATTCATATCCTCAAAAGTATCTTTAACATCTTTTAAATCACTGTTTATATCGATAGACTCTTTAAATTCATGTGTGGCTTTCTTGAATTCACCGATTGCCCGGCCAAGTGATTTTGCGAGATCAGGAAGCTTTTTGGGTCCAATAACAATAAGAGCTACAGCCAAAATTAATAGAACTTCAGGCATGCCTATGCCGAACATAATACTCACCTATAACATTTTTTAGATTTTAGGTAATAGTTCACCACGGATTTTCACGGAAATACACTGAATTCTCGTAACTGTTCAGGTTGTTAGGTTCATGGTTGGTAGGTTACACTTACTCATTGTTTTCAATTTTCAGTGAAACTCCGTGTCCTTCCGTGGTGAACTTTTACGATTTTAGATTTAACGAAAATAACATTTCATCTTCTCTTATCAAAATCAAGAACAAGAAAGTACAGTTCTCCCTTGTGCTGCATGTGACCTGCCGCTATCTCAGCGTATGGACCGTTTCCCCAGAACAGATCCGCACGGCCAGGCCCGCGTATCGCCCCTCCTGTATCATGATTCAGAACAAATCTGCTGAAAGTTATCCAGTTATGAATTTCCCCATCGTCATTTATTAAAGGTTTTTCTGCTTCTATAAAAGCAAGGGCCGACAAAGGAAATATTCTTCTGTCCAAGGCTATCGACCTGCCAGGCGTCAATTTAACTCCAATACAACCCAAAGGGCCATCTTCCTCTATCTTGAAGAAAACATAGCTGGGGTTAAAGTTTAAAATAGTTTTGACCTCTTCCGGATGTTCTCTTAAATAAGCACGAATTTTTTGCATAGACATTTCTGATCTTTCTATTATCCCTTCTTCAATAAGCAATTTGCCTATGCTCCGGTATGGATGCCCGTTTGTTATATCATAATGGACATTAATTGTTTTTCCGTTATCAAAATAAATTTTTCCGGAACCCTGAATTTGAAGAAAAAAAAGATCAACCTGGTCTTTAATCCAGGCGATTTTTTCTGCCTTACCTTTTAGAGCGCCTTTGCATTCTATTTCATCGCGTTCAAAGTAGGGAACAACTGCCCGGCCGGTATATCTTCCAATTATTCTTTTATTATTTAAGTGCGGAACAAATAAAGAAAGATCAACTGTAGTTAAATCGCAAGGACGTGCATAAACTGGGAATTCATATTCAGTGTTTTGCTCAAAGCTGCCTTGCAGAATAGGCTCATAATAACCTGTAAAAAGAACATTACCATTCCTGCCGCCGATCGATTTGTAAACAAGATAATTTGATTTAATAAACTTATTAAACTCATCTTTTGACGGCCTGGTCTGTATAAAATTCTGAAAATGCTCCATGGACTTGATCATATGGGCGGCATTAAAGCTGTCTTTCCCGAATTTGAACTGCCTGGAACAAGGCAACCTTTTTAGATATGAAATACTCTGCAAAATTCCATTTTCTAAACCATCGCAGAGCATATCATCTGAAAATTCAGGATACCTGCAAGAGGGTATTCTTTGCATTGCAAATTCATCTTTTAAAGGCGGATGTATTTTAAGAACAGAACATCCAGCTAAAAAAAAACAAAACAGAACAAAAAAG
>Ga0255441_1050_pt1 | contig 17233 bp, 8 predicted proteins | sample ANMaggSeSYBR02C5_FD_182645 | JGI IMG/M metagenome (GOLD analysis project Ga0255441, IMG submission 182645) | Sediment cell enrichment communities from methane seep in Santa Monica Basin, California, United Staets - ANME aggregate JGI... | ecosystem: Environmental > Aquatic > Marine > Cold seeps >... | reverse complement strand
TTCCTGTAAAATTTCGCATAGATTGGCAACATGATCGATCACCTCATCCCGGGAGTTGTAATAGACTCCGTTTAGTGTATGAGGAGTAGCCACTACCGTTCGGATCCCGTCGTCTACAGCCTGTTTTGCCATGGCAATGCTCTCCTCCACGCTGGAAGAACCGTCGTCAATAGCCGGAAGGATATGAGAGTGGAGATCGATCAATAGGCGCTTTTGCCCCTCTTCTTTTTCTTATTCTTCTTTTCTCTCTGGCCATCGTCGCCATAGTAATAATAGTAGTATTGATAATAATAATAGCTGTCTTTTCCGGTAATAACACCATTCAGGACAGCGCCAAGGATGTGAGAGCCGCCTATGCCATGGAGCTGGCTTAAGCCGTTTTGTACAACCTGGCGGGGAGTTTCACCGGCGCGAATTACCAGTATTGTACCGTCCGCTGTTTTGGAAAGCAATGCAGAATCGGTCACTGCGGTTAGCGGAGGTGAATCAATAATAATTCTGGTATACTTTTTTCTCAAGGCTTCAACAAGATACTCCATCTTTTTGGAACCCAGGATTTCAGACGGGTTGGGAGGAATCGGCCCGCTGGGGATCATATCCAGGTTTGCTATACCGGTCTTAACCACAACGTCATTTAGTTCACTCGATCCAACAAGTACGCTTGATATCCCTGTATCCCTGCTTGTATCAAAAAGCTTGTGAAGACGGGGACGTCTCATATCGCAGTCGACAAGAATCACACTGGAACCGGCCTGAGCCATGGTTATGGCCAGATTTGCGGCGCAAACTGTTTTTCCTTCAGAAGGCCCGGCACTTGAAATAAGAATTGCCTGTGGCGCGTTGTCGGCAGAAGAAAAGAGGATTCCCGTTCTGATCCCCCGGAATGACTCACTTGCCATGGACTTGGGAGAACACTGAACAATCAGATCTGAAGATACCCCATCATGGCTTTCATCAGAAGCAAAAGCCGGAATCGGTCCAAGGTATGGAATATTAAGATACTCCTTGATCTCCTCTGGAAGCTTGATGGTATTGTCAAGATATTCTAAAAAGAAGGCCAGTCCAGTTCCCAGAGCAAGGCCTACTATAATGGAAAGAAGAAGGTTAAGTTTTTTCTTTGGTTTTATTGGAGAGTTGGGAGTCTCAGCCCTGTCAATAACCCTGATATTTCCTGTTCTCATCTCTTCGGTCAGCGATGTTTCTTTGAACCGTTTGATTAAGAGTTCATACATATGTCTTGAGCTTTCTGCCTGGCGTTGGAGTACCCCGTACCGTACCGCCTTCTTGTTCATTGAAAGGCTTTCTGTTTTTTGCCTTGCCAGAGCTTTTTCCAGGGATTCCTCCCTGGCAACAGCAAGTTTATATTCATTTTGAAGAGAATTAACAACTCGTCCGCACTCTATTACCTTACGCTTTTTCAGATCCGTCAGTTCAGATTCTATTGCTACCATCTTTGGGTGATTTTGACCATATTTATCAGAAAGTTCGGACATGCGGTTGTAAAGGTTGACCTCCATATTTTTGATCTGCTGGATTAATTCGTTGCTTAAGATCCTGGGAATCGAGTCGATCATATCAGGATTGTTCTCAATAGCCATTGCCTGCATATACCGCGTCTCAGCCTCCACCCGCAAAGACTCGGCCTCAACGACCTTGGCATTGATCTGTGCCAGCTTTTGGGCGGTGATCTTTTCAGCATCGCTGGAAAAATCTGTGATAATTTTCTGCTCCTCCTTATATTGCAAAAGAGCGTTTTCTGCGGCTTCTACTTTTTTCCGTTCCTCCCCGATCCGGTCATTCAGCCACTTGACCGCATCCTTGGTTGCCATGAGCTTGGTCTCCATATTCTTGTCAATGTAAGTCCGAACCAGTTCGTTTGCTATGCGGGCAGCAAAAACAGGATTTTTTGCCTCAAAGCTTACATCCACAAGCCGGCTGTTCCGGATCGGGCTCACATTAATTCGCCCGATAAACGCTGAAACCAGGCCGGAGTCAAGATCTAAATCCGGCGACAAGCTCTTTGTTTTTTTATCATCTCCCGGATTCAATAGAGATATAGTCCAATCCTTCCATAAACCTGCAGTGTCACGAAACCAGGCTTTGATGTTTGAAAGAAGGTTCTCTTTGGGTTTAGGAAAAAATTCCGTGCTGTTTTCCAGATCCATCCGTCGAATTACTTCCCGTGCCACGGCACGGCTTTCGATAATCTTGTACTGGGTCTGGTAATAGTCAGATCCAGTGGCATCCACAGCCATAACTTCCTGGATGGAAACCAGGTTTGGATTCTCCTTTTCGATCACAATGCGTGAGCCGGCCTGATAAATCGGTGTGGCCGTAAATGTATGAATGGCTACGACGAGAACTGTTATCGTAAAAAAGGTGATGATGCTCCACCTTCTTTTTATTAAAACACGAAGGTAGTCTCGAAGATCTATCTGTTCTTCTTTATATTCTTCCATTAAAACAAACTCTCCGGAACCACAATCACATCGCCCGGCAAAATACTGACATCCTGTCCTTTTTTCCCGGCTTTAGTGATTGCGTCCACCTTGACGTGAATAATCTTTTCCATGTCATCATTTTCCATACGTATGATACGAGTCCTGTTTCGAGCGGCTATCCGGGTAAAACCGCCTGCCATGCTGATAGCCTCAACTATGGTAATATCCTTTTCCTGGTAGAGATATGAACCGGGTTTTTTGACCTGGCCGATTATATAAAAATTTTCTGCTTTTGGAATATAAAGGAGATCTTTTTCAGATAGAAGGAGGTTTGACAATTGATCTCCCCCTTTAAGCAAACCCGGAATGTTGATACGGATCACAACTTTTTTTTCATAGTCTGTGTTGGGATACTCGGTGCGGATGATCATTCCCTGCTTGCCACCCTGTTCAAAGTCGATTCCTCCTGCCCTGGAAATGGCGTCCAGAACCCTCTCTCTGGCCTGAAGAGGATAAGATCCAGGTGCCTTTATAGAACCCAGCACCATAAACTGTTTGCTCTTGTAGTCACTTACTGTAACAGAAACATGAGCATCCAGGACAAACCGGCCATCCGCGAGCTTAAATGATATGAGGCTTTCGATTTCAGAAGTGGCAAGCCCGTCCACTTTCAGCCTGTTGATTAAGGGAAAGGAGAGATACCCGTCTGCGCTGATGCGTACCTTTTCACGCGAAAGATCCGGCTCTTCATATACTATGATATCAAGAACATCATATCCTCCCACCCTGTAATCCTGAGCTGTCGGATTGTTGGCATCAGGATGAAGGGCGAGGTATTCGACGATGGTATAGTTTGGGGTATGTTGAATCACTGTTTTCAGACCACTATCTCTCTCATCTCTTTTTTTAGCCTCTTTGATTTCGGCAAGCCTGGCAAGTTCGCTTTCTTTGAGGCCTTCAAGCTTGCCTTCCGAGACAGTTATATGTACTACATTTTCACCGGTACCGCATGCGCTAATAAAGAATAAGAGGACGATAACAATAAATTGTGAAAGCGCCAATTTCATACTGTTTTTTTACACTCCATAAGAATTTTTGTAATAGTTCACTGCAAAAGCGCGAAGAACGCTGAGATTAAGTTTTTTAGGAACGTGGACGAATTAACTTCCTCAAGTAGGCGCACAGATTTGGGTCGAATTTGTTCGATCCCAGATCACAAAAGTTGAAGGAATAGCGAGCTATTTCAATATTTTTGTGATTTGAGACCGGACAAAGGCGGCCTGAAGCTGTGATGTATAGTTGGGGAAGTTATTTCGTCCACGTTCCTAAAGGTAATCTGCGGATTAAAATATAGCCCTCAAACTCACTGATAAAATGTTTGCATTATATTCTAAATTCTCATAATCAGAATCGCTCGCTTTCTTGCTCTTATATTCGTAATTTAGCCCTGCTTTAAGCCAGTCCTGTATTTTGTAACCAAGACCGCCTTTGACAGTATAAATATTGAAGGCCTTGTTGGCTTTGCCTGATTCTTCATTTAAATAATCATTGTTGACCCATTCAGCTCCCAGATTAAAAGAAAGCCTGTTTGCGAGATCTTGATTTAAACTCAATCCCACCAGAGTATCTATATACGATGAAGCATCAGCATCAGGAGAGCCTTTTTGAGATCTTTGCAGGTTCAGAGAAAGCAGAGTCCTCTTCTTCATTTGATAGCTTACCGTGGTCTCAGCTATCCAGGAACTCTCATCTTCGTATTTTCTCCCATCTATATCAAGCTTGTTGTCAAATTTCTTATTTCCATAACCAAGCTTAATCTCTCCACTTAATTTTCCACCAGGCTCAAATCTGGCACCTAAAAAATAATCGTTAAGATTATAGTCCTGCGAGGTATTACTACTCCAGGATTGGTTATAATTTTCATTATAAACTCCATCGTTCTGGCTGTCATACTCACCCTTGGTCTGGCGGTATTGGACAAACACGGATGTCTTGCCTGTTAATTTTACAAAAAAAGATGCACCAAATACATCATCTGTCCTATCCTGCCATTCATCTGCAGGCAGATCAAAACGCTCCATATAATTTTTATACATTAATTCCAGGGTATATTTTTCAAAAAAATCATAGCCGGCAGTAACTTCAGCAGTGTTATTCCATCTCTCGGTTTTGTCACCAACTTTATACTGATTTTCAGTTCCGTAAGGATCTTTAGTGTGCAAAAAATTGTCTCTTGCCTGAAGATAAAGTCCGACAGGTGTTTTTATGCCCATTGCTATATATGGTTTATGGGCCTGATAATTATTATCACTATTACCTGAATATGCTATCAGGTCGACGCTGTATCCTATATTAAAAAAATTGCCGGGAGTGCTCTCTATATAGCTCAAATCTATGCTGGGGGTCACAGTATTAATATAGTCATCTTCTTCATTATTTTGTGCGGAGTAAATGTTGTCATTAAATTCGCCCTTGTACGCTATTCCGGGCTCCATCTTAAATCTGCCTATGTGGATATTCCCCTGAGCAAATACCTGGGAGGCAAAAAAAGAGAAAACAATCCCTAATACCAACAACCCTCTTTTTATTGAGTAGTATTTTCTTTTAAGCATTTCCATATTCCTTTTTAATTGCCATTTTTTAGCAGGCCAAACCGGACATAACTCCCTATTCGGCCTGCAATTTTTCTTATTTAGCCACCATAAATTGTAGTACTGGTTGTAGTTGTAGTTGTTGTAGTTGTGGTTGGTGGTACAGTTGTAGTTGTGGTTGGTGGTACAGTTGTTGTCAGCGGTATGGTCGTAGTCGGTGGCGGTATAGTCGTAGTCGGTGGCGGTATGGTTGTAGTCGGTGGCGGTATAGTCGTAGACGGCGGCGGTAATTTATTTATTTCCTCATTGACATTATTTTTTTTGTCTTCAGACAGGTTATCAAGAATCGCATCTTTCTTCTCTTCAGACAGATTGTTTACTACAGCAGCGCCGGCTTCATCCGACATGTTTTCAACTATTGCTCCGGCTTTTTCATCAGACAGATTATTCACCACAGCAGCGCCGGCTTCATCCGACATGTTCTCAACTACTGCTCCGGCTTTTTCATCAGACAAATTATTCACCACAGCAGCACCGGCTTCATCCGACATGTTCTCAACTACTGCTCCGGCTTTTTCATCAGACAGATTATTCACCACAGCAGCACCGGCTTCATCCGACATGGTCTCAACTACTGCTCCTGCTTTTTCATCAGACAGATTATTCACCACAACAGCGCCTTTATTGGCAGGAAGACTCTCAATCACCGCGCCTGCAACAATATCAGGGACAAGGTTGATGACATCAGCGACCTCTATATCTCCATACGCCTCGGCAAAAACCTTAAGATTTTCCTCGTTCCATGTTCCGTCTTCATTGATCAGCCCGGGATAATTAGTCTTGACTTCTTCAATGGTAAGAGCAAAAGATGTGCTGACCAAGGCAAATACACAAAACACGATCAATGCTAAAGTAAGTTTTATTTTCATGTTACCTCCCATTTAGGTTTAATCAAACTTGTTTGAATATTTACCTTGAATAGTCCAAAAATCCTATCAGGCTGAAGTTGTAAAGATTTCAATAAATTGCAATTTAGGGACATTCAATTAATATTATGTAAAGTGAATTATATATTTAAATATTTAAATATGAATAATAGTACAAAATCAAGAAAAAAAGCAACCTTTAATTAACTTTTTATTTTGCAGAAGCACATATAGACTTTCAGACAAATAATTTCACTGCGTTATCAGTCGTTGACGTATAACTAATACGCCCTCCTCCTTCTATCCTTGTGAAATTAATTAGCTGAAGTCTATAGAGCATTATATTGATCGGCGTTGTGTTTAATAGACTGTTATGCTTAAACCTCCTCGATTGTCATAGCGGTGAACAGGCAGATCGTTTATTACCAGAAAAAGCCTGCCGCTTTTCGGCACTACAATCTCTTTTTTATCACCTATAGCAAAAACAGTATCATTAATCCTCCCTAATAATGCGCCGAAGGGTACGCGAGGCAGCTCTTTTTGAGAATCTAAATTACTGAAAAGCTTTTCCGCAGGATGTGCTCCATGGCCTTCCGGGCCGGTGTCCGGCCAGGTTTGACTTTCAGTTTCAGGGGCTGCGGCCCAGGTGCCGCTGCATTTAATACTTATCTTTTCACCATTTGTGACTGAGATACGGGTGTCAAACCAGCCTGATTTTGCATCAAGGAAAATGTTTATTCCTGTTTTCTTGTTTATTGCAATCGCCGGTGAAATAGATTCAAGGAATTCTTTGTTATCTATTAGTGAGAATATCTCAGGTTTGATTTTATCAAAATAGATCTTTTCGTTTTTCATATCCTCCCGGGCACATTGGGCCCAGACTGAATATGGATCTTTTTTGATTGCTGTCTGAAAATATTCCCGGCTTTTGCGTGTTTGACGTATTGCTTCTCGCAAAAGAGATAAACCAGCCTGTTTTTCGCCACTCCTTATTTTTTCAAGACCTTCATTCAGCCTTTTGTTTCTGCCGAATCTCTTGATACGGGCAATTTTCACATAAGCCTCTCCAAGATAACGACAATAAGGGTATTTGGAAATAATAGTCTGATACCATGTTTCAGCTTTATCTCTTTTTCCGAGATTTTCATAACTCATGGCAGTGAAAAGAATGCAGTTGACAATATCTCGATGATCAAGGTTTTTTCGCTGATCAAGAAATTCCTCCATTTTGTTAATTGCATTCTCAAATTGTTTTCCGGCAGCATCCGGCTTTTTTTTATTTAATAAATGGATACCTGCATTGTAGCTTTCCCTGCCCTCAACCAATGCCCTTACCGGCTGATTCCTTTTTATGGAGCCTGATACAATCAGCACAAATGCTATCAAAATAACCAAAACGAGCAAAAAAGGCCGCAGAAATGTCAAACTTTTTTCTATCGGCATAAAAAAAATTTGAACGTATGCATAATTTGCCACAGGTAAACGCTTTAGAAAAAAACAATGTAAAATTAATATCATCAGCGTAATCCCTGTAATGGTCCATCCGAGTTTTTCCCAGAAGGTTCTCCCATAAGTCAGTACTACTTCGCTCTGTCTGGGTATAACCATCATAAGATGAGGGCTTACGGGATACACCTTGTTAGCACCTTTGACCTGCCACGCAGGGAAATAGGACACCTTAATAAGGTGGGGTAATCCGATCTTGTTGGTGGTAAAACGTATTTTCATGTGCTCCAGGTGGGTTTCAATTTTTATGTCTGTCCTGTCAAGAACATCCTTTTGAAAGCGGGCCAAGTCATAAACACTGTCTGTCTCATGAAAAAAAACAGACCGATCTTCCTCATTAATGATATAGTCCTCAGGAATTAGAAGCACATCTGTTTGATCCGGTTGTTTATACCACTCATAAAAATCATCGACCCAATTTTTTGAAGTATAAACAACCGGACGGATTTTAGGAACATCCACATACTTGCCATCACATTCAAGATAGCGGTAAATGGAAATGGGTCCGAATGTTGCCTCTTTTGCAAAAAGGGAAGATGCGGCTATGGCTTTCTTTGCTTTGTCTGTCATTAAAATTAATTGGGATATGTTATACAAATCAAAATGAGCCGGAAGCGTTTCAGGGTTCATCCTGGATAGAATACCTGTACATGGAGTCTTGATGTCTCGTGAATATTCTGTCTGGAAAAAAACCATGCACTTTGAGGCTATGGAAGAGGAGTAATGGATGCCCTCCATGGTTTGCCTGCCTGAAAAAAAAGGCAGAGATTCAAAGACCCGGTCTCCACCATATTGATTATATAGATCACATTTTTCATATCCCACCCTGGGGGCATTGAACGGATTTTTACTTTCAGTCTTTCTTAGATAGTCGTTTGCTGCTTTAAATTCCTTATATCCAGGTTTTGCTTCATAGCCATAATTATTATAGCGATACCAGGAATCTGAAATAGATGTCCCGAATTTGACGACCACAACACAAAAAAGGCAAATAATTATAGCGCCAAAAATCCTTGTGTTTAGTTTACATGAAGAGAAAAAACGTCCCAAAGTATCGGCAAAAAACAAAAGGATCAGAACAAACAGGATGGGAGGCAGAAAGCGTATGTCAGGAATCTTCAGGAAATGCGCTGCAAAGTATGCAACTACACAGCCAAAAATCAGGCTTGTAAACATACCAAAGGTCTCAGGGGAAATGGGGATTTTTTGTAGTAACGGATGAACAATTTTTTGTCTCTTTAAAATTTGCAAGGCTAGGCCCGGACCTGAAACAAGAAAAACAAGTGCCAGTCCTGCAATTGTATATGGCCAGTTTACAAAATCCTGCCAGATCAAATAAACAGGTGTTGTATATGGATGACGATAGGCCAGAAGCGGCAAAATCCAGAACGCCATAATCCCGAATCCAACCCATGAAACCTTCCACAAATATCGTACTTGTCCTTTTGCAAAATACCAATAGAGTATCAGAAAAACTGCCGGAATGAAGACAAATAAATGGGAAAGGCCGATAAGACCCAAAATAATGCCATTTTTGATCGCACCTTTTCCGGTTTTCGCCCCATGGTATAAAGAACCCATAAGCCAGGGTAATAGTGCAAAGGCAAACATGTAGCAAAATTCACCTGCAAAGGTGCTTAAGGCGTTACCACCAAACATGATGTAGAATTCATTAAACAAAAATAAAAGGGAAGCAGCAGCGCCTATTATCGGAGCTGGAAAACGATATGTCATGGCCCGCAGGCCAAAATAAGTGGAGACAGGCAGAATAAAAATGCCGCTTATGATGACTATTTTCAGTGTGACGGTAAGAGGAATGCCAAAGAAATAACCTGGTAAAACGGCAAGCAAAAAGGGTGGAATAAAATAGAAACTGAAATTGGGGTAACCACAAAAATTCCCCATATCCCATCCGGTCAGACGTCCCTGGGGAAGCAAAACATTGAGCATGTGATGGGCTACACCATACCAGCTTGCAGTATCCCCACCTGTCACTACTGTATCCAAAAAAAGAAGTCTTATGTCAAAATAGACTGACAGAAAAGTGAGAAGAAACCCCAATAACAAAATGTCGGTAATATTTTCGGTTTTTGAGTTATGATTCATTTCTTGGCCAAAAACTGCATAACCCGGCTCTTTAGCTCTTTATTATTCTCCGGAACAATTCCGATTACAACCGCATCATCAGGATAGTACTCCCATATCCGGTCAACAGCATTTTTCCATCGCCTCGGGTTAATATCCATGGACCGCCGGAAAAGCTGTTGAAACTTTCTGACTCCATCTTCCCGAAACAAGATTCTGCCCTTCCCTTTTTCATCGCTTTCAGCTTTCAGCCTTGAATCTTGAACCTTGAACCTTAAACCTTCTTCATCAAGCATACTCGACCGCCACACCCAGTACCACGCCACATCAAAGAGCATGTTCGCATCAATCGGAGCGCAGTAAATTCCTGCATCAAAACATTCTTCGGCCAATGGAAGCCATTTGTTCACATAATCGTATGGCTCGTAACTCTTAAACGAATAGCGTTTGCCTAAATCATACCAGTATATTCCTCTCGCAGGGTTGAGTCGTACAGCCTCTTTCAGGTTTGAAATGACCTGTTCATTATACTCCTTGCGAAGAGTTTCATCTGCAACTCCGGCCTCCATATAATATCCGACCAGCTTAAAGCGATACTCTGCATTGCCTGGATTGCGATCAATAGCCTCCTGGATTTCGGTAAAATATGGTTTCCAGTTCAAATTCATGGTGGAGTTCCACTCTGTAGCGCATTTTGCCTCTGCAATAAAATGACGGCCCGTTATGAAAACAGAGGCTGCAAAGGCGCTGAAAACTATACTCGCTAATATGATCCGCCTCGCAGGAGTCAATGGTATTTTTCGAATCCCGTAAAAAAACTTTTCACCATAACCGCGTCTCTGCCTGTGAACCGCAACATAACCGATCCCAAGCAACGCTGCCAGTGTCATGGGATTTGCGGGAATGTGCATGTTGAAATCAAAATAACTGTGAAAACCCATAGAAAGAAGTCCGGCCATCACACCCGCGCCGATTCCAATTGCATAACGATCTCTTCTTTGCCGCCAGATACAAATCATTTTAATAATGTATAAGCTAAAGGACATGAGAATCAAAAATTCTCCGACCAATCCGGCCTCTGTTCCCGCCTCAAGCCAGTCGTTGTGAGAATAACCGCTTGAGGAAACGCCATCATAATCTTGTGGCATATACCTGGGGTAAAGATAACGAAAATTTCCCCAACCCACTCCAAACAGAGGATAATCCAAAATCATCGGAATCATTGATTTGGTAACATACATGCGATTGTAAAGGCCTTTTGTACGTTCAAACTTTTCAAGAGTCGGATCAATTCCCACATGAAGACTGTAAACGATTGTAACGAGACAGAGACACAGAGCCAGCAACCCGTATTTACCCTGTTTTTTTTTCGTGAAAAACAACAGAGACATCAATAACATTGATACACCCAGGGAGAGAATACCTCCACGAGATGCAGAAAGCAAGAGAGCCACGCCCATGAGAGTTGCGCTGAAAAATAAAAATATCATCTTCGGGTTGGATGATTCAGGGGAAAACCAGCTTACCACAGCCTGCACAACCGCTCTCAGCCTGCCGGACATCTGAACTTTGATTTCTGATATCCGACCTCTGACATCCGATCTCCGCTTCGTCTGGGCCAACATGAACCCGAATATAAGCGGAACAAGCATCTGCATATAACCGGCAAAGTGATTGGAGCCGATAAAAGTACCGCTGGCAAAATGACCGCCTCCAGCACGGCTCTTCCACCACCACACCCTGGGCGTTATGCTGAAAACCTGAAAAACAGCATAAACCGCCTCAAAAATGCCCACCAAAACCAGGATATAAATAAGAATATTGATCCGCTTTTTGGATCTGACAGTATTGAGTACAAGAAAGAACATCCCGATATAAGCGGCCAGTTTGAGCCATTCAATAACGGCAGGATGGAGATAATAGGCAAGACAAAACCACCTCTGCCCCTGTGCGGTAGAATCCGCTGCCTTGTCCATCAGATCAAAAAGCCGCATTTTATCGGCAAATGTTTGCGGAGAAAGAAAAGAGATCAACGAAGATGGAAGTGGTATCATTTGCAGCCCGATAAGGAAAAGAAGCAGAACCATCAACAGGTTCACAGGAGTCTTTACCCACTCAATGACATCCCTTTTTGAAAACAGCAGCCTTTCCACACACCATAGGGCCAGTAGAAAGAAAACTCCGAATTCTATCAGACTGTATGCCCATACATGGACAGACCCGAAGACAAGGGGAGCGAAAATAAGGAGAAAAATAACTCCCACAAAAATGATCCGGTCGCATATGCTTTGATTTTTAACCATATATCGGCTTATGTATATTATGTAAAGTTTCCCAAATAAATCGTGGTACGCCTTCGGCGCGCTAATTTAAACAATTACAAGATGTTAAAAGGATAATTATGCTGCAGTTCTTATCATATGACCCTTTCAATCGTCAACTCTCATTTTATATTTCTGATGCTCTTTCCTCTTGCAATGGATTTGTGATATTAGTTATATTAGAAAACAGTTCATGGTTGTTGGTTTCACCCCATACACCCCATACACCCCATAACTACCGGAGGTGATATTAAAATGAATCCGATAGATACTATTTTAAAGAATACAAGAATGAGGACTAAGATTCTCGTGGCAACCATAATGGTTGTTGGCTTCTTCATGGGACTAAGTCTCTATAAAAGTCTGGTCATACATAAAGAAACCGCCATGAACCAGGTGGCCAGTTCATCAGACCACCTGCTTGAAAGCATTTATAGTGGAATTAAATTTCCCATGTCAGTGGGCGACTGCAAAACTATTAGAGAACAGATGAAGGACATAAAACACCACATGGAGGGTGTTCAGGTATATATTTCCGACTTTCAAAACATGATTATGTATGCTTCTGAAGACGAGCGAATTTACAAAAGCATGGCAACATACCTTTATGAAAACAAATCGCGTGATGCCCTGGCTGAATCTTTATTGACGGGACAGGCTCCTGATATTTCCTTTTCCGAAACAGAAAACCATACACCATATCTTATTACCATTAAGCCTATCCTTAATGAAAACTCCTGCCGTCATTGCCATGGCTCTACCAGAAAAGTTCTGGGTGCTATGATAATCAAACAGCCTGTAAAAGAAGTGTTTCATGCAATTAGTCATGCCCGTAACAGTCTTATTATTTATTTTACTGCCGCAATCATTGGGGTAATTGTGGTCATAAACTTTTTCTTCTCAAGGCTGGTTACTAAGCGAATCCAGCATCTGAGAGCTAAAACCGGTCAGGTGGCTGGTGGAGATGTCACCGTTGTAGTACATGATGATCATAAAGATTCAATTGGAGGGCTGTCACGCAACTTCAACCTCATGGTAAAAAGCATACGTGACAGGATGGAGTATGCTAACAGCCTCAAACTCGGGATTTCCGATCCCTTCTTTACTGTCGATCCGGAGATGAATGTGGTATTCATTAATGAGGCTGCAGCGCGACTGACAGGCCTGTCCCGTGAAGAGGCAATTGGAATGCCATGCTGTGAAGTCTTCCATAGTTCTGCCTGCGAACAGAAGTGTCCTGTAAAAAGGGCTTTAGAGACCGATGAAGCCACGGTAGGCCAACGGGTAACCCTAAAAAATCGAAAAGGCCGCGAGATCCCGGCGATGTCCAGTTCCGCTCTTCTGAAGGATTCCTCGGGAAAAGTTTTGGGAGGATTTGAGATTCTCCGCGATTTGACTGCCGAAGTGGAAGCGGAAGAGAGGCTTCAGGATGCGTACCTCCGGGAAGAAAAGGCTAAACAGGCTGCCGAAGCCGCCACCATCGCCAAGAGCGAGTTTTTGGCTAATATGAGCCATGAAATCCGGACACCCATGAACGGGGTCATTGCCGCCGCAGAGCTGGCGCTGTCCGAAAAAATGCCTCCCAGGGCAGTACGCTATCTGGAAATAATACAATCTTCCGCTTATTCTCTGCTTGGAATCATCAATGATATCCTGGATTTTTCAAAGATCGAAGCTGATAGGCTCGACCTGGAAACACGCCCTTTTTTGTTAGACGAGGTAATAGATAGAATAACGGACGTGTTTATGACTGAGGCTGCCGGTAAGAGGATCGAACTCCTTGTTGATATTGATCTTGAAGCGCCAAATGCCCTGATCGGCGACCCCCTTCGCCTTCAACAAATCCTCAAAAATCTGGTAAGCAATGCTGTTAAATTCACGGATATTGGAGGGATCATTCTTGTGAGAGTAACAGAGTCCGAAAAATCGGCAGATCGGACAACTCTGACATTTTCCGTAAAAGACACCGGTATAGGAATAGCGCCAAAATACCTGTCCAGGCTTTTTAAACCTTTCACCCAGGCTGATACATCCAGCACGCGAGAATATGAGGGCACAGGACTTGGATTGACTATTTGCAAACGATTAGTGGAAATGATGGGCGGCAAAATCTGGGTTGAAAGCGAATTGGGAAAGGGAAGCACTTTCAACTTTACAGTATGTTTCAACCGGCAATCTGCGAATGAGAAACAAAAGCTCGTGCCTCCTCCTGATATTCAACACTTAAACGTGCTGGTCGTTGACGACTGTGCTGACAGCAGGCTTATCATGCAAAAAATGCTGGAGTCTTTTGGTTTGCGAGTAAAGTTGGTGTCATCCGGCGAAGAATCGCTAAAAGCTCTGGAAGAAAACAAAACACGGGAAGAACCTTTTGAGCTGGTTGTAATCGACTGGCTGATGCCCGGGCTGGGTGGAATTGAGACTTCAAAAAGAATCCGGAAAGACTTGAAGCTGACTATGCCGATAATACTGATGACCGCTTTTGGGAAAGAAAACGAAATGCTGGATGCTGAAAAGGCAGGCATCAACGCATTCCTCACCAAACCCATACACCAGTCAACGCTTTTTAATGCTATCATGGATACCTTTGGGAAAAAAAGGCTGAAAATAGAGGAAAAAGAAAAACATATCACCACCAGGGCAACTATTTACAAGAACTTCCTCAGAGGAATCCGAATTCTTGTGGCAGAAGACAACCCCACCAATCAGGAAATCGCATTGGCGATACTTGAAGGAGCAGGGATTGTTGTCGAAATTGCCAATAATGGAAAAAAAGCGGTCGAGGCTTTACAGAGAAGTCGTTTCGATGCTGTGCTCATGGACATCCAGATGCCTGAAATGGATGGATATGAGGCAACAAAAATAATTCGGAAAGACTCCAGGTTTAAATCACTTCCCATCATCGCCATGACCGCTCATGCCATGAAAGGTGATGAGGAAAAGTGCCTGGAAGCAGGAATGGACGGCTACGTCTCCAAACCCATCAGTCAGGACAGACTGTTCCATACTATATGGAAATCAATGGAACATGAGAAAAAAGTGCCATATTACAAAGAGCCGGAAGCCCCGAAAGATAGAGACATTACAGTTGCACAAACCGAAGATCTCCCGGAAAGACTCCCGGGAATCAACATTCAAGATGCCCTGGGCGCACTAAATATAGAGAAAGCTGTTTTCAAACACATACTCATAGGATTTCTAAAAAACAATAAAGAGAGCGCAAATAAAATAAGAGACACTTTTGACAAAAAGAACTGGGAATTACTTGTGCAACTCGCCCACAGTCTAAAAGGCAGCGCCGGTAGTATCGGAGCAGATGAGCTGTATAAAGCAGCCCAGGAACTTGAAACTGCCGGCAGAGAAGGAGCGCCGACATCTGCTTTGATAGACAGAGTTGAAACCGCTCTGAACCAGGTTTTGGAATCGCTGCAAATGCTTGCTGATACCTCAAAAACTGAGCCTTTACCCGGCAAAGAGCGTGGCGTGGGTCCTGGTGTAGATCCGGCGCAGGTCATACCAGTGCTGAAACAGCTTGCCGGTGCCCTCGATCTCGCTGAGCCCGAAGAGATTAAAAAACATATCAAAGTCATCAAGAAATATCTCGACATCTCAATCCTCGGAAATCTTGAAGACCAGGTAAATGACTATGAATATGACAGGGCTCTGGAAACCATTAACAGAATATTGAAAAATGAATATTGAAAAATGAATATTTGTGGTATCGCTTCGCTCTATCATTTTAATCAATAGAATTCCTTAAATCTTCAATATTCAATTTGCTTCCGGCTTGTCCGGATTAAGGATGCCAAATGATCAGCAGACTTATTATTAAATGCCGGATTATGATCTTCCTGTTTACCTTATTAATTACAGGATTAATTACAGGCACCTCCCTGGGACAGGAAAATCCAGTAAAAATTGGCGTCTTGGCCATAAGAGGAGCAGAGCAGTGCCTGGAAAAATGGTCGCCCACTGCCCAATATCTATCAGCCAGAATTCCGGACAGGACTTTTGTGATCATACCGCTGGATCATAAGCAAATTTACCCTTCTGTTAAAAAGGGAGAAGTCGATTTTATTCTGGCTAACCCATCTTTCTACGTGGAACTGGAATACCGGTATAGAGCAAACCGTATCGCTACATTAAAGAACCTGTGTCTTGATAGCTTTTATAACAGATATTGGGGGGTGATTTTCTGGAGGGCGGATCGTAGTGACATACGACAGATCAATGATCTCAAAGGCAAAACTTTCATGGCCACAGCCGAAGGCTCTTTGGGAGGATGGAGGATGGTATGGCGGGAATTGAAAGAAATGGGGATTGATCCGTACAGGGATTTCAAAGATCTTAAGTTTATCGGCACACAAGACGCTGTCGTTTATGCAGTTAGAGACGGCAAGGTAGATGCGGGATCAGTAAGGGCTGATACATTCATAAGTATGCATGCCGAAGGAAAGATCGATCTTGAAGACTTTTATGTGCCTCATGAACACGGCGAGAAGGGTGTGGATTGCCCGCCATTTCCTCACTCAACTCGAGGATATCCGGAATGGCCCATGGCGAAAGTCAAGGACACTCCGGATGAACTGGCGGAAAAAGTTGCAATAGCCCTGATCGAAATGCCCTCAAACTCACCTGCGGCCATAGCAGCAAAAAGCGGCGGATGGACCATACCCATGAACTATCAACCGGTACATGAGTGTTTAAGGTATCTAAAGGTCGGTCCATACAAGGATCTCGGCAAGATAACAATCATCGATGTTATTAGAGTCTACTGGCCCTGGATTTTATTTACTATTGTTTTGTTTTTTGTGATAACTGGTTTCAGCATTGCAATCCTGATTCTAAATCGAAACATTAAAGCATCTCATATCAAGTTAGAGAATGTAAAGGCATATACCCGTGGACTTATCGAGAGCAGTCCCGATGCATTGGTCACCTTCGACGAAAACGGTATTATTACCGATGTGAATGAACAGACGTCCAAACTTACCGGATGCGCCCGTGAAGAATTGATCGGCAGCCAGTTCCGCGACTACTTCACGGATCCGGAAAGAGCGTACCTGGGGGTAAAAAGGTCTTTTGAGGAAGGGAAAGTAACAGACTACGAGCTTGTGATGAAATCGAAGACAGGCGAGTTAACGGTCGTCTCTTATAATGCCATAGTATATATGGATGAGAAAGGACAGGACAGGGGGGGTCTTTGCAGCAGCCAGAGATATCAGCGAAAGTAAACTGGTTGAAAAAGAGTTGAAAGAGGCCAAGGAGGCTGCCGAAGCCGCCACCAAGGCCAAGAGCGAGTTTTTGGCTAATATGAGCCATGAAATCCGGACGCCCATGAACGGGGTCATTGCCGCCGCAGA
>Ga0255441_1049_pt1 | contig 17354 bp, 14 predicted proteins | sample ANMaggSeSYBR02C5_FD_182645 | JGI IMG/M metagenome (GOLD analysis project Ga0255441, IMG submission 182645) | Sediment cell enrichment communities from methane seep in Santa Monica Basin, California, United Staets - ANME aggregate JGI... | ecosystem: Environmental > Aquatic > Marine > Cold seeps >... | reverse complement strand
CTTTCATTTTTCAAGTGCCTTTGAGATTTTAAAATCCTTATCATTTTCCATAAGAGATCTATGATCGACCAGAGAAACAAGAAAAGTATGGTTGTGGGAACCACGATTTGATACGAGTCTCCAGCAGGTCGGAAAAGCCGGCAAATATAGCTTCCGTAGCCAAATGATGGAAAAACATATTGTTGGAGTATTGTGGTAGCAATAAAGCTTGAAAACATTGGCACAAGAAAAGAGGCTATATTCCCTTGATTGTAATTATCCTGATTTTTTGGCGCTCCTAAAGCAGACATGTTGGTCTCTGAATTTGAATCCCCTTCTTTTTGTTCCTGTTCTTTTTCAGGTTCTTGTCTGGCCGTGTCATTTACCGACAAGGACTCTTCCTCGGAAGATTGATACTCAGCCTCTTTTTTTTCAATGCTTATTTCAGTTTTTTCCAAAGCAGCTCCACACTCCTTGCAGAACTCTGCGGTATCAGCATTTAAGGTGTTACAATCAGAACATTTTTTTGCCACTATAATTCTCCTTTTTTTACTGCGTGTTACTAAGCTCACCTCTTGGACTGAAAGGGATCTTAACCCGGTCTCTTCCTCTATCTGTATAAGGAAATTTGATAAATCCAGGATCCCATCCAGTAGCCAAACCTCTTTTTATACAAATTTCTCTGGTTTTTTTAAAGACTTCCAAACTCTCCTTGTCTACCATAAAAGCTATCCAGTGCTTGCGCGTATCAAGTTTTGCCAGCAACTTCACTAATCTTGACGATGATTCCTCCAATTCCTCCAGAGTATCGCCTCGGACATCGTCTCTTTCGTCAACGATCATGAAAATTGACCGATATATCCTGCCATACTCTGTCCATTCATCATAGCCTAACTTGTATTTGAAATATTGGTCGGTAATATTTCTACTATTCGCATCCCGCACGATCTTGGGTGCGTTTTCGAAGCTCGGTGTTAGGTTATGCCTTGATAAGTCTTTACGTGCATCTTTAATCTCAAAGAGTTTTACCCTGCCATTTTTGCATATACAAATCTTACGTTCACTATTTTCGGGCGGATCCTTTACCATTGGCATATGCATCCTCACATTAACTCTTCGCGCTTCGATTACAGCAACAATGACAACTAAAAGCATTATGCCAACCAGACAGGTGAGAATATCCATTAGAGAGTCGAGATTGATGTCATCGATAAATATGTTCCTGCGTCTTTTTCTGTACATAACCTTTATCTTATCCGTAGATTCAATAGCTGATCTATTGGTTCATAACCGATATCAATGCCTCTGTTTTCAATATAGCCTCTGATATCTCTAAAATTATCAAATCCTGATGGCCGTACTAATAAAATTATGTATTTCTTTTCCTTGTTCCGGGACAGATCATTAAATAAAGTTTCAAATTCCGTTGATTTTATTTTTTCATCTATATATTCATAAGTCTTTTTATATGTCTCGATTTTGCTAATATCAATTGCAAATCTGATTGTTTCCTTTGATGGATGGAGCACTAAATCATAACCATTCCATTCTATATAAACAGGTATTTTATTATGCGTTTCGCCATTCTTTGTTTCCGGTATAATCACAACTGACTTGCCCACACCTATAGAAATGGTTGCCAAGGTGCTCAGGATAAAGATAAAGACTCCAAGAGTGCATATTAGAATGTTGAACATCGGAAACAGGGAAACCGGATGTTCATCTGCATTATTTAGTCTGGCCATCAGAATACTCCCAATTAAAATTGTCTTGGTTCAGGAGGAGTGAAGAACGAACGACTAAACAATCCCATTCTTTCCATGAGATTGCTTAGTCGCTACGCTCCTCGCAATGACAGGAAAAACGTAATTCATGAGGTTTTCGTTCAGGCATTAATTAATTCTTCTGTTTCCTCTAAAATATAATCTAATAGTTCAGGTTTTAAACTCTGTTTTTCCATGTTTTCCCATTCAACATTCGATGTTGGACGTTCGACCTGCCCGCAAATGCCTTTGGGTTGTCTTGGTAGAATGTCCAGGTGTCTCGGCCCGGTGACAATGATCATGCCACCATCGTTTGTGATGCATGGCAGGCGGGTGTTCGATGTTCATTTTTTTTCAGTCCCTCCTGGGCAAAAACAACTTAGCGCTTATGGGAGCAGGAATCAGGTGCAGGGATCAGGATAAAAATTTTTTTAAAAATTGTCCGGTATAAGACTCGTTAATCTTTGCTATTTCTTCGGGTGTCCCGCATCCAATAATATTTCCGCCTTCATCGCCGCCCTCAGGGCCAAGATCTATTATGTAGTCGGCTGACTTGATAACATCCATGTTGTGTTCGATTACAATAACTGTATTGCCTGCATCCACAAGTCTGTTAAGCACATTAAGAAGTTTCTGTATATCGTCGATATGAAGGCCGGTTGTAGGCTCATCAAGTATATATATTGTTCTTCCGGTACCTTTTTTGCTGAGTTCGCGTGACAGCTTGACACGCTGGGCTTCTCCTCCTGATAGAGTTGTAGCCGGCTGACCGAGATGGATGTAACCTATGCCCACGTCAACAAGTGTTTGCAGTTTTGACCGTATGCTGGTTATATTCTCAAAAAACTTAACAGACTGATTTACAGTCATATCGAGAACATCCGCTATATTTTTGCCCTTGTACTTGACTTCGAGAGTTTCGCGGTTGTACCTTTTCCCGTGACACACATCACATGCAACGTAAACGTCCGGCAGGAAATGCATTTCTATCTTTATTATGCCGTCGCCATTACATGCCTCGCATCTTCCGCCCTTAACATTGAAGCTGAAACGGCCCGGTTTGTACCCACGCATTCTTGCTTCGACTGTTCTTGAAAAAAGTTCTCTTATAAAAGTAAATACACCTGTATAAGTCCCGGGATTGGAACGGGGCGTTCTCCCAATTGGAGACTGATCAATATTAACCACTTTATCGATTTGTTTGAGTCCAACTACATCTTTGAGCTTCCCTGACGGTATCCTGCTGCGATATATCCGCTGGGCAAGGGAGCGGTAAAGCGTCTCAAGGACAAGCGTGGATTTTCCGGAGCCGGATACACCTGTTATGCAGATAAAACAGCCAAGGGGAAATCTTACATCAATATTCTTGAGATTGTTTTCAGAGGCTCCTTTGATTACTATCTCTTTTCCCTGAACTTTGCGTCTTTTTGCTGGCACCTCAATTTTTTTACGCCGGGAAAGATACTGGCCGATCAATGAATTTTTATCCTTTAGAAGTTCTTTGGGTGTGCCTGAAAATACTACCTGCCCGCCGTTAATACCGGCCCCTGGTCCCATGTCTATTACATAATCAGAAGCTAAGATTGTTTCTTCATCGTGCTCTACAACGAGAATAGTATTTCCATAATTGCGCATTTGCAGAAGTGTTTCAATAAGACGTTGATTATCCCTTTGATGAAGGCCAATGCTGGGCTCATCCAGAACATACAAAACTCCCGTTAATTTCGATCCGATCTGCGTTGCAAGACGTATTCTCTGGCTTTCTCCGCCTGAAAGAGTGTAAGCCGATCTGGCAAGAGTAAGATATGACAGGCCCACGTTGTCAAGAAAGCTAAGCCTTTCAATAAGTTCTTTTAGAATTCTTTTGGCAATGATCTTTTTTTTGCCGGAAAGTTCAAGATTTTTTAAAAAATTATATGCTTTTGTCACAGTAAAAGCTGTTATCTCAGATATGGTAAGCCCGCCTACTTTTACGGATCTGCTTCCTTTATTTAGTTTTGTCCCCTGGCATTCCGGGCAGGGACGAAAACTCATATAGTGCTTGATTTCCTCTCTTGCCTGAAAAGAATCTGTCTCCAGGTAACGCCTTTCTAATTTTGGTATTATGCCTTCAAATGGTTTTTTGTAGTTAAAACGGCGATTGTTCCGTTCAAAATAAAATGATATTTGTTCATCTCCTGATCCGTAAAGAAGAACTTTTTTAAAATTATCCGGCAGATCCTTATAAGGTGTATAGATATCAATGCCATAATGCATGGTCAAAGCATCTAAAAATTCAAAAAAATGAACTGAATTTCTGTTAGCCCACAAGATAACAGCGCCTTCTCTTAAAGATAGTTCGGGATTCGGAATTATCTGATCAGGGTCAAATATATTTGTTGAGCCAAGGCCATCACATTTCGGGCATGCGCCTTGCGGAGAATTAAAGGAAAAACTGGCAGGTGTAAATTCAGGATAGCTTATACCGCAAGTTATGCATGCTGATTTTTCGTTGAAGATAACAGGCTTTTTACCTGAAACATCAACCATAGCTATGCCGTCTGACTGAGATACGGCCAGCTCTAAAGAATCCGCAAGCCTGTTTTTAATAGTTTCTTTAACAACCAGGCGATCTACAACGACATCGATAGTGTGCTTCTTGTTTTTATCAAGCTTGTCAATATTCTCTATTTCAAATATTTTGCCGTTGATACGTATGCGAGCGAAACCGTCTCTTTTAAGACGTTTTAAGAGTTTTTCATGAGTTCCTTTCTGTCCGGCAACAAGAGGCGATAAAATAATGATTCTGGTCCCTTCAGGCATTGACATGACTTTATCTACGGTCTGGTCAAGCGTTTGCGAAGTAATGGGCTTTCCGCAGTTATGACAGTGAGGCGTACCTGTTCTGGCAAACAGAAGACGGAGATAATCATAAATTTCAGTAACTGTGCCAACCGTTGATCTGGGGTTATGGCTGGCTGTTTTTTGTTCAATTGCAATGGCGGGCGAGAGACCCTCAATCAGGTCAACATCCGGTTTATCCATACGTTCCAGGAACTGACGTGCATAAGTAGAAAGAGATTCAACATACCTGCGTTGACCTTCTGCATAAAGAGTGTCAAAAGCAAGTGTTGATTTGCCCGAGCCGGATAAACCCGTTATAATAACTAATTTATTTCTGGGCAGTTCGACGTCTATATTTTTCAGGTTATGCTGCCTGGCGCCATGTATTTTTATTTTTTCGGATTTCATAGTAAGATTAATTTCTTATAACAATTTACTTCTTTGACAGGATTAACAGGATATTCAGGATTAAAACATCAAAACTCATCCTGTAGATTCTTATCAAAATCCTTTACTTTGTGTTTGTTCACTTGAAACAAAATCTTGTCTATCCTGTTATCCTGTCAAATTTTTTTTCAAAAGGCTAACGAGCTAACTATGCTTATATGTCCCATGTTCAGTCGCCATATTTATTGCCGCAACAAGGCTTCCTGTATCCGCTTTTCCGGTTCCTGCGATATCATAAGCAGTCCCATGGTCAACAGAAGTTCTAATTATCGGCAGTCCGAGAGTTGTATTAACTCCATCGGTAAAGTGCAACAGCTTAAACGGGATAAGCCCCTGGTCATGATACATGCAGACAACAGCATCATAACGTCCGTTTGCAGCGTGATAAAATACCGTGTCAGGAGGGAAGGGGCCGGAAACATCAAACCCTTTCTTTCTTGCTGAATCTATTGCCGGCAAAATAATTTTTTCTTCCTCATCTCCAAACATTTTTTCTTCCCCGGCATGAGGATTTAAGCCTGCTACAGCAATTCGGGGTTTTTTGAAACCAAAACTATAATGAAGAGCGTGCCAAGTAATTTGTATGGTTTTAACAATTCGTTCTTTTGTAAGTTCGGCTGAAACATTTTTTAAGGGAATGTGAATGGTTGCAAGAACCACGCGAAGTTTATTGCCGGCCAGCATCATTGCATAATTATCGGTTTTAGTGCGCTCTGCAAGGAGTTCTGTGTGACCGCTGAACTTGCTGCCTGCCTTCTGCATGGCTGCCTTATTTATAGGGCATGTAACAATGGCGCCGATACTTCGGCTGATTGCCATATCTATCGCAGTTGTTATGTATTTTATCATTGCAGTTCCTGTTTGAACTGTGGGTTTACCCCAGGATATTTTATCCTTATCAAGTTTGGATAAGCATAAAACATCAATCCGTCCGTATTTATATGCGCCTGAATCAGGCGTTTTAACATCTTTTATTTTAAGAGTGCTTGACGTGCTTTTTTTTGCAAGTTCCAGCACTCCTAAATCTCCTATTACGAGCGGTTTGCAGGTTTTATAAATTAAAGGGGATGAGAGAGCCTTGAGTATAATCTCAGGGCCGATACCAACAGGATCTCCCATGGTAATTCCAATAACCGTGCGATAATTATTCATTTATATGACCTTAAGTTGTTGTCAGTATAGCCAGCAAATTTTTAGGATATTACATGTTTCATATTATTTTCAAACAAATTAATTAAATTGTGCTTAACTATATGATGATTTTTAAGATATTTTATTCAACAGAGATACAAGGTGATTTTTTTTAAAAATTAAAGATAATGAAAGCATTAGCAAGCTTTTTGAATAGAACATTATTGTAAAGAATCATGCTGATAATGATGGATCTGCATAAAATAGTTGAAGAAAAATCTCATTGCAAAAATGTTTGTATTTAGAAGCAGTTGCCTGTATGATTAAAAAATAGATTAATAAAAACAGATGACTATAAATTGTTAATAACTTTTTAACAAATAAGTGTAAAACATTATTCTTCAGGTTTGACAGAAAAGTTCGGATAGCTTAATCAGGCCATTAAATTCTCAAACGGGTTTTACCAGAAATTTTCAAATTCTTAAACAGATCCTTCTATATGTTTCTATATGGTTCAAAATCTTTTTTAAATTTCTGTTTGAATATTTTCCATAAGTTATATTTATCAAAAGAGCTATTGAAACCTTTCTAACCAATAATATTTCTTCCAAACAGTCTGATTTTTTATAGTTTGCAAAGTTGTTTCTTCTATTTTTAATATTATTAACCTTTTTTTTGGAATATGGATTGTAACACTCTATGAAACAAATATGGGAACAAGTAAAATTATCGATTAAAAAACAAATTCCTGAACACAGTTACAGAATGTGGATTGAGCCTGTGGAGTTTATGGAATGTAAAGAAAACCGTATCGTACTTTCATGTGCAAATACTTTTTCAAAAAAACGTATTCTTGACCACTATGGTTCAATTATAAAAACAGAAATAAAAAGAACTTCCGGAAAAGCATACACCCTTAGACTCGATATTTCCCGCAAAAAGTTTAAAAAAGGGAACTCAGGTTTTGAAAGGGATAATAGTATCCAGCTTCCTTTGCCCGGGGTTAATGTACGTCCATATAATGGCCGCCTGTTAAGAAAAGATTTTACTTTTGATCAGTTTGTTGTCGGCAACAATAATGACTTTGCTTATTTAGCGGCACTTGATCTTGCTTCAAAAAAGAATTCGCAACAAAATTCTTTATTTTTATTATCAAAGACCGGAATGGGGAAAAGCCATCTTTCTCAGGCTGTTGGTCACCATATATTATCTCAATATCCAACGGAACGTGTATATTATATAACAGCAGAAGATTTTACCGGTGAAATGGTTAATTCTTTTAGAAATGGTTCAATTGATAAATTCAAGCAAAAATACAGGAATGAATGTGACGTATTGCTTCTTGAAGATGTGCATTGTTTAACCGGAAAGGAGCGTACACAGATCGAGCTGGCTTTCATTCTAGATTATCTTTTTGAGGCAGACAAGAAAATAATTTTTTCAAGCTGTTACCTTCCTTCCGATATTCCTAAGCTTGATGCAAAGTTGATGTCCCGGTTTTCATACGGTCTTATTTCAAATATTGACCCTCCTGGTTTCAGGACAAGAGTCAGAATACTACAAAAAAAATCGAAAAATAATGAGTATGATTTACCTGGGGAAGTAATCGAATATTTAGCGAGTGAACTGACAGCGGATGTCAGGCAGCTTGAGAGCGGACTTATAGGAGTTACAGCCAAGTCATCGATTCTTGGAGTGCCGATCGACCTTGAGCTTGCGGAAAGTGTAACCCATAATATAATCAGGCAACGTAAAAATATTACAATAGATATCATTAAGAAACTTGTTTGCAAGCATTTCAATATCAACATAAAAGATATTATTTCGAGTTCCCGAAAACAAAACTTTGTTCGTCCTAGACAAATAGCAATTTATCTTTCAAGGAGATATACGGATTCACCTCTTCAGACAATTGGTAAAAGTTTCAACAGATATCATGCTACAGCCCTTCATTCCATTGGTGTCGTTGAACGAGGGCTAAAAGAAAAAGGAACTCTGCAAAGACAGGTGGAAATTTTTAGCAAGAAACTTGAATCAAACAAATTCTGACCGAGCCCTAACCAAAGAATTTCAATGGCAATTAGTGATAAAACTTTCAAAAAGCTTAAAGATATAGCAGGCAAGTCCAATTTCAGCAGAGCTAAGGAGGACCTTGTATGCTATGCTTATGATGCAACTGCGCAGACTTATCTGCCTGACGCAGTCCTGTTCCCGCAAAATGCCCTGGAAATTTCCGCTATTCTAAAGCTCGCCAATAAAGATGGTTTTTTTGTTATCCCAAGAGGGGCCGGTTCCGGGATGACAGGAGGATCTCTTGCTGTAAAGGGTGGGATTATTCTTGCTATGACCCGCTTTAACCGTATTCTAAAAATAGATAAGGAAAATTTTATTGCCAGTGTTGAGCCGGGTGTTGTTACTGGCCGTTTTCATGAAGCTGTTGAAAAGGAAAATCTTTTTTATCCCCCGGATCCCTCAAGCTCTGAATTTTGTACTCTGGGCGGCAACCTGGCAGAATGTGCAGGAGGCCCACGTGCAGTTAAATATGGGGTTACCCGTGATTACGTGCTTGGGATAGAAGCGGTTCTTCCAACTGGAGAAATTATAAATACCGGAGTAAGTACAGCCAAGGGGGTAGTGGGTTATGACCTGACCCGGCTTTTTATTGGATCAGAAGGGACGCTAGGGGTAATTACGCGAATGACTCTCAGGCTTTTACCACTTCCCGAGGCAGTCAGTACTATGACCGCTGTTTTTAATAATATGGAAACCGCTGCAAAGGCGGTTTCAGCGATCATTCGATACGGCATAATACCGCGAACCATAGAATATATGGATAATGCTTCAATTAGATGTGTTGAAGAGTATCTTAATATGGGACTGCCTGTTAATTCTGAGGCATTGCTTTTAATTGATGTCGATGGAAAAGAGAAAGAGGTAGAAATTGCAATAAATCAGATAAAAAAACTTTGTATTTCTCAGGGGGCTGCAAACGTTGAAAAAGCCAGGACTAAAGAGGATGCCGCTAAACTCTGGAAAGCCCGAAAGGCGATCTCGCCGGCTTTGTTTAGATATGGCCGGGATAAGATTAATGAAGATATTGTAGTTCCCAGAAACAAGATACCTGATATGGTAAAAAAAATAGATGAATTAAGAAAAAAAACCGGACTTGTAATGGTGAGTTTCGGCCATGCCGGCGACGGAAATATTCATTTTAATATAATGCTTGATAAAAAGAATAAAGAAGAGCTTAAAAAGGCAGAAGCCGCAGTTGAAGCTCTGTTTGGATATACACTCGAACTGGGCGGAACTATTTCAGGCGAACATGGTGTCGGTATAACCAAGTCACCCTATATTCAAAAAGAGATAGGGGCCGTGGAGCTCGGCCTTATGAAAAAAATAAAAAAAATTTTTGACCCAAACGGTATATTAAATCCTGGTAAAATTTTTCCTTAATATGTAAGCGTTCACGGCTATGTTTTTTCAATCCTATTGCATCTTTATTGATAGAGCGTCTGAATATACAATGTCGTTCAATATTTCCAGTTTGATATTTTGATCACATTCTATAGAGCAACGCAATCTTAGCGAACAATGGTTTTTACATATAGTATCCTTGATATTAAAATTGCCGAAACATCCCAAATAATCATCAGAAGATATATCATTCGTTAGTTTTTTTTTCATACGCTGTCCTTTAGTAAGTTAAGCATCTCATTATGAATTTTTCCGTTACTTGCCAGAATTTCCTTTTTGTCGATTGTAAACAGCTTGTTTGAAAAATCCGTTATAACAGCCCCTGCTTCACTTGCAATCAGCACGCCTGCAGATGTATCCCAGGATTTCAGATTTTGTTCCCAGAAGGCATCGAATCGTCCGCAAGCCACAAAACAAAGATCAAGCGCCGCAGATCCTAACCTTCTAACACCCCGGGATGCTTTTAGGCAATTAGAAAAGCGAAGCATTAAGGAGTCGATGATGTTTTTAAAATCATAAGGGAAACCAGTTACAAGCAGACTTTCTGAAACCGATTTTGAGCCTGAAACTTTTATTGGTCTGCAATTTAATTCAGCTCCTTTTCCCTTTACAGCGGTAAAAAGTTCTTCTGTTGCCGGATTAAAGACAATGCCGAGAACTGTATTCCCTTGCAACACAAACGCTATGGATATGGAAAACATGCTGAGTTGATGAGCAAAGTTTGTTGTTCCGTCGAGAGGATCAACAATCCACTCATAATCAGCTTTGCCTTTATTAAAACCGCTTTCTTCGGCTAGTATGGAATGATCTGGAAATGTATTTAATATTGTCTCAATTATTACTTTTTCTGATCCAATGTCAGCTTCTGTAACAAGATCAATATCACCTTTTTTATTAATACCGGATAATTTACCGAGACAGGATCGAAGAATTATTCCACCTTTATAAGCAGCAGCGATACCGACTCTTTTTACAAGTTCCAAATCCATAAACTTATTAAAATACAATTATTTTTCTTTAGAAGTCAACCTAATAAAAAATTTCTAAGATGCTGTATTGCATGTAAGCGTTCACGGAACGTGAACGGCTACTATTGCATTTTCCATTTTTTCAATAAGCGGCATCAAAGTTGATTTGTTAATAGCCGATATGGGGGTTCCATCAAGGTCAATGCCGAGCCTGTTAATAGTTTCCCTGTCAACGAGATCCTGTTTGTTCAGAACACGAATTAATGGGATATTGTGCAGATTTAAGTCCGATAGTATTCTTTCGACGGATTTGATCTGATCTTTAAAACGCGGACCGCTTATATCTATCACATGCAGCAGGAGGTCGGCACTTTCAAGCTCTTCAAGAGTTGAGCGAAAAGCAACCATAAGGTCTTTTGGCAGATCTTTAATAAATCCTACCGTGTCTGTAATTATGACTTCAGTATCCCTGGGAAATTTAAGACGCCTGCTGGAAGGATCCAGGGTAGCAAAAAGCCGGCTTTCAGCTATAACATTGCTTTTTGTAAGTGTGTTTAATAGAGTTGATTTTCCGGAATTGGTGTAGCCTATAATCGAAATAACAGGCAATCCTTTTTTGCTGCGCTTTGCCTTTTGTTGCTTACGCTGTTTTTTTACACTTAATAAAGCCTTCTCAAGTCGTGCTATATTATCGCGTACACGCCTTCTGTTTATTTCCAGCTTGGTCTCGCCAGGACCACGGCCACCAATACCTCCGGTCAAACGTGACATGGCGGTATTTTTTGTAATAAGTCTTGGAAGCAGATATTTAAGTTGAGCAAGCTCAACCTGAATTTTTCCTTCTTTTGTTTGAGCTCGTTGAGCAAAAATATCCAGAATAAGCTGCGTCCTGTCTATGATCTTTAAATCTATATTATTTGTAATGGAGCGAATTTGCGACGGGTTCAATTCCTGATCGAAGATTAAAAGTGTCGCGCCCTTCTGAAGTGTTTGTATAGTGAGTTCCTGGAGTTTGCCGGGACCAAGGAGAAATCTTGAATCAGCCCTTTTGCGCTGTTGAAGCACGGTGCCGGCTACTTCAATACCACTTGAGCCGGCAAGTTCTTTCAGTTCTTCTAAAGAATCCATTGCGCTGCGCCTGGGAGCAGTCGTCACACTTACGAGAAGGGCTCTTTCTTTGTCTTGATTCGTTTTATATAAGGATCCTGCATGGCTGAGTTCAGATTCAATAGCCTGTATAAGTTCAACACATCCAATATCAAGCTGATTGAGATTAAGCGGCCCCAATATCTGATAAGGCTTTCCATCTTTACCGCTCGGAAGAATATGGCTTGCATGAACTTGATATGGAAGACCATCTTTAGTTATTGTAATTGCAGCCATAACATCCAGTCTTAAAAAGACCAAGTCGTTGAAATCATCGTTTGTTAAAGATTCTTTTTTTAGATGAGTGTGTATACATCTCAGGCCCTTCAGACGACCAGGGGCAGCCCTGTATTCACTTGTATCAGGTATGACTATTTTATGGTGGCTCCCTACAATTACGAATGCTATCCTGCCTCGCCGATTGACAAGAAGACCTATCTGGCGGCGCATTTCATGAGAAAGCCTGCTGATATCAGCCGCAAGTTCGGGTGTGATGAGGAAGTTGTCGGGGATACGGCGTCGGTAGAGATTTTCAAGGCTTCGAATTTGATTTGCCTTTAAGCCCGATGTATTTCCGAAAAGCCGTTTCATATTATTTTTTTCTATTTTTCAAATGCAATATTTTCAAAACGCGTATAGCTATCTAAAAAGGTCAATGTCGCCTCTCCGGTAGGGCCGTTTCTATTCTTTCTAATCAGAATATCAGCCGTACCTTTTTTGGGATTGTTGTCATCGCTGTTGTATATTTCGTCTCGGTAGATAAAAGCTACTACATCTGCATCCTGTTCAAGGGCTCCGGATTCCCTCAGATCTGAGAGTCTTGGCTGCTTGTCATTTCGTTGCTCAAGCATTCTGTTGAGCTGAGATAAAGCCATTACCGGAATGTTAAGTTCTTTGGCCAAAGCTTTTAGAGATCTCGATATTTCCGAGATTTCAAGATCTCGACGTTCAGCAGACATACGGCCTTTCATAAGCTGGAGGTAATCGATAATGACAAGGCCTATATCTTTTTCCATTTTTAATCTACGGGCCTTTGCTCGTATTTCCATAGCTGATATATCGGGAGTATCGTCAATAAAAATAGAAGTGTCAGACAGGACACCGGCGGCATCTGTCAGTTTGCGCCAGTCTTCCATGCTGAAAAACCCCCCCCTTAAACGAGATGAATCAATTCTCGCTTCAGAACAGAGCAGACGCATTGACAATTGTTCTTTTGACATTTCAAGAGAAAATACGGCTACAGGTACATTTGCATCAACTGCGGCGTTTCTGGCAATATTAAGGGCCAGGGCTGTTTTCCCCATACTCGGGCGTGCGGCAAGAATTATAAGTTCTGATTGCTGCAGACCCGATATAAGATTATCAAGGCGGGTAAACCCTGTTGGAACGCCGGTTACCAGGGCCTTATTGCCCTGTCTCTCTTCAAGGGTTTCAATGTTGCCATCAATTATTTCGCTTATACGATAAAATGATTGTTTATGCTTATTTTTTGAAATTTCAAAAATCGAACTTTCAGCAAAGTCTATTATTTCGTCAACATTACCCCTGTCCTCAAAGCATTCTTTGGCGATATCATTTGCTTTTTCTATAAGGCGCCTTAATGTCGCTTTGTCATGAACAATTTTAGCATAATGTTTTGCATTTACTGCAAGCGGAACGGTATCAACAAGCGTGGCTAAATATATTGCCCCTCCAATCTCTTCTAAATTCCCCCTTTCTTTGAGAGCGTTGGTAAGAGTAACAAGGTCAACAGGTTCATTCTTTGAAAAAAGTTCAACAATACCGGAAAAGATTTTTTGATGGGCGGATCTATAGAAATCCTCTGGTGAAATAATATCGACAACATCAAGTAATGTATCGTTATCTATAAGGATTCCGCTGAGTAAAGATTCTTCGGCTTCAATACTTTGAGGGGGAATTTTATAAAGAGATGGGTCTTGTTTGTTTTGAAACTGCCTGTCTATCATTAAAATATAATAACTTTATTCGGAGACTATTTCAACAGTTATTTCAGGCTCAACTCCTTTGTAAATTCGTATAGGAACTTTGAATGTACCTAATTTTTTTATGGGCTCACTAAGCAGAACCATTCTTTTTTCAACTTCTATATTCTGGCTTACAAGTGCATCAATAATATTCTTCACAGAAATCGAGCCATACAGGCGATCTTCTTCACTAACCTTTGCAACTATTTTGCAAACAACTCCTTCAAGTTTATTGGCCATTTCTTCAGCAAGGCTTTTTTCTTTAGCTATCTGAACATCAAATTTAACCTTTTCCTGTTTCAGCATCCTGCGATTTTGAGGTGTATCCGGTACAGCCTTATTCTGAGGCAAAAGATAATTGCGGGCATAACCTTTGGCAACATTAACTTCGCTGCCGATTATGCCTAGTGATTGTATAGTTTCTTTTAAAATTACTTTCATTATAACCTCCATAAACAATTTTGTAAGCGTTCACGGTTGTCGGTTCACGGTTCACGGTTTTTTCAATGAACTATGCAACGATTGAAACATTTTGGATATTGATTTCAACTCTTGAATTAATTCTTTAGCATCTAAATCAGAAAATATATTAACCTCTCGTTAAATATAAATCTGTGTTCTCAGCTCCGCAGCCGATCCTTGTGCAATATTTATAAACCTTCTGTTTTTCTCAACCGTGAACCGATAACTGTAAACCGTGAACGGCTACCTAATATTTTAAGTTTCAGCTTTCTTTTTTTATACCTAATTTCCTGAAATTAATCCACATATCAAAGAAGCCAAGCCCTATAACAGAAAGCAGAACCAACTGTTGCAAAGCAAGGATACTGTAAAGGAAAATCCTGAATATACGGGGAACATTTTTTTTCTCAAAATAAAAGGACACAATTGCTATGCCTTGGAAAAAATATATTGTCATAAGGATAATCAGACCGTTTAATCCTAAAATTTTAAAAGAATTTTCCGGCAAAATAAGCATCACGCCGCATCCTATAAAAATCCAAACCATAAATTCCGGTGCTTTCCATAATTTAAGAGAGTCAAAATCAGGGAAAAAAATATTTTTAGCTTTAAGCACGGGCTTTGCGATTAACAGACTGGCCCATGACACAAATAAGGTTAAAGATATAAGCATAGCAGGAATAATTCGTATAAGTACGTGTTGGATTTTTTCCAGTGAATTCGAGATAACGTGTATGCTTTCTTCCGGAACCCCCATACTCTCATACATTACCATAGTCAGCTTGAGATTTCGTGATATATATTCAGATGCTAGGGTGTAAATTCCAGCGTTTGATAAATTACTGTAAAAGACCAAGATAACAATTCCCGTTATTAGAACGGAGGCGCACGCATAACTAATTGTCTTTTCAATTGATAAACGCATCTCAATTAGTTCGCTAAGGACAAAACCCAGCAGCAGCAACTCAGCAAAGAAAAATATATCCAATGATATACTGCCTGTCATTACAATCATCATTATGATTGATAAGATATAGACTATAATTCCTGTTGTTCTCCCGAGCTTTGAGCGATAAAAGAGAATTGGCAGAGGGATAAACAAAGAAAAGAAAAACCCTATGATCGGCAGATATGTTGAAGCTGTAAATATAAGACCTGTTATTGCTATGCCACTTATTATATCCTTTGATATATTCCCTTGAACAGTTTGAGACACTATTTTCTTCTCCTTGGAGACACACAGACTTATATAACATTAAATATAGTCAATAGTCCCCACATAAGGCAGAAGTGCAATTGTTCGGGCTCGCTTTATGGCATGTGTCAGAGCGCGTTGATGTTTAGCGCATGTTCCAGATATACGTCTTGGGATAATTTTGCCTCGTTCAGTAATGAAATATTTGAGTGTTTTAGGGTCCTTATAATTTATTGCAAGACTTGTATCTGCGCAGAAACGGCATATTTTCCGGCGATGATATATTCTTTTTTTACCTGGAGTTCTTCTTGAATTTCTTTTTGAATTTGAAGGAACAGCCATTTTTTCTCCTATTTATTCACTTTCCGTTGTTTTTATTGTTTTATCCTCAGCCGTTTCAGAATCATTAATATCAGGGATATCGGGGACGTCCAGTTCGATATCGGATTTATTTTGATCGGGCTCGCTTTCTTTAATTTCAGCTTTGGCTATCTCTTCTTTAAGAAGTTCCATGTCTGCATGCTTGTCAAGTAAAACCGTCATATACTTCATGACCCTGTCATCAATCCGGGAAAAACGTTCTATTTCCTCAACAAGTTTTCCTGTTCCGCAATAGTCTAAGCGAACATAATACCCACGAGATTTTTTCTTGATTTCATATGCAAGCCTTCTGTCCCCCCATTCATCGAGCATTATCAGAAGGCATTCTTCTTGCTGGATTAAGTCTTTTACTTTTTCAAAAACAGGACTCCGTTCTTCATCTGAAAGATCAGGATCAATAATTATAAATGTTTCGTACCTTCGCATTAAACCTCCTCTTGGATATTAAGCCCTGAAATAATAATAATTCAGAGCAAGGAATGAATTTAAAAAAATTAATGAAAGAATTAAAAATTTGTTTAAATAACAAAGCAGCTCATAGCTGTCAAGATTTTCCTTAAGATCTTAAGATTTTTCTTTATAAGCGTTCTTTACAATGATGCGAGACAGTGCTATCTTAGGAACGTGGACGAAATAACTTCCCCAACTATGCATCACAGCTTCAGGCCGCCTTTGTTTGATCTCAAATCCCAAAAATATTGAAATAGCTTGCTATTCCATCAACTTTTGTGATCTGAGATCAAACAAATTCGACCCAAATCTGTGCGCCTACTTTGGGAAGTTATTTCGTCCACGTTCCTTATCGAAAAATTCAGGAAGAATTCTATACCTCGAAAGGTTAAGTCAAGTCATGACAAATCACAAGAGAGGGTCGATTATTTGCCCCAACTGCCGAAAACTGTTAAGCGCCGATGAATCTCGCTGCCCGTACTGTAACATATCAAAGCCAGATGCATGGTGGAAAAATAATTTATGGACTCAAGGAGTTAGCAGTGCCGACCAGATCATCAAAGCAATAATCTATGCCAACATAGGCATGTACATTATATCGCTTTTGTTTAATTCCCGTTTGCCGGGCCTTTCGTTTAATCCATTTCATATCCTGTCTCCTGAAAACAGAAGCCTTCTGTTACTGGGAGCAACAGGGACTATCCCGGTTGACAAGATGCACGGATGGTGGACATTAGTTTCCGCCAATTACCTTCACGGAGGAATATTGCACATTCTTTTTAATATGATTGCCTTCAGTCAGATAGCGCCCCTGGTCAGTCGGGAATATGGTGTTTACCGGATGTTTATCATCTATACTCTAAGCGGAATTATCGGTTTCAGGATTTCTTATTTAGCCGGTGTTGCATTCACATTAGGTGCTTCTGCCGCCATATGCGGTTTGATAGGGGCGGCCATTTACTATGGCAAAAGCCGGGGCGGGACTTATGGGCATGCCATTTACAGGCAAATCGGCGGATGGGCGCTTGGAATTATGCTGTTCGGTTTTGTTGTGCCAGGCATAAATAACTGGGGGCACGGGGCTGGAATATTGGCAGGGGCCGCTATTGGATTTTTTATAGGTTATAATGAAAGAAATAGAGAAAGCCTG
>Ga0255441_1037_pt3 | contig 17750 bp, 11 predicted proteins | sample ANMaggSeSYBR02C5_FD_182645 | JGI IMG/M metagenome (GOLD analysis project Ga0255441, IMG submission 182645) | Sediment cell enrichment communities from methane seep in Santa Monica Basin, California, United Staets - ANME aggregate JGI... | ecosystem: Environmental > Aquatic > Marine > Cold seeps >... | reverse complement strand
AAAGGAAATTCTCGAATTTGATACTACTTTTTCCCATATAGAAGAATCAAATTGTGAATAATGAATGAATATTGATTGCCCTAGTATACTGGCAGATACGAAACAATAATTATCAGTTAGATTTTTTGCATAACCTATATATTCAATGTTAATGTCATCTTTATTTTTAACAACACCCCAGTGCCTATTACGAAAGTCAGGTGGAAATCGTTGTGTCTTTAGCATATCAAATATTTGATATGCTTTGTCCTTACTGCCATATAAATATTCATGGCGCGCAAACAGAATTTGAGATTCATAGTTTGTATCTCCTTCTGTGAAACTTCTTTTTAAATGATGGGAAATTGAATCTTTGTTATCTTCCTCATTTATTATTTTATATGTTTTAGCCATCAGTAAGTGTAGTCTTTTTGATCCTGGATTGTTTTCTAAACACTTTTTTAAAACATTAATGGCATCTTCAATTTTTTTGTCTCTTAGATATTGTCTTCCTAAACGTAAGCCAATCAGTTCGCTCCTGGGATTTTTAGTGAATGCCATTTTGAGGGCTTCCAACACCGATGGATCATCATGTAAAATTCTCGCAAGATCAGCCTGAAGCGTAAGTAGAAACGTATCATCAGGGAATTTTTGTAACCCATCAGAGATAACTTGTTCTACTTGACTAATAAGATCAGTAACAACTCTACTTCCTAATATTTCATCGGTAAGATTTTTTGATGTTAGTTTATACTCCGAACTTTTGTCTTTTATCTCATCAATTAATATTCGACCCATACCCGTATAAGGATAGGATTCTTGTGCATTTTTATTAAGTTTTGAAAGTAATTCTTTTGCGTTTTTTCTAAAATTTTTCTTTTCAAGTTGATTATTTGTATCATTTGCCATTTTTATATATATCATGGCTTTTGTATGTAATATCGGTTGTGATAAGAAATGTTTTTCTTCCTCAATTTCTCTAATTAAATTTAATGCACGAGTTGTAGAACCTGCGGGGTGGTTTAATTCGAATATGGCTTGTTGATGATTAATATGTTCAATATTAGCACCTGTTTCCTTAGCGACGTTATATATTGGGTCAATAAGTTTGCGGTCGGAAAATAAATTTGCAAGTTCTCTACCTTTTATCAAATAGGTAAACGCCTCGTTATCCCATTTAAAATCAACATTAATATATCTGAGAAGCCGGATAATCTGTTCCTGCCTTTCTGCAGGATTTTTTAATACTTGTTCAAATACAAATTTTGCTATCAGTGGATGTCTTGAACGATAAGCAAGATCACGCGATATAGCATCTTTATAAACTCTAACTACATGTTCAAGTGGCATTAAAAAATCCCTGGAAAACCTATCAAACGTAATGCCGGAAATTCTTGAAATTAGCCCAGCTCTTACTGGCGCATCTAACCTATGTAGTGTGCAAATATCTAAATATAATACCTGCGCTTCTTGTGGGATTATGTTTTTATATTCATCATATACAAGTTCTTCAAAGCTTTTTCCTGTAGTTGCCTCATGAAGCGCAACAAGTAGCTGCCTCTCTGCATCAAATTTAAAGAGAGCTTTTCTTTCCTCCATTGTGAGATTGGATAAATGACCGAGGCAGTTATATTGCTCTAATTTGGAAAGTAATATTATGATTTCGTTTTCTGACAGATCACGCAATTCAAATTCTTGATTTAACAATGGAGATAGATCACTTCCATAAACATTCCATTCATTTGTCCTTGCACCAAAAATAAATGTTATTGGGATTTCATTTTTGTTAAAATATTTGAGAGTATCTATAACATCAGGTAAATGATCGAGAATATTATCAATAAAAACAACCATTCGGTTATTAACAAGGTTAAATAACTCTCTAATAATATCCGGTCTAATTAATCCGCCTTCATTTAAATAAAAAACAAGATTATCATATTCATTTGCTGATTCGAATGCTGTTCTTTTTAATGTTACATTTTTACCACTTCCTGCATGACCTTTCAAAAGGTAACAAGTTGGCTTTTTATGTATTGGCTCGTTAAGAACACATTCTAAAAGTAAATCATCAGTAATTCTTCTACGTACATCTAATTCCTGGTCGTAAACACCCCACTTATCGCTAAATCCCTGATAAAAATCTTTAGGTTTGACGCCTTCAATCGGCATACCTTTATAAATATGATTTAGTTCGTTTTTGAGATAATGTATTAACTCCCCTGAAGGCGATAAGTTGGTTGAAATCCATTTCGATATCGATATTTCATCTCGATTTATTAATGTAGATAAGACTCTATTATTGGGAGAAATTTTTTTATTAAGTTCAATAAGAAAATTCTCTAAAGTGAGTTTGATTACTTCAAAACGTCTACCCATCCAGACATCACGATCAAGCCTATCTATCGAAGGTTTAATTAAGGCATATTTAGGTCTTGAAATACCTAAGTCATTTAAATCAAAAAGGATGTGTTGTATATTTGGGTCTTCTATCTCATACCCACAAAAAATAATTGGATGTTCCAATCCCCACTCTTTCAAGTGCGCAAATAAACGCTTTCTATTTTTATTATATTTCGCATATTCTTCACTTGCCAAAATTAAAGGGAGATTATTGTCATTTATTCTGGTTACGCAACCATGTAATTTCAGATATGGTAATAATGAGGGGTCACTAATTTTTTTACTAAATTCATCGTCGTTTGAGATAACGGGGCATAATGTCTGAAGGCGTTCCTTTTGGTTTTCGTAGGCACGTTCCAAAACCAAGTCATAATTTGTTGTGAAAATGGCATGCCATCTAAACAATGGGATCAGTTCGTGAAAATCAGCGGGCAAGAGCGGTTCAAACAGTTCTTTAATAAAAGATTGCACTTCCATCAAACTACTTTGGCTCTTTGCATAATCAGCCACCCTGCTTAATGGCCAATCTTTTTTCTTACTTCCAAGGAATTTATCAGCTATTAAGTCTCGAAGCTCATTCCCATTTACTGCCTTTCCACTTTTTGTAGAAGTCGCGCCAATTGTTGCACCTGCGCCTAAAAATAATATTGCTTCTCCATTTTGTATTTTCTCAATTAGCCAGTCAGATAAAAAATCTTCATGCATTTATTAACCTCATGTTTATAATATTTTCTATCAGGTCTTCTCTAAGCTCACCAACCATAGTTTCGGTTTCAAGGAAAAAACCCTTCAGAAGCCATTCCAGCCATTCATCGAAAAGTAAAAGAGCATCGTTACTAAGACAAGATGACCCCCAATTCACTCCCTGCGTATGTTATCAATCATGGCATATCTTCAGTTCCGTATTATTATCGAGAAGATTTTTCCTGTCAGCTTTTTTCGGGTTATTTGATTTCTTTTCCTAAAGTTTGCAAAAACCTACATCATGATTTCAATGCCAACCTGGTTTGCAACAGGTGTGTATATATCAATGTCAGTTTGTGGCGTGCTTATACTTACTATCATTGAATAGCGTGCTTCACGGCCCCACTTCCCCAGTTGATGACGTTCTTTCCACCACCCTGAAACAGGATAAATTCCGATAAATCCCCTTTGCGCGAGTTCTATTGCGGAACCATGCCAGCAATCAGAATGTATTGATCCTTTGTGGCGAAGCTGGGTTCCGAGCGTCCATTTATCTGAATCACTGCTTGTTTTGGAGGTTTCTTTTTCATCTCTCGCAGCCTTATTGATTCTCTTTCTGAACTGATCAACGGTTTCATCTGGAGTTTTGACATCAAATCGTAACAAATGTGAAGCATACCTATATTGTTTTATCCAGCCGCGACGTGCAGGGTTGGGTTCAATAAAATAGGAAAGCGTAACGCGCATTTCTACTTCGGCTTCATCCATCTCCTCCAATACTTCAACGGGCCAGGGAATTTTATGTATATGCATATCACGAGTGGAGCAGCGATTCTTTTTCTTTTCATATGGATATAGTTCGTCCTGTACGATTAGAGTCAGGGCATTGTTCGCGCTGCGCATGGCACGTGTTAAGTTTGGCACTCCAAAACCGCAATATCGAATCAGGTTCTGCCAATCTTGCTTGGTAGTTAATGGTTCCCATCTGGTTTTCATGGCAGGCGTCCATTCCGCAGAATGTACAAGCAGCGCCCGAATGGTTTCCGGCCATAATTCAGGATATTCTGCCTGAATTATGGCAGCCATCCGTGCAGCTTGTGATGTTGCTGCGCTCGTGTCGCCTGAAATTGTCAAAAGCCTGTCATAAGGTCGAAAACTTGTGGTTAATAATTGAAGACTGTCAGGGCCATTATCAGCTAAAGCGGATGAAGGTTCGATTGCATTATTACCGCCTTCAAAAACAATATCCGGCTTAATTGGCCATTGCTTTTCCCATGTCAGGGAAGTCGTACTTGAAGGACTTAAATCACCCGGTGGAGCAATAGGATTCCATCCGGGATATTCAGTCGAATCAATAAAACTTTTTTCAGTAAATGCTCCGACGCATAGTGAATTCCACGCCTGTGCAGGATCGTGTACTCCATCGGTTATATTGGTATCGGGATAGATATGTCGTTGTGCCAAATCCGTATTTCCTGCACAAAGTATCATCAAACGTCTTATGTCATCTTCCGCTCCAGAGCATATACTGTCAATTTTGGATGACCATGATGAAGGCTGCCCCCTGTCTCTGTTGTCAGGAGCAGTCACAGCCATTGAGATGATTCGTTTTCGCTTAGGGGCTTCAATTTCCACGCGGCTAATGCACACTGAGGTAATTGCTCCATATAATTTCGGATCATTATCACCATGTGGCGGCAGTATTTTTACAGATTCGAGCCGATATGGGATATTAACTATCTCGTTATTTGTAAAAAGTTCCACAAGGTCACCAAAGAGCGCCAGCCCTGCCATTTCAGTTCCGTGACTATGATGATCAGTGTTACGCCAGCTTATATTGTACGCATGCATATCATTTTTGGAAAGATGAGGTTCAATGAGTGGATGTTGTCTTGTAACCCCTGTGTCAAGAATACATATAGCAATTTTATTAGAACCTGCTGGAGTTATTCTTTTTAGCGCATCATCTACCCATTCTCTCTGTTCGACCACAGACATTTGCATAAAAATATCCGGGGTATCCTTTGCTTTGCGAACCTCGGCAATACAATTCAATAAATCAACAGATTGCGCCATTTGTTCAGTAGATCCATATGCAATAATTACAGTTCTATCCGGAAAACGAATTTCCTCATCATTTAGACTCAAACCGATCACATGGGCATTTTCACGAAAAAAATTTACAATGTTATTTTGATTTTTCCCTGCTCTAAGCCATACCTCCCACCAGATACTTTTCCCTTCTTGCGGAAATAATTTCTTGTCGTCAGTCCACAAACAATCAAGTGTTGCTTTGCGTATTGCAGAGATACTCTCTACTAAAGGCTGGTTTTTGGGCTCTCCCTTTTTAGTCTCTTCCGAACCGTATTTTTCTATTTTATTTACGAAGTGTTTTAGTTTGCCATCAGGAATAAAAACAGAAGCGTATGTAGTCTCCTCTCTTTTCAATACAGAAAGTAATTCTATGCCCGATGGTCTGAACTCCAGGCTCTCAAATTTCAACTCAAAATCCGGTTCGCTCTGAAAAGTTAAAGTTATACCAACAAGTTCGTCAAGACCTGTGGCTTTTTGTTGATTTTTTAGTTGCTCAAAGTCTCTGCCGGCCATATTCAACTGATCCATCAAAAAATTGCGATGAGCCAGTCTGTCTCTAACAGGCATTCTACGCCCGCTACTGCCTCCGCCGGGCCAGGTAAATTTTTCTGTTGTTGAAGTATCTGATAAGAGTATATGGCGATATTTGAAGCGGGTGTCATCCATAAAGCTTATTTTTTATCTGTAAGTTGCAGGGAATTTTTGAAAATCTTGATATGGTATTTTTTTCTTTCAGCGAGCATCTTTATAACCACTTTTTGCGTAACCTTTTTTCTGTGATTTATTATCGTTTCTTTTACAGAATCTTCACATGCACGACTGATCTCTGCATAGCTCAATCCTTTTGATTCATTGGCGAGCTTTCCCCAATCTAACTTAGGAATACAAAAACCGGTTAGCTTGTTTTCCAGTAGCCTGAGCCTGTTTTCCCTTTCAGGCAGGTTGTATTCAATCACATCATCAAAACGACGAAAAAGGGCATAATCAAGCATGTCAGGGTGGTTTGTTGCAGCCAATATCATGCTGTCTGAATCATCTTGGTCGATAAACTGCAAAAAACTGTTTAATATCCTGCGAATTTCCCCTACATCATTTATTAAAGCTCGCATAGTGCCGATAGAATCGAATTCATCGAATAAATAAATGCCTCTATGCTGTTTAATAGCATCAAATACCAAGCGCAGTTTTGCGGATGTTTCCCCCATGAATTTGGTAATTACCCCATCTAACCGGATAACAAATAAAGGAAGATGTAATTCTCCGGCAAGTGCAGAAGCTGTCATGGTTTTTCCTGTGCCTGGCGGGCCGAGCAGCAAAAACTTTCTTCTTGGGGTTAAACCGTGTGATTGTAATATCTCAATCTGACGTTGTTCTTTGATTATTCTGTTGAGTCGTTCAGAAACCTCATTGTCCAGAATCATTTCCGATAGTCGGATCTTTGGATAGGAGGCAGAGAGCAGCTTTGATAGTTCGCCTTTAGGTCGTACAATTGGCAGAGTTTTTTGCGATAACGTTACTTTATCTTTTTTTTGTTTAGCTGCATCAATAATTTCTCTTAGCTCTTTAGCCAGTTTTCCATGACCTGCCCTCGCCTCATGAGCCGCAATCTGCATTGCATAGGTATAGAAGCGATTATCATCCCCATCTGCATAACTTTTAACTAAAGCTTTCAATTGTGCTGAAGTGGCCATGATATATACTATCCCATTTATTAACAGAGTACGCAATTAACTAAAAAATAACTAATGTCGGGACATCCATTGGTAAACTAGTAACTTATTCGAGTAGCTGATAGTTTCTCTCTTCGGTTATCCTTTCCCCTGACTAAGAATCGGAAAAAGGTCAAAAATATATTCCATGTCTTTTTTTATATTTTTCCTGTCCGTCCTTAAAAAAGCTCCCATGTCCAGATTTTCCAAAACCGTTAAATATGGAAAAATTTACTTCGCAACAGTTCACGGTTTGGAGTTAAAACTATTTCACTTCAACATAAACTCCGTTTTGTACCTGATACATACAGAACCCTACCCCGATTGCATCGCCACGTTCATCAAAACTAATTTTGCCAAGCGGCGTATCTACATATTCGGTTCTAAGTGCTTTTGATACAGCATCATAATCTGTAGAGCCTGCCTTTTGAATTGCATTCAGCAAACATAGAGAAGCCGAATAAGCATTAAGAAAAAAAGCGCCCGGTTCTGATTCGTAAGTATTTTTGTGGGCCTCAATTGCAGCAATGGCCATTGGATTATTGGACGTATCAATCGGCCCTGTAGCGTAAACACCTTCAGCATATTCTCCTGCAACTTTTATAAACGTATTGTCTTTAACGCCATCGTCTGAAATGAATACACTTTTCATGCCTTTTTTCCGCATCTGGCTGATTATTTTTGAGGCTTCAGGATGATATCCGCCGAATATAACTGCTTCTGCTCCTGAATGCTTTGTTTTCTGAACAACAGCGGAATAATCAACAGCGCCTGGAGTAACGCCTTCGTACAATACTACTTCTGCTTTATCTGAAGCTTCCAGATATTTTTTCGCAAACTCAGCAAGACCCTTTCCATAATCGCCCTTGTCGTGGAGAACAGCAACTTTTTCAACCTTTAAAACATCTATTGCAAAATCAACTTCAAGTCTTGCCTGTGTATCATCAGAAGCGATTGTACGAAAAAAATTAGGGTAGTCACCGCTCTGTGTAAGTGCAGGATTGGTGCAGGAAGGAGACATGATAATAATCTTTGAGTCCTTATAAATACCAAGAGCGGCCTTTGTGGCGCCGCTGCATATATGACCTAAAACAATATCAACGCCTTCCGTAACCAGCTTGGTGGCTGTATTGGTGGCCATTTCCGGTTTACAAACATCGTCTTCAATCAACAACTCAACCTTTCTCCCGAGAATGCCGCCCTTTGCATTAATATCCCGAACCACCAGCTCTGCCGCTCTTACAGAAGGAATACCGTAAGATGCCAGATCTCCGCTGTGCGCTCCTGCAACACCAAGCTTGATCGTTTCAGCCGATTTCTGGGAAGCATCAGAAGTCTTTTCAGATTCACCGCATGAGATAAGAAAAAATCCGCACAAAATAACTAAAGCTAAGGGAATAGGCTGTTTCTTAAAACTACTCTTCATAATAATTTATCCTTCAATAAATACAGCTAATTATAAAATATAGGCCAATAAAAAAGTTAGGCTTTTTATAATAATATGACCGTCTTGAGTCAAGATAAAAGAATTTATAACAGAAATTTACAAACCCATTTTTATGTAATATTAACCAGCTATGGGTGAGCTTCAGGTGTGGTGCGTGAGTTTTTCCTGATTTGAATTTGATTATACCTGAAGCGAATATAGTTTTAAAAAGCTAAAATGTTACGAGTGTATAAATTTATTTCAAAAATCCTTGCCGTTTCATTAATATGTTTATAATAAAATAGATAACTGTTCACGGTTTAAAAAAAGAGAAGGTCGAGGAGAACTATGGGGTACTCTTTTGAAGATTTATATGCGAAAGAATTAATTCAAGAGTTAAAATCAATGTCCAAAATGCTTCAATCGTTGCATGGTTCATTGAAAAACCGTGAACTGTGAACCGTGAACCGTTTATAAGGAGTTAACGCTTATTTTGAAAAGAATAGGAATAGTTGTAAAGGCGGATGCAAAGGCCGGAAAAAAGGCCGATGAACTTGAAAACTGGTTGCGGTCAAAAGGCATGGATGTTGTAAGGAAAGAAACTTCTCCTCCTCGAAAATTTTTGATTCCTGGCGAATCCTCTGCGCCATCTGATCTTTCTTGTATTTTCGTCCTGGGTGGTGATGGAACTTTTTTAAACGCTGTCTGCTGGATAGGAGAGCAAGACATCCCCATTCTCGGCGTAAAGTTTGGCGAAGTAGGTTTTCTGGCGGAAATTACAGAAGAAAGCCTGTTTGCTGTGGCTGAATCTATTTTGAATGAGGATTTTACCATAAAGCCCAGGATGCGCCTTCTTGTAAAGGTTTTTAGAGAAGGAAAGGAAATCGCCCGCGAAACTGTCCTGAACGATATGGTTATTAACAGGGGGGCTTTTGCCAGGCTGGCACATATAAAAACATATATAGATGATAACTATTTGACCACTTACAGCGCCGACGGTCTTATCGTGGCAACCCCAACCGGTTCTACAGCCTATTCGCTTGCCGCCGGAGGGCCTATTATACATCCGGATGTAAAAGGAATAATAATGACACCTATTTGCCCCTTTACTCTAACAATACGACCTTTAATAGTTCCTGAATCAGTATCCATAAAAATCATGCTTGAAGAAAAGTCGTCAGACGTTATGCTTACTTTTGACGGCCAGGCGAGTCTCGAAATAAATGAGAAAGATACTATTATCGTGGAAAAAGGGTCCCATCCTATCAATATGATAACCATGGAGGACAGACCCTATTTTGATGTTTTAAAGACTAAACTACGTTGGAGTGGCGGTCGTGTTTAGGGTTTTAAAAAGACCGGCATGGTAATTAGGGACTTGGAAATAAATAATATACCATCTTGCTTGTCTTTTTGCCCATCTTCGGCGTTGCGGCTTTCGTTACATAGCTTTGCTATGCGCCTTCAGCCGCGCCTTGAAGATGAACAAAAATCCTGCGCAATCTTGGTATATTATTTATTTCCAAGTCCCTTATAACTGTTTGTGTGTTTTTCATATTTGTATGCTTAAACAACTTTCCATTAAAAATTTTACAATAATTGAAAATCTTCATATATGCTTTTCAGATGGTCTAACCATATTAAGTGGTGAAACCGGAGCAGGCAAATCCATCATTATAAATGCCGTTAATCTTTTGCTGGGCAGCAGAGCATCGGCAAAACTCATTAGAACCGGCGCTGAAACTGCTGAACTTGAAGCATTATTTAAAATAACTCCGGAAAGCAGAGTTTTCAAAATTCTTGAAGAGCAAGGTGGCAAGCCATCTGAAGAATTATTGATAAGAAGAATTATTTCCCGCGGAGACCGGCACAGAATTTACATAAACGGACATTTTGCAACTATACAAATGTTGAGCCGGCTAACTGAAAATATGACCAGCATATCCGGGCAGCATGCTCATCAGGGTCTTCTAAAAGAAGATTTTCAACTGATGGTTATTGATCAGTTCGGTAGTCTGATATCTGTACGTTCCAAAAATTCCAGGCTTTTTCATGAAATTGTTCCATTAATTCAAAAGCTTCGTAAACTTAATAACATACGAGACCGGCAGGCGGAACACATTAATTTGCTGGAATTTCAAAAAAAAGAAATTATAGACGCTTCTATAAAACCCGGAGAAGATGCCTCCCTTGAACAGGAAAGAATAAGATTAAAAAATGGAGAAGAGCTTTATAAAGCTGTGTACAGCAGTATTGAAGAACTTTACAGCGCAAACGGAGCTATAGTTGAAAGGCTTGTTGAGGTGAAAAAGAATCTTGAGAGGGCAAGTGAAATAGATCCAGAGCTGTCATCAAAAGCAAAAGACCTGAATAAGGCTTCTTTTCGAATAGAGGATATAGCTGAGGAGCTTAGAACTTACCTGAAAATTATACCACCGGATGATAAGCGCCTGGAAGAGGTGGAATCGCGCCTGGATATCCTCACAAGATTGAAGCGTAAATACGGAGGAACCTTTGAATCGGTAATTTCGCATCTTGAAACCATAGATCAAGAACTTTCCGGAATTGAAAACATCTCCGGCCAAATAAATGATATTGAAACAAAGCTTTCGGAATTGCATAGAGAATTATCCATGTTATCCTTAGATCTTTCATCTAAAAGATCGCAAACCGCAAAATTACTTGCAAAAAAAGTTGAAAAGGAGCTTGTCTCACTTCGAATGTCCGGGACCAAATTTAAGATATCTTTACAAACAATACCGGCAAGCGACAACTCAGATCCCCACCTTGTTGTTAAAGGAAATACTATAAATGAAACAGGAATTGACCAGGCAAGTTTTTTGATCGCCCCTAATGTGGGAGAAGACCTTAAACCCATGGCAAGCATAGCCTCCGGAGGTGAACTCTCAAGAATTGTCCTTGCTTTAAAGGCTATTTTGGCCAAGAAAGGATCGGTTGAAACCCTGGTTTTTGATGAGGTGGATGCCGGAATCGGAGGAAGTGTGGCCGAAGCCGTTGGCAAAAAGCTGTCTAAACTTGCCCGCTATCATCAGATAATCTGCATCACACATCTGCCGCAGATCGCAAAATTCGGCGATAATCATTTCAGGATAACAAAAAATGTTTCGCAGGGCAGAACTATCACCTCTATAAACCCGCTAAATGAAAAAGACCGCATAAAAGAAATAGCCAGAATGCTGGGCGGCATGGAAATTACAAAGACAACTCTTGAATATGCACGTGAAATGCTTCAAAGCTGACGGCTTTGTAAAAAGTCCTTGATGCGCAAGAGATTGGTGCAAGTCGAGTAAAAAATAGCTCAACTTAAGTATGATTTAGTTATTTGAAAGAGGAAAGATAGTATGAAAAAGACAATATTATTCATGGCGGCTGTGGTATTAGGTCTTTGCGCCTGTCAAACAACAAAGATAAACCTTGAAAGCTATCACGGCATGACCAGGGCTTACCTTATAGGCCAGCTTGGCCCGCCTGACGCAAAGGAACCGGATGACAAAGGAGGAGAGATCTGGATATACCAGGAAAAGGAGGTTTCCGTGTGGCCTGGTACTGTAACCACCTATAAGCAGAAAGGTGCTGACAAGACGACTATTAGGAAAGAAAAGAGAGTTTATCCCCCGGAACGACGTGTGCGTATTATCAACACATCTTTCTATATTGACAAGAACGGTGTAATCTACGACTCAGCATATGGTTATAGAGATATCATGCATTGATTGTCGGCAAGCAAGCGGATCAACACCTCTCTGATAGAGATAGGCACAGCGCCCAATAAAAGCCGATGCACCAGGACAGATGAAATCTGTTTAAAAAAATACATAAAAAAGTCAAGCAGTTAAATTAAGCGATCAACGGCCTAAAAAAATTATCATGTCAATCCTGTATATCCTGGTCAAAAAATATAGGTATCTTTATCATTGATGCTATCCAACTTCTGTATAACACTACAAAATTATAGTTATTCAGCTAAAAAATTACAAAAAATCAACATTTACTCGTCAAGAAAAGCGTTCGGTGTCGCGTCTTGATTAGCGCATTAGCTGACATCTGTTTAAGGCTGATACATTGAGGTGGAGATCGATCAAAAGCTTGAATTGTAAATTAATGTTTGACAATTAAGCCACTGTCATTTAGCAAAATCAGTATGGGTAGAGAGCAAGCAGGACACTGTTTTTGAACGCCCAGGGCCGTGCTGAGTTCCCTTTACAAATTCTTTGCTTCCTGATGAATAGGAGAGCTTTTCGAACCGGTTCCATAATCGTCAGGTTTTTAGCCTGTAATGCCGTGTGGCACTTTCATCCAGCATTTTCGACAGACCAAAAAGAGTGTAAAACAAAGGCGGTTATAAAAATACCTTATAATTGGCATTCAACGCCTTTGCCAGTTTTTGGGCATTTTTCTTTCCGATTGGCCTTTTCCCGTTTTCCATCTCTGAAATGTGCCTCTGGGGTATTCCGGTACATTCCGAAAGCTCCTTTTGGGTCATTCGTCCACATCATCTCGTCCCAATAAACACGATCTCAACCCTCAAGGCACAGGGCTTTCGAAAACAATACGGCAAGAAAAATTGGAAATTGGTGTCAATTGGGGGGCAAGTCCGCTCTTGACTCTATCGGATTGTAGCCAAGGAGAAGAATGTTTTGACCGATAAAAAACTTGACAAATTCTTCTGTCCAATTGTACTTTGGTAGAAAGTAAACACAACCAATTATTTAAACAGAAAGGAGGTGCACCTTGGCGCTTAAAATCAAAGCGACTCCAAAGCTGAATAAAAAAGATTCCGAAAATTTTATCAAGCGCGTCGAAGCAAAAAGTGCGGTTCCGTCACATCCTATTCCCACGCCTAAGCTTGCTCGCTTTGCAGCGAAACTTATGAAACATGCCAATTCTGTGCCGTCGAAATCACATAAATGATGAGTTGTTTGTCCTCGATAAAGTAAAAAAATTTTCCATAACAACAAAGTGCGATTGTGGAAACCAGGACTTAAATGAGTTCTTCCACAAGGATGCTGTTCACTACTTGAAAGCACTCTTCACTACGGACAACAGAACCGGTTGTAGATTCTTGACTATCGACGCTTACAATAGAAAAGAGGTCTTAAGATTTTACAAAAAAAATGAATTTGACTTCTTGCACGATGAAGACAAAGAAGAGCCCACAAGAATCATGTTTTATGACCTAAAACGTTTTAGCCTGACTACGTGAGTAGTCACTAATAATAAAATACAAATGATAAAAGTGAAAGATAACCAGTGGAATATGAAGCCTGATCAGGATAAAGCCTTGATGCTTGCTAAACGCCAATTAGCCGAGCTGGTTTTTGATGCAGTAAACCTGGAAGGCATCAATTTTACCCTGCCGGAAATCCAAACGCTATTAGATGGAGTAACAATTGGCGGACATAAGATATCTGATCAGCAAATTGCTCTAAACCAGGGTAAAACATGGCGTACTTTATTTGAATGGATTGAAAAAGGTCGGTTTGAAGTCACGGCTGAAAAAGCATGTGAACTTCATCAAATAGCAGGCAAAGAAGAAGCTTTGGAATGTGGCGGATTCCGTTCTGGCGGGGTTACTATTGCAGGCACTGAGTATATGCCACCGGAAGCCGTTATGTTGCCTGCTTTATTTGATAATATGGTGGCTCAAGCCTATAAAATAGCGGATATTTATGATCGGGCAATCTTCTTATTTCTTACGATGGCTCGATGTCAATTTTTTTATGATGTAAACAAACGCATGGGACGTTTCATTATGAACGGGCTATTGTTGAGTGCCGGGTATCCTGCGATTAATCTTCCTGCCAAGAGACAGTTAGAATTTAATCAACTGATGCTGGCTTTTTACGAATCTGGTGATCAGAAGCCGATGAATACCTTTCTGCGTTCTTGCCTGGATGAACGAATCATAAAAATCATGAAGGCCTAACCCGGACAAGCCGGAAGATCTCAAAGTTCAAAACAAAAAAATAGAACATCACAAAAAGGGCATTGGTAATTTTGGATAGTTTTATATATCGCAATACGTTGAAATAATACAATAAAAATTGTTTAAACCTATTCTTGTTGAACAATGCCAAATTGTTTAACGGTATTTCTTTCGAGTTCTATCATTTTTATTTTCAGAATTTTTCCTCCGGCGAACAGGCCGATTGTATTATTGCTTCGGATTACTCTGTGACATGGTATAAGGATCGGAAAGGGGTTTCTGGCAAGCGTGGTGCCTACGAAACGATAGGCATTGGGCCTGTTAATGACTTCAGCGATTTCTTTGTATGAACTCAGTTTTCCATATGGAATTTTTGCAGTGGCGGAATATACGGATTTCTGCAACTCAGTCAGTCCGCCTGCATCAAGCCATTCCCAGGAAGGGCTGAGCATATGAACTGGCGTCCCATTAAAATAATCTATTATTAATTTTGATATAATAATAGCTTTTTGATGCGGCTTGTAATTTTGCTGTTTGTTTTTATTATTTGTTTTAGGAAGAACTATTCTTGTTAGTAAAAACGGACTTTTTTTATAAAAAATTGCAGAATAACCAAACTTTGTTTGGAAAATAAAATGATGGATAATTTGATCTTTTTTCATAACCTTTTACTGTGGCTGGAAGGAAAGGCAGACAATTCAGGTAGATTGCCATTATTGTCAAACTGAAAAGGAGTCCATTCTGTTATCTGTTTTAGATTGGGATTTGATAAAATATCCGGCAAAAGTGCTTTTGAAACCTGTAGAAGTTCGAGGGTTGCTGTATCTTTAATCCTGACGATACGTGCCTCTTCCGTTGAGTTTAAACCAATGGTTTTTGAACATGCTTCAAGCGATTCACGGTCTGTATCAAAATGTATCGGTATTGCCGCTTTTTCAGGCGAAATCGCTGTGATCGCATTTGTATATGTTTTTTTAAAATCCAGTGCATTGACAAGCCGTTTTGTGGTAAAATCCGCAAGGCCGATTCCGTGGGCATTGCCATCTGAATCAGATGATAGTTCCCTTACAAATATACGTTTAACATTTGGAGCAGTATAAAAATCTCCCAGAATATCCCTGTGTCTGCCTGTAATATTGGAATCCATGCCGATTCCACTGATATTTTTGCCGATATAATCTATGATTAATATATCGAGAAGGTCAAATGGGATATGTCCCATCATTGCGGCAGCATCTTTAAGAAGTATTTTTTCGCGTTCTATAATTGATGATGGTAAAATTGCTTCTGCATGGGCTAAATCCCCAAATCCATCTTCCAGAAGGGCTATTCCGAAAAGAATATTACACTTATTAATTATAATTTTTGCAGCATCTTCAATAATTCTGAAGCTATTCTTTATAGCGCATTGATGAAATTCAGCCGCACCTTTTGCTTTGCCAAGACCTATTGACAGCATCTTGCACAGGCCGCTTTCTATATCAGCCCTGAACTTGGTATGGTTCTTTATTCTATTAATAATTACTATATGATCTGCCTTTAAAGCTGCTTTTGAAATATATATTTTCGGACCTTTTGGAACCTCGCTTATACATTCAACATTCATATCCGAAACAACAGGAACTCCCATCGCAGATTCCGTGATCCCAAGTTTTGCAAGGACATCCCTCTGACCGTCACTTGTGGCACCCCCGTGACTTCCCATGGCTGGTATTATGAAAGGCTTGAGTCCCTTTGTTTTTAGAAAGCTCAAACAATAGTAAAGGATTCCGTCAATTTTACTGATGTTTCTACTCCCAACTGCCACAGCTACGGTTTCTTCAGGCTTTATACTATTGGAAATGGGTAATGACGATAGAGCAGATAATATTTTAGCAGATAAATCCTTACCTCCTGATTTATGAAGCTTTTGTTTTACAAAAGCCATGTCAGGATATTTTATTATAGAATTATTATCAGGCATTATCTAAGGGAACAAAGATATAAATCAATTACATATTGCAGCAAAAAGAAAGGGAATAGGCCATCGTATGTTTTTGGTGGATGCTTATGGCGGAGTTTTATGCTTCCGTAAAGAAATCGTTTTGATTATTTTTTCAGAAAATTAAAAAGGTGGGCTTGTGGCCCACCTTAATAGCTAATAGAAAAATAAAAAAAGTGCGAATTAATTAAATCTCTTCAACGGTAATAGCGCCTTGTTCGCAAACTTCGATGCATGTTTCACAGCCAAGACATTCATCCTCATTAGCTACGAATGCTTTGCCATCCTTCATTTCCAGAACATCAGAAGGGCAATTTTCCACACATTCTTCACAACCTTCACATTTGTCCAAGTCGACAGTAGGTTTAAAAGCCATTTGAAAAAGTCTCCTTTCTTAAAAAATTAATTAACGATTATAAAATCAAACTTGATTTTTTACATATCAAAAATGTCATTATACCAATTAATAATGATAGTCAAGTATTCTGATAAATTTTGATAATTTTTTCTGGGGTAATAATTATAAGCAGCTAACTCGTGAAAATCTGTGTAATCTGCGTAATCTGTGGATTAAAATTCAACAAATCCTATCAGAGTATTGTTAAATCCGCTTTTCTTATTTATTTCTTTAACAGGCGTTTTATGCCAGGCACTGCGGGTAAAAAAATTATAAGGAGATTCGCCCGGGACAAGATATAGTGTTAATGAAACTTTTTTGCCGTCGTCTTTATCAAAAGGCGATTTAATTTTGATGTCTTCTGATGCAGGCAGGGGATTTTCCTGAAGTAATTCAAGCTGCTTGATTAAACTTTTTTGCCATTTTTCTGTCTTTTTATCCCTGCTGTTGGTCAGAGGTATTGAATCAATACTAAGTACAATTTTTGCCTCAGGGGTTTTTTCTACCAGATGCTCAACAACTGAGCGGCTGTTTGTTATAAACAGGTTTGACATATCTTGATCGTATTGCAGCAAATGTGTCCATGCAATAATTCGATCAAGTGTCATATACTCGCTTTGATAATCTATTTCTACTGTTTTTTCTTTATCATTTTTTTTAAATGATAATTCATCTTCTCCTTTGAGATTATCAATTAGATTCAATGTTTTTTCTTCCGATAATAGAAGCTCTTTGTTTATTTCCCAGTTTTGCGAGTCGAATTCCTGGGCCATATGAAGAAAAATTCTTGCATTTAAAAGAGAGTCCTGCTTTTTTTCGTTCTGTTGTTTCTGCTTTTTTTTTATATCTGCTTTGATTTGTGATGTGTAGGATTCGCCAAAAAAGGGAATTATATCCGGCTTTGTCTTAAAAAAAGCCAGTTCACTTTCCTGATGAATGTTTGCCCAGTTTTTGTAGTCTTTTAGAATGTTATCAATTTTATTCTCATCTCCCTTAACTGGAATGCGAATTTCAAGCAAATCGCTATCAGCCGGTTTTTGCATACTTTCAGGTATTTTTAGATTTGAAGGCTGGTAAACGACAATCTGTTTGAAAAAGCAGGACTCTCTTTTAAATGCAAGAATTTTTCT
>Ga0255441_1045_pt1 | contig 17773 bp, 19 predicted proteins | sample ANMaggSeSYBR02C5_FD_182645 | JGI IMG/M metagenome (GOLD analysis project Ga0255441, IMG submission 182645) | Sediment cell enrichment communities from methane seep in Santa Monica Basin, California, United Staets - ANME aggregate JGI... | ecosystem: Environmental > Aquatic > Marine > Cold seeps >... | reverse complement strand
GCTAAATAATAGTGGCTTAATTGTTAAGCATTAATTCACAATTCAAGCTTTGACACCAAATTTTGACACCAAATTTATCATCTTTAAAAATTTTCTTTTCCACTTTTTGGTCTTGCTCAATTTTGCGACAGCCGCTCTTAATCTCGAGCTCGATCAATTCTGAACGAAGCGACGAACGGCAAATGGTCCGAGACAGTCTCTCGAAACCGCTCCCGACCGATGTCCATACTCCAGTGCATTGGAAATATTCGAAGGCTCCCGCGAATGTACTCGGTACTGTATGTCCGACTTATTGCAAAGCCATCCAACAGGTTTGCTCTACCAGCCTCCAGGATGTGTGAAAAACGTGCTTGAAGATCCCATGATGACAGAAAATCCATCAGGTCGTCACCACCGAGATGGTGGAAGTTACTGACATCTTGACCCGGAATCATGTTGAAATCGCCGAGTAACAGGATGTCTTCTCGGCTCTTTTTCCGAAGTTCCTTGATGAATTGCCCAATGACCTTTGCCTGATCGTCGCGGATCTTCTGTTCCTTGACACCCCGCCCCGATTTAAGGTGCACAACGATGAGCAAAAAGTCGAACTTGCCGATTTTCATGTCAACGACGAAGGCTTTCCGTCTCCTGGTGTCACCGAGATCGGAGCCATCTATGAATCGCGGGTTTGTTGCCGTAACCCCGGTCTTATGCAGCACGCCGATGTTTAAGTCGTTTTCCTGTTCAAGAATGGTGTACTCGTAACTTACGCCTTTGTCCTGAAGTCCTTGTTTCAAAGCTTCAATCGCTGAAAATGGGTTGATCTCGACAAGCGCGACGACTTCTGCATCAAGCAGCGCAAGCCCCTCGACTTGTCGCTCCAGTCTATCAGCCGGAATCGGATTAAACCCGGAAAGATTCCATGCAGCTACGTTTGCGGTTGTGGAACCGAAATCAGTCATTGTGTTTCCTCCCAAAGCTCTTGTGATCACGCTAACCACCAACCTTACAATTGCATACTCACCATGTTGTTGGTTGGCCTGTCTTGCTTTGTAACCACCTGATTTTTCGTTATGTGCTTCCAAAAGCTGTGATATATAACTTGCGCGCCAAATCCACCCCAAGCACCCTTTTTTTCCTGATAGAATAAATCTTCACGTGCTTTGCCACCCTTGACAAACGCCTGTGTCATTATAGGAGCCAAATCAATCTTATCCGGCGTAACTTCTTTTGCGATCTTGAGTGACCAAGAGTTGAGGATGTCCATTTTTTAGCTCTTGTGTTGAATTTGCTAATCGGTACGACACGAGTCTTAAAGGTGAGCCTACAATTTCCAACCACGGAAGTCAAGGCAAGTCCCGTATACTCGGCATCCACGTACTGAAAGACATGTGTTTACCCCGGGAGGTCTTCCATGCGCCACGGGATGCCGCATGCGGCAGAAAATGGCTGAGGGCAGGGCAATCTGCTCCGACCGCATGGAAGAAGTCAGCAGAGGGCACGGTAGCCGCAGGAGAAACGAGCCGTGAACACCACGGAGGACTCACCCCGGCGAAGGCCCGAACGGTCCCCAACCGAATGGTTTGGGTAAATGGTCATGGCTGTCAAAGAGCGTATTCTTACTGGTATTATGCAGTCCCGCCGCTGGCGGGAAAATGCTGGTAGCGTTGCGTTCCCCAAGGCCAGGCAAACCAGATGTTCATTATGTTCATTTGTGTCTGTTTTGACCAGCCGAATCGCCGGATACGTGATCCGCATGTCCGGTGGTGTGGGAGGGGCGCTCAGCGATGGGTGTCCCTATCCCGATAGGTGCTATTGTTCCCAATACCATTTGTTTGATTTCAAGGAAGTTTCTTTCAAATTATGAAAGATGTTCATCAAAGCTGGATACAATAATTCATAATTCATATCTGGGACTGGTTTACCACCAAATGTTGTTTCGCCAAAGGTGAGGTTTGATGTGGAAATGTCATGAACCAAATCGCTTCTAACTCTTTCATAAGATATTGCTGCCATAGTTCCTTTAAATAAATTATCATTTAACCATTTCACCTGCTTTTCGTTTATTACAGGTAATAGGCTGTCGGAGACAACCTTTTGCAGAATCAATTTCTTTCCAAAACGATTAATTATTGGTTCAATTTGGGTGATATTTTCTTTAAAAAGCTTCTTGCTCATTAAAACATTTCTCAGTTGTTTTGGGTGAATAAGAGCAAAGATTTCATTACTGCTGTATCTTTCAAGTATCCGATAATAATTTTTGGCCTTCCTATCTGAATCATGATATTGCCGAGATCCAAGCGCTTCAATATAACAGCAGCACAGCATTAATGCTTCATCCGTATGATCTCCATTATATAGCTTTTCGAGGAAGGCTATTCGCTTTTCCAAATCATCAAAGTAGGACTGAATCATAAAGGCCTTATCTGGATTTTTATCATTCATAACCCCTCCAAAGTTTAAATATTGGCACCTAATAATTTGTAGAAGATATACATGATAAAGGTTAGGACGGTCAAGCCGAAACTGCTGGATCAGGTTCGGCTTGCTACACAGGTCAGACACCGTAGTTACAGCACCGAGCAAGCCTATGTGCAGGTTTTAGGGTTTTAGGTTATATAATTTGCAGGTGTTTTTCCATATGATATCGGAAAGATATTCCGGATCTTCTTTTCTTGTTTCTGCCAGTTTAAGAAGGACTGATTTAACAAATGCCGGTTCATTGCGTTTAGTATGATTTTTTTCAGGCGCGGGTGTAAGGTATGGCGCATCTGTCTCGATAAGTATGCGATCTGCCGGAATAAGGGGAGCAAGCTTTCTGAGTTCAGCGCCTCGACCTTTTATTGTTAATATTCCGGTTATGCCGATATAAAAACCAAGCTCTATGTATTGATATAATTCTGATTTGTTCCCGCTGAAACAGTGAATGACCCCTTTTCTTTCCTTACCATGTTTTTCTTTGAGGATTTCAAGAAGTCTGCCATTGCTGTCCCTTTCATGAAAAATAACTGGAAGGTCTAATTCGTCGGCGCTTTCAAGCTGCCTGACAAACCATTTTTCCTGATCTTTTCTTGGAGAATACATGCGGTTAAAGTCAAGGCCGATTTCTCCCCATGCCCGGACTTTTTTGCTTTTGGCAAGTTTAATCAGATATGAAAGAGCTTGTTCTGAACAGTTTTTTGCATCGTGTGGATGAATACCTACAGAGGCATACAAACCACTATGGGATTCTGCCAGCTCCACAGCTCTATTGGAAGAATCCTTGTTTGTTCCAACTATCATAATTGCAGAAACACCAGCTTCATTTGCTCGTTTTATTACATCATCAATATTTTTATCATATGCGCTGTCATCAAGATGGCAGTGGCTGTCAAATAGTTTCATTTTTAACTCCAAATCAATGTCGTGTAGCATTAAAGGTTAGAAATATCGTAACACTTTAGCGCTTTTAAGTATTATTTTTTTGGACAGGATTTACAAGATATTAAGGATTTAAATTATTGTAGCCGTTCACGGCTTGAAACTTGAAATTGGAAATTGGGAAGAACAGTACAAAAGCATGAAGGCCAAATTTCTAATTTCTAATTTCAATGTTCCGTGAACGCTTACAAATCTTGTTTATCCTGTTATCCTGTCAAATTCTTTTTCAAAAGGCTAAATTGTTACAAAATATCAAGATTTTGAGGTTGCTTTCATATATCTTATCAGACATTATATTCCTAATTACACATTGCTGAATTCGTAATATTTTCCACTTAAGAAATCAAGCTGATGGATCTTATACATACTGATAAAATGAACAGGGTAGTAATAATAAAATGTCCTGACTATGACAAACTATATCTTACCAAAAATATCGAAAGAGCATTTTCATATTTTGGCGGGATTGAATCACTTGTAAATAAGGGCGAAAAGATCCTGCTAAAACCGAATTTGCTGGTAAAAGATTCTGCAAGGTCGGGCATTACAACACATCCCTTTGTTGTGAAATCTGTGGCGGATATCGTTATAGCGGCCGGCGGTTTGTCTGCGGTTGGAGACAGCCCGGCATTCGGGAGTGTCCATCAGGTTGCTGCAGCTTGCGGGTTGCTGCTTTTGCTTAAAAAAGACAATATTCCTGTTGTATCTTTCAGGGCAAACAGATCGTTTAATGATAAAATACGAATAACTGATACAGTCAGAGATTTTGATAAAATAATTAATATCCCAAAGTTTAAGGCCCACAGCCAGATGCTTTTTTCAGGAGCGGTTAAAAATCTTTTCGGTCTGGTTTCCGGGAAGGTTAAGGCTTGGAAACATTTTAAAGCCCATGCCAGTCACGAAAAATTTTCATTGATGCTTCTTGCCATTTACGAGCAGGTGCGTCCATGCTTTACCATTGTTGATGCTATAGATATTATGGAAAAGAAAGGCCCTCGCGGCGGGCCTGTGAGACGTGCCGGCCTGCTCTTTGCCGGAATAAACTGTCTAAGCATTGACAGGGTTATTTGTGATGTATTCAATATAAATCCGGCCAGGGTGCCGTTGCTTAAAACCGCCAGAAAATACGGCATTAATGGATGCAGGTTAAGGGATATTCAAATAGAAGGAGATGATGTTTCTGATGTAAGGTCGGAAAAATATCTTTTCCCGGAAAAATTGAATGATATTTCTTTTTCATTCCCCAAGGTAATAAAGAGTGTAATACGGCATCTTAAGACAAAATATGTTAATTAATTTCTGCAGCAGTTTAGCGCTTTTAAATATTATTTTTTTGACCAGGATTTACAGGATATTCTGGATTAAATTTTTATCGTCATTCTCGCGAAGGCGGGAATCCAGTACTTTTTCGGATTTTCTGGATTCCCGTTTTCACGGGAATGACGTTTGGCACAGAAACTTATTGAGAAGTTACTAATTCTTTTAAGAACATCTTGTTTATCCTGTTATCCTGTCAAAACTTATTGCATCCAAACCGTTTAAAGTCATCGGATAACCCATTAGGGCGGAGATCCGGGCAATTATTTCTCTTCCCTGTTTATTTTGTCCACGCATAGAAACCGGAATAGATAACGGACTTATTCTACCTTCGATATTTGTTATTGTTCCCTCTGACTCTTCAATTGGAAGTGGGGGCAGGATTACTTCTGCGGCGGACAATAATCGTGAACGATAAGGTGATTGAGCTATAAAGAGTTCAGCCTTGGAAAGAGAGTTTTTTATGGTCTGATCATGTTCAATCTCTTCAGGAATGTCTCCCATCAAATAAATTACACGAATATCCTCTGTAAGAGTTTTTTTCAGTATTTTGCCTATTGATAATCCTGGCTGCTCAGGCAGATTTGTTTTCCAGGCATTTTCTAATTTTTTGCGTTCCTCAATATCATTTGCCCGCTTTTGTCCGGGGAAGAAGTTTGGTGAAACGCCCATATTAAGCAAGCCAAGACCATTGGATTTAAAAACAAGCGGAAAAAGATGCAAAAATCCCTGTCCGGACATTGAAAGAAGTTGTTCAAGCTTATTTGCATCCCACTTAAAGATTTCCTTTGAATAAAGAAAAACGGTCGGCAGTTCGTTTGAAATATCAGGTAATGCTTTATCCACAAAAGCGACTGTCGCTTTGTTCTTTCTTTGAGCGCGTCTGACAAGCGCATCGATTACTGGATATTGAGCAACTGGATTGTCAGAGGTGATAAGAATCTGTTTTGCGGTTTCAATAGTTCTATATTCAACTGTAGTCGAAAACAGCGAAATGAATTCAGGGGAAATATCTATTTCAGACGGGCTATTGAAAAAATCGATATTTGAAGTTTTAAGTACAGCTCTTAAAAATTTCTGAAACAGATATGCTTCTTCATTTGTGCATGCCGGTGTTGCAATCCCTGCAAAAGATTCAGGGCCATATGTTTTTTGAAGCGTTTTGAGCCGCTGAACAACATGGGAAATCGCCTCATCCCATTCTACAGGAATAAATTGCCCGTTTTGCTTGACTAACGGCTTATCCAGCCTTTTTCTTCCATTTGCATCTTTATATCTGAACTTTCCATCAATACAGAGATGGCCGTAATTCGGCTTTTTTTTCAGATCTGATGTTATTTTGACCAGATCATTGCCAATATGGTTTAATATCAAATTACATCCGCAGCCGCATACAGAACAAGTGGTTGAAGTAGTTTCAAGATGGAAAGGGCCTGGTTGTTTTTTTGTTTTTTCAATAAGGGCGCCTGTGGGACAGTTGCTCACGCATAAACCGCATGAAACACAATTGTCGTTGATTACAGGTCCGAAAAATGTTGCCTTGCCTTTTTGATCATATTCAAGTGGTTCTAACTTGATTGCATCTGAACACTGGTATTCAGAGCAATTACGCATGCATCGCCTGCAGTTAATGCATTTGTTCGGATCAACTATGATGTAAGGATGAGTTTCGTCTATTTCAAACTTTTTCTCCTGCCAGATTTCAATGTTTGAAATATCTACCCCATACTCTGTGGCATATTTTCTCAATTCGCATTCAAAGGCATCAATACATCCGCATGAAAGACATCTCTTTGCCTCCTGGACGGCAGTTTCTTCTGAAAACCCCAAATCTACTTCTTCAAAGTTATTGCGCCGGGCACCTGCAGGAAGTTCCGGCATTTTTGCCCTTGCTTTCTTTGCAACACCGACGAAGTTTTGTAAATCGACTTTATCAAGGGGACCTTTGCTTATGTTAAAAGGCATTTTAGGGGATTTTACAGGCTTTTTGCGCAGGAACAGATCAATGGAGTGAGCGGCTCGCCTGCCCGCACTAAAAGCTGACACCACTGTCTTGGGGCCGGTAAAGACGTCTCCTCCGGTAAAGACCCCTACTACATTTGTCTGAAGAGTTCCCGTGTGCGCAACAATTGTTCCCCAGCGTGTGGTTTCGCACTCTTGGCCAATTTCATCATTCTGCAAACAAGACATTTCAGGTACCTGGCCGATAGCAGTTATTACAGTATCAGCATCAACTGTTTTTTCTGAACCGGATATGGGTCCCGGCCTGCACCTTCCGCTGGAATCTTTTTCGCAGAGCCTCATACTTATATATTCCATCTGTTTTAACTTGCCGTTTTCACCAATAAGCCGTGAAGGAGCGACAAGTATATTTATTTCGATTCCTTCCTCTTCTGCAGCATCAACCTCTGCTGCAAGAGCCGGCATTTCTACTCTTGATCGACGATAGTATATAGCGACATTTTTTGCTCCCAGTCGGAAAGCAGTTCGTGCTGCGTCAATTGCGGTATTGCCGCCGCCTATAACAATCACCCTGTTTCCAATTTCGACATTTTTTCTTAGTGAAACATCTGTAAGAAATTTTGTGCCTTCAATTACGCCATGAAGTTCCTCTCCTGGTATTCTCAGATTGCGGTAACCCCAACACCCGATGCCTAAAAAAATCGCGCTGTAACCTTCTGCAAACAGGCTGTCAAAGGTGAAATCTTTTTCCAGGGCCACATTGGTTTTCGCTTCAATCCCTATCTGCAGAATTGATTCTATTTCAAGATCAAGTATGTGTCTTGGAAGGCGGTAATCAGGGATTCCATATCGTAATTGTCCGCCCAACTCAGGCATGGCCTCAAATATAGTCACTTCATGGCCCATTTGCCTCAGATAAAAGGCAGTGGAGAGCCCGGCCGGTCCTCCTCCAACCACGGCAACCCTGTAACCTGAAGGCTCGGGGAGGCATGTAATTAATTTTTTATAATTATTTCGTTCATAATCACCAAGAAAACGTTTTGCAAAGTTAATACAAACAGGTTCGTCAACTCTTTGTCTCCGGCATTCGGTTTCACAAGGATGGGGACATATCCTTCCGATTACCAGGGGCATTGGGCAGCGTTCTTTAACGAGTTTTAATGCTTCCAGATATTGACCGTTTGCAAGCAGCGCAAGATATCCCTGGATATCCACGTTTGCCGGGCATGTGAGGTGGCATGGGGCTACGCAGTCTCCATAGTGTTTTGACAGAATCAATTCTAATTTATTTTGACGGGCCTGGCGGACCCGTTCCGAATTGGTATCTATAACCATTCCTTCTTTGACCTTTGCGACACACGATGTAACCATACGATCGTGGCCTTCAATTTCAACTATGCATAAACGGCATCGTCCCAATGGCTTGAGGTGTTCTTGATAGCAAAGGGTTGGTATCTTTATCCCTGATTCTTCTGCTGCCTGTAAAATAGTGACGCCGGATTTTACTGTGGTTTTTTTTCCGTTGATCGTGAGTTGAATTTTGTTTGACAAACCGTACCTCCTAAAAGTCTATAGTATAGAAATTTCCATTTTATGCCTAATGAATTCGGTACCATAAAAGTGCCTAAAATGCCTAAAGTTGTGGTACGCCTTCGGCGTGCTGATTGATAATGACTACCAACGTAAGGCGGGACAGCCTGTAAATTCAGTTATAGACTTTCAGATAATTAATTTCACTGCGTTAGGAACGTGGACGTATAACTAATACGCCTTCCTCCTTCTGGCCTTGTGAAATTAATTATCTGAAAGTCTATAGTTAACAATTTCATAAATTGTGCTTGATTGTGGACATATCCACAAGTCAGGCAAATTCTTATTCTGTCCCGTGGGAACATTTGAAAATAGCCTGGTAATTTATTACCAAGTGTTTGATTGTATAACGACACGGATAACCTGCTGAAAAAGCAAGCAAAAAGATGGTTAAAAGTAAAGAGGTAATTATAAACGATGAAATGAGTAGAAATCTAAAAATGGCCTGGCTTTTTCAGTCAGAGTTGATCCGCTTGTTCTCCGGCAAATTACTATACTGCGATAGGGGTGAGAGTAAAAATGCGAGCAAGTTGCGCCGCACTCTTAACGTCACCCAGCCGCAATGCATTGCGAATATCATCCAGCTTGTATGCATCATCAAGAGATAAATAAGGGGACCATCCTTTATTCATATCGATCAATTCGACATCAACCTCGGCAACATATTGTCCCTCGTACACGAGCTTTGTACGTCGTATTTTTTTCATTATATCCTCCTCAGAAAATCTGTTGTCCACAGATCGGCATCAGGCCTGTAAGCAGTAACCAAAACGGCCGGTGAAAAAGCCCCCTTGGGGATTCCCCAAACTACGTGTATCGGGTTGTCAAAACGATCTTTCAGTAATACCAATACACATGGACCTTTTGGATAGTCAGGATAATCTTCTATAACTAATGCATCCGAAACTCCTGCCATGATATCCCTGACGAAAATGTTGTCTTCCGCAAGCTCATCATAACCATGGTCGGATATTATAACCTCCTTACCTTCAATCAGTCTCAGAATTCTCTCGAATATCTCATTCATATTTTATATAATACAATAATCAGGAACTATTTGGCAATAATATTCTCTTTTCCACAGTAGTCTTATGACGGACTAATTATACGGATATGGATATCATCACATTTGTAATGATATTCGTATTTTTAAACGCCATGTGCCTTGAAAAGAATCCGTACCTTGCTGGAAACGTTCTGAACGTCAAAAGTATCCTTCATCAGAAGAAAGATATCAATGTCTTGTGGACACGGCTTGTCGGTAACAAAGGAGCCAAAGCGGATTTTTTTTAAGCGGTTAATTTTACGGTCCTTCTACCTTTTGTGGCTGCTAATTGATAACCCAATGGCTTTAATAATGATGCCATCGTTTTAATGGTTATATTAGTCGACTTCATTGATCTCATATTTTGAATTGCAGAGGTAGAGACGCCGGATTTTTTGGAAAGTGCTCTTACGCTAATATGCTCTTCAGCCATAGCTTCAAGCAACAATTCAGAAAAAAGAAATTGCACATATTCTTTTTCAAATTTTTTCTTTTGTTCTGAATCGCTCATAACTCGATCAAAGGTTGACTTTTTTTTATTCTTCATAATAATCTCCATTTTTCACCCTTGAGTCGTAATTTTTCATTCTTTTTAGAGCCAAATCTTTTTCTTTTTGAGGCAATTTTTGACCCTTTTTACGAAATCCATTTGTTACTACAATCTTTTTCCCTACAAAAAAGAATGATAGAAACCGGTCTGGCTGAGGCTTAAAAGCAAATATTTTCTCGCCTTCATTTCTGAATTTTGTAATGTCTGATATTTTACCGAAATCGCCAATTCTTTTGAAAAGCATCAATGTTTTTCGTTTTTGGGCATTAGAAAGAGTTTCAAAAAAATCAAGTGCTTCACTCTTCCCCTTTTTATCAAAAAACCATTCAACGGTTAAAGCTTCTCCTTCGTATGCGATGAATTCTTTCATACTTAATACATGTATCATTATTGCGATACAGAATCAAAAGTTTTTTAGCGTATAAATATTGGTATTATTGACATCGTACTGCTCACTTGCCGCAGACGCTATCCGAAAAACTATCAAAAAAGTGATGAACTGTCGTAAAACAACAATTAGTCTAAAGCGGCACGGCTTCTGCGGTCAAGTGAAGCAGATGGTTCGGCCTTGTTACGCAGTCTTTTGGCTTTCAGCAAGCTGGTTTGGATACGCCCACAAGTACTCTCGGAGTTCCAAGTTCATGCGGTCTATCTCTGCCAGAAAACTGGTTGCTGACATACGATAATTCTCCAGATTTGTTTCCATCTTGCGAAGATGTGAGACCTGCTTTTGGAAGTAGGCGATCCTCTCCTGTGTCGTTTTATACTCTTCTTCGTTATGAATCATGTATCAAAACCTCCACAATTCCTCGTTTTTTCCCATTGCGTTTGAGCTGCCAATGTTTGATTGCCGCTTCTTCCCCATCAAACGCTGCCAAATGTCTTACCCAGAAAATACTTGCACCTTCGTAATTATGGGCAGCCATGTGATCGAAAAGAATCCGTGCCTTGCCGGCCCTATGTGTCAGGGTAGATGTCGCAAATTTTGCGACAACTGATTTTTTATCCAGCTCACCTTCATTGAAAACATTATTGATATGTGAACCAGGAAAGTCATTCAGGGCCTGCTCCATTTTTTTTGTTCGGCTATCTCATGCCACTTTGCGATATTGGGTCACTTCCACTTGACGATGTATGTTTTTAGCTTCGTTCACTATACTTTCAATATTTGTAGCTATTTCGTCAGAAAGCCACTCGTTCCCACATAACGAACATAGCGTTGCTGGTACGTTTCTGATCACCACCAGAGTATCTTTCATATCTACCGTAAATGTTGTGGTTCCCTGTTTTTTAAGCCCTCCACAAAGTGGACAAATATTTTTGGTTGAACTCATTACCTCCTCCTGGTTTTCAAGTCTGTTTCAAAGTGTTCTTCATCTGGCCAATAAGCTGTGATTAAGAATATCTTTTGCTCGGTAAGATCATAGGCAATAACTGCATGCAATGGCTGATTTTGCCATATTCCGTAGAATAATCCACTTGGGAAAGGTTTGTCATCAGGATAATTTTAATCATCTCTCCTGTACAAATGATATGTTTTACAGATGCTCTGCTGATCCCCTTATCCAACATCCTCTTTAGAGCATGTGCAGACCATTCTATTCTACCTTGCTGGATTATATCGACCAATTGGTCATGATTCATTGTCTACTTTTTCCCTATCTTAATTTCATGGTGAACTTGGTGAAGCTTGCTTTCGCGTTGCCGAACGCCCAGGATGTACGAGGGAACCCAGTGATAAGCTGACAGGAAGGGATGCAGAATTACTCTAAGACTCATTATCCAAGCAGTCTTAAAATCCTAAACCGACCGGCCTTCCTGGTCAGACTTGATCACATTGTTATGTGGTTTCCTTTCTCTCTCGCAATTATAATATCATACCTTCATGAATACCAGTATCTTTAGTCCTTAAACCTTTTGAAATATTGGTCTGGATGTTAATAGTTTCTCCTATAGAAAGTTCTATCTGTTGATATTTATCGCCAAATCGATAACATATCTGTCAAGCATTAATTCATAATTCAAGCTTTGACACTGCTCCCAACAAATAAACCGATTGATTTACTGTCGACTTCAGCCATAGATATACTGGATGATGTATCAAAAGCCGCTTAGCATACAATATGCTGAATCAGACGGACTTGCACCCTTTTATTTTCAGGCACAAAGTGTTTCTTTTCGATTCCAATTCGAACATTATTTATGTTTTTCAATCATTTTACTCATTATTTCTGTAGAGGCTATAGTTTGCTCTTTCCAAGTAATAACCATATCATTAAAATCAGACACTAAAGCTGCGCATGTGTTTTCTGTATCGTACTTTTTTAATACCGCCATATTATGGTACGCATTATGTTTATATATCCCACATATTCCAGTTGAGTATGAGTTGTCCAATTCACATTTATAAGAAATATCCCACATGCTTTCATTGAATATTTCATTAAGTTGCTCAATTTTGTCATTTTTTAATATATAATCCCATAAATAATAATAAATTGCATAATTAACGGATAAAACAACTGAATTAGAGGAAATATCTTCAATAATTACTTCAATTCTAAACTGTGGTGTTTTTTCGTTAATCATGTATCCTGATGCTATGAGCATATCATTAAGATAATTTTTAAAACTATTTTTCAATGATTCGTTTTCGGATTTTACTGTTAATAATACCGACATTTTAAAATACCTATTACTTTCTTAAAGTTTCCTATTTGTGAGATGATCCACAAGTCTAAGTGTGGTGTACGTCTCTGTTCTGGCGCTAACTGTCTCCTTTGCCTCTACGGCGAACGAATTCCTCGTATATCATGTACCCCCCCTAACAGCGCCATTAACCGGATGGCTTTAAAGCGCCAGAAAAGCCAGTCCATGTTGAAGGTCTGGTTTATGCGTTCAAACATAATGTGTCCAATACAGGCTTTGGCATTTCCAATAAAGCACGTGGATTCTTCCAAGCAAATGGGAAGATTACATCTGAGTCTGAATTGACACGAGCAAGACAAAATGCAGATATATTGCGCCATTCTTCAAGATAGAAAAGCCCATCTGATTCCAAAACAAATTCCCCTGCGTTCTTGAAGAAATTAGAATCACCAAATAGTGCCTGCGTTAAGTACCGTCTAGTATCACCCAGTGAACGATGGAATACAAACAGAATATTTAGTCTCCTTTCGGGAAACTGCCTATGAACGTCTCGTAACTTGCTTCTAAGATCCATAGACCTGGGGCGAGCACTATCGTGTGGCTTTTCGTGCGATGGTCTTTTAGCTATTGAACGACTATATGGTACTTTTTCATTTGAAACGTCACCTGGTTTCTCAATATGAGGCCAAGGGTCAGCATATCTTTTCGCCTCAGCATAAATATCGAAGCCATGAAGATTAAAGATGCAATCAGAAAATTTTCCTTTACCGGTAGGAGGATGTAACTGGAGTTTACCTGAAAGTTTGCCAAGAGAAGAACAAAGCGCAATTTCACAAAATAATTCAGCCAATTGGTTCACAGAATCAACGCCAGACAAATCCCTCCGGTAATTATCACCAACGGTCTTCCAGTCGCAGAGATTATTTAGATCTGTTAGACACTTTTCTATTGTTGCTAAATTACTCCTGCCAGCTTCAATTTCTGATAGGGTACCAGCACAGATGTACTCGACCAGACCTTTTGGTACAGTCCTCTGGGCTTTTATATTAAGGAGAGACCAAAATAATGGGCAGTTTGACTCAATCCATTCCTTGAGTTCATCTTGATTTACCATATCAGGCTTGCCCTTCAGGTTTTTTTGTGTTGATGCAACGCCCAGGATGAGGAGCGCGCTGTTTGCATCTGTCTCAATCCGTTTGATGTCATAGCGGTCGAGCTTGCACGGCATTTATTTTTTGGCGCCATCTCCATCCTGGGCGATGTCCCCGAGGTACGAGGGGACATCAAGTAATTATACGGATATGGATATCATCACATTTGTAATGATATTCGTATTTTTAAACGCCATGTGCCTTGAAAAAAGTACACTTCCTGCCCCTTATTTTAATCTAAATTAAGCGATTTTTTACTCGACCTGCACCAATCTCTTGCGCATCAAGGACTTGCGAAAAGTCTCGACATATCCATTGGTATGCCTGCGCTTTTCGCAACCCGGATTTCGTTATCTTTTGTTCGGTAAATGAGTATTTCTGAATTTTGTTTCATTTTTTACTTTCCATTAACTTCAGGCACTGTCTTTTCTTATGTCCGCTCAAACAGATCAACCCAGGATTGAAACCTTCTAACTTTCTCAAGCCCATAGGGTTTAAGGTATTGCTTTATATCTTCAACAGATTTTTCTTTTTTTAGTGAATCCCTATTCTTAGAAAAGAACTTGTCTGCAAAGCATATTATCTGCTCTTCTATTGAAACAGGAAGCATATCGCGCTTTGGCAGCGGAAGGGCATATCTGCATGTTAATAAAACAAGCAGCGCTATCCGTATTACACATATGCCTACGCCAACATGACGTTCGCAGACAAGAGCATGCCTTGGAAGCCCGATCTTTTCTAATATTTCACGGCCCAAATATCCATGACAAATATACGGATTTTTGCCTTTACAACCCAGTTCAGTGGCATTCGTCAATAACATGCCGATATCATGCAACATCGCAGCTTCTTTTATAAAATCAAGGTCCGGGTTTAATTGGGGTACCTTTTTGGCGGCATCAAGGGCTTTTCTTGTGACTTGTTTGCCGTGCTGAAGTATGATTTCATATGCCCTTGAATTGCTTTTGTAGTACTTATCAATAATATCAATAGGATTCATAAAACTATCGTGAAAGAAGTACACCCTCTATGAAAGGATCTATTGCTCCATCAAGAACGCTGTTGACGTCGCCGAGTTCAAGGTTTATCCGGTGATCCTTGACCATCTGGTAAGGATGGAGGACATATGACCTTATTTGACTGCCCCATGCTATATCATCCTTGCTTTCATGCAGTTTTTGTTTTTTTTCATCCTGCTTCTGCTTTTCATTTTGATATAGCCTTGCTTTAAGCACCTTCATGGCCATTTCTTTGTTTCTGTGCTGTGATTTTTCCTGCTGGCACTGCACAACTATCCCGGTAGGCATATGTGTAATACGGATAGCGCTGCTTGTTTTATTAACATGCTGGCCTCCGGCTCCGCTTGCTCTGAATACATCAATGCGCAGGTCTTTATCCTCAATGTCTATAACGATTGTTTTATCAAGTTCCGGATAAACAAATACAGACGCAAAGGATGTCTGCCTTTTGCGGCTGGCGTTAAATGGAGAAATTCTAACCAGGCGGTGAACTCCTTTTTCTGCCTTAAGGTATCCATATGCATATTCTCCACTTGCGGTAAAAGTAACACCTTTAATCCCTGCTTCATCACCAGGCTGAAAGTCAATTATTTTGACTTGAAAGCCTTTTCGTTCAGTCCATCTCATATACATTCTGAAAAGCATTTCAGCCCAGTCCTGAGCATCTGTTCCGCCGGCGCCTGCATTGATTGAAACAATAGCGTTGTTTTTATCATCTGCTTCATCAAGCATCAGCTCGAGTGAAAGTTTACTGATTTCTTTGTCTATTGCTTTGATTTGGAGGGAGACTTCTTCGATGGTATCTGTGTCTGATTCATCGAGGGCCATATCCAGCAGCATTTCACATTCTTCAAGATCATTAAAAAGTTTGTTAAAACTTTCGACCTTGCTTGTAAGCAATGCCCGTTCTTTTAGAATTGATGTAGTTTCTTCCTGTTTATCCCAGAAGCTTTCTTTTGCAATCAGGTTCTCGATTTCTTTTAGTCTTTTTGTTTTTTCTTCGACGTCAAAGATAGTCCTTCAGATGTTCTAATTTAAGATAAAGTTCCTTTATATTTTGCTTGAGTTCTATAGACATTTTTTTCCTCCTTAATTTGAGACCTTTGAAAAACATCCCCTTTTGCCCAATTTCTGCGTCAGGCTAAAATTGTAATCCTCGAAATATGAAATATATTCCTCCGGTTAAAATTTTAGCCTTCCTTGAACTTGAACAAGATTGAATATTTCTCAAAGGTCTCATTTTGTAACAGGTTAGCGTTTTACTTTGCCGTACGAATTTTGATTTTTATACAATATTGAAAATATTAGCGTAACTACCACGCAGGCAATGGCGAAAAGATCACCAAACCTGGTATAGGTGGATGTCTCATGTATTATTGGAATAGATCGAGTTATGACTTTTTCCTGAAAGAGCGATGTCGAATCCATAACTCTTCCAACAGGGTCAATAAATCCACTTATGCCTGTATTTGCCGACCTTACCAGGGATCGTCTGTTTTCTATTGCTCTGAATACTGCCATGGAAAAGTGCTGATAAGGAGCGCTTGATCTGCCATACCATGCATCATTAGTGATGTTGACAAGTAATACTGCTTCATTTTTTGTCATGGCCCTGGAAAGCTCAGGAAAAATGATTTCGTAACAAATCAGTAACCCCAGATTGCAATTATTCCACTTGATAGTTTTTCCTTCCTGCCCCGCGCTGAAATCTCCAACAGCTTCAACCATTTTACCAATAAACGGCAGCCATTTTTTAAAAGGGACATATTCTCCAAATGGAACAAGGTGCGCCTTGTCATATTTTTCGCATACCCTTCCATCCGGGCTTATCAGGTAGGCACTGTTGTAATATTCTATAATATTTCCCCTGCGGACAAAGGAAGGACTGCCTATAAGAAAATCCGTGTTTGTATCATGAATTCCCTTTTGAACCTTTTTTGACAGCAGTCTGTCGTACAAAAAGTAAAAGGGAGTCGCTGTCTCCGGCCAGACCACAAGATCAGGTTTTTCCTCTTTGGCTAAAAGAGATAAATTGACGTATTTTTCTGTGGTTGCTGTTTGAAATGCTGGGTCCCACTTTATTGACTGTTTGATATTTCCCTGAACAATTGTGACTTTTAAAGACTTTGAAGCAGAGATTAGATCGTCAATTGATTCAATTCGCCATTTTCCATAAATGAAAACAAGACCTGTGATCAAGATAAAAACAAATATCAATCCTCCGGCAAGACGTTTTTTAATCCGCACTTCTTTCCATTTGCTTCCCGTAATATAAAGAAACGCCAGGAAAATTGTCGCATTAGCCAGAGCAATCAGAAATGATACTCCATATACTCCAAATATATCCGATATCTGTATAAGATGCAACCTGTTAAATTGGGAGTATCCAAGCAGTCCCCAGGGAAATCCTGAGAAAAGATAATTGCGAATATATTCCAGAGAAACCCATAAACAGGGGATTATAAAAAGACATGTCCCAGGCTTTGGACACAATCTTTTAACAACAATTGAAAAGACAGCCATATAGAGAGCTAAATAAGATGATAACAGGAAAAGAACGGATACGCATAGATAAAGAGGAAGATTGCCATAAGTCTGCATAGTATAGACAAGCCAGCATGCAAGGGTAGTGTAATGTGCAAGACCTGCAATAAAACCAAGGCGAAAACTATTTGTTAATGAGCTGTTTTTTAAGCAAATCAGAAGTGGTACAAGGGCAAACCACGCAAGCCAGTCAATGCCGATTTTCGGGAAAGAACCGGTTAAAAGCAAGCCGCTTAATATAGCTAAAATGGTATTTGACCAGTTAATACTTGTTGTTTTCAATTTTAATCCAGTAATGTTTATTTATCGTATAATCAGAAATTTGAAAACTCAAATATGAGATTAAGGGCTCGGTCAAAAATAACTTTACCCGCTCGTGCTTTGGCGAATGAGCCTGCGCGTCTGTCCCACCAGTCAAATTACTACCGCCAGAGGCGGTAGCATGTTTTATTCGCCCTGGAAGGTGCGATATTTTTAATGTTTTTTATTCAAATAACTTTCTTTGTTTGTCTTCAATCTCTTTATCTTTCTTCTTTTGCCACTTTAC
>Ga0255441_1043_pt1 | contig 17940 bp, 13 predicted proteins | sample ANMaggSeSYBR02C5_FD_182645 | JGI IMG/M metagenome (GOLD analysis project Ga0255441, IMG submission 182645) | Sediment cell enrichment communities from methane seep in Santa Monica Basin, California, United Staets - ANME aggregate JGI... | ecosystem: Environmental > Aquatic > Marine > Cold seeps >... | reverse complement strand
TTGTGGATTGAGTTTTTTTGAAAGCTTTGACTTTTTTGTGTAAGCTTGTTCACCAATAAACATCAAGTATTGCTGCTTCAAAACCTCCATCCGACTGTGCAATTTTGATAGAAATCTTTCTACTGGCTGCAGCCCGTTTTGTTTTCTGAAATTCAGGGCATTGGCCAGTTCTGTCTGATACTCGAAATACAGTTGATCACATTTTCTGCCGGCTATATAATGCAATCGGTTTCTAACTTCCCATATAAAAGAAAGGGCTTCTGATAAAATTTTAAACTCATCGTACGAAAGGCAGCCATAATACTCGAGATCTCTTGGCTGCTTGATATTATATTTTATCCGGCCAATCCACAGCATTGTGTGGTAATCTCTCAATCCCCCCTGCCCTTCCTTAATATTTGGTTCAAGCAAATTAGTAGAGTCCCCAAAACGATCATGGCGCTGAAGATTGCTTTCAATAAGCCGATTAATGATTTTGTCAGATCGCTTGATAATGACCTTTTTTAGGATTTGCTCCATAAGTTCTGAATACAAAAGGGATACACCGCATATAAAACGGGCATCCAAAACTGAAGTCAGCACCTCCAGGTCTTTCCCGGAAAGACTAACACATTCCTTAATTGAGCGAGTAGCATGTCCTACATCAAGACCGATGTCCCATAGCGGGTAAAGAATCTCCTTGATAAGATCCTCGGTTTTATCAGGAACATTTTTTTCAAAAAGAAAAAGAAGATCTACATCAGAGTGAATGCACTGTTCTTCCCTTCCATAGCCGCCAAGGGCAAAGATCGCATAAGGATTCTTGTTTATACGCATTATAGGACCGACTTCACTTCTCTCAAAACTTTCACGAAAATAATCGTCTAAAATCCTGGCATTATGCTCCAAAAAAAGGGGGTCTCTTTTGTTTAAAAACCCTGAAATCAGTCGATCCCTCTTTTTCTGCAGCATCTTTGAAGCATGGTCATACTTGTTTTTCATGTTTGTTACGAGCAATAGTCTTGTCCCCAAAAAGTTTAATAGACTTTGTTTATTTAAGTATTAGCAACAAATATACCAAAAAAATATACAAACAATAAAGTCTATTAATTCAGCAAGATATAAATATCGGTGTGAAAGAGATAAGATAGAATATTACAAATTTGTAAGTAAAAGATATAATATTTACAAATTTGTAGGCGACCTATGTTTACTGTTAACGGCTTGAAACTTGAAATTGGAAAGTAGAAATCAGGGAGAGATGAAAGGTTCAGAACACCGTGGGCTATCAGATAATATGATTATCTGACAGCATAGCTGCAAATATAAAAGCAATAGTTGAAAAACTCGGCCCAAAATTGAATACGTTCATCAACAGTACAAAAGCATGAAGGCCAAATTTCTAATTTCTAATTTCTAATTTCTAATTTCAATGTTCAGTGAACGCTTACTTTAATGGCGGGATTTTGTATAAAAAAGGTCAAACGTAGACCCCATCTGTACATCTGTATAGACTTTAAGATAATTAATTTCACAAGGCCAGAAGGAGGAAGGCGTATTAGTTATACGTCGACGACTGATAACACAGTGAAATTAATTATCTGAAAGTCTATAGTTAACTCGAAACTATATTCATCGATGTCTTTACTTCCTCTTCAACCATAGCCCATATCTGTCGTTTTAATTTTAGATATTCATCAGTGAGTTGAACCTCAACCTTTCCGGGATGGGGGAGTTCAATGTCATAGATATCTTTGACTGTTCCTGGTCGAACAGACATAACAACAATTTTATCGCTTAAAATAAGCGCTTCGTCAATAGAGTGGGTTATAAAAAGCACGGTTTGTCCCGATTCATTGACAATTCTCAAAAGCTCTTGCTGCATGATCTGCCTCGTCATTGCATCCAAAGCCGCAAAAGGCTCATCACACAACAGAATGTCAGGCTTATTTGCCAGCACCCTGCATAAAGCAGTACGCTGGCGCATTCCTCCTGACAGCTCCCCGGGGTAGGCGTCTTCAAATCCTTTTAAGCCAACCATTTCTATGTACCTCGCTGATTCCTCTCTTCGCACCTTTTTAGAAACGCCGTTTATTTTAGGCCCAAACTCAACATTATCTCTCACACTCAGCCATGGAAATAAGGCATAATTTTGAAAAATCATACCGCATCGCGGTTCAATTTTTGTTATAGGCTGCCCGTCAAGTAAAATGTTCCCTGAACTGGGAGTTAAAAATCCTGCGACCATGTTAAGGAGAGTTGTTTTGCCGCATCCCGAAGCCCCCACTATTGTTAATATTTCACCTTTTTTAATCTCAAGGGAGAAATCTTTTACTGCTACAATATCACCTTTACGTAAAGAAAAGCGTTTTGTTATATTGTCAAATTTTATTAATACTTCGCTCATGTTCCGGAAGTTTTCCTTTGATAGGGCAAAAGCACTCTTTCTAACCCGCGAAAAAGAATATCCAATACTAGCACTGTAACACTGATACTAATCATGCCCACAAGAACCTGACCGGTATCAGACCATTCTTTAGCAGTCCAGATTCGAAATCCTAAACCACTATTAGCGCCAACCATTTCGGCTGAAATAACACATGTCCATGCAATAGCAAGAACAACCTTAAGGCCTGTTAACAGGTCCGGCAATGCTCCAGGAAGAATAACGTAACGAAGTATCTGTAGTGGTGAAGCACCAAGATTCATGGCAGCTCGTCGAAGAATGGGATCCACACGCATGGTTGCATCTGTGGTATAAACTAAAATGGAAGCAAAACTTCCCATAAAAACAATCGCATACTTTTGCTGCTCATCAATACCCAGCCAGAGCATAGAGAGGGGAATCCAGCTTAATGCGGGCAAAGGTCGAATTATTGAAATAATCGGATTTATCGCAGCACGAATAACCGGGTTCATCCCCATAATCAACCCTGCAGGTACACCAACAAAAACACTCAATAAAAACCCTGTCAGCACTCTTGTTGCGCTTATTTTAATGTCTGTTAATAAAACCGCATCTTTAGCGGTAGTCATTTGAATTGCTTTATCAATGACCTGGGTTGGCGCTGGTAAGAAAAAGGGGTCAATAACATTTGTTCTCACAAGAGCTTCCCAAAGACTGAGAAAAACAAGTAACCCTATAGCTCCAATAACAGAAGAGCGCCATAAACCAAGTTCTTTTCCTTCCACCTGTCATTCCCCCTTACTTTTATTTATTTTAACAGCCCTAAAAAGAGAGAATATCAAGATTAACCCATTTGCGAAAATCAGGTTTATTTGGAATAACTTTCATATCCTCATGAAGAATACGGAGAATATAATCTGCCTGACCAAATATACCATTATCAGTCATAATACGCTTCTGGTCTTCAATATCATGCCAGATGAATTTTTCTATATTTTTCTGAATAAGACTTAAATCCTGGTTAATATATTTTCCCTGGATCAACTTAACCGCTTCCTCTGAATTATAATCAACCCACTTCAAAGACTCAAAATAAGCTTTCATAAACCTTTTGGCTCTTAAACGATCCTCATCACTCCATACCTTATTGATTATCAGAACATCAGGACCGGTCATGGTACCAAACTTTTTATAAACTTCCGTATCCGTATCCATTCCCAGAACTGTTGCACCATCAATAGATACAAGTTGTGAAAAGCCTGGCTCCCAGATTATCGCTGCATCTATTCGACCTGTTTGAAATACTGAAGGAACATCCCCGACCTCAAGATTGACTAAACGAACATCCTTGTTTGGATCAAGGCCATGTTGTTTTAAAAGAAGCCTGCATGTAATATCAACAGATGCGCCAAAGGGAAAGCCGATTTTTTTTCCTTTTAATTGCTCAAATGACGTTATCCCTTCCTTTGCAACAAGCCCCTCAAATCCAGGTGCAATATCCTGATTACCAACCCAGTAAAAACGTGTATTGCCCTGCGCCATTGCACTGAGCATAGCTATTTCCCCTAAACTGGCAAAATGAGCCTCTCCTGAAGAAATAGCATTTAATCGATCCATGCTCTTTCCAATAAACTGCCATTTAACGTCAAAGCCGTATTTCTTAAATATTCCCTTTTCTATGCCAATCCATACAGGAATATGACCATACCATTGAGAGCCTACTACGATGACTTGATTTGATGGCGATTTATCAGTGCAGCTTATAGAGAAAAATAGAAAAATTATGAAAAAACAGACAGAAGTTATTCTAAAAAGCCATGTTTTCATTTAAAGACCTCCTTGTTTAAAACGTAACAGTTCACGGTTGTCGGTTTACAGTTAACAGCTTTATGTTTTGAGGCTACCAACGTAAGGGGGGACAGACTGTAAATTCAGTTAGTTAGCAATTCCTTAGATTTTACTTGATTATGGAATTGCCATAGAGCCAAAATGGCAGAAAGTCTCCCGCTTTAAGTTGGCAGCCTGTTTTGATCAACCGTAAACCCTTACGATATCTTTATGGTCAAGATCTTTGACTGCCTCCGGCGGCAAAGGGTAAAAGTGCAAAGGATTATAAAGTCCTGGCGCAACGAAATCCGGTGTTGTTGTTCCGAAAGTATTTTGGGGGAAATCTATTTCATCAGGGGTTATGCCGTCTATTTGCTTTTTATCATTCAAATTTTAAGCAAATCTATATCTTTGATTCTTTCAAAATGTTTTGTGTTCAATGTCGCGATGCAAAGATTCTCAGCAATGGCAGTAGCTGCAATAAAAATGTCTCTGAATTCGATCAGTTTGTGTTCCCATTTCAGGCGCTGGTATATTATCGAAGAAATTTCGGCAATCTCATTATCAAAAGAAATTGTTCTGATCCATTTGCAAAGCTTCCCGATATCTTCGGAATGTTTTTCTGTCTTCGCGCCGCACTGCAATTCAAATAAGGTGACAGATGACATGAAACATACGTTGTTTTCTCTGATTCTCCACAGCGCCGAAGTTCTTTTGTTTTTCTTTCTGAGAAAATCTATTATCACCGAAGTATCTGTTAAAACTCTGGGATTGACCATGATTTCATCCTGATGTCATCTTCCGAAATATCCCATTGGGAAATCGTGAGAAAATCATTTTTCCATTCTTCCTGCCCAATTCTGTTTTCTGAAACCGTTTTTCTTTTTATCGGTATTATAATGATCTCAACCTCCTGAATGTCAGAATTTTCAGGCAGTTCGACTGTAATCCGATTTCCCAGAACCTTGCTATATATTCTCCAGCTATTAATTTTTTGGATTTGTTCCATATTTTTCTCCATACCCTACACGGCACTGACGCTGCGGATCAGGAGCAAGACCGGAGGCAAACTTGTTTGCCGGAGGGATCGTCTGCTGCGCTGAAAGCGTCAGGTTATTTGTTTTGTCAGGCACGTCTGCTACTTATAAAAACAAATTAAAACATTATAAATCAAACCGCTATAGAATGTAAATACAGAAATAAATAGCTCTGGGTTTTTGATATGCGGTGTTGATTTTTTTCTTGGAATATGCTCGCTTCAATCAGCAGATCAAGGAGATCAAGCGAAATGGTCTCTATCGGGTCGGCAATCAGGAATTTCTGACTGCGCGGAAACTTCTCGAGTTTCGAAATGATCCACAGAAGAAAGTCATAGAGCTTTGTTATGGCATCTACTTCTTTGGGCATGTGTAAAAAAAAATTCCGACAGCCTCCGGCGGCAAAGGGTAAAAGATTAAAAGAACAAAGGACTATAATGTCCTGGCGCAACGAAACCCGGTGTAGTTGTTCCCATCCTCCGGGTTGAGCTTGTCGCGGATCACCCAGCGGGCGAAGTGCCGAATGCTGAACCAAGAACCGCCCCACAGCACCTTTCCTTCCTCCTCCTTCTCACCATACCAACTATCAGTCCATTCCCAGAGATTTACCGCCATGCTTATGCAGCCGTAAGGGCTGCGGCCTTCCCGGTACTTTTTCACTGGCGTGGCGTGGCCAATTTTCGATTCAACTGTATTGCTTTTCTCCTTGTCAAATTCGTTTCCCCAGGGATAAACCCGCCCGTCAATCCCCCTGGCTGCCTTCTCCCATTCCTCCTCGGCTGGCAACCTCTTTTCTGCCCAATGGGCATAAGCCTTCGCCCCGTACCAGGAGACATAGATAACGGGATAATCCTCAAAGCCGGACTCCACCGCAAAACGATCGCTATCCCTCTTTATCCGGCGCATCTCCTCTTGATAACTCGTTTTCAGATTAATCCACTCGCTGCCACCTTCTTGCTGATTGCCCCGCTCATTGAGGAATGCGCAGAACTGGGCATTGGTTACGGGATACTTATCTATAAAAAATCCTTCCTGCAAGCTGGCTATCCGAATGTTATCTCTTCCACCCATAATAAATTGCCCCGGCGGGACGTAGACCATGTCATCCGGGACAGTGATGCCTTGAGGCGGTTCAATCCTTTCGTAGACCGAGGGGTCTATGAGTTCCGAAACAAAAAGGGCTGGTTGGTCCGTGATCTTTATCTCTTTGGCCTTATCTTCCGGTATCTCTCTTGCAAGTTTTCTGGCAACAAAATACTCCATGAATGACCGGTGGGCAAAGGCATAGTAACCTTGGGCATGACGGCTGAGAAAGGAACAGTTGCGTATTTGATAATCGAGATTGTTGAGGGACAATCTCAGCAGGTCTTTTGTTTCATTGTCAAAGTACTTATTTATGGCATCCCTCAGAGTATTGAAATGCAGCCGGTACACTCCCTTTATAAGCATCCAATATGCCAGTTCCTCCATAAACAGCATAATGTTCTTGGGTACCTTTTCTTCCTTTTGCTGCAGCACAATGGATTGAGGAAGCCGCTGCTCTTCCCTCTCTTGCCACCTCTCTGTGATAGTACGATAGACCTTGCCCGGTGTTACTTTCCCCTCTATGTTTTGCACTGCATCCAGATCATTGACTATGAGTTCGATCAATATCGGGCGTCTGGCCAGGTCTTTTACATCAAAAACCTTCTCCACCGTTTCGTTCCAGAATTTTTTTGCTTCCTTTTTACCTAAACAAAGATCAAGATACCGTCTTATCTGCTTATCATCGAATAATGAAACATATGTTCTCTCAAAACGAGGGTATGTCATCGAACGAGGACCTCGTCCAGGAAACTTCTTCTGAACAAGTGTCTCCTTTTCCTCCTCTTCATTTCTAAAGAACTGGGTCCTGCTCGTCAGGATTACCTTTTTGTATTCCTGAGTAGTCTTTGAGAGGTTTTCAATTTCTTTAAGAACGGTTTCCTTATCAAAGGTCAGCGATAACTCGTCAAACCCATCCAGGATAAGCACGGGGCTTGGGGTGCTGTCTCCGGCCCTGCTTCTTACTTCCTTTTGGATAACCTCGCGCCACCCTTCTGCCATCACAGTTTTAAGCTCGACGACAACGGGTACGTATTCATATCCGGTCATATCACAGGCAAATTTGTAGCAAAAAGAGGTTTTGCCGATGCCGTAGTCACCAAGCACTGCCAGAAGCTTGCGTTTGGGGTCGTTTAACCATTCAAGAACATAATCGTGAAGAAGGCCATGATTGTCCCCCTTTTCATCGTGACACTTAGATGGAATATAGTGTTCGGGGATGAATTCCTTATAGTCTATTTGCTCTTGGGGTGGAGGCGGCGATTTCTTTACCAATGGTTCTAATACTACTGTTGTTTTAGGGAAGCCCCATTCAGTAAGCAAGTCATTCACGGGCTCCAGTGTTTCGTTAATTTCCTGTACAAGATCACCAAGTGCTTTCCCAACACCCTGATCGCCCTTCCAGTGCATTCTGACTATACCTGGACTAATTGCAGGCAGAGAAATACTATTTCTCAAGTGCCCTAACCGAATATAGGCCTGGTCCATCTCATCCGCGAGCCTTAGCAGCGCTGCAAGCCGCCGGAGATTAAGGGGATCCTTGCAAAGACAGGAATCTCCGAAATTATTTGAGATATTCCGAAGAGGGCAAATAGATTCATGAGCATGCCCATAACACACCTCGGCAACCGCCTGAGCTGCTAATGGGGCTTCTCCCTTTTTCATAGAAGGAAATCGGTCAAAGAGGTATTTCCTGGGGTCTTCTAATATATACTTCTTGCTTCGTAAGGGATGATCGCGGGATTCTATTTCGCCTTGCTCATTCCTATAGCCGATGTCATGCAAATAGACAGCATAAAGGAGGATAAATACCTCGGCAGGCTTGAGTTTTTCCTTGAACTCGTCCGGAATTAGGCGATTCAGGTAATCATCCAATCTTCTTGAATGCTCTACGCCGTTCTTATCGTTGCCTTTAAGCCAACTCGAAGCTTCTTTCCTGACTTTTGAGATATGTTTATGGAAATCTATCACGCCGTCTGTTGTCTTCTCTTCTATGAGTCTCTCATCAAGGCGCATCCAAAACCTCTCTGCTTAAGTCCCCAGGCACGGAGCTTCTATCATGGGTAGTGACAGGGAAAATAGTAAATGAAAATTTTCTGTAAGTAAATGGTTGGATTGTTGTGCCAAATCAATATATCTTGCCGGTATCTATAATCGCCTGCAAGACCTTTTTGTCATAGATTTGTAATGGATGTCGCAAATCTTGTCAAGCTGTTGACCCGGATTTGGGTCAACCGACAGGCTGGATTGGGGAAGCTTATATAATCAAGCTCGATTTGAAAAAAAGTATTAAGATCGGAAAAACCAGGCTGACTTTTCTTCCCTACTATGCACTTATGTTCAAGACTTTATAACCTAAATTGAGCGATTAGCTGTTAGTTATTAGCGTTTAGCTTTGAAAAATCAGGGTATTACATTAATTGAAAATTGCACTCAATGGGTGAAAGTTTGTAATAGCAAAACATTCTGTAATCATTAAACTAATAGCTAACCGCTAAAGGCTAATCGCTCAACTTAGGTATTGATATGTTTATTCCTGGCAAGATATCAAAATGGGCTTGCTTTTTAAATTATTTTTTACTAAATGATACATCCCTTTTAACATTCCCATAATTTTTCGACCTGTGCGGTTAGCCATTAGCTGTTAGCGTTTAGCCGTTAGCATTGAAAAGGAGTGAAAATGAGAGATTTTAGATAACTTAATCAACAGGTCAATGAAGTAAAAAGGATGTTGAACAGTTTTATCCAAAAGCTAACCGCACAGGTCGTAATTTTCGAGCCACAGGATCCGTTCCTGTGGTTTTTAATATTTAACGAAAGGAAACAAAACAACAATGATTTGCACCACCAATGTTACCCTCGCCTACGGCAAGAGGGTTCTGTTCAAAGAAGTTAATATAAAGTTTGCACCAGGCAACTGTTACGGACTCATCGGCGCCAACGGAGCAGGAAAATCCACATTTCTGAAAATTCTTTCTGGGGATATCGAACCGGACTCGGGAACCGTCTCCGTGGGATCCAGGGAGAGAATCGCGGTTTTAAAACAGGAGCACTTTGCCTTTGACGAGGAGACGGTTTTAAACACTGTAATAATGGGCCATGAAAAGCTGTACAGAATTATGACAAAGAGGGAAGCTCTTTATGATAAACCGGATTTTTCCGAAGAGGACGGAATCAGAGCAGGTGAGCTTGAGGTTGAATTCGCGGAGATGAGCGGCTATGAGGCAGAGTCTGAAGCTGCGGTTCTCTTAAACAATCTGGGAATTACCGAAGAGATACATCAGAAAAAGATGAAGGAACTCGAGGGCGGGGAAAAGGTGCGAGTGCTCCTTGCCCAGGCCTTGTTCGGAAACCCGGATGTCCTGCTTCTGGACGAGCCCACCAACAATCTGGACATCAAGTCCATTGCCTGGCTTGAGGAGTTTCTCTACAGGTTCCAGAACACGGTAATCGTGGTATCACATGACCGTCATTTCATGAACCAGGTCTGCACCCACATTGCAGACATTGATTTCGGCAAGATCTCGATGTACATGGGGAACTACGATTTCTGGTACCAGGCCAGCCAACTGAATCTGAAACAGAAACAGGAGGGAAACAAGAAAATCACTGACCGGGCCAATGAACTGAAGGCTTTTATCCAGCGGTTCAGCTCCAACGCCTCCAAGTCGAAGCAGGCCACCTCCCGAAAAAAACTTTTAGAAAAACTCACCATTGAGGACATGCCGGTGTCGTCAAGAAAATACCCGTTTATTTGCTTCAAGCCGGAACGACCCTGTGGTAACGTGATCCTGGAAGTGGACGGACTCACCAAGACCATCAATGGTGAAAAGGTACTGGACAACGTCGGTTTTACTGTGAACGGTGGGGATAAGATCGCCTTGATGGGCGGGAACAGCCTGGCCAAGACCACCCTTTTCCAAATTCTAACTGGGGAGATGGAACCGGACAGCGGTACTTTCCATTGGGGAGCCACCATTACCCACTCCTATTTTCCCAAAGAATACAGCGCCTATTTCAACGGTGACCGGAACCTTATCGAATGGCTCCTGCAGTTCGCTCCTCCAACAGAGGGCGAAAACTTTGCCAGGACCTTCCTGGGACGCATGCTCTTTTCCGGGGAAGAGGCCCTTAAAAAGATCAGAGTACTCTCCGGTGGGGAAAAAGTTCGCTGTATGCTCTCAAGGATGATGCTTTCCGAATCCAATGTCCTGATGCTGGATGAACCCACCAACCACCTCGATCTGGAATCAATCACGTCATTAAATAACAGCCTGCTCAACTTTCAGGATGTGATTCTTTTTACCTCCCATGACCACGAGTTCGTGAATACCGTGGCAAATCGGATCATCGAAATCACCCCCGGTGGCGTCATCGATCAACTCATGACTTTCGACGAGTATATTGAAAGGACGGAAGTTGTGAAAACCCGTGAAACCATGCTCCGGAAGGCTGCTTAAGCCCTTAGGATGCCACAATGAACCCGAGAATAAGAATCGCTACAGCCCGGACCCCGGACGGAGGCGAGATGGTGCTTTATCAGCATGACCGTGATTTCTCGATCAAAATCAACGGTCAGGATTTGATGCACAGTCGCCAACATGAGTCGGAACTGGAGCTGGCACGGCTGGGTTGTGCGCATCTTGCTGGTCGCAAGGCGCCCAGCATACTCATCGGCGGCTTGGGTATGGGCTATACCTTGCGCCAGGCTCTCGATATGCTTAGCCCCCACGCCCAAGTGGTGGTGGGTGAACTGTTGGGTGCTGTAGTCGAATGGAATCGTGAGTTTCTCGGGGAACTCAACGACCATCCGCTGGGGGACGAACGAGTTGACCTCAAGACGGGCGATATCGTCGAACTTATCTTACGTTCCAAGAGCAGATTCGATGCGATCCTGCTGGATATCGATAATGGTCCCAGCGCGATGACCGATTCAGGGAACCGCCGTCTGTACGGTCGTGAAGGAATTCAGGCCTGTCGCCGCGCACTACGCGAACAGGGGTGTCTATCTGTGTGGTCGGCTGAGCCTAATAAGAAATTCGAGCAGCTCTTGATGAGTTGCAGCTTCCATGTGCGCCGTTTTCGGGTCCCCGCCTACAAGGGGAGTAAATCGCAGTCACGTTTTGTATGGGTCGCTTCGGAGGACAAGATTATCCTGCCCCCCGGTGGCGGAGAGCCGCGCCTGACGCTCAAGAACGAGTCGAAAGGAAGTCGCAGACGGCCCCGAAAGAGACGATAGTCGCGGGCGTCCTGCATCGCGTATCTCCACAGGGGAATCCTTCATAACCAAACTTCTCTCGATTTTAGGAAGCAAGGAAGAAGTGTTTTTCAGACTGGGAGAATTTTGCTTAACCGTCAAACTACTCGATCTCTCGGATTTTTATCTTTCCAGGGCGCTGGCCATGGACAACGACTCCTTTAAGGTATGGTATCACTATGCCCAACTGAAAACGGAGCAAAAACAATATCCCGCCGCTCTTGAAATGTATAAAAAGGCATTGACACTTACCGATGACGATCATTTCAAACAGGATATCAAGGAGCAAATTGAAAAAGTCGAAAAGCTGATGTAAATTCAATGAGCTATGGTTTGGGGTCGGACCACACCAAAAAGAAAATCAACTTATTGCCAACCAAAAGCCTAAGAACTCCGTTAGACGCTATTGTTGAGCAAGATGATGATGGCTTCATTGCTCGGATCACAGATGTACCGCTATATGGTTATGGGGACGACCCCGTAGAGGCCATTGATGCTCTTAAATGCGAAATCGAATCTCTCTATGATGATTTGATGGAAGATGACGATTTTACTGAGGAATGGTTAACAATTAAGGATTTTCTGAAAAAGCGAATAATTGTCTGAATATGCAGAATGCTAAATTTCACACACGTGATGTAAAGAACGCCTGCGAGAACAAATTGGATATTAACTTTAAAAGCGGAAAGGAGTTCAATGGATGGTTTTGGCTTAATGGTAAAAAAAAGAAAAGAATAACAATACCAAAAGGCCGGAAACCAATACCCCGAAAAACATATAAATCTATGGCAGTTCAGCTTGGGTTGAACGCTAAACAATTCGATGATCTGTTAGAATGCCCCTTGAAAAAGAAAGGGTATGAACAGATTATTTCTTGATTTTGAAACATGTAAGGTGTTTTGCTGTCAGCACCCGACTCCCCAACCTTTCGGCCCTTTGCCCGAATGCCGAGTTTCTCTTTTATTCCTTCTGCAAAACTCTTACTTCCAACAGCGATGCTTTGAGACCATTTGCTTTCTCGAACATAATTTTTTGTCTTGAGGATTTTTTCAACCCATATACCCGCCAAAATTCCATTCCGATGAATGGTTGACAACTCCAGCACGAACCATGTTCAAATCAATATATGCATTGAATCAGGTGACGGTCACTTGATACAGCAGTTGCATGATAACAGTCTTCCCAAAAAGCGCCGTTTCGATTCTTTGCCTCAAACAGCCATTGCAACCATCGGCATCGATCTCTGGCAAATTTAAGCAGAAATTCTTTTTTATGACACCGATGCGTAATATGCCAAACGTGACCTGGAAGGAAATGCCGTTTTGCTTTTGACATCTGCCTGTGCTCTTCTCTTAAAAGTGTGTTTTTGGCCCTAAAAATGGCCATTTAAGGCCTTATTTAACGCAAGATTTTAACGTTTTATATATTATCTCAATAAGTTGCTGTGGTCCGACCCCCCATTCACCCCTGTCATTGTGCGACTAGGGGGACATCCAGATGTCCCTGATATCGTGAATTCATCATCCTCAGTTGATATTTTAATATATAATGTGGTCAGCTCGTTTCCCTGGAATTAAAAATTTCCAGTCTTATATAATTTCACTGCTTTTGCAATCTCCCGTTCAATCCTTGAATCTACCATTCTTACCGTCAAATCTGTTTTTTTAACCTTCATAGCATCTGCGATTCTGCAGGCAGCATCTACAGCGGTGGAAACCAATTGAATAGGGACAGTCGGGTTTGTATTTTCTGCAACCTGAGGGAGTTGTATATCAAATAACAGATTTTTACTTATCAATTTTAACGGTTCAACCGGCAAATTTGGAATAAGTAAACGTTCCCGTTCATTAATCAACTCATCAAGATTTTTAATAATTGTCCAAAAATTATCGTTTTCAGATGAACCAACAGGGCGTATCAAGCTTCGTGCGGCAATAAGGTTAAAAATGGATTGAGCCGTTGCCGAACGTTGATTCAATTTTTCCAATCGTTCAACAGCACGGGTAGGATTGAATTCCTGCAGCGTTATATCGTGTAATTTTTTCTTGAGATGATCAATATTATATTCAGACAGATTTGCGGCTTCATCCAATTGAATATGTTTTAAATCATTCCATGATGTTATCAAACAAACATCGGTTTTATTCTGCTTGGTGATTACAGCAGCCACATATGCCACAACTTCGACACCTGTTTCAGGGACTTTCTCTGTCAAACGTATGACGAATTTGGGCAAATCAAAGGCTTCAAATTGATCTAATAGTTGATCAAAAAAAGGATCTCCATAGGATGCAAAATGAAGCATTCCTTCAAGTTCTTTGACACCTTGATCATATAATGTTCTATCAATAGTCAAGGCAGCGCCATTGGGAATTCCAATAATTCCCCGAAGTGTTATCAGCGATCTTTTTTCATTTTGAGATACTGTGCAACCAACATCTTTGAGGTATTTTGAGCTTGTTAGGCAATCCCATATTGAACTTAAATCTACGGGGGGCGGGTTGTTTAAACGTTTCTTATGTAATCTGACATAAATCTCATACAAATCATTTACTGGAATTTCCATACTGGCAGTGCGTCTTTTTTGCAGTTCTATTCTTTCTTTTGCTCTTTTTTCCAACTCTTCAGGGGTGAGGAGTCCTGCCGCAAGGTCGTTAAATTCATCCGGATGAACAGGCAGCATTGAAATCTGTTGAGTTCCCACAATGCTGCCTGCCTGAATCAAGCGTTTCAACAAACGATCATATACTATCTGTTCCGCTGAGTCGGCATAACATAAATTCAATACATAGATACGATCAAATCTTTGCCCGATACGATCAATACGTCCAATGCGTTGTTCAACCTTCATAGGATTCCAGGGGAGGTCATAATTGATCAGAAGATCGGCTGTTTGAAGGTTTAGGCCTTCAGCAGCAGCGTCCGTACAGATCAGGATATCAATTTCTTCCCTCATAAACCGGTGCTTGATTTCTTCCCGTTCAATACCTCGAAGCTGTTTTGTGACAGGGTCAACATATTGACCCCCTTTTCCGGAATAGGTGCCAATGAGTATTGATTTATCAATGCTTCTCAGTCTGTTTACTATATCCTGCAATGTGTCATAAAACCTTGTGAAAACGACTAACTGTTTTAATCGTCCACCTGGCAATTTTCTGTTTTTATTATCAAGGACATTCAGTAACGCTTTAAACTTGGATGGAGGTTCAGATAAATCTTCAAGTGTGTAAAACATCTGGGTTAATTTATCTTTTTCCCACTCCAGGTCTTTAAGTGAGCGGTTTTTTAAAAATGCCCTTAATGCATCATCGTCAATATCTTCATCACCCGTAAACATCGATTCAAAATCATGGAGATCACCCACTTCATCATCATGCCGGGACAAATGATTTAATGCTGCGGCCACACGTTCCCTGCGTCTGCGAACCGTTTCACGAATTGCATATAAACTGGATGCAAAGCGCAATCTCAAAAAACTTAAATAAAATCCTAAATTTTGTGTTGGGTTGCCGGCAGGGGTATTTGCTGCAATCTGTGATGTCAACTCTTTACAGTAGGTTTCCAACTCATTATAGGCCTGCTTTTCCAATTCATTAAAAACAATTCGGGGGACGGGTAATATTTCACGCTTCGCCAAATTAGCGCCAAGTTGTCCTTTTTTGCGGTATATTTCCAGCAAGGGCCTAGTATGTCTGAGCATTACCCTGGATAAAGGAGCTGCTGAAAAAATAAGCCTTTGGATGTTCCTCCGGTCTGATCCTCTCGGTATCCGTCCTCTTTCTATCCACTGTTTTGTGGTTGTTTTTATTCGACCATCAATGACAGCTTCTTCAAGATATTTTTTTAAAAATGGATCATGTTGGTTTATGGTCATGATAGATCTCCTGAGCAGTTCCCATTGGGATTCATTTATCTCCTGATCTCTCACGATAGCGCCTAACGCCTCATAGTATCCCCATGTTAAAAAAGGGTCCAATTGAAAGGCACCTACACGATTGGTCAAATTTAAAAAATCAAAGATTTCGATCCAGTCAATTTGCATAGGCGTTGCAGTTGCCAGCCACAATGATTTGGTGCGTTTTCTAAGCTGTTTGCTTATTGTTTTATATAAATTTCCAAAACCGGGATGAACACGGGTTCCGTTCCTTGGATTTTTTCTTCGGGCATAATGTGCTTCATCTATCAGGATAATATCAAATAAATCAGATTGCAAAATGTCAGGATGTCGATCTTTCCGACTGATCAATCCTGTGGATACAATACATAAATCAGGCTCCAGCAGGCTCTTTGATGGTTTTGTTTCTTCAAAGGGAAAAATATATTCATGTTTAACCGCAGAACCTGAAAGAGACCTTGCAAAGGGGAGGAAGAACTTGGAGGCCATCTCCCGGTGCCACTGTTTAGTTAAACTTGCAGGGGGGCTAACAAGAATTCGTTTGGCTAAGCCAGATAAATATAAAGATCGAAAAGCAAGGCCGGCTTCAATGGTTTTACCCAGGCCAACCTCATCGCACAGCAAATAGCTGTATGGCCAGGTCTCAATAAGCCTTAACGCAACAATCTCCTGGTGGGGCCAGGGCTCTACTGGTGAAGTTTCCATGCCCACATATCGCCCTCGCGGCAGTTTGGGTCCGTCTTTTATCAGTGCAAATTTCAGTCTTTCAATGCCTGATGGTGGTTCCTCCTCCGGTTTAAATAAGGTGCTACCATCAATTTCTGTTAGAATCTTTACAGATTGTCCAATACGGATCATTTTCTGCCTTACCGCTTCAGGCAGGGTCATGACACGAAGATATGGAGACTGATCGTTCCATATTGTTTCAAATACAAGTTCAGCCTCGTTTGCTCTTTGTTTTTCAATATCACTCCACCAGTCCGCATGGACATCAATATTTTCTGCGTTCAAAACCAATGCGGTGCGAGATTCATTCAATGATCCTGAAATGTATAATCGTCTATTATTCTTATCTTTGAAAACAGCCCATTTTTCATGAACATATCCATCTGCTGCGGTTGTAAATGAAATGGATTTACCGGTATTTTTATCTATCCGAAATGCGACACGAACCTCTAAATACCCTTCAGCCACCATCCATGATAAAAGTTCAACGCCGCGGGCAACTTCTTCCGGCCATGTCTTCCGATATTCCAATTCACTGTTCAGACGCTCTGACATTCGCTGTATATCGCCCTGGAGTATGGCATTTACATCATCTTCATCAAGATCAGCGCCGACAATGAGCCGCATCTTTCCACCTGCTGCTGTAAAAGCAGAAAAACCTTGAGACGCAGCCGCCAAAGATGTTGATCTGAAATATCCGGCCACACGATCATATTGTACACTGAGAGCTAAAGCCGGGATATAAAAATCATGCAGAATGTTTACAGGACGTCCTGTGCTGCCCACAGCGGATGTTTTGTAAGAATAGCTCCATGGCCTATCTTTAAATCCAATACTGATTTTTTCATCAAGTTGATTCATAACGCATCAAGACACCTTTTGAAGAAGTGGCATAAAAGTTGTTCCATTCAATTGTTTTGTCGTATAGGCTTTCCTCGAAATTCATCAATGCCTCATTACTTAGCCCGACTTTCGCTATTTTCTCAAGCTAAATTTTTTCTTAGAATTGTAATTTATAACAATATCAATTAGTTGTTGAGTTTTGGTAGTTTTACTGAAAAACATAACTAGTTGATAATAAAGAGAATAAAATTTTAAGGCCAAATGTAGTGCCTGTGTAAAGCACTGCGAGATAAAAATATATCTTGACATGATCTATTTTCTATGTTTAGCTTATTCTGATAAAATTAGGAGGTATGGCAATGTAGAAATTGATTATAAAAACCTAAATTCGTGGCATGATTTTTGCTTTAGTCTGAAATTACACGAAATATTCAAAAATTGCCTTCACCTGTTAGGCGAAGCCCATAATCGACTATTTTCTATAATTTCAAATAGTTCCAAAAATCGTGCCATGAATTTAGAAAAAATTTACCAATAAAAAAAATTTAGTTTAAACAAAACTTTAAGGATGTCTGTAGTGACTGTAGTCATAACCCATTGAATATAGGTATATTTTTTTTAAATAGCGAAAGTCGGGTTAGGAACGGGGACAAAACAACTTTCCCAATCTCGTTTTCACGTTCCAGCGTGGGAACGCATACGGAATAGAAAATGGGCAAGTTATTTATTTGTTTGACATATACTATAACATCAATATAAACAATTCCTGAAGAAGCAATTAAAAAAATTAAAGGAGGTGAGCTATGGCATTACCCATTGCAGCAACCCCCATTCTAAAAGGGAGAGATGCATCTGATTTTTTGCACAGAATTGAAAGTGATTTGAA
>Ga0255441_1042_pt1 | contig 18370 bp, 17 predicted proteins | sample ANMaggSeSYBR02C5_FD_182645 | JGI IMG/M metagenome (GOLD analysis project Ga0255441, IMG submission 182645) | Sediment cell enrichment communities from methane seep in Santa Monica Basin, California, United Staets - ANME aggregate JGI... | ecosystem: Environmental > Aquatic > Marine > Cold seeps >... | reverse complement strand
TGGCCAGCACATCCATACCGTCCCGTGCCAGAAGCCGTGCCAGTGTACCTGCCAGTGTGGTCTTGCCCACACCACCCTTTCCGGTGATAGCGATTTTCATGATTTTTCAACGTATAGGAAATTATAAACGAATTTCGATAGCGATACAGATAATTTTCGTGGTTTCAATCAAATCTTTTGACAGGATTTACAGGATTGGATCGTATCCTGTAAATCCGGTCTGATATTTCGTTTATCCTGTCTGATATTTCCATTTTCTTGAGCCGGAACCTTATACTTCAATGAGTTCCACGCTGATATTATTGTTCGTGATAATCAGTGCCCCGTACCCTTTGGAGGCTTCGCCCACATTGACCACAATCGTATTGCCTGCCGTGGTAGTACCCCTGGCCTCGTGTATGTGTCCGCACACAACAAGGGCGAAACGATTAACGAACTTTGCTATCGCCTGGCTGCCAACATGTCCCACTGGCAGCTTATCACTATATCCGTATGGCGGGGCGTGACTAACCAATACGTTCCTGATGCCTGAACATTCATCAAGCAGCCTCTCCAGGGACTGTTCAATATCCTCATCAGTAAGTTCGAATGGCGTATCGAACGGGGTAGCATTAGACCCACCCAGCCCCATGAAGTTCACATCACCAATGGTATGGCAGTTCTTATGCAGGTTGATAGCCTTTGAGCCTTCCAGTACTTCCAGGATATCCACAGGGTCGCAGTTGCCAGGTACTGCCAGGACCGGTACATCAAACATGTTAATGAATTCAAGGGCCTTCCCAGCGGGTCCGAAGTTGGTGATATCACCTGTTATTAATACTGCATCGAACTCACCGGCGCACTGTTGCAATGCCTCGACCTTTGAATAGTCGCCATGCAAATCTGATAATGCCAGGAATTTCATACAATTACCTCAATACCTATCACTTTGGGTTAGACGGATATATGTCTTATGCATTTTACATTACCATGCGAGAGTTCATAGTAGTAGGGCACAAAGCGCGAACCGACGGGAATTTTAACCTGAACGACCTGCCCGGCAGCGGTGGCAGGATGGATATATTATGCCGCTGCGTGAATTCCGCACTGTTCTTAAGCCATGACCTGCGACGGGATGTGATAATATACCTTATACTGCTGGGTGAACCATATATGCCAGGGATCGTTAAGTTCGAAGGGGAGAATGTGAGATATCTTAATCCTGATGAGCGCAGCAGCGGTTCCCTTATCAAAAAAGCACTGGAAAAAAGTGCCATTCCCAGGTGGAGAGAATCCACACCCGGAGTATGGATACGGCTAGGGGGCCTTGCAGACCTGCTGGAAGAAGTACTTACTGATGAAAAAAGGCTGTTCTATATGCGGGAAGATGGGGACAACATCAGGGACGAGTTTAAAGAAAACGTGCCAGAAAATGTTGTTTTCATACTTGGTGACCATACCGGTATGACACCGGAAGAAGAAACTGTGATCCAGGATTCAGATGCAAAGACCATCAATGTTGGCCCAAAAAGTTTGCATGCTGACCACTGCATCATACTGGTAAATAACGAAATGGACCGGACTGTCTGTGCGACCGAATAATAGAAAAAAAGGTGGGATTAGAGTAATCCCGACCTCTGTAGAACAAACAGGTCTTCTGTACTGATCTTTTCCCCAAGTCTAAACTGGGAATATATTTCTTCAGCTTCCTTCTTGGCCTGGGCTTTGACAACAGATTCCCTGCCTTTCTTGCCCTTTCGTTTAAGACCGATTATAAGTTTATCAAAGTCACGTATCTCTCTCTGGGTCTTGATAAAGAGCCTGTGCTGTTCATCAGCAGACTCCTGTATTTTGACAAAATCCTTATGTACTTTATCCGATTCCGCCCTGACCTTATCGGCTTCCTTGAAGGTCTTTATCATCTTTTCATGATATTCCTGTGCAGCCTCAGCATACTCCTTTACTTTTTCGTGATGTACTGAAGCCTCGTCTTTTGATTTCTGAGCTTCTTCAAGTAATGTCTTGAGTTCCTGGTTACTTTCAAGCTGGTCCTTTTTACTTTTGAACTCATCCATGAGATGACCGATTTTCTCCACTAGTTCACGTTCTTTATTTGAGTCCATCACTCTGGTCATCTGCTCAAATTCGAGATGGTCAATCTCCTTCTTGAGGTCCTTTAAAGATGGTCCGTCACTCAGGTGCAGGTCCTTCCTTAGCTTATCTACCTGTGCATAGACCTTACTGGCCTTTTCATTCACTTCATCACGCTTGGCCTTGTTCTCACTGACCAATGCATTATTGGTATCCCTCAGGTTCTTGAGTTCCTGGGCTTCATCAATGAGTTCCTTTGTGCGCTTGTTAAGTTCATTTCGATTGCTTGCTAACGTACTTGCTTCAGTGTTGAGCTTGTTACGCATTTCCTTATATTCTTCAGATTTTACACTTAAATCTGCCTTTCTGGTTTGAAGTTCTTGTAGCATTACCTGTTAGTCCTCCTTTTCCAGCGAATAACGCTGGTATTTTTTGTATCTCATAATGGACGATACAACATTTTGACAGCCGAGCCAGCTATCGCTTATTTGGCTAGTGGATTGGTATACCCAATCATCTGGCCAATCCATCTTACTCTTATTATGAAGGGATAAGATTTAAAGAATATTGATAAATTGATTGTTTTTTTTAATTAAAAGAGGAATAAGCATTCTTGCATTTATCAGGGATAAATCCTTAAAACCCTTACCTCCAACCTAATCAGTTCAATATAATCCTGGAAATCTGTAAATCTCTTCACCATTAAGCAATAATGGATACTCCGGTGAATGTTCTTTTAAATAAGGGCATCCTTTTTAACCTTTTCGGAGGATTTGGCCTTGCACATTTTATAGATACTTTTGTAAACAGGCAAGTTAAATAAAGTATTTAATGGATGGATAAAAAACGATGCCGGACGGAAAAAACCATAATATTATCAACATAACTGTATTGGTCATCATCATTTCAGGACTTTATTCCTTAACTACAAGGGCTGATATTGTACTGCCCATGGAATATTTGAATTTTCAAACTATATCGGTTTTTTCAATCTCATACCTATTTGGCACTTTTTTCCTGAGCCCTGACCTGGATATAAACAGTTCCCCTTACGGAAGATGGGGGATATTCAAGTTCCTGTGGTGGCCCTACAAGGTTATGTTCAAGCACAGGGGACTGTCGCACCATTTTATTTTCGGACCTTTAACGATCCTTGCCAATTTTACCCTTATACTTTTACCAGTCCTGATATTGGCTGGATTTAACATATACCGGATACCAGTTGAATTCATCGCAGCGGTCGTGCTGGGCATTGGGGTATCCATAGAACTGCATATCCTGGCTGATATGGTTGTCTCTGAGATATATTAAAGTGGATAAGTAGGGAGCAAAATCACAGCCTACTTTTTTTTATCTTCGAGGTCCTGGTATTCTTTTTCAATAATAGCGATCCATTTCCTGATGAAATCCCCTGGCATGCCGCAGGCTTCCATTATGACCCGCTCGTTTTGTATGCGTGACTTCATCATGGCTTCAGGGGACAGGTCAATTCCTGCATATTTCGCTTGAGTCTTCCTTTCGGGTTCGAAGGGCTGAAAATCGGGAATTTTATCAACCATTCCGACCTGACATGATTCTACTATCTCTTTACAGGCTGTGGCCACTGAATCAATATAATCCTGTTTGCCTTCAAGATACAGTGTCCCTGGCTCGCCTGACCTCAGGTGGGCTGTTATATCCAGGTCCTTGCCGAACCAGCCCTTACGGCTTTTCATGTCCCATTTGGATGTCTTTGGGAAGGATGCTTTAATTGCGGCCTTGTTCTGGCTGTATGTGGTTCCGGGGAAGTGTATCCTAACTGGCATGCCCAGCAATAGAAGCTCTTCCTTAAGCTTATATTATTGCTACCTGTAAAGTCTCGTATGACTGCATGGCGCTATACAATGTAATATTGTTGTAAGCTGTAAACAAAGTCATTCTAGATTAACAGTAACTGTCCCGCCGTCCAATACATCCTGTTCCGCAACGTCTACGGTCTTTGATACATCCTCTGACGTGATAGTATATGGCCCGATGGGCCTGGTATCAAAGTTAGTCTCATCCGGTATGGGGCCCAGTGTGGAATACGGCACCACAAATCTATATGTACCGTTCTCTACAGTTGCAGTCTGCGTATATGCAAACAACCGGCCCTGGTTTGTCATGATACTATTGGAGATCTTAACTTCTGTGCCATCGGGTGCTTTTCCGGTAATGGTCGCACCGTCCACGAACTCGAAGATCTTAACATAACCGGTATCCTCCACCTGGAGATTGCCGTTATATAACATATTATATAGTGCCTTGCATCTCTTTTCCTCATTACCGCCGCGGGTATTGGGGTTTGCCTGGGATTCATGCACCAGCCTGTAATGCTTTAGCCCGTCCCCGTCAAAGATGTGCAGCCGGCCTTCCATGCTGGTGTACCAGTACTCCTTGAAAATTGGTTGTTCCTGGCCTGAGATCACGGCCCACGTCCGGTAGTTACTCCAGTCGTGTTCGTCCCAGACACCCATTACATCCAGAATGGCATAGGCCATGTAGGCATTACTGACAATGTACCTGGAGCCGGATTTGTTGTTTACCCCCAGGTTCCACAGCACTTCATCAGCAGCTTCCTCGGACTGGGCAGTGAAGAACGTGGATGCGCCAGGGGCATGGTTGGTGCCTCCACCGATGCCTGCCTGGAATGGGTTGGCGTTGGGGATGCGGTGGCCGAAGTATGTAATTACGTGGCCGTAGTCCCACCAGGACATGACACCATAGGCGGTGTCAGGGTACTGGAATGTCTCACCTGCAGGTGGGCGGTCGTATATGGCATCGAAATCCAGGCCCGGGTCGGGAGTGTTGTAGCGCATCCAGGTGAGGGATTCGTGCCACAGGTAGTAGTCTGAACCGGTGGTGCCGCCGACTGTTGAGCGGGATGCGATAGTAAAGTTGGGCAGGAATACAACCATGATCACGATAGCGACTACGAGGGCGGTGAGCAGGTGGCGGGGCAGGTCTGAGGTGAGGAATTCCTGAAGGGAGCGGGGGGTTGAGACCTGGGTTCTGAATCTATTTGAAATGTCCTTCAGACCTGCGATGTCGAGAATTCCGATGCCTATGAAGGCTGATAGTAAAGCTACATTGACCGAATAGTAGTAGAACCAGCGATTTTGGGCTGTTGTGAGAGCGAACATCGTGATGCACCATATGAGGAACATGGCTTTCTCTGGTTCCCATTTGCGGAATATAAGGAGGGCTCCTATGGCTACCATGGCGAGTAGGGCGATGTAATAGGTTGATACGAACTCAAATATGCCGGGGTAGCTGCCGCCGAAGTTGTTGGGGTAGCTGGCATAGCCGAAGATCATCTGGTGGGTGGGGGGTGAGGCTTCGGCAATGGTGAGGCCGCCGCCTGTATGGGCTTGGAAGATGGAAAAGAATCTTTGAAAACTTGAGAATATTCCAGGGACGAAGAGTTTTGCTATGACCAGGCCAATGGTGTATATACCAATGATTGTAAGAGGAAAATAGAACTTCTCAATGTTCTTTTCTCTCATTTTAACAGATATTATACCTAAAATTAGGAAAAATAGAGCACTGCCGACTGTGATCAGGAGGTGTAGATATGAATAACGCCCGGCAGTAAAACCATTTCTTGGATCAAATACGATCAATATCAAAGGGAAGGCAGCTAAGAATGAGATAAAGCTGACCAAACACAGACCTTCAACAGACCTGCCTCGCATATGGTCTATGATATATTGCAGTACAATCAATATGGCGACAATACCACCAAAAAAGACACCGCTTGACCACTGCAGCATATATAAGCTGAAGGCAATTCCTGTGAAAATGGAAATAATAACAGGACGTTTTATTTTATTCCAGTTCTTATTTTGAACATCAGTGAATGAAATATTCTTTCCTTTGATTGATCTTACAGCCATGATGAAGAACATTATAAATAAAGTACTGAAAAACACTTCACCGACATGGTGGTCGGAAAAACCCAGTATTGAACGGGATAGAATCTGGCCCGGCATTACTGCAACCATGAAAGCTGAAAGCAGGCCGATACGCCTGTCAAATACTTCCCTACCGATGATATATACTGGAAATACCACCAATGCACCGAATATCCCTGGGAAATATGCACCCACTGTTCGTATCAGTTCAAAAGAAGGCGAACTGGCTCCCAAGATCATTGAAATAATGGCGATCATATATGTCCATAAGGGGCCGAAGTGGATACTCTGGCCGTAAGGATATAGTGTGAAGGTTTCGAACCAGATCTTATGAGGAAAATTTTGAATTAGATTCTCAACAAGGCGCATGTGATATACAGCATCGTCTGCAGCGAAACCTACGATGCCACCTCTGAATACGGCATCATACGGGAGTACGGTGCGAATATACAAACTTATAGCAAAGATGAATAGGACAAAAACAGTGTAAATTGAAAAATTGTTTTTCAGCAAAGAAATAATAGAACTTTCATTCGAATTTGAATCTGGCATATCATCAATATTTTTAGTCAATTGATATTCCTCACTTTTAAATCAAGGAAGACATAATTATAATGACTCTACTATTATAGAAAACTAAATAAATGTTTTGAATCGAATATTGAATTTATATCCCTCTATCATGGACAGATTTATATTTAAAAACAAGTATTAAAATCGAATCAATCTCAGTATTATGTAATTGTAGAAATTTTGAGGTAAATATGTTAATATCTATTATAATTTGTACACATCAGACCAAAAGATATCCTGATTTTATAGAAGCCATTATTAGCTTGACAAATCAAATTTATAATAATATTGAAATTATTACAGTCGTCGATGGGAATAATAAATTATATGATAATGTCAAAAAATATCAAATTATTAATAAAATTAAAATGGAGGTAATATTGAATACTAAAAATCTTGGATTGTCAGAAAGTCGAAATGTTGGGATAAAATATGCAAAAGGTGATATAATTGCATTTTTTGATGATGATGCAGTTGCTGATGAAAATTGGATTATGGAACTTGTGCGCATGTATGAAGAATATGGCGCGATAGCAGCAGGCGGGAAACTTGTACCACTCTGGATTGGTGGGAAGATGGATTTTTTACCAGAGGAGTATTACTGGCTTATCGGAGCAACACACAGGGGATTTGCAGATGGGATAACAGAGGTTAGAAATACGTTTGGGTCGAATATCAGTTTCAAGAGAGAGGTGCTGGATGTACTGGGTGGTTTTAGAGGAGAAATGGGAGTCAAAGGAAGCGGTGCACTGCAGGGAGAAGAAACTGAAATGTGCGAACGGATGAAACAGAGATTTGGAAAGGGTGTTATGTATAATCCGGATGCTGTTGTCCATCATAAGATATTTTCAGGGCGTATGAAAATAAAATTTCTTTTACGACGGGCTTTTTGGCAGGGTTATTCAAAAAGAGCAATGAAAGAAATGGGTTATTCAATGGATGTAGAAAGCGATTTCCTTAAGAATATATGCTATGGTATTTTGGCACGGATAATAAATATACCTAGATTGAAATTAGTTTCTATTGTGCAAATGTTTTTTATACTTTTACTTACTTTCACTGTATTTCTGGGTTATTCTTTTAAATGTGTGAAATATAGATCATAATGAAATAATTGGTTGTGTTCAATAGAAAAATCATTTCCATTTCAAATTAAAAGTATCTCTGGAGAACACCAATAATGGCAGTTGGAAAAATCGATTATATTTAATCTTTAGAGGAGTTATTTACTTTTACTTCAACAAATCTCTAGCAAAATTAGGAAAATAGGTAGTATTAATACCAATTAATGGCGAAAGGTATTGTTTGAGATTTCAAGAAATACAGCCTCTAATGACTTGGTCTGGTTGAAAAGAGGATTTTAAAACGGACTGGTGAGGGAAAGAGAAGTGCAGGACATCTACTCAAATGATATTAAAAAAACAGGAATAAGCTGGAAGTGAAGATAACAAGATGAAGGACAAAATCGCATCAATAGTGGGAGCAAGACCGAATTTTATAAAGTGCGCACCCTTATCGAGGGAGATACGAAAAGAGTTCAATGAAGTTATTATTCACACAGGTCAGCATTACGATTACGAGATGAACAAGGTATTCTTTGAGGAATTAAATATTCCTGAGCCCGATTATCATCTTGATGTTGGTTCTGGCTCACATGGGTATCAGACTGGAGAAATGATAAAGAGGATAGAAGAAGTCTTGCTAAAAGAAGAGCCTGATCTGGTATTAGTTTATGGCGACACAAATTCAACAATAGCAGGTGCATTGGCTGCCTCCAAACTGCACATCACAGTTGCTCACATCGAATCTGGCTTAAGAAGTTATGATAAATCAATGCCAGAGGAGATAAATAGGATATTAACCGATCATTGTTCTGATATTTTGTTCTGTCCGACTGAAACTTCGGCCGATAATTTGAAGAGAGAGGGGGTCATGAATGGAGTTCATCTCACGGGAGATGTTATGGTAGATGCATTAAAAGAAAATATCAAAATTGCAGAGAAGAAAGAAAGGATTTTAGATGAAATTGACCTGAAATCAAAAGAATACTATTTAGCAACCATCCACAGAGCAGAAAATACGGATGATTTTGAAAGATTGGAGAATATAGTGGATGCCTTTTGTGAAATTGGGAATTTGGTATTCCCATGTCATCCAAGAACCGAGAAGTGTTTGAAGGGATTTGGATTGTGGGATCGGTTGGTTAAGAATGTCAGAGTTGTAAGACCAGTTGGGTACCTGGATATGCTTATGCTGGAGAGGAATGCAAGGAAAGTATTAACAGATTCCGGAGGTGTGCAGAAGGAGGCTTACATTTTTAAGATACCATGTATTACATTAAGAGATAATACAGAATGGGTCGAAACGGTAGAGGATGGATGGAATGTGTTAGTTGGCGCTGATGAAGAGAAGATAGTAAGAGAGGCAAACGAATTTGAACCGGGTAATAAGCAGAGAAATGTATTTGGAAGCGGAGATGCAAGTGAAATAATTGTAAAAATAATTGGAGGTCTGTGATGAATAGGGAGAAGAGAAAAATCCTATTCGTGTGTCCTTCTTTTTCTTCGTTCATACAGAATGACCTAAACACACTCAACAGGCATTTTGAGGTGAGGGTTGTGCATTACAGGGGCAAGAAAGGATTGCTGAAGTTCTTGATTGAGATTCTGAAAGGAATTTTATGGGCGGATTTAACTTTTTCATGGTTTGCAGATGTTCATGCTCTCGCAGCAGTTTTGTTCTCAAAAATATTTAGAAGAAGATCAATAGTGATAGTCGGAGGCTATGAAGTAGCAGAGGTTCCAGAAATTAAGTATGGAGGAATGTTGAGCATAACAAAGACGTTTATTGTTAAATTCGTTTTGAAACACGCAGATGAAGTTCTGGCAGTCTCTGAGTTCAGTAAAGAGGAAATTCTGAAATGCGCAAGTCCCAGAAGAATTGATCTTATATATAACAGTATCAGGTCTGACATATTCAAACCAATGGGAAAAAAGAAAGATATTGTAATTACCGTATCTGCTGGAAATACCTGGGATAGGGCGCAGCTGAAAGGTCTGGATATATTTGTAAAAACGGCGGTGTTCCTGCCAGAAGTAACGTTCATGGTGGTTGGTATTGGGGACCGGATAATAGAGGAACTTATAAAGATCGCAAATCCGAATGTAGACTTCATTGGTCCGTTGCCACAGGATGGACTCATTTCCCATTACCAAAAAGCGAAAGTCTATTGTCAACTTTCCATGTATGAATCATTCGGGATGACACTGGCAGAAGCGATGGCATGTGGGTGTATTCCGGTTACTACGGATACAGGAGCATTGCCCGAGGTTGCAGGCGACACTGGATTTTATGTTCCTTACGGCAATCCAGAAGCAACTGCAGAAGCAATAAAAGAAGCATTGAAATCAGATAAAGGAAATGAGGGAAGGGCGCGGATTGATAGAATGTTCCTGATGGAGCGAAGGGAGAAAGAATTGATACAGATAATCAAGGATGTATAAAATATGCAAGTCTCAGTAATCATCCCAACATACAATCGCGTAAATGATCTGATTGAATGCTTGGATTCTATTATCACTCAAACAATCTTGCCAAAAGAAGTGATCATGGTGGATGACAGTGATAATGATGAAATAGAGAAATTAGTCGAGCATAGAAAAGATGAATTTAATAAAACTGGCGTAGTTTTAAGATATGTAAGAAATGAAAGGGAGAAGAGTTCAGCAATAGCAAGGAACATTGGAATAGAAAACGCTACTGGGGATATAATGCTATTTTTAGACGACGATGTAGTTTTAGATAAAAACTATATGAAAGAAGTCTTGAGGGTTTATAGAGAAAAGCCAGGTGCTGTAGGCGTTCAAGGACAGATACAGAATATAGTACAGGGAATGAAGGTGCGGCATATATTTAACAGGCTGTTCTATCTTGGTTTCACTGAAAAAGATCGGTGCAGGGTACTACCTTCATTGAGCATCACATATCCCCCCCTTTCTAATAGAATTATTAACTGTGAATGGCTTTCTGGTGCAAATCAGTCGTTTAAAAGGGGAGTTTTGGAAGAGTTTAGATATGATGAAAATCTTAAGAAATATTCATATAGAGAGGATGTGGATATATCTCACAGAATTTTTAAACGATATCCGGATTCGCTATTCATGACACCACATGCAAAATTGATACATAAAACATCTCAGGAGATGAGACTCTCAAAAAAGGAATTGGTATATATGAGTGAAGCTTATAAATCATACATCTTCTGCAAAAATGTGGATCAGAACTTGAAAAACAGAGCGATCTATCTATGGAGCAGAATAGGAGAGGTAATCTATGACACGGTTCTCTTGTTTCTAAAACCATCCAGATCAAAACTTACGAAGATTAAGTACCTGATCGGAGCATATATCTATTGCATAAATCACGTAGGTGAGATCAAGGAGGGGAATCTGGAGTTTTTTAATAAGAGAATGAGGTGACCAGAAACATGCAGAAAACAGCATTAATAACTGGAATAACAGGACAGGATGGATCATACTTAACTGAACTGCTGCTAAGCAAGGGATATGCTGTCCATGGTTTGGTCAGAAGATCAAGTACATTCAATACCAGCCGAATAGATCATATCATTTCCGCAAATATAGCAGACATACACAATCCTGAAGCGAAGTTCTTCTTCCATCATGGAGATTTAGCTGATGGGGGGCAACTGAGTAATCTAATTTACAATGTCAAACCAGACGAAATATATCACCTTGGTGCTCAAAGTCATGTCAGGGTAAGCTTTGATATGCCCGAATATACAGGAGATATTACTGCTATCGGAACAACGAGAATACTTGAAGCCATCAGATGCAGCGGTATTTCAACGAGATTTTATCAGGCTTCGAGCAGCGAAATGTTCGGGGCAGCCACTCCACCACATAACGAAAAAACGCCTTTTTATCCGAGAAGCCCTATGCGTCCGCAAAAGTTTATGCGTACTGGATGACTGTGAATTACAGAAAAGCATACAATGGAAGGTCGGTTTTTAGAGATATTTGAGGTCGCAGGATAAAATTATGAGGTTGATTAAAAAGGGGAGATCGGAATAACACACATTTGTTTCGTTGGATACGACCTCTACCCACCGTGGACTGAAGGAATGCGGGTAGTTACAAGGAACCTACGAGAAGCACTTCAAGAAAACACCGATCTCGAGATTTCTGTGGCCTCTTCTGTAAAAAGAGAACAGATATATCTCCATCTTTCTAAGTTTGTAGAACGCATCATGAAGGAAAATGTTTATTTATACGAACTCGACCCCGTACTTAATACCTCAATGCTAAAACTAATTAATACCATAAACAAAAGAAAAAATATAGATTTGTTGCACCTATTCTATGCCAATCATTTTCTATTCTACCAATATGGTAATTTACTAAAAAAACCAGTGGTTGCACATCAATTTGGCAATCCACATTTTAATCGGCTGAAATCGTTACGCATGCCAAAAGGAATCGGCGCATATATTTCCACTTCGTCAGAGACAGACTATTTTGATGAATTGGCCATAAAAAATGTATATAATATAAACCCACCTATTAATACCACCGTTTTTAAGAAACTAGATAAATCAGAAGCCCGCAGGTATTTCGGGCTTTCAGAAAAAGATTTTATGATTCTGTATATAGGCGGATTAAACGAAATAAAGGTTCCTTTGGATTTTTTAATCACAATAAAAGATTTACTTAAGGACAGAACTAAGCTTATGATAATGGGCAGAGGTGAAACATTTTACGCGCAAAAGATACAGCAATTAGCAACAAAGAACGGTATGGAAAAGAACATGATTTTAAGATCAGAATGTCTAAACGAGAAACAAAAAGCTCTAATCTACAATGCAGCGGATGTATTAATTCTACCTTTTAATAAAAGTATAAGGACAAATAAACATGTAGCAGTTATAGACCCGCCAATTACGATGCTTGAGGCGATGTCATGCGGTATTCCTGTTATAGCACCCGAAGCTTTATCAATTCCGGATGTAATCAAAGATGGCTACAACGGTTTTATCACTCATCCCGGTGATTTCAAAATGCTTAAGGAAAGAATAACTGAATTAATAGTGAATGAAGAGATGAGAAGGAGAATCGGAGAAAACGCACGGGAAACGATTTTGAATGATTTCTCGTATGAAAAAGTCGCTTTAAATATGAAAGAAGTATATGATAAGGTCTTAAATAATGACTAAACTGATGTTAACAGAGGAAGAACGTGCTATTATAGAAGTCGTGAATCCAGAAAGAAAAGAGAAAAAACTGCCGGAAAAGCTCCCGGTTGATTTCATAATCAACAACAAAATCTGCTATCTGCTCTATGAACAGATGGGCGAAGAACTTGAGTCAAAATATGGTCCCGAAGAATTGGGACGGGTGCGTAAAAAGGCAGAAAATATGCAATTCGCAACAGAAGAGGCGTATAAATTAGCTGAACACTTTAAAAACAACAACATCCATTACGTTTTTGTATATAAAGGCATTACATCGCAGTGCGATAGCTCGGATATTGATGTAGTTATTGGAAAAGAGCAGGATAAAGAAGTACGGACTTTATTAGAGAGACTTAGGTATGTCCACATCAGTACATGGGGCGGTGGAAATGTATATGTAAAATCCAAAGAGAGTAAGGCAGTGCAAATAGAACTCAGCTACTATGAAGAAAGTAATCATTATAACTACCCCTTCGATGACAAACTACAGATTCTGAAAAATAAAAAAGAACTAAAAGGGATAAGTGTACCATTTCCTGCTGATGAATTGGTTGAATTAACATTCAAAATAATTAATGGGGGCCGCCCTATCCGGCTGTCCGACATGATTCATTTGTCCTACATATTAAAAGGATGCGATGTGGACTATATTAGAACTAACATAAAGAAGGACTTGTTTGTGCCTTTTCTTCATTTTATTCATACAATAAATGTAATTCACAATGAGTTATACAGCAAAGATATAGAATCCCCGCTTATCGGCATTGCAGATGAATATCATAATCAGTCAAGGATGCTTAAACTCATATCCAGAATCGAGACAAGAAAGTTGAGATTGCCTTTTTATTCCAGAATTCTCACAAGTTCATGTAAGGGATATAAACTGTTTTGTGATATAATACATCGCAGATTCAACGTTTTTATTGAAGACCTGCAACGTTTTTTACATCCTGTAACCACCAATTATATACTATTTGCAAAATCGGTACTGACTACGAAAGGAATCGTTGTTTCTTTTTCGGGAATAGATGGAACTGGAAAAACAACGCACGCAACGAAACTCGTGGAGATATTTAAAAACATGGCTATTCCATGCCAATATGCCAGATGTATCTTCGAGCCGAAGATTTCCTACCCATTCATGGCAGTGGTCTACCTTGTAACTGGCGGATACCGGAGAAAGGATTATCATAAGAGCAGGATATTGAGAGGAATCTGGAATTATATCGCAATTCTTGATTTTATTTATATCTATTTAACTAAGGTTAAAATTCCGCTTCTTATGAGCAAGAGCGTAGTTTGCGATAGATACACATATGATTTGATAGTAAGCCTCAAATATAATGGATTATATAACGAAACGGCATCAAAAATTCTGTTGAAACTCATTCCAAAACCAGATCTGGTGTTTATGCTGGACATCCCGGAAGATGTTTCAAATTTACGCAAAGACGATACAAAGGATGCTGTAAATATCAAAGATTCGGACAATGCAACTGATTATCTGAGATTCCATAGGAAAAGCTTCTTAGAGATTGCCAAGTCTCTAAATATTCCAGTAATAGATGCTACAAAGGATTTTAAAGAATTAAACGAGGAATTCTACAGGCAGGCTATCCAGACGTATATGAACAAACAAAAGTAAAAATGACGCTTAAATCATAAAAATTTCTTGATTACCCTCCGTATCCAATCGGATTTTAGACCCAACCGTTCGTCCATTGCTCGCATAATCATTAGATCTCCCTCTTCGAAGCTTTTGAAAATCAGAAGTAAAAAGAAATAAATGATTAAAAAAAGAAAACACATCACGATTAAAGATAAGACTGACACTCCTATCACATATTTTGTTGTTGTATAAACAACCGAAACTGCAATCATCGATGCGACAACTGGCTTAAGATAGTTGAATCCAAATGGTTGCATCCTTCCAATCAGGTAAACAGAGAGAAAAAATATAGCACTCACAAAGACAGTAGATATACCTGTTGCGACTGCCGCCCCGCTCACGCCATATAGTGGTATAAGTAAAAAATTCAGGATGAAATTAACAAAAGCTCCGATAAAGCCACATCCCATGATCACTCTTGTTCTTCCATAACTTTGAAGAAGTGGTGCGGCAAGACCAAATAAAGAAGTAATGAAGTAGCTAAATGCTAAGATTCTTAATGCCGATGCACCGATGATATAATCAGAGCCGAACATTATGTTGATTATCTCTTCGGAAAAAAGGGACATTAAAAGGAATATGGGCAATGTAATAGAGAAAATCCATTTCGTTACAATAGAGAAAACATTTCTTAAATCATCAACTTTGTTTCTTGCATACAACTCTGATACTACGGGCATAAAAATAGTAGCAAAGGCACCACTGCCTATGCCTATTAACTTTGCAGTTGGCTGCGCTGCATTATATATCCCCACTTCAAAAGAAGTGCAAAAGTATCCAAGCATAATTGTGTCCGTCCATGCTGATACCGCCCCTGCCAAACCAGCGAAAATCAAAGGATAAGAAAAATAGAAAAGCATCCTTTCCATTGAGATTGCTTTAACGTTCGTATTGAAAATCGGAAAAACTTTCTTTTCTAAAAAATAAAATGCTAAAAAAGGCATTAATATAACAGCGAGAACCCAGCCCCATGCCGCTCCGATAACTCCAAATCCCAATAACAGCAGAGAAACAATCGCGAATAGCTTAAAAATGTTCTGGAATAGATCATTCACATAAACGCGGCATCGCAAATCATGGAAGCCAATTGCTGCAGACCAAAAATTTTGAGCTAAAACCAAAAAGGGAACACCAATTGCGAAAATTTTCAAAATAGGTGTTAATTCCGCATCGTGAAAAACACGAATTGAAATCCAATCTGCATAAAAGAAGAAAAGAAGTGCTAAAAACAGACTCAAGGGGACACTTATTTTTAATGCGCCTATAATCGTACCTTTTATTCTTCCCACATCTCCTTTTCCCTTGTAGAAAGAGATATACCTCTTTATCCCTTCTGGCAATCCTACCGAAGAAAGGGTCACTGCGATTAACATCCCTGCATAACCGAGTGAAATCAAACCATAATCACCAGGACCTAAAAATCTTGCGATAACCATTCTTGAGAAATATCCCAGAACTAATCCGATGAACGTTCCAGCAAAGCCTATCCCTGCACCTTTTGCTATTTTTCTTAGTGATTCATTCAGATGTTTTTTGTCTGGCATTGTTGCATACCTTGGCATATACCCTTCGTCCGGCTCCAGCTGGCACATTCGTTAATCGCATATCCATGCATAAGATTAAATGCCACAGGGTTTGATAAGAGTATCGTACATGATTTAGATTAACGATATAAAAATGAACTACCAACAACTGAAAACAAAAGGTACTTTAGCCGTAAAAACAGCAGCAAAGGTAGCTTCAGGGTATACTTTCGGTTATCTGCCGTATATCGGATTGGTCCCTAAGCCTTCCCGAGAAAATGGCATAAGTGTGAGGATAACGGTTAAAAATGAGGCGGAATGGATCGAACTCAATTTAATCTCAATAAAGGATTTTGCAGATGAAATTGTGATTGTGGATGCATCTACAGACGAAACACCTGAAATAATTGAAAAGGTAGCATCCAGATATGATCTAAACCTGAAACTGATTCATCTCGAATCAAAGCAAACAATGGGAGCAACAAAGGAACACACCGAACATGCTAATATAACACTGAAAAACACGAACTTCCGGTGGGTTATATGGTGGGACGGTGATTATATAGCAAAAAATTCTATTATGGCTATGAAAAAAGAAATTCTCAGTTTAAACCCAAATGTGTATCACGCAATATCCCTTCCTGCTGTGAATCTGGAAGGAGATGTTTTTCATCAGAGACGCGATGCAACGTTGACTATCCATAGTAGATTACACACATATTCGGATGCTTTAATATACAAGGATAAAGGGAGATTTGAAGCTCTGCACACCCCACTTTATTACAGGTCGAACTACAAATATATCTTCAAAAAAGAATACCATGTATTTCATATGGATACTGTAAAGAATGCAAAAAGATTACTTTTCAGAGCGTTTTGGACAGATTGGCGCGAATTAAATAACTATACCAAATTCCCGACGCTGGACGATTATGTAGCGTATCGAATTAAAAAAGACTGGAGCATGGATGATCTTGATGAAGCTGCAAGGTATTATGTGAACGAAATACTCTGTAAGTCCTTAGTGCCTTACAACAAAGAGCAGTTTGGGGGCTATCCGGAAGTATTAAAAAAAGAACTTAAAAATCCGAGATATCGAGTGATTTACAAAGATAGTGAGATAATAGGACGGAATGACACGCTTTAATTCATTGCATAGATATCATGAAACTACTCATACTAACCACCTATTATTCGCCAGATGTAACTGCGGCGAGTGTGCGTATCTGTCAAATGGTTAAAAGATTTTCTCGTGATTGTGAAGATGCTAAGTGCGTAAGGGTTGTCACATTTAATCCTCTGTATAAACACGAGATAGGTGTAACTGAACAGGGAACGTTCAAAGTGGTTAGGTACACCAGAAAATTTATACCCGCCTTTGTTTTCATGCCTCAAAGTCTAAATCCGCTAACGCTGGTCTTCTGGATATGTGCCTCTCTAAAAGAGATTGTTAAATACAACCCCGATGTAATACTGGCGACAACTCCTCAGTTTGCACCTGCGATAGCTTCGTATACCGCTTTAAAGATTCTCAATAAGCCGTACATAGTTGATTACCGGGATGATTTAACAAGTGTTATAAATGGTATTGCAGAGACTAAAAAGTTTTACATCCGATATCCGTTGAAAGTTGCGAACAAGTTCGTATCGGCATTGTTATCTCATTCTTTGAAGCATGCGTCATTAGTAAGCACTGTAAACGAAGTATTGCAGGCAAAACTGCTTAACCTGAACAAAAATGTGATACTGGTTCCGAATGGAATCGATGTTCAGGAACTGAACTATGTTAGGGGAAATTTCGATAAAGAAAAAGTGCTGGAGAAGAATGGTATATTATTTTCTGAAGATTCTAGGTTTATCGTATATGTTGGGGATTTGGATATGCCATACTACATGCCTGAAGTTATAATTGGAGCGCTGAAATTGCTTCTGGGAGATGGATGTAATGTTAAATATATAATAATTGGTGATGGGAAACGCAAGAGTCCGATAGAGGAGATGGTAAAAGAGATGGGAATGGAGGATGTTGTTTTTCTGGTTGGGAATAAAAATCATCGAGAAGTTCTTGAATTGCTGCTTACAGGTGATGTTGCGCTTTATTCGTTGCAGAAAAATGATCCGCAGTCAGGTCATGCAATCGGTGCTAAGGTTTATGAATATATAGGGTGTGAATTGCCGATATTGGTGCTTTCTGATGCAGGCTCTGCAGTGTCTGAGCTAGTGAAGATGCATGGTATAGGCGTGGTTGTGAGTTGGAACGAATTAGATACGCTGAGTGATGCGTTGAGGGAGGTTTTAGGCTCGAAGGAGTATGTAGAAAATATACGTTTGCATTATCCATATTTCGTTGAGA